>Ga0066662_10000936_pt1 | contig 13058 bp, 12 predicted proteins | sample GraSoiAngelo_111_FD_133939 | JGI IMG/M metagenome (GOLD analysis project Ga0066662, IMG submission 133939) | Grasslands soil microbial communities from the Angelo Coastal Reserve, California, USA - 14_0903_12_40cm | ecosystem: Environmental > Terrestrial > Soil > Grasslands | place: USA... | reverse complement strand
TGCCTCTGGAACGGACGACACTCCTCTCGCCGCGAGAGGCGGGGCTCAACGCGCGACGGTGATCGTGACTCTCAAAGGCTGCCTGCGGGCCTCTGGTTGGGGCGGGAGGATTCGAACCTCCGAATGCCAGATCCAAAGTCTGGTGCCTTACCACTTGGCGACGCCCCAGTTTCTGGGTGCTTCCCTTCCGGGCGACGACTCCGCACCCGGGCAGCCGCCTGGCGCACCCGCGCACCTTCCTGCGCCCGGGAACCGGGAGCCCCCGGGCCACGGAACCAGTCTCCTGCTACACCGTCCAGAAGGAGTCGCGGAGATGGATCTCCTCGACCTCCTCCAGGGTCTTCTCGGCTGCGGCGAGAGGCAGCGCTGCCGCCGCCTCGCCCTCGGAGCCCTGAGGCCGCTGCGCCCGCTCCCCGCGGTCCGCCGGCGGATCTCCCCGCTCTCCGAGCACCCGATCATACTCGGCGAGCACCTTCTCCTCGATCATCCGCCGGGTCTCGTTGTTGAGCGGGTGGGCCACGTCCTTGAACTCGCCGTTCTTCTTCTTCCGACTCGGCATGCTGATGAAGAGCCCATCTCGTCCCTGGATGATCTTGATGTCGTTGACCATGAAGCACTGATCAAAGACGATCGAGACGAAAGCCTTGAGCTTCTCCTCCTGAATCGGAAAGACCTTGACCTCTGTGATCTCCATTTGCGCGTCCTCTCCGGGTCATCCCATCGGGACCTGCGCGTGTACGAAGGCGACCGTCCTCCTCGATGGAAACGCCGGGGGGAACCCGTCACGCCCCTGGAGGGGTCCGCACTATACACGCGTCGGTATCAATCGAGGCATTATATACTGGCTGGGACCTCCGGAGAGCACCTGCGTGGAGATGTCGGCAAGAGGCACGCTCCTCCGCCGACCGCGGCCCCTATGCTAGAGGCGAGGCGGGGGCGTGTCAAATCCCCGGTCGCCGCCCTACGGCTCCGACGACGGCAGGTCCGGATCGCCGCAGGGCGTCTGCTTGTATTCCGCCGGGGGAGACAGGCGCGCGGGCTCCCGGTCGAGGTTCTCCCGCAGCACCTCGCGCCAGCGCACCTGGACCCCGCGGTCGCGGTCGGAGAGGATGGCCCAGTCCTCGCGGCGGCTCCACCAGACCTTGGGCGTGCTGCCTTCCGACAGGGTCCAGCTCAGCACCGAGCCCCCCTCGCCCAGCGCGCCGGTCCAGCGCCGGCCCTCGGCATCCTTGAAGTCGAACTCCCGGCCGCGGGGCTCGGCGGTGGGCGAGCCCGGCGCCGGCTCCCCCGGCACCCGGCCGATGAGCAGCGACGGCAGGGAGAGCAGGGGGAACGGTCCCAGCGGCACCCCCGAGACATCGAACCGCCCCTCGAACAGGCAGTAGGTGTGGCTGTGGTGATTGAGCCACAGGCCGGCGGCGTTGTTGACGTCGAGGCTCCACAGCGATCGCCCCAGGGGATCCACGGCCTGGACGAGATAGCGGGCGGGCGAGACGAGGCGCAGGGTGACCTTGAAGGAGCCCTCGCCCTCCGGCCCCGAGTAGCTCACCCGGTAGAGCCGCTGCGAGCCGTAGGCCTCCTGCGGCACCTGCCAGGGGAGAAGGGTGCGCGCCGGCGACGGCCGGGGCGGCGGCGCCGACCGGGAGGCGCAGCCGGCCCCCAGGAGAAGGGACAGCGCCAGCGCCGCGGCGCAGGCCTCAGGACCGCGGCTTCTTGTCGAGGTCGCCGAGCTTGCGCCGCACCTCGTCCGGCTTGCCTCCCTCCAGACCGAGCGACCGCTGGTAGGCCTGCCGAGCCCTCTCCGTCTGCCCCAACGCAACATAGACGTCCCCCAGGTGCTCTTGTAGCGTCGCGTCTTCGGGGTCCAGGCGGGCGGCCCGCTCCAGGATCCCGCGGGCCTGCTCGGTACGGCCCAGCCGGAAGTAGGTCCAGCCCAGCGAGTCGACGTAGGCGCCGTTGTCCGGGTCGAGCGCCACCGCCCGGCTCACCAGCGCCAGCGCCTCCTCCAGGTTCATCCCCGCCTCGGCGAAGGTGTAGCCGAGGTAGTTCATGGCGGCGTGAAACTCGGGATCGAGCTTGAGCACGCGGCGCAGCTCCGCCACCGCCCGGTCCCGCTGCCCCGTGCGATCGTAGGCCGCGCCCAGCAGGAAGCCGGTGGCCACCTGGTCCGGATGCGCCGCCGCCAGCTTCTCCAGGATCGGCAGCGACTCCTGATAGTGCTCCACCCGCTGGTAGGACTGGGCCGCTGCCAGCGCCGCGGCGTCGTCGCCGGCGGCGAGCCCGGTCAGGATGCGTCCGGCTTCGGCGTCGCGACCGGCGCGCAGCAGGACCTCGGCGCGGCGGCTCTCGACGGCGGGCGACTTCTTCTCCTGGTCCGGCACGGTGTCGAGCAGGGCCAGGGCTTCGTCGTAGCGCTTGGCCCGCCCCAGGGCGTCGGCCTGGAACAGCACGGCCGCCAGGCGCGTCGGCTCGTCCGTGGCGGCCAGGAGGGGGCGCAGCACCTCGGCCACCTGCTCCCACTGCTTGCCGTCGACGGCGGACTGCGCCGCCTCCAGCCGCACCTCCCGCGACTCCGCGGCCTTGCCGTCCTTGGCGAGGGTGTCGGCGAGGTCGGTCAGGGTGCGGATGGCCTCGGCGCGCTTACCCGTGCGCTGCATCAGCTTGGCGGTGGCGAGGGTGAGGCCGACGTCCTTGGGCTGGCCGGCGCGCACCTTGGAGAGCAGGGCGAGCGCCTCGGCGTTCTGCCCCTGGGCGGTGAGGATCAGCCCCTTGAGCAGGAGGACGGGCTGGCTGTCGCTCTCCTTGGCCGCCAGCGGCTCGATTATCTTCAAAGCCTCGTCGAGCTGGCCGTTCTGGTAGAGCGCCCAGGCGAACGGGCGCTTGAAGCGGGGATCCTCGCGCGCCTCCTCGGGAGCGCTCTGCAGCGTTTCGAACATGGCCTTGGCGTCGCCACGCTTGCTCTGCAGGTCGGCCAGGGTGAGGCGCGCCTCCAGCGAGCCGGGGTCGAAGGAGAGGATGTCGCGCAGCGCCTTCTCCGCCTCCTGCGGCTTGTTGGCCCGCACCAGCGATTCCACCAGCAGGGCGTAGGCCATGCGCTGCTGCGGCACGTTGTTCACCAGCTCCTGGAAGACTGCCGCCGCCTTCTCCGGCTGGTTCTGGTCGAGGTAGATGCGGCCCAGGGTCATGAACGACTGGGCGTCGGTCTTGTTGCGCCGCCGCACCTCCTCCAAGGCGTCGCGGGCGGTGTTCAGGGCCGCGGGATCGACCGCCGCCAGGTCGATGTAGACGTCGCCCACGGCCCGCAGCACGTCGAGGTTGTCGGGCGCCAGCCGGCGCGCCTCGGCGATCTTCTCCCCGGCCTTGCGCAGCGACTCGTCGCGCAGCGATGGATTGCGCGCATACTGGGCCATGCGGGCCAGGAGCTGCGCATGCTCCAGGTAGATGTAGGCTGTCGTCTGCGTTTCCGGCGCCAGCTTCTCGGCCTGCTCGAAGGCCGCGAGGGCGTCGTTGATCGACCCTTCGACGGCCAGCAGCTTGCCGAGGGTGAACTGGTAGGAGGCCCCCGCGGCGCCGGCGGCGGCAGCCGAAGACGGCGGAGCGGCGGACACGAGAGAGGGGCCGAGGAGCAGGCAGGCGGCGAACGCCGCAGGGGACAAGCGCTTCACGCTGCCAGGATACCAGCGCCACGCGGCGCTTTACAAGGCTGTAGAGCCGACCCTATAATGGCGCCCTTGCGCTTAAGTAGCGGAAAGTGAACAAGTTATACAGATGGCCAAGCTCGGACAGCTCTTGGTGGCGCGCGGTTGGATCACCGTCCAGCAGCTCACTCGTGCCCTGAAGAACCAGAACGTTGCCGGCGGCCGGCTCGGCACCTGCCTGCTGGAGATGGACGCCCTGAGCGAGGAGCTGCTGCTCAAGGGGCTCGCGGAGCAGCACGGCGTGCCCGCCGCCGGCGCTGACGACCTGCGGAGGATTCCGGACGAGGTGCTGGAGCTCATCCCCGACAAGCTCGCCCGGCGCCTGCGCTCGGTCCCCTTCCGGGTGGAGAGCAGCCGGCTCGACCTGGCGGTGACCGATCCTCGCAACCTCTCGGCCCAGGACGAGATCGCCTTCGCCTCTGGCAAGCGGGTGAAGGTCTTCGTCGCCCCCGAGATCCGCATCCTGGAAGCGCTGGAGAAGTACTACGGCGAGGAGTGCCCGTCGCGCTTCGGCATGGTGCTCGACCGCCTGAACCGCGCCCGCTTCCTCTGGGAGAAGGACAAGCCCGCCGCGGCGCCCCAGCCCGAGCTGACCCAGCCGCTGCTGGACAGCCCGTTCGCGACGCCGCCGCGGATCAAGCTGCCGCCGCACCTGCCCCAGGTGCCGCCGCCGCCCCCTGTGGCCGCGGCGCCGCAGCCCACCTCGGAGCCGGCGATCCCCGCCAGGCCCGTGCCCCCCGCGGTCCAGCCGCCCGCGCCGGCGCGGCAGCCCGCACCGGCGCCCGTTCCCCGGGCGGCCGCGGCCGTGGCGACAGCCCCCACGACGGCTCCGGCGCCCACGCCACCGCCGCCGCCGCCGGTGGCCGCTGCGGCACCGCGCCCCCGGTCGGTCTCCCTGACTCCGGAGGAACGGGCCGATCTCGGCGCCTTCTCCTGGGTCGAGCCCGCCGCCGCCGACCGGTCGCTGCCGGCGCCCGTCAGCCTCGACGAGGCGGAGCAGGCCCTGGCCGGCGCCCGCGACCTCGACGAGGTGGGAGAGATCCTCCTCGGTTTCCTCGGCCGCACCTACCGCCGGGCGGCCCTCTTCCACGTCACCCGCGACCGCGTCGCCGGCTGGCGCATCCACGGCACGGGGATCGACCGCGAAGCCTTCGCCCAGTTCTCCATCGGCTTCGATCAGCCCTCCCTCTTCCTCAACCTGCGCCAGGGGAGCAGCCTCTATCTCGGCCCCCTGCCGCCCATGCCCGCCCACCGCCAGCTCGCCCGCACCTGGGGGGGCGACCTCCCCCGCGACTGCGTCATGCTGCCGGTGCGCGTCCGGGAGCGCATGGTCCTGGTGCTCTACGCCGACGGCGCCACCGCGGGCGCCATCTCGCTGCCCCACGTCCAGCGTCTGACCGCCGCCGCCACCGCCGCCGTGGAGCGCTGCATCCTCGCCCGCAAGCACGGCGGCGAGGCCAGGGCTTGACGGAGTTTCCTTTTGTTGACACTTCTCAAGACCGGTTGTTAGACTCGCCGCCGCTTCGGAGCTGCAATGATCAAGTCGGACATCGTCGACCGCGTCGCGGAAATCACGGACGTACCCCGGGTGAAGGCGGCGCAGGCCGTCGACACCATCATCGAGGCCATGAAGAACGCCCTCTGCGACGGCAAGCGGATCGAGCTGCGCGGCTTCGGCGTCTTCCAGGTGCGCGACCGCAAGAAGGGCGTGGGGCGCAATCCCAAGACCGGCGTCGAGGTGGCCATCTCCCCCGGCAAGACGGTCCGCTTCAAGCCCGGCAAGGACCTGAAGAATCTCTGAGACTGGCAGCCCCGAGACGATGAGCGACGGCGCTGGCGACTGGCAGGGCCCGCAGCCGCCGCGCACGCCACGCCTGCCGGTCATCGAGCTGCTGCCGGCGGCGGGTGCAGCGGGCAACGTCTACACCGCCGCTCCCGCGCGGCCGGACCGCCCGCGCTATGGCCGCGCGCTGTTGCTGTTCTTCCTGACGTTCCTCTGTACGACGACTTTGGGGCCTTTGATGCTCACCCAGGAGGGGATCGATGTGATCCTCTTGTCTCCACACAACGTCGTCCGAGTCTGGACGGATCCAACTCTGCTCCGGATCGGGCTGGAGTTCTCTTTCGCGGCGCTGACCATCCTGCTCGCCCACGAGATGGGGCATTACATCGCCTGCCGCCGTTACGGGCTGCCCTGCACCCCACCCTATTTCCTTCCAGCTCCGATGAACTTCGGGACCTTCGGAGCCTTCATTCGCATCAAGAGCCCCATCCGCAGCAAGCAGGAGCTGTTCGACGTGGGGATTGCGGGCCCCATCGCCGGATTCGTCGCGCTGATCCCCTTCCTGCTCTACGGGATCGCGAAGTCGCAGATCGCGCCCGCGACCACCACCCCTGGCGAGAACCTGGTCCTGGGCCCCTGTCTAGCGATCGATCTGGCCATCTGGCTCTTTCACGGCTCCTTGCCGGACGGAAAGGTCCTCAATCTCCACCCGGTCGCCCTGGCGGCGTGGCTCGGGCTGCTCGCCACCGCGATCAACCTCCTCCCGCTGGGACAGCTCGACGGCGGCCACGTCCTCTACGCCGCCACCGGCCGCCTCCAGCGCCGCCTCGCGCTGCCGCTCTGGATCGTGCTCGGGCTGATGGGGTTCCTCTGGCTGGGCTGGGTCTTGTGGTGCGTGATCATCCTGCTGATCGGCCTCTACCACCCGCCGGTCTGGGACGAGAGCGCGCCGCTGGACCCGTTCCGGCGGAAGCTTGCCTGGATCGCCCTGCTGCTGTTCGTCCTCTCCTTCATGCCGGCGCCCTTGAGCGTGGTGACGGTGCGCTGAGGCCGGCAGAACACGGACTGACACGGACGGACAGAGACGAGCACGGACGCGGCAGTGTCCTTGTCCGTCCGTGTTCGCCCTTTGCGTCCGTGTTCCAACTAGAAGTCCGCCACCAGCGTCACCGGCCCGTCGTTGACCAGGGCCACCTCCATCATCGCGCGGAAGCGGCCGGTCTCCACCTGGAAGCCGCGGCCTCGCAGGTCGGCCACCAGGGTTTCCACCAGCGGCTCGGCCTCGGCGGGCGGGGCGGCGCGATCGAAGGAGGGGCGCCTCCCCCGGGCCACCGAGCCCGCGAGGGTGAACTGGGAGACGACCAGGAAGGCGCCTCCCACGGCGGCGAGGTCGAGGTTCATCCTGCCCGCCTCGTCCTCGAACACCCGCAGACCGGCCAGCTTCTCGGCCGCCGCGCGCACCTTGTCCGGGCCGTCCCCGCGCTCGATCCCCACCAGCACCAGCAGGCCGCGGCCGATCTCCCCCACCACCTCGCCCGACACTTTCACCGATGCCGCGGAAACTCTTTGTAAGACGAGACGCATTTTTTCCGTTCTTAGAGAGAGGAGGAATTTTCCGTCCATCCGCCCCCGCGCTCTCTCGACCCGACGCCCGGGTCCCGGGACGGATGTGATACCGTAACCGATTCAAGACCAGAGGAGAAACGTGCAATGGTCAACAAAGTGATCCTTATCGGCAACCTGGGCCGCGACCCCGAGGTGCGGTCGACCCCGTCGGGGCAGCCGGTCGCCAGCTTCACCCTGGCCACCAACCGCCGCTGGCGGGACAAGAACGGCCAGAAGCAGGAGCAGACCGAGTGGCACCAGATCGTCGTCTGGGGCAAGCAGGCCGAGATCGCCGGCCAGTATCTCACCAAGGGCAAGCAGATCTACCTGGAGGGACGGCTCCAGACCCGCTCCTGGGACGACAAGCAGACGGGCGAGAAGCGGGACAAGACCGAGATCATCTGCGAGAACTTCCAGATGCTCGGCGGACGCGGCGGCGACTTCGAGTCCCACGGCCCGGCCGCCTCGGCCTCGCAGTCGTCGCAGTCCTCGCCGTCGCAGGGCGCCGCGTATGACGAGGGCGGCTTCGGCGAGCCCGAGGAAGACGACATCCCCTTCTGAAGCAGCAGGGACGACAGGGACCCCAGGGACAGCAGGGATGGAAAAGCCCTGCTCCCTCGTGTCCCTGCCACCCTGGAGTCCCTGTTGCCCCTGCCAGGCTCCGGCGTGCTAAAGTCACCCCACTTGATTCGTGGTTGATCGTCGGCGGGAGGGACCGGATTCCTCCCGCACTCCGGAGGGATCGAAGGAGGGGGTCTGCCCCTTACCAACGGGGGACTCGCGCATGAGCGTTCAGGACCACACCACGCCGGAGCCGCCTCTGTGGCGCCGCGTCTGGAGCGCGCCGGAGCCGGAGATCTCCAGCGCCGGCTTCGGCGGCGAGCTGCTGGTGGCGGGCCTGCGCCTGCTGACCTTCGTCGTCCTCCTCTTCTTCCCGCTGCGCGAGCTGCTCCTCCAGAAGCGGGCGGGCACCGACGTCCTGGCGCTGCTCACCGCCGCCACCCTGGGGCTGGCGCTGGCCCTCGCCGTCTACTCCGCCACCAGCCGCCGCCTGGGCCGCACCTGGATCGGCTTCGCCAGCGGCCTGCTGGACGTCAGCCTGGTGAGCGCCGTGCTGGCCATCTCGCTGATCCTGGGGCGGCCCCACGAGGCGACGAACAACCTGGCGGTCTTCCCCGTCTACTTCCTGGCCATCGCCGCCACCAGCCTGCGCTACGACGCCCGCATCTGCCTGCTCTCCGGTTTCCTGGCCCTGGCCCAGTACCTGAGCATCCTGCTCTACGCCGACTGGCGATGGAACCTCAACTCGGCCGCCTTCGCCCCCTATCTCTACGGCCAGTTCCACTGGAGCACGCAGGCCTGGCGCATGGCCCAGCTCATGGGCGCCACGGCTCTCGCCGCCACTCTCGTCGTGCGTTCGCGGGAGCTGCGGCTGCTCTCCACCCGCGACCGCTTCACCGGCCTGCTCAACCGCGCCGTGTTCGGCGAGCAGCTCGAACGCGAGATCGCCTTCGCCCGCCGCGAGGATGGCCACTTCGCCGTGGCGATGATCGACATCGACCATTTCAAGAAGTTCAACGACACCTACGGCCACGCCGGCGGCGACGAGGCGCTGCAGACGGTGGCCAAGACGCTGCGCGAGTCCTGCCGGGCCACGGACGTGGTGGCGCGCTACGGCGGCGAGGAGTTCGCCCTCGTCCTGCCCGGGGTGATGAGCGGGCGGGCCACGGACCTGCTGGAGCGCATCCGCCGGGTGCTGGCCGTCAAGGCGATCCACCTGCCCAACCGCTCGAAGCCGGTGAGCGTGACGGTGAGCATCGGCGTCGCCCTCTGGCCCGACGACGGCCAGAACGCCGCCGAGATCCTGCAGTGCGCCGACCAGCGCCTCTACCAGGCCAAATCCGAGGGGCGCGACCGCGTCGTCGGTCCCGCCCCCGGCAGACACCGCACCCCGGCGCCACCGGCCACGCACGACACCGCAGAGGACGTGACGATCTCGATGGCGCCGGTGGTCCCGCCGAAGTAGGTTTCCTGCTACTGCCCCTTCTGGCTCCACGGCGGCACCACGCCGTTCGAGCGCGCATAGGCGATCGACTGGCCGAGGTGCTCGTGGGCGTGGCTGACGACGACGAGGACGGCCTCCCGGTAGGTCCCCTCATGGTCGAAGATCTTGACCGCCTTGCCCAGGTCGGCGTCGGGCAGGTTCTGGATGGCCTGCGTGACGTGGTCGAACGACTTCTTGAGCGTGTCGACCGTCTTGGCCTTGTCGCCCCCTTCCTTCTCGAAGCCGCGGGGATCGACGCCGGCGGGCATCTTGGCTCCCCAGAGGGTAGGGATGAAGAAGTTGGCGCCCGACACGTGGGCGAAGACCTCGCCCACCGAGCGCACGCCCTCGCCGGGGCGCCAGGTGTACTTCTCGGCCGGCATGGCCTCGGCCAGGGAGATGAGCTTCTTCTGCGCGTCCCCGAGGCTGCGCAGGAGGTCGGCCTTGGCGCCGCCGGCGGCAGCCGCCGCCGCGGGCTTGGCCTCCGCCTTCTTCTCCATCGTCTTGTCCTGGGCCAGGACCGGCAGCGCCAGGGCGAGCGCCAGGGCCAGGACAGTCGTCGAACCGAGCATTCTTCTCATGACCTCTCCTTTGTGGACGTGTGGATGCTGAATGATCGGGGGATTCTAGCGCGCTGGCGAGCCTCGCGGTACGGCCGGGATAGAATCTCCCCGTCTCCTCCGGAGGTGACGTCTTGCGGATGACCCTCGCCGTACTGGGAAGCGCCGGCCTGCTCTCGCTGCTGGTCGTGGCCGTCGCCGCGCTCGGCCGCCGCTTCTTCTGGGTGCGCCAGCTCGCCTTCCCCCTCTACGTGGGAGCCGGCGTGGCGGCGCTGCAGGTCTTCCGGCTGCTCGCTCCCGCCTGGCAGCCGGCGGCGCTGGCGGAGGCCCTGGCCTGGGCCGGCCTCTTCCTCGGGCTCATCACGGTCTTCCGGCTGCTGGGGATGTACCTGTTCGAGGTCCACCTGACGGCGCGCCGCGGCATGCGCCTGCCGCCGCTGCTGCCGGCGGTCGCCATGCTCCTGGTCTACCTGGTCACCGCCCTGGTGACGCTGCGCATCTCGTTCCCCCGGCTGGACGTGGCGCCGCTCATCGCCACCAGCGCCGTCACCTCGCTGGTGCTGGGCCTCGCCCTCCAGCCCATCCTCGGCAACTTCTTCGCCGGCCTGGTGATCAGCGTCGAGAAACCGTTCCGCATCAACGACTGGATCCGGGTGGGCGAGCAGGAGGGACGGGTGATGGCCATCACCTGGCGCACCACCCACCTGCGGACGCGCGAGAACGACAATCTCGTGATCCCCAACAGCAAGCTGGCCGACGAGCGGGTGCTGAACTACTACTATCCCCACCCGCTGCACATGGAGCGGATCAAGGTGCCGGCCCATTTCGACGAGCCGCCCTACCACGTGCGGCGGGTGCTGCTGGACTGCGCCGCCGGCGTGCCCGGGGTGCTGGACAAACCGGCGCCGGAGGTCTACGTCCTCGCCTTCGAGGCCAGCGCCGTCCTCTACGAGCTGCGCATCTGGATCGAGGACATGGCGCAGGGCCCGCGCATCAACAGCGACGTGCGGGCCCGCGTCTGGGAGGAATTCCACAAGGAGGGGATCGTCATCCCCTACCCCATCCAGACGCTGGAGATCTCGCGGCCGGAGCACCCGCGGCACGCCGCGGCGCGGCGCGCGGCGCAGGGGGGTCCGCCGCCGGCCCGGCTCTACGTGGCCGAAGGGGCCGAGCGCGGCCGGTCGCTGGCGCTCGACGGCGCCAGGCCGGCGACGGTGGGCCGCTCCCGCGCCTGCGGCCTCGCCCTCAGCGAGCCCAACGCCAGCAAGGAGCACCTGCGCCTCGCCTGGGAGGACGGCGCCTGGGTGATGACCGACCTGGGCAGCAGCCACGGCACCCGCGTCAACGGCAAGCCGGCCGAGCGGGCGGTGCTCAGGCCCTTCGATCGCGTCGCGATCGGCGACACGGTTATGATCTTTGAGATCGATTGATCTTCGAGAGCGATGCCACAGCCACCGACCCTTCCTGAGGCCATCGGCCCCTACCGCGTGCGCGAATTGCTCGGCAAGGCCGGGCAGTCCACGGTCTACCGGGCGGAGGACGCCAGGGGGCGGCCGGTCGCCCTCAAGCTCTTCCCGCGCCGCCTGACGGAGGATCCCGCCACGGCCGAGCGCTTCCACCGCGAGCTCGCCGCCGTGGCTCCCGTCACGCGGCACCCGCACCTGGTGCACGTCCTGGAAACGGGCCAGCACGGCGACCGGCTCTACGTCGCCATGGAGATGGTGGAAGGGACCTCCCTCGACCGCGCGCTGAAGGCGCGGCGCGTCTCCCTCCCCGAGGCGTTCGCCGTCCTGCGGGGCGTCTGCCGCGGGCTGGCGCACGCCCACCAGAGCGGCTGGGTGCACCGCAACCTCACGCCGCGCAACGTCCTGGTCTCGCCCGACTTCGCCACCGTCAAGGTGTCGGACCTGGGGGCCAGCAGCTTCGAGTCGATCGCCGCCCAGAGCCTCACGGCGACACTCTCGACCGGCGAGATCCGCCTCGGCGCCCTCTATTACCTGGCGCCCGAGACCCTGGACGGCAAGGCCGCGGTCGACGCCCGGGCGGACCTCTACTCGGCCGGCGCCATCTTCCACGAGATGCTCACCGGCCGCTCGCCCGGCCCCAGGTTCGGCCTGCCGAGCCAGCTCAACCCGGACGTGCCGCCGGAGGTGGACGTGGTGGCCCTGCGCTGTCTCGGCCGCCGGCCCGAGGAGCGCTACGCCAGCGCCCAGGACCTGCTGGCGGCCCTGGAACGGCTGGAGGAGACCCTGCGCCTGCGCGTGCTCACCGAGATCCGCGAGGCGGGCTCCCTGCTGCGGGGCGGCGGCGCCGAAGGCGGTGGCAAGAGGACTTTGCTCTACGTGGGGATCGCCCTCGCCGTCCTGGCCCTGCTGGCGGTGGCGTTCTTCCTGTTGCGGTAGAACGCAGTCCGCAATGCACTAAGATAGCGCCACATGATCAGCAGCACGCTCGTGATCTTCACGAGCAACCTCGCCCAAGCCCTGGGGGCCATCGTCCTGGCGATGATCCTCACCGGCTTTCACCGCACCTATGGGCGGCGATATCTCCTCACCTGGGCCTGGAGCTGGTGGGCGTTCTGCGTCTCCCAGGCGGGCGGCGCGGTGGCGCTGCTCATCTATTCCTCTCACCTCGGGGTACCGCTGCCGCTGCGCCTCGCTATCTCCACCGCCGGGCTGGCGGCCGGCTACTGGCAGGCGGTGCTGCTGCTGTTCGGCACCTGGGAAGTGGTCACCGAGAAGGCGCTCCCGGCGCGCCTGCGGACGGCCGTGCTCGGCGGCCTCGCCCTGCTCGCGGTGATCGTGACCGTCACCTCGCTCAGCCTCAGTCCCTATCTCCGGGAAGTGGCGCGCGTGGGCCTGCGGCTCCTCCTCCAGGGAGTGGCGTTCGTCGTCGCGAGCTGGGGCGTCTGGCGCAGCCACCGCGCGCCCTCCGGGATCGGGCGCCGCATGGTGGCGTTCTCCTTCCTGCTCTTCGGTCTCCACCAGCTCCACTACCTGGCGATCGTCGTCGTGCAGAATTTCGTCACCGGGTCCCTGTCCTACGTCGCCTATCTCGGCCCGTTCGACTTCCTGTTCCAGGCGCTGATCGGGCTCGGCATGGTCGTCTGGCTGCTGGAGGACGAGCGCCAGCGGGTGCTGGCCACCGCCGACCGCATCGAGCACCTGGCGTACCACGACCCGCTCACCGACCTGCCCAACCGCAACCTCCTGGTGCAATCGCTGCAAGCGGTCCTCGCCGGCGCAGAGGCCCGCGGCGAGCGGATGGCGGTGCTCTTCCTCGACCTGGACCGCTTCAAGATCGTCAACGAGTCGCTGGGCAACCGTTCCGGCGACGAGCTGCTGCGGTCGGTGGCGGAGCGGCTGCGG
>Ga0066662_10000935_pt1 | contig 13076 bp, 11 predicted proteins | sample GraSoiAngelo_111_FD_133939 | JGI IMG/M metagenome (GOLD analysis project Ga0066662, IMG submission 133939) | Grasslands soil microbial communities from the Angelo Coastal Reserve, California, USA - 14_0903_12_40cm | ecosystem: Environmental > Terrestrial > Soil > Grasslands | place: USA... | reverse complement strand
GAAGGAGGAGGCGCTGCCTCAGCTACAAACAATCCAGGAGGCTATCTGGCAGGAGCGCAGGTTAGTAATCTCGTATTGTAACGACAACAATGGCAACGGTATTTATAGTTACCAGCAGGTTGAGCCATATGGCCTGGTTTCACAGGACAAAGCATGGTACCTGGTTGGCGTCGTGTGCGGAGAAGACGAGAAACAGGTGTTCTCTGTAGGGCGTATCAAGACGGCAGCCATGTCAACTGAATGTTTTGCTCGTCCTGAGGGTTTCGATTTACCAGTCTATTGGGCCGCGTATCGCGTACAACAACAAGAAAAAAAAGGTTTCACAGCGCTGTCTACCGCTACCTTCTCTCAAAAAAAAGAAAATATGAGAGATTTCAACAAAAAAAAGCGCCTTTCCCCAACAAAAAAAAGCCATATAAAAAAAACAAATTATGTTTGCTCTGCCACATCCTCTCTTCTCGTTTGCGCGTAGTCGTTATTTCCTATCCGCGGGTGTTCTAAAAGAATAGTATAGAGAGATAAAGAAATAGGGTTGGAATACCTTGTTCTGAGGAGAAGAATTAATTATGTGTGGACGTTTTACGCTTTCTACCGATATCAAGACTGTTGCGGAGAAGTTTGGTGTGCCGCCCACTTTGCAAGCGGCGCCGCGTTATAATGTTGCTCCAACACAGGAAGTTGTGAGCATTCTGAGCAATGGGTCAGCTCATATGGAGTGGTTGCAGTGGGGGTTGATCCCTTCGTGGGCCAAGGATGAGTCAATTGGTTCGAAGATGATTAACGCCAGGGCGGAGACACTGGCGGAGAAACCTAGCTTCAAGAGGTTGTTGCGTTCACGACGTTGCCTCGTGGTTGCAGATGGTTTCTATGAGTGGAAGAAGGAACAGGGCAGCAAGACTCCAATGTATATCATGCTAAAGGATGGCAGTCCGTTTGCTTTTGCCGGGTTGTGGGATCTCTGGCATAGTCCCGATGGCCGTGACATACGTACCTGTACCATTGTTACTACGCAGCCAAATGCGCTGGTTACATCTATTCATGACCGCATGCCCGTCATTCTTTCCTCCGACGGCTGCGATATGTGGCTCGACAGCGAGCTTCACGATGAGCAGGCTTTGCTGCCTCTACTCGCTCCCTACCCTGCTGAAGAAATGACAGCGAGGGCCGTTTCGCGGCTGGTCAACAACCCAAAAAGTGAAGGGGCAGAGTTGATAGCCTGAAGAAGGAAAGAGGTGCGCAAAAGCACCTCTTTTCCTTATATAAGAATATTACGTTAAAGTTTAGCGTGCCTGGATGCGCAGAGCCACTTTGGGCGCGTGTATTTCCTGGCCGGGTGAGACCAACGAACGAAGCGCGTCGATCGTTTCCTGGGCATTTCTGACAAACTCGGCCCGTACGGGAAGACGCTGCTTGAACTCTTCCACCGTGACATCATCGAGGAAGCGCACCCCTTCGTTGTCCAGCATCACACGTGGTAATAAGACGAGATCACCCAGGTTCCCGTTCTCTTCTAGCGCGGCCAAGACATTCTGTCCGCAGAGTAAACCGGCGACAGTCACCTCTTCACCAAAGAACTTGTTGACGATTGGCAACACTTGCACTTCGAGCTGCTCAGCCCGGCGTATATCTTCAGCGAACTGTTCAATTACAGGGCGAGCCATGATGCTGGTGACCAGCGTCACGCGCCGTGGCTGCGGCATGGCTGCTGGCAATCTGCGCTTGCTGCGGTTCCACTGCTCGACCAAGAAGCGCGTCATGCCCACACCGTTCTCAATCTGGGAGTACGAGCCATAGTGTTGGGCAGGTGGGAACTCGTGTCCTGTTATGTAGTACCACTCGTCGGAGAGGTAGACGAATGGGTAGCCGTCGGGGTCTTCAGCGGCAAAACGCCGCTGGTGGAGCTGCACCTGAGCAATAATGGCCTCGGCCTCCTGGCGAGTATAGTGCCGCAGCGGCGGTAGATCACCGGTCTTCATCATATTATTGTACTTAGTGAGACCCACAGGCACCACGGAGATGGATTCAACGATGGGTCGTAACGACGCTAAATCCTGGATGCTGCGATCGAGATGCTCGCCATCATTGATGGTTGGGCAAAGAACAAGCTGGGTGTGACAGGTGATGTGCATCTCTCCCAGGCGTTTGATGTGGTCAATAATATCACCGGCACGTGGGCCATCGACCAGCTTGCGGCGTAAGTCCGCGTCGGTCGCATGCACGGAGACATAGAGAGGCGTCAGCTTTTGTTCATCAAGGCGCTGCCAGTCGTGTTCTTTAAGGTTGGTCAGCGTAATAAAATTGCCAAAGAGAAATGAATAGCGGTAATCATCATCTTTAATATAGAGCGAAGAGCGCATGCCATGAGCCAGGCCTGGCTGTGGTGCAAAACGTTCCGGTAGTCCTTTGATAAAGCAGAAGACACATTTATTGGCACATTGTCGAATAAAGGGAGCCGGCTCTTCACCGAACAGCACGCCCAGGCTCTCATCGGATGACTTGGTCAAACGCACTTCATGCTGCGCCTGTTGCCGCTCGAAGCCGATGGTAAGCTCTTCGTCAGCAACGTAGAAGCGATAATCGACCAGGTCACGAATGAGGTTGCCATTAATTGTGCGAATAAGATCACCGGGTTGTAGGCCTGCGAGGTCGGCAGGGCTTTCGGGCACTACCTCACGCACCCATCCATACATTTTTGGCATTAGTATTGTTCCTTAGAAGAAAGAAAAAAGAAAAGACAGTCAAGGGCGACTATGGCGGTCGCCTGGCACCCCTCGCGGGCGCCAGAATTGCACATTGCTTCCCGTGCTCCCCAAAGAAATGCTGAATATATATCCAGATGATTATAACCGCCCCGCGGGAATACGTCAAATTTTTGGGAGATTGTACAGACATAAATGACACTTGCTTGTCGTATTTAGCGTGGTAACGATATACAGGTTTGAAAAGGCAGAGATGTAACTGAGATCCTTCTCTGCCTTACGGTCTCTATTTCAGCAAGGACTCACGTAGAACGATTGTCGATACTTTGTGAAAGGAAATTATAATCAATGGGCTTCCTGAGCCACTTTACATACGTATAGACAGTGCAATGTATCTATAAACAAAAGAAAAGCAGTTTAAACAGAGCCGCATGTTATATGGAACATAATGCAACTTTGTGTTAATCCTATTCGTGTAAAAGGTAGTCGGAACGAGACAAAAGTTAAGATGAACAAAGTGGTAAACATTTTGTTGGGTAGGAATTGTGAAGAAGGAGTAGCTTCAAAGGGTGCTTACTGCTTTACAATTGCTAATAATGTTTGAAGGGAGAAAAATTATGACAACGACGAATCGTTCTTTTGTAGTAGGTGTCTTTCAAGAGGAGGCCCAGGCACAGCAGGCTATGAATGACCTGATGGGTGCTGGATTCAGCAAAGATCAGATCAGGTATTCTGTGCATAAAGGCGGTACTGGCATCACCAATTCTTTAGAGAATTTGGGTTTGCCCGAAGATGAGGCCACCTTCTACAATGGTGAGTTTGAGTCAGGCCGTACTGTTGTGGTAGTCAATACAAGTGACCGACAGCAGGAGGCATCCCAGATCCTGTCCCGCGCTGGTGGCTATGATTACGCGTCTCGTTCTGGTCAGACAAGCGGTACAACCAGCTATGCTAACGCTGCCACCGCTGGTCGGGCAACTGATTATAACACCGAGGCGGGGCAAAATGTCCAGCTGCGTGAAGAACAACTTCGCGCCAACAAGCAGTCCGTGGAGACTGGTGCAGTTGGTCTGCGCAAAGATGTGGTTTCTGAACAACAGTCTTTCGATGTACCGGTTAATCGTGAAGAGGTGGTCATCGAGCGACATGCTGCTTCGGGCCAACCATCCGATACACCAATAGGTGAAGGCGAGACCTACAGAGTTCCTGTTCGCGAGGAGCAGGTGACGGTCGATAAGCAGCCTGTAGTGAGAGAAGAGGTTTCTCTTGGCAAGCGGCAGGTCCAGGATTCCCAGCGGGTTTCGGACACGGTTCGACGAGAAGAAGCTCGCGTCGAGCGCCAGGGCGATGCGAATGTTCAGGGTGACGATACCGGCGTTCGAGATAGCAACATAAACAACCAATAGTAGAAGCTGGAACAGAAAAGATAGGCAACTGGCATGGGTGAAGCTTTACGCCTACGCCGTTGCCTATTTTCTGTTAGTAGACTCCACATCATCTGTTTTAAGGAGATAGCTCATGGAAACGACTGAAAGTCCAATCGTTGTAGGCGTTTTTAGAGAACGAGCCCTGGCGGAACAGGCCGTCGATGAACTACGGCATGCCGGGTTTAGAGACGATCAGATCCGGTATTCGGGAAAAGGTGCTATGGCTGGCGGTTTCCTGGAAACGCTCATGAGCAAGTTTTCAGGGCAGGGAGACGGGAGTGTCTTCGATGCTCTCACAGAGCAAGGCATTCCGAAAGATGAGATCGAATACTACCAACACGAGTACGATGCAGGTTCCGCGATTGTGTCGGTACAATCGTACGGTCGACAGCAGGAGGCGAGTGATATCCTCTCTCGTTTCGGAGCATACGATGCTCGTTCTCGACCTGAATATATGCAGGATGCTCATACTATCCAGTTGCGCGAAGAGGTACTCCAGCCTCGCAAACACGCTGTGGAGATCGGCGAAGTCTTTATTCGCAAAGTGGTAGTCACAGAACAAAGAACCATCACCGTACCGGTGATGCGCGAGGAACTGGTTATCGAGCGGCGCTCTATTCCAATTGATTCTGTTGACACTGCTGACACTACTGGTACTACTGACACTGCTGGCACCAGTGATCAACTATCGAGCAACCCCGATCTGCCTGATAACCAGGATCAGCCAATCGGTAAGCTCGTCGAGATTGGCGAGGGCGAGGTTATCAGGATTCCTATTCGCACGGAGCAGGTAATGATCGAGAAGCGGCCAGTGGTGATTGAAGAACTGGTTGTTGGTAAGCGCCACATACAGGAGACCAAACGCTTTTCAGGAACTGTGCAGCGGGAAGTGCCTCATATCGAGCGCGAAGGCAATGTAAATATCCGGGGCAATAATGTGGATGTGGAAGATGTACCTGTGCGCTCTGAACAATCGGGCCCCTACTGAATCTTTTCTCCAATAATGATATATACTTCCCAGCGTCGGCTACGCACACGTTCAGAACGGCGGCGCAGGCTAAACTGTTCCAGGGGAATGTGTTGACCAAACCAGGTATCGGGCACTTCATCAGAAGTAATGCCTGCGGCCGTATCACGATTCGTAAATATAACCCTATCTACAGGACGTAATGTATCCTGATTCCGGGCCATTTCTTCATCCAGATTACGCTTTTTGCGTGGACCGAAGACCGCCGAAGGACCGTAGACAAGGATTTGTACCAGCACCAGGAAAGATTGGAGAAGACCCACGGGGAGAAGGTTGGCCCCTTCAATTACGATCAAGCGACCACCTGGGCGCAAGACGCGCGCGACCTCCGCTATGGTGTCAGGATCATAGATGTACTCAGAGGGGAAGGTGCTCACCACCGTATCGAATGATGCCGAGGTGAAGGGAATGCCCTGGGCTGATCCCTGGATAACCCAGTTTTTTTCACCCACATTGTAACGCTGGAGCGTATCGCGGGCAGCCGCCACCATCTGCGGAGATTGCTCGACGGCGCGACAGTTATGGCCTGCCTTTATCATATCTACCAGCAGGTCTCCCAGTCCACAACCCAACTCCAAGACGTCGTGGCCTTTGATACGCGGCAGTACCAGGCGTTGCCAGACGCGCCATTGTCCAGCGAATGGTACGGTACTGGCAAAGCGGTAGAGATAGCGGTTTTTGTAAAGTGTCTCAAAAAACCATTTGCGTAAAACAGGGATCACTGCACACCTACTTCAGTGAAAATGTCCAGCAGGTCGCTTATGTTTTCAATGATGAGGTCAGGCTTGATGTCACTCTGCATATGCTGATCCACCCTGCCTTCGCGATTCAGCACATACGAGAGGACGTAGTCATCATCGGTGATAAGTAATCCTTCAGACAAATCGTCGTGTTGCTCCCCTCCATGGTCTTCAGGAAGGACGAGAGTTGAATGAGCTGCTGTTGTCGCTCCAGTAGCGATCAGATTGGCCTGCCTGCGTACATGTGGTTTGGGTTTCCAGATAGTAAAGATGCCAAGCATCTTACCCCCTAGAATGTCTGCTTTGAGTGAGTCACCCACCATCACGGCTTCTTCTGGTGGAATATTCAAAGCATTGAGCGCATGGAGAAAAATTGCAGGATTCGGTTTGCGAATACCGAGATCGGCTGAGATTGCCATATGACGCGGATCAAAAAAGTTCAGCAGTCCAAGCGTATGCAAATCTTCCTGGAACGGTTGCCCTCCCCAATGACGATTGGTAACGATGCCCAATTGAAAGCCGCGCTGTTGTAAGGTGGTGAGAGTGGAGAGGACGTCGTCAAAAAGTGGACGTGACTTCGGTATACGGACACGTAGCGCCTCAAAAATGGCCGCACCGTTATCGCGAGTAACTCCCTCTATACTCCACTGCTGCAGTACTTGCACAACGGCATGGGCGCAATCAGGCTCAAGCCCAGGGTTCTGACGAATCATGATACGAATCTGTTCATCCGTCGCATCGCGGAGACGCTGACCCAGTGCTGTATCAGATTTATCGGGTAGAGAGATCGGTGCAACAGCCTGCCGGAGTAATGTGGCAGCTTGCACATTCGAAGCGTACTCTAATTGCTGCCATACAGCCAGGTCCTTGCGGAACCAGAGCGTATCACCGAGGTCAAACAGTAGACAGCGAACGGTACGTCCTGTGAGAGCGGGTAGCGGCTTTTTTGGCAAAGAACCCCCCTTAACGTCAATGCGTGAGATAAAGAGTATAGAAGCAAGGCAGCTCTATACTCTTTATCTCTTCATGCATTATCCAATTGGCTTAAGCTTAGCGCGAGAGAGCCTCTTCGCCTTCTGTAAGCACCTCATCAACAAGACCGTACTCGACTGCCTGTTCCGCGGAGAGGTAGTAGTTGCGGTCAGAGTCTTGCATAATGCGCTCGGTTGTCTGACCGGTATGCTTGGCAAGAATCTCGTAGATGTTACGGCGCAAGCGCAGGATTTCGCGAGCAGTGATTTCGATATCAGCTGCCTGACCTTCCGCGCCACCAAGTGGCTGGTGAATCAGCACTGTCGAATTTGGCAGGCAGAAGCGTTTGCCTTTTTGGCCAGCGGTCAAGAGGACAGCGCCCATACTCATTGCCATGCCCATACAAACGGTTGAGACATCTGGTTTGAGCCACTGCATGGTGTCGTAGATCGCCAGACCTGCATAGATACTCCCACCAGGAGAGTTAATATACATGTTGATGTCTTTGGTGGCGTCCTCACTCTGCAGGAACAATAGTTGTGCGACTGTCACATTGGCGACCATGTCGTCAATGGGTGTACCAATGAAAATGATACGCTCTTTCAAGAGGCGGGAAAAAATGTCCCAGCCACGCTCACCACGAGGTGTTGATTCGACTACATTGGGGATGATACCCCTGGGTTCAAGAATTTCGGCTCGTCCTTTTATCCATTTTGGATCATTTGGGTTAAAAACGGCGCCCATGTTAACTCCTTACTTATCTAAAACAACGAACGGTTTGTCCTTCTCTCCATTGTACATTGGGCGAGATATACCGTCGATTAAAACGAAATGTGCAGAGGATACCCGCAAGATCGGGCACTTGTAACGTAATGATAGCACTTGCAAGATACAAACGCAAGAATAGGTTGAGAAGTGTCTCTATCAACCCGCTCGTAAATCACAGGGATACTATTTCACCTGTACCTTTACAGGTGCCGCATATCTGTTCTCTATAGATCAGCCCATCTTCACAACTGGGGCAAAGCTTCATGCTCTCGGTTCCATCGCTGCCGTAGGTAATGATTTCACCTGTACCACTGCACTTTTGACAAACGGCACTTACGGCAATAACGCCAGTGCCACTACAGCTACGACAGGTTGGCATCAGGAGGCCTCCATTTTCTTGGAGCTGTTACCTCAGCAATTTTCGTCGTGGGTTTCTTGGTCGATGATCTATTGCACCACTAAGCTCTACCGTTGTTACGAGGGCGTTGTCGTTTAGACGCGAACGAATGCGCTCATCCAGGCCCGTCAATCCTTGCATATTCGCTGTGATCACGGTGGGGTAGCCCGAGTTGTAGCGATAATTCAGCAACTGGAAGAGTTTTTCGTTTGCCCAGGGAGAACTTTGATGAGACCCCAGGTCATCCAGGACCAGTAACTCTGCTTCGCGCATTTTAGCAAAACGCTGATCGTAAGGTTCGGTCGAGGTGGGAGAAAACGTGGCGCGCAGGTGCGCAAGAAGTTCAGGGACGACGGTGAAGAGCACAACCGCACCATCGCTGAGATTCTGGTTGGCAATGGCTGCCGCTAAATGCGTTTTGCCACAGCCGTTTGGTCCAATCAGGACGAACCAGCCATCGGGGTTCTGTGCGAATCTCCGCGCTTCGGAGCACGCTCTTTGCACTGAAGGGTGTATTCCTGAAGGGTTAAAATTATTGAAGTTTTTGTTTTGGAAAGCGCCTAGATCAGATAACTCAAGCAATTGCAGGCGTCTCTTTTCTCGCCTCTCAGCCTCTTTACATTCACAGGCAATAGGTTTGCCAAAGTTGGGATGACCATAGGGAACATCAGAACGCAGATATCCTGCTCCTTTGCATTTCGGGCAGACGCTCTTTGGTCCGGCCAGGGAAGGGGTAGTTACCGGGAGAACCTGTTGTACGCGCTCGTAGACCTCAATCTCGCGCAAGGGTTGCTGGCTCATTCCTGCGGTAGCGCGCGGATTGAGCGGCTGCGTATTACGCTGATAGTGCGGTGCCTCCTGTGGCAATGGCTGGGGGGCAGGTGGTTGTGACGGCACGAAGCGCTCCTCGCGAAGATGGCGTGTCAGGGGCGACCTGGCTTCCGGTACACGCGCGGGTGGGATAGGTGTATGCCGTGCGCCGAACGAGGTAGTGGCTGGATGTTGAGGCATGCTTCTTGCGCCTGGCCAGTTGCTGTCCTGGTGGGCAGTGTAAGGCGTTTCGGGGTCTGGCTGGGGATACCACTGTGGGCTGCTACTGACTTCAGTTTCCCAATCGCCATAGCGCATAGTTGCTTCGTCTTCGTCCCAATCCTCCTGCACATCCGCGGAGGGCCGGGCCGGGTACGACTCATAGAAATCCCGCTCTACCTTTGGCAATGCTGCCTCCCGTAGGTAAGGGGTAGCGGGGGGGCGAATCTCGGAGCGACCAGTGGGAAGACCTGGCTCTTCTAGTGGCTGGTCGTGGCGGGTATAGCTTGAACGACTATCGCTATTGCTCCTGCGCAGCATGTGATTGCCGGTCCGCTGCGGCGGAAATTTAGACATTTGTCTTTGTCCTTGTTTCGCCATTCCGCCGTGGACAGTCTGTGGAGGATACTGTCTGGAAGGCGGCAGTTCCGCGTTGACGGGTGAACCAGACTGGCCCAGTCGTGCTGTTTGTTCAGGCAAGGTGGGACGCCGCACGCTAGGCTGTCCTGGTCGCTGTGCTTGTGTGCCGTTATCCTGCTGCGTTGAGCGTTGTTCCTGTATTTGCTGACGGTGTTGGGCAGTTCTATTGATAATATCATTCAGGCTTTCCATTGTTGCCTGCCTTCCGTTTCCCAGCGCCTCAAGATCGCGCTGATATAGCTCCAATTTCGCTTATTGTGCTGTACTGCCTCTCGGAATGCCGCCTCAATCCACTCCTGTGGATACTGGTCGGCAGCATCTTTGAGCTGGTCAGCAATGAGCGGAGAGAGTAAGCCTATATTTTGTTCATATAATACAAAAATATTAGGGCGTTCAACTTGAACCTGGACAGTACGGGCCATTTCAGTATTATTGTTATAATTCCGCGTACCAGCGGGTACTGCGATTTCATTTTCCTGTTCGATTTGCTCTCCCTCGACATTGAAAATGCGCGCAGGAACGATTTGACCTCCCTGTAGCTCGTTCACTACTTTACGGCTACGGGGTGTGTTAAAGAAATACCAATCAATAATCTCTGCTTGCTCATTCCCTTCACTCACTAGTCGTAAGTGTATCCTCAAAAGGGTACCACGCGCAAGTGCCAGTTCTAAACCCTGGTGCAAGCGCTCCTCAGGTGGTCGGGGGTCGCCCCTGCGTTTGAGGCTGCGCAGCAGGACGTGGTCAGCCCGCAGATCGTTGCCGCTCACGCAGCGCGGATTGCCCTTTTTTTGTGCCAGGAGCCAGAATAGATGGAGCGTCACTTTTAGTTCGGCACTATCCTCGATTTCCGGCAAAAGTACCGTGAAAAATACTTCCGGTACAGGCACAAATGGATTTTTCCCGGACGGGAATCCAGCGAAACCTGTCATAATAATAAGTCCAATGATGTATTTTATACGTTGTATGCGTTACTCCGATGGAGGAGTGAGCTCCAGGTCATGGAAGCGGGTCTGGCTGGCTTGAAAATAGAGACTGATTTCGCCAACTGGCCCGTTGCGATGTTTTGCGACAATGATATCCGCGATGTTTTTGCGTTCGGTTTCCGGGTTATAGACGTCGTCACGATAGATGAACATGACGATATCCGCGTCCTGCTCGATGGAGTTGTGGACCAGGATATCGCCAGCGACAAAGTTGTGTAGTCCGTCTACGGTTAAATCGTAGACTTCTGCTTCGCCATCGGGATCTATTGCGATAATTTCATCCCAATAAACGTCGCTTTGTGCTAAACTGGTTAGCTCGTCGCATTGGACAACCTGTGCCAGGCGAGCAGCACGTTCACGGCTTACGTTTTGCTTGTAGAGGCCCATACCACAATAAGCGTTTCCTAAGCCAGCTTGCATTTGACGGCCTGTTATGCTGGCTGTCTGCATGGCTGGAACAGCATAAAGCTGCCATACCTCACGAGGTAATACATCACGATTGGTATTAGCTTGCCGTTGAGCAAAGTAATCAACAATGGCTACCTGGTGTGCTAATTTTTTCTGACTCAATGCACCAACTTGTGTGATAAAACGCCCGATTTCATCTTTCCCGCTGACCACTACATGATATTGATCTCGTCCCTTATTAACTTGAGCGTGCTGAGATAAGGTAGCGTTGATCCCAATGCGTAGCAAAAGTGATTGCACATTTCGAGCTAATTCAAGGCTACTTGAAGCATAATAGATGTTAGTATAATGCTTTTTTCCGTAATTCAAGTTGATACAGCCATCGGTAGACCAGAGGTGACGTAAAAAGCGTGCTATACCTTCAGTTGGTTGAGCAAAGACTTGCCCAGGCACACGTTTTTCGAATGAACGTAGACCAAATACTCCTATCTTACTTAACCATTCAGTGATGGGATTGCGAACACCGTGGGTGAGTCGTTGATTTGCAGCTAAATATACTTGGTACCAATCGCGCTCCTGGTGAATACGTGGCACTACAGCATCTCCAAAAACGGCATTTGCTAACCCTGCTACGATTTCAGCTAGCTCGAGTTCATGGGTGGTATATTGAATGGCGTGACGAGGCAGGGTACAACCGTCGCCGATGAGGTGTCCAAGCAGCGCCAGTTCGTTGTCACTCATGGTGGCTTGCATAGGACCTGGTAATATTCGCGGTAATGCTATCCTCTCGCTTTGAGAAAAGGCGTCGAGCCTTTGCCAGCCTTGCATGGTCAAAAACTTATGATTCGCTGTGGCGCGGATGGTGCGTCCCAAACGGGTTGTCAAACGATAAACGGGCTTACTTCCGGTAGAGAAAGCATTGCTTACGGTGCGTGGCTCCAGTTGCCAGGTATCGGTATTCAAAGCCAGTACGCGAAATTCCTTTTGCCCGACCAGCTGCTCAATTGGACAATAGTTGCCTGTATCAGGGAGATAGACTGGCGTATCAGCAGTGATACAGCCGCTCTCGCGCAGATCTGACAACTGTGGTACTTTGGATTGGCGGCTCTCCACAGCGCGCGAGAGTTGGGCCAGCGCCAGAACGGGCACGTTTAGTTCGCGCGCCAGGCCCTTCAGGTTACGGCTAATTTCGGAGATCTCTTGTACGCGGTTCTCGTTGCGCTTGCCGCTGCCTGACATCGACTGCATCAATTGCAGATAGTCAACTATAATCAAATCGATGCCATGCTCGGCCTGCAAGCGCCGGGCTTTGCTGCGCATCTCCACCGTAGTGATGCCAGCCGTATCATCGATCCAGATGTTGGCCTCTGAGAGTGTACCCATGGCATAGACGATGCGCTCCCACTCGTCATCCTCGATCCAGCCGGTGCGTAAACGCTGCTGATCGATTGCCGCATCCATGGAAAGGAGACGCTGCACCAGTTGTTCTTTGCTCATTTCAAGGCTAAAGATGGCGACGGAGTGCTGGTGTTTGATGGCGGTGTTGTGCGCCATAGTCAGAGCCAGGCTCGTTTTCCCGACGGCAGGTCTGGCAGCTAAAATAATCAAATCGGACTTTTGCAGACCGCCCGTCAGGTGGTCCAGATCGGTGAAGCCAGTGGGTACACCGACAATGGTGCCACGCCGTTCATGGAGCTGATCCAGTTTATTCATATATTCGGAGAGGATGTCGCGCAGCAGAGCGAAGTCACCACGCGCATGGCGCTGGCTGATATTGAAAATCAACTGCTCGGCTTTATCAAGGGCGACGTCTGCGTCTTCCTCCTGGTAGGCAATGGCTGCGATCTGTCCGGCGGCTTCAATGAGACGGCGTAGAATGGCATTGCGCTCGACGATGCGCCCGTAATACTCAACGTTGCCGCTGGTTGGCACCTGGTTAATCAGGGAGGTGATGTAGCTGGCTCCGCCGACATCTTCCAGCTTGTTCCGTCGCTCTAGTTCATCACAAATCGTGATGAAATCAGCGGGTTCGCGCTGCTCATAGAGCTGGAGGATGACCTCGTAGATAGTGCGGTGGGAATCACGATAGAAATCGTCAGGGAACAGAAATTCTGCCACCTGGACAATTGCCTCCGGATCGATAATGATGCTGCCGAGCACTCCGCACTCTGCTTCAATGTTCTGAGGTAATAGTTTCTCCACGTGT
>Ga0066662_10000934_pt1 | contig 13082 bp, 11 predicted proteins | sample GraSoiAngelo_111_FD_133939 | JGI IMG/M metagenome (GOLD analysis project Ga0066662, IMG submission 133939) | Grasslands soil microbial communities from the Angelo Coastal Reserve, California, USA - 14_0903_12_40cm | ecosystem: Environmental > Terrestrial > Soil > Grasslands | place: USA... | reverse complement strand
TGCCCGGCCTGGAGAAAGACGTTCCCGTTAGCATCGACAAGGTCCTGCACTTTCACGAGGTAGCGCAGTCCCAAAGGATACTCCGCATCCGGGTCGAACTGGTGAAAGTGCAGGACCTTGTCGATGCTAACGGGAACGTCTTTCTCCAGGCCGGGCAGCTCGATGCCGGCCGGACTTTCTGGCGGATAATATTCGACTGAGGCTTCCGGCAATTCCTTGATCGTGCCGTCGCCTATCTCCACCAACGACAGATGATCATGAAATATCTGCACCTTGCCGGGACCGTAGGCCGAGGCCCGAAGTTTGTCGTAGACATCTCGATGCTCCTGCTTGACGAAGCTGCCGCGCAGGATGACCTGGAAGCGGTGGCGGTCGTCGGCGATGACCGGGGTGTGGCTCATATAGAGCTTTGTGCCCGATCTGCCCCCCGTCACGAAGCCATGGAAATGGAACAGGTCGTGACCGCCATGCTCCGGCATGCCGTGACCTGGCATATTATGATCCGGGCCGTCAGTTGGAGGCGGGGTCGGACGCGTCGGCTTCGTACCGGGCTGCACCACTTCGATCTCCCCGGTCATCCCGGCGTGGTAGCGGCAGACGTAGGGAAATTTACCGCTCTTGCCGAACCAGACGGGGCTCGAGATTTCGCCTGTAGCAAGGGGCCCCACGTTGAAATAGAAGCTCGCATCGGGATCCGTCTCCACTGTATGCGGGACGGGATCCAAATTGCGCCAGACAACGAAGCCGTCGGCCTCGATCGCCGCAGGTGCGAAGACGTGGTTTCGTATGTCTACGATAGTAGTTTTCGGCATCGTCATCCTCCGGATTGCGCGCGAACGTGACCAGCTTGCCGGCGGGCCCACGTGGGATCCAGCTCGTCGTACAGACTGGACAGAGTAGAGGTATCGCGTTCCCACCATTCAGCCATCCAAGCGCGATAAAGGTGCGAAGCCCGATCCGGAGGGATGTTCTTTCGGATGGATTCAACGGCTTGGTAGGCGGCCATCATGCCGCTCATCAGGGCACGTAGCACTCCGTGACCAGCGGCGGGATCCACCCGAAAGGCTGCGTCGCCGGCGATGAAAAATCCGGTGCCCGAGCACGCGGCGACGCGCCTCCACGTTACGTCTGCGCCGCGTGTCGGACCAATATCGACAAGGTCGAACAGAAATTTAGGTTTCTCCGGTCTAGGGGGGCCGTTGGGCAAGGCAAGGCTGACCCAGGCCAGGACATCGTTTGAAACACGCGCGACCCACTCCCAGCCGGCCCGATCTCCGGTCAGGGTAGGCATATGAAACTCGCCGACATCGCTACTCCGACAATATCCGTAGCGCGCGATCAGTCGTGGCGATGCCCGCTCCTCTCTCAATGAAATGCCTTTGCTGAGCCAGAATCCGACTCCCGAGGCGTCGATCAAGACAGTCGCTGTGAGCTCCGAGCGATCGGTCCGGACCCCCACGATCTGGGCTCCGTCAATCAAGGGGCGAAGTGCTCTGCAAGGCCTCCGAACGTCGACACCGAGCGACTCAGCGCGTTCGATGAGCAATTCGTCGAGGCTGGCCCGCCCAACCTGAAAGCCAGGAGGTCCTCCTTTGCTCGGCTGGGTCGGAGGAGAATCCAACGATTTGCGGCCCGCCCAATTTACCTTGATCGAGTCGTAACGCGCGCCAGCTGCCCTCTCGACCGCCGCCTCGACTCCAAGCTGTCTGAAAATCGCTGTTGCACCGCCGTGAATGGTCTCGCCCGGACGTGGGCGCGGATACCGGTCTGCCTCCAGAAGAATCACTGAAGCCCCGGATCGGCGCGCTTCAATCGCGGCTGCTGCGCCTGCGGGGCCTCCGCCAACGACGATGATGTCAGCGTCGCACTTCATTCACACTCCACTCCCCGTCCGAACCCTTGGTCAGCACAATGGTCGGGTCTGCGAACAGAAGCGTGAGCGCTCCGAAATTGACCAGTACCTTCTTAAAGTCCGCCGGATCCGGTGCGCCCCGGTCTGCGTGGTCGAAGACGAGATAGCGGTAGGTGAAATCCGTGCTGAGCCTGCGTCCCGTCGCCTTCTGCGCCGCCCCCAACTCAGGATCTGATGCGTCGGCCCGGCGGAAACTGAGGACGGACCATTTCAGCTTGTCCTGATGAGTTTCGACGCCGAGGGCGCGGTAGACCAAGCCCATCGTCAACGTCCGCGCGACGTATTCCTCGACGGAGGTCTTCGCGATCTCACTGATGTCGAACCCTCCCTTCAAGGCAGTCTCGACGTAATCGGCGTAAGCGAGCGAGGCGTACTCGACCTTTCCTTCCTTCTGTCTGAGCGAAGGACCACGAACCCCGTCCCACGGCGGCTTCGAGCCGAGTCCGATGATTTCATCCGTCAGTGGAGTTGCAGTCGCATAGTTTCTGCTCGGCGCGAAAGTACGGGTGATGTCGGGCGCGGCAGCCGGCCAGAAAGAGCTCAGAGCAGCACAAAGCTTACTGTCCTCCATGAAGGGAGAGCCGAGACCGTAGTTCGTTAAGAAGGTGACGCCGGGGACGAGCTTCTTGCCTGTATCCTCCGGGTCGGTTTCGGAGGTCCGATCGTAGGAGACGTCCCAACCTGGAGCGAACACGCCGGCTGCTCCGTCCGGAAGCATTGATACGCGCGGGTTGGTAACGGTGTGAAGCTCGCATAGGGCCCCAGACCCGGATCCCAGAAGGCCTACGATAGCCGTCATCGTGTCGTCTTCCGGGTCGAAGTTCGCCCCCTTGAGTTGGAGGTTGGCCGCAAATCGTTGGTCGGAGAGCGCCTGCGGAAGGCCAGAGCCCGGCGCGTCCCAGAGAGATTGCATTAGCGTGGGAAGGACCGATTGGTCGATCCATTGCATCAGCGAGGTCTGATCGACGAGGGGAAAGAAGTCGGGTGATGCGACGATAGAGTACGCAGGTATGCGCCTGGGGAGATCCAGTGCTACCTCCGGACATTCGACGTCGATCCATCCATCGCCCGTGAAATCGACGTAGTGCCGAGCGCGGTACCCGCCGGCGCCAACCAGTTTGATTATTTCTGGTTCGTCGTTCAGATCTCGCTCCTTTCCATCGGCGGAAATGGCATGGCGCGCGTGGAGATACTCGGGTGCCGACCGGGCGCCGCTTGGCTGCGGCAACAGATTCAAGGTCGATTGGTAGGCGCGCCAAGGTCCGTCGCTGTCGGGCGATTTAGGTACGAGATAGTAGAGCGGCTCGCCTTTGTAGATCGCGGGCTCGGTCAACCTTCGATGAACGGCGGGCTGCAGAAGCCAGCCGCCATCATCCGGATTCTTGGAGAATGCCGCGATGTCGTCATGGAAGATGAAGGGAGCTTCACTCAGGTCGGGCTGCGACCACCCGGCATTGTGACCGCTCGAGAGAAACTTCAGGTGCGCTCGCCGGAGTTTTTCGTTCACGTGAGTAGCCGACAATCGCACGTCGATTGTACGATCCCGGATGCATTCGTCTCCCGAAAATAGCTTGTGAAGCGGTACCCAAAACAGGCGGTTATCGTCGCCAGGCTCGTCGATTTGCAATGCCTTGGGACCCGCAGGAAGTCCGGCGCGCGTCGAATTCCGGCCGGATGTGTCGGCCTGCTGAGCGTCTGCATCGATATGCCGAAGAGGACCGTGACCGTTCTTTTTCCCAGGCACGAGACACGCCACATACGCTGCGTACCGGCAGGGAAGAATGCGGATGGCCTTGTCCGCTGTCTCCACGAAGGGAAGGAAGCCACGGGACGCTCCGTCATATCGCGCCGGCTCTGTTCCGATGCGAGTCACGCCGGTACGAGCAAAGACCATATCGGCATGTCGACGGTGCACCGTTCCCACGGCTGCCCTATATTCCGTCGCGAAAACGACGACTGCCAAGCGGGCGCTGTGCGCCTTGGCGCGCAAGTCCTGCATGGAGGGCGGTCGGACCCCGTAGACGTAGTTTTCGACCGCCTCGATTTCTGCCAGGGTCGGAAAGCCCTTGAGGGGCTTTGCACGACCGCGCTCTCGAAACACTGTAACGCGCGGAGAAGCGAACGCATGAAAGAGCAGACTTGCTGCCGGTGCTCCCGGCTCGATCCCACGTACGCCTTCGCGGGCGAAATCCTCGAAGCCCGGAAAAGACCGGTCTATTCTCGTCAGAGGCTTGGACAGCTCGGATGCCAAATCTTTCGCCGTTAGGTCGACCCCGTGATGTTTCAGAAGAGCCGTCCAACCAAGCGGTCCGAGACGTTTTACGGCGGCTTCGACACCCGAAAGCAGACTGACCTTGGTCTTGGCCGCCGTTTCAACGAAACGCCTTGGTGCATCGTCGTCCATGAAAAGCCCCAAAACAATTCTGCGGTCAAATTATATGCCAGCGCATTGAGATTAGACCCGAACATGGCGAAATGTGCCCGGCGGCCGTATTGAATCTCCGCGCTGTAAGATCATAGTTGCGTTCGCTGTAGACCACAACCCGAATCCACGCTCTAACCGAAGTGATTTCCCGGGACCTCTCCGTTATTCGCCGTGCGGCCTCCCCCGATCGGACGCCGATGATGGGAACTTGGCGCTTGGTGGAGTTGGCCCGCAATCGTCAGGCGAAATTGGCGCGGGCTCGACTCCTTTTGCAACGACGACCGTGAAACGCCCCGAAGCCAAACCAGTTTGGGAACAGGGACGTCACGGTCCTCCGTCGGGGACACACGGACTTCCATTCCTGTCTCTGCGGAATGGACAAGATCAGATAGTCCTCATCGAGCAGCGGCACGCCGGGCAGGTCACTGGTGGCGTCGGGTGGATCCAGCGTCAGCTCGGTGAGAAACCGTCAGCAAGATGGGTAGCCGCTTGCGGTCTGTCCGAGCTTGAAGGTCCGCGCGGCGCGTTTCGGCGTCCTCTTGGATGCGGTGGAGTTGCGGTTCGTACCAGCACGGTTGGCACTAGGTAGCTACGCAAGGAGCGGGCTGGTCGAAAAAAGCTTCTGTCAAATTCACTCCGAGTCCGGGCATTCGGCAAGCCTTTGGCACAAGATCCTTCAAATTCCTGAAGTCCGCTCGAGGTCGATACGATAATTTTGCTTTACGCAATTGCCAGTTGTTACTAGTGTACAGTGGGCTAATCGAACGGGGGTTGGATTGTGTCTTCGGGGCGAAGACTGTAGCCGCTACTCTTGCGGACGCGGTATTCATGACCGTGGGGTTTCCACCCGATCTTTTGAACATTTGTTTCATCGCCATCTCCCGCTTGGGGGTGGCGCCAATATGAACGCTGAAGACGCATGCCGATCGATGCAGAACGCAGCGCGCACGTTTACGATGCGTGCAAGCTTACCGACAGTCTCTTCGTCCTCAATCCGTTTCTTCCGCAACAGAACTTCTATTCGTTGCAACTCCGGGCGCTCGCGCTAGCGGCGGAGATCGCCGCTCGTCATTTCAGACCTGGGCGTCGTCGCGTGTGCGTAATCGGAGCAGGGGTGGCCGGGCGCACGATTTCCGCGGCATTCCTTACCCAAGCCGCAAGCGTCACAGTAGTTGACAAGCAACCGGTGGACTTCGCGTGTTATCAAAATGCGGTACATCGCGAGCTCCATCCCAACATCATCTTCTGGCCGTTCCAGGAGCCGATGCCGGCTACTGCGCTGCCCTTCCTCAATTGGGCCCAGGCGCCGGTGACGGAGGTCGTCGATGCATTACGGAAGGAATGGGACGAAACGTTCGCGAGGCGAATCACCTTCATTCCTGAGAAGGTTGATGAAATCGACCGTACGACGGCCCCGTTGAGAATAAAACTCTGCGATGCTGAGGGTACCGTCATCCATGCCGATATTTGCGTTCTCGCCACGGGTTTTGCGGCCGAAAGGCAATTCGGCAGACTTCAGACGCCATCCTACTGGTCGCCGTCTTCCATCGTCGAAGCTGGGGACGAGGTCTTGGTTAGCGGATCAGGCGACGGTGGCTTGATCGACGCGCTTTCTCCGATCCTTGGCAAAGACGTCACCAAGGCGGCTCATATCCTGGCGACACGCCTGTCGAAGAAACCCATCAAAGCCGACGTGAAAGCGGTCGAAGAGGACAGAGGCCTTAGAACGATTGCAGGAACGAAAGATAGTGACGATCCTTGTGCGTTCTATTCGACAGTTCATCTCGAGGAAGAGGATGCGGAGGAACTTGATCCTTTCATCAAGCGAAAGCCGCTGCCGCGTGTGACGCTCCTTCACGAGAGTACCAGTGCGTATTCCTTCACGGCCGCTCCTATTAACAAGCTTCTTCTTTCGCATTTCAGCAATGGTCCAGCCCGTTGTGTTACTCACGTGAAGGGAACTCTCGAGGAGATCGACGATAAGGCGACAATGGTCCCCGAGCGCGGCATGTCTGAATGCATCGAGCCGTCGACTCGCTTTGCGAAAGTGATGCTGCGTCACGGTGCTCCCCCGGCGGCGGAAGACATCCTTGACCCGCCGGATATGGTCCGGCTGGGTGAGCTTTCCATCCGCCACGTCGATGCAGCCACACTGCCGGGGTATGACCATGTCAGATACAAATGGAGTCGCAAGGGAGTAGGTAGCGCAGCCGTCAGCAGGAAAGCGTTGGTGGATTCGATCAGGCGGTCCCTTGACATGATCGCCCGGGCTTACGATCTGAATTTCTCGAATATCCAGATTCATCCCACAAATATCGAGGATGGCGATCCGATCAAAATTAATTTACCCTCCGCCGATATCAAAAAGGCCGAAGGGTTTGACTTATTTCCGTTGATGGTTGGGCCTACGATAGTCGAGTTGGGCGCGCCCGACGCTACCAGAGACATCGAATATGAAGACTAGGCGAGCGGGTCTCCAAGAGTCGTCGAGGGTCAGCAATAATGCCTTGAGAATAGGCACGCTCATAAAGGTGCGGATCGACAGCAAGAAGGACGCAACGATGATGCTGTCCGCCTTCATCCGCAAGGGACCAACAGTGTTCGCGCTGATGACACCGCATTCGCGGGCCGGAAATGTGGAGACCGGACTTTGCGAGCTGATCCGAGGTTCAGGACGCAAGAACATCCGCGTCGGGCATTTCGTTCCCGTCGTTGGTGTCCTCGGCGAGAAGTCACCCGATGTTGGCTTCCGCGCAGTCCAGCTCGAAGCGTCTCCGCTCTTCAACGATCCGGTTGAGGCCTCGGAAAAGCTTGTCACGGTAAGGGATTTTCGTACCAACCTATGGGACCGGCCGAATTTCAGGGTTCGGCGGGTCAATGCCGAAGACCTTACCGCTCCTCCGTCGGGGGCTCGCCGGAATAAAGCGTTCCGGCCGAAGAACAACAAGCTTGGCCGCGTAGCAGGCGAGATATTCGACGTGAAGATCCGGGACGGCAACGGCCATCTCTCTCTTCCGTATTGCGGACTTGTGACGTCCCGCGGTCGGTCCTTTGCCGACAAACAGAGCGTTGGGGCCCCGGTAATTTCAAGGTCGGGCGCTTTATCCGGTTTCATCATGGGACGTAGCGCGGATGAAAATCTGATCCTTCCTGTAGACGAGCTGACGAAAGAGCGATCGCTCTCTTTCGTGACCTTCGGCGAGGATTGGCCCAAGGTCCGCATCGCTGACGAGAAGAATCGCGCGTCCTAAAATGGACGAGAACGCCCCGCCGCAGTCGCCCCGCGCAAGACTGTTCTCCATCAGGAAGTCAAACCCTTCGAATGCCGTCGACAATCAATCGCCCGACTTTCGTTCGGGCGATTGAGCGGATGGCAAGCGGAGCCGGACTACGCGTCGACTTTCGGCGGCGTCTCTTGCTGGTGCCGGGTCAAGATGCCCTTGACCTTGGCGACAAAGCCCGCCAAGCGGGACCTCCAGTTGAGCCGCCTTCGATCCTGGCCACTCCGCGTTGGAGCCGATCGCGGGGCTTGTGATAACGAATAGCAACAGCCGACGGCCTTCTTCTGGCGTAGGGCTGCCGGTCAGGGTTGTGCATGAGGTTGCCGCGCGGCAATGCTTCCCCGGCGAGGGTGGCGGGCGCCTGTTTGCCGCTAGGACAAGGAGCGATGCCACCCATCGTCAGATCAGCAGACCAAGTTGCGGTTCTTCATGGTCTCCGCTCTGAAGTGACGAGAGCGACACCCCTAAAAGTCGAACCGGCTTGGCGGCGGGCATTTCCTTCCGAAGCAAGTCGATCGATAGGGCTGCGAGCTCGCTGCGGCTGGAAACCGCGAGCGGTACGGACTTGCTGCGGGTGATAATCTCGAAGTTGTTGAACTTTACCTTCAGCGTCACGGTCCGGCCCCGTGAACCTTTGTCTTCGCAATGCCGCCAAACCTTGTCGATCAACGGCTGCAGTTCGGCGGCCAAGGTGTCGAAGTCGGTGAGGTCGGCTGAGAACGTGTTCTCGGCGCCGACCGATTTTCGAATCCGGTTCGCGCGAACCTCCCGATGGTCGATACCTCTCGAGATCCAGTAGTAGTACGGGCCCGCCTTGCCGAACTTCGCCTGCATGAATTCGAGCGACTGGTTGCGCATGTCGAGGCCGGTGTACAGCCCCAGCGAATTCATCCTGGCGCCGGTGGCCGGCCCGATGCCGTGGAATTTGCCGACGGGAAGGCTCTCCACGAACGCCGGTCCCATCTCCGGCGTGATGACGAACTGGCCGTTCGGCTTGCGGTGGTCGGACGCGAGCTTCGCCAGGAACTTGTTGTAGGATATGCCCGCGGAGGCGTTCAGGCCGGTCACCTCCTTGATTTTGGCGCGGATGGCAAGTGCGACGTCGCGCGCCAGAGGAATTCCCTGCAGGTTCTGGGTCACGTCTAGGTAGGCCTCGTCCAGGGACAGCGGCTCGATGATCGGCGTGTGCTCGGCGAAGATCTCGCGGATCTGCTGCGAGACCGCCTTGTAGACCTCGAAGCGCGGTTTCACGAAGATCAGGTCCGGGCACTGCCGCTTCGCCGTCACCGACGGCATGGCGGAGCGCACCCCGAACTTGCGGGCCTCGTAGCTCGCCGCGGCAACCACGCCGCGCTCGCGCGATCCGCCGACCGCGACGGGCTTGCCGCGCAGCTCCGGATTGTCGCGCTGCTCGACCGACGCGTAGAACGCATCCATGTCGATATGGATGATCTTGCGCGGCCTCGGCGCTTCTTCAGCTCGGGATTCCACCGTCGTCGTCCTTGCCGGTGGCGACTATGCGCAGGGCGCCGTCCGGAAGCGGGCGTTGAAGCGCCCTGGCTTCCTCCCACGGCGCCCGCAACCACGCGTCGCGCTCCTCCTGCGTCGTCAGGATGACCGGCATCGCCTTGGGATGCACGCGTCCGACCTCCGCGTTCGGATCGCAGGTGAGGAATGCGAAGATGTCCGAGGTGACTTCGCCTTCCTTCGCCTTGCGGACGCTGGTCCAGTTCGTCCAAAGCCCGGCGAAGCAGGTCAGCGGCCGGCTTTCGTCGGAGGCGAACCAGACTGCCGCCTTCGTGCCGTCGACGGTGTCGTATTCGGAAAACGACGTGAAGGGCACCAGGCAGCGATGTTCGGGAACTAGCCATCGCTTCCAGTGGGCGCTGTCGACGTTGCGGATGTTGGTGGTGCCGCCGTCGGGCTCCATCCGCAGCAATTCCTTGAAGTCGACGGGCTTGCCTTTGGCCTCCAGCTTCTGCGCGCGCTTCGTCGTGGCGTCCATCAGCGCTTTCTGAGATGACGGCATGCCCCATCGCGCCATCGCGAGTTCCCGTCCGCCGCCGCCGTTGCGCACGATGGGAGCCGCATAGTCGGGATAGATTCCCGTCATCGAGGGCAAGTTGCCGGCGCGGTCCCGCGATACGTCCACTTGAAACAGCCTCCGGATCGCTTCGACGTTCGTGGTCATTGAATAGAGGTTGCACATGCGAATTTCCTAACGCCACATTCCGCGCATGCGGGCGCCGATGTCGATGCGCGGACCTTGGCTCGCAGCGCGTGCCGCGGCACCTCCCGCGGCCAGAGGCCACGTCGTCTTTTCGAAGAGGCCGAGCAGCCGGTCCGGAATGAACCTCGTCCGTGAGGCATAGACGTGGCGATCGCCCTTCGCATTTTGGCCGTGCGTGAAGAACCGCTGCGGCACCACCAGATGCAGATCGTCCTTGGCGCGCGTCATCGCCACGTACAGCAGGCGGCGTTCTTCCTCGATCTCCGCGGTCGTGCCGGTGCCGAGGTCCGAAGGCATGCAGCCGTCGACCGCGTTTAGCACGAACACCGATTTCCACTCCTGGCCCTTGGCGGAATGGATCGTCGACAGGATCAGGTAGTCCTCGTCGAGCAGCGGCACGCGGGCCTGGTCGCTGGTGGCGTCGGGCGGGTCCAGAGTCAGTTCGGTGAGAAACCGTTCGCGGGACGGATACCCGCCGGCGATCTGCTCGAGCTGGATGAGGTCGGCGCGGCGCGTTTCGGCGTCCTCGTGGATGCGGTCGAGGTGCGGCTCGTACCACAGGCGCGCGCGTTCCAGATCGGCCGGCCATTCCGAATAGCGCTGGTTTCCGACGGTTTGGACGAACATCGTCCAATCCTCGCCGGCGCGCGGAGGCGAGGGGACCTGTGAAAGCGCCGCGATGGGATCCGCCGCCTCCGCCATGTGATCGAACACGCGCTGCGCCGCCGCCGGCCCGACGCCCGGAATGAGCTGCATCAGCCGGAAACCGGCGACCCGATCGCGCGGGTTCTCGACGAAGCGCAGCAGCGCCAGCATGTCCTTGTTGTGTGCGGAGTCGAGAAACTTCAGCCCGCCGAATTTTACGAACGGAATGTTGCGCCGGGTGAGCTCGACTTCGAGCGGGCCGCTGTGGCTGGAGGTCCGGAACAGCACCGCCTGCTGCTTCAACAGCGTGCCGGATTCGCGGTTCTCCAGGATGCGTTCGACGATGCAGTGGGCCTGATCGGTCTCGTCGCGCACCGTCACCAGTTGCGGCTTGGTGCCGGACGCGCGGTCGGTCCAGAGGTTCTTGGTGAAGCGCTTCCTCGCCAGACCGATCACCCCGTTCGCCGCCGCAAGGTGGTCTGCGTGGAGCGGTAGTTGCGGTCCAGCGTGACGATGTCGGCCGGCGGCGAGAACTGTGCCGGAAATCCAGGATGTTGCGCACGGTCGCGGCGCGGAACGAATAGATCGACTGCGCGTCGTCGCCGACGGTGAGGCCTTGGCCGCCGGGCTTCAGCGCCAGCAGGGTCGACGACTGCAACCGGTTGGTGTCCTGATATTCGTCGACAAGGACGTGGTCGAAGCGGCCGCCGATGTCCTCGGCGAGGGCCGGATCGCCCATCGTCTGCGCCCAGTACAGCAGCAGGTCGTCGTAATCGAGCACGTTCTGCTTCTGCTTTGCCTCCACATAGGCCGCGAACAGGTCCTTCAGTTCGGCGGCCCATCCGGAGCACCACGGGAAGGACGCGCCGAGCACCTGCTCGATTTTCGGTCTCCGCGTTGACGCAACGCGAGTAGATGGCGAGGCAAGTCCCCTTGGTCGGGAAGCGGCTTTCGGTCTTCGACAATCCCTTCTCGTGCCGTCACGTTCATCAGGTCGGCGGAGTTCTCGCGATCGTGGATCGTGAACTGCGGATCGAGGCCGATCTGCTCGGGGTATTCGCGCAGCAGGCGAGCACCGATTCCGTGGAAGGTCCCCGACCAGGTCAATGCGTCCGTCATCGCGCCGGCGTTGTCGCCCATCGCGTTGCGGGCGATGCGCTCTACGCGCCTGGTCATCTCCGACGACGCGCGCCGGGAGAACGTCATCAGCAGGATGCGTCGGGGGTCGGCGCCGTTCACGATCAAACGGGCGACTCGGTGGGCTAGGGTGTTGGTCTTGCCGGACCCGGCGCCGGCGATCACCAGCAGCGGTACACAGGGACCGGACGCGGCGCCATGATCGACGGCGCGCCGCTGTTCCGGATTGAGGCTGTCGAGATAGCAGGCTGCCGCTGGCGTGAGCATCGTCGTCCTTCAGGTAAAAAACAAAGTCCGCGATTCCCGCGCTCCCGGCAATGGCTTCAGCCGAACTCCGTCGCGGTCGGGCAGACTATGGCTATCCTCTGGCATTGCGCGGATCGAACTTCGGCCAGTTCTCGAGCGGCTTCAGGGCCGGCAAATCATTCGGCCGTTCCGGAAAACGAAACCCGGTCCCATGCAGCCAGCGCCCTTCGAATCTGTCCCAAAATTGCATCGCGTCGAGCTGCCACGCGAACTCGTACACACATCGCTTTGTTGACATCGACTTTGATACTCCGGATATCAACAAAGCCTGCTTTGGACCCGTTCAGCTCGCGGAGATTGCGAGCGAAGGTCCCGCGAGTGACTGTGTGGTGGAAGATCGATGTTCAAAGCCGAAGATCGACGCATTCAAAGGCGAGCTGGCCGATCCGGACCTCCTGAGAAAAGAGTGCATTCTCGCCCTGAAATTCTTGCTGCGCTTCGTAGGCAACTCCATCAGCCTTTGCATGCGGCACGTCGTGTCGACGCCGACACCAAGACGGACGATGCTGGCGGAAACTGCGTCGGCATCCTTCACGGCAATGCAACCGTGCCGGTGCGTCTGCACGTTCCTGCGATAGAAACTTTATGCAGAGGGCCTTGGGGAAAGATGTCGACGAGCCTGCCGACAAGCTCTCCATCCTTTTGATGAAGGCCAACAAACAGAAATGGAGCTCTGGCGGATCAAGCGACTGGGCCAAGGAGTCTTATGAGATTGCCAAGAAGAAAGTACGCAGGTGGTTTGGCAATCCCGACATACGGTCCGGTCCCTCGAAGGTATTTCGCGTCGATGCCGAGTACGACAAGCGAGGGGTGGCAGTCGTCAAGGAGCAGCTGGCGAAGGCAGGGGTTCGCCTTGCCGGGCTATTGCGCGAAGCTCTGGAATAAATCGGAGACCGGTCGCAGAAGGGGCACGCTATGCTGACGCTACGGCTGCTATCTCGATCCGACGTCGGCCTCTCCGATGATGTTCCGCTCCGCCGCAGCGGACGCCCGAGTGTTAACAAATCCAGGGTGTGCGTATTTGGACCCGAGAGCCGCTCACCGCTTCGCTGAAGATCAGCTAGGTCAGGCCTCCTGTGGAAGCGATTCGTTCAATGACCACAGCATTTCGAAGGGGATTGCCTCAAATTTAGGTTGAATCTAAAT
>Ga0066662_10000933_pt1 | contig 13088 bp, 8 predicted proteins | sample GraSoiAngelo_111_FD_133939 | JGI IMG/M metagenome (GOLD analysis project Ga0066662, IMG submission 133939) | Grasslands soil microbial communities from the Angelo Coastal Reserve, California, USA - 14_0903_12_40cm | ecosystem: Environmental > Terrestrial > Soil > Grasslands | place: USA... | reverse complement strand
TGGCGGCGCGGTCGTCGAGCTGCTCGCCAAGTTCGTTGGCTTTCGTATAGGCCTCCTCGGCCTGAACGCTCTGCATGCCATGCGCGACGAGGGAGGCCGAACCGACCTTCAGCCAGAACGCCATTTGCCGCCGACGGCCGTCGGGCGCTGCCAACGAGTCCGCGAGTTTCAATCCCGCCGAGAAATGCGCGATCGCTTCCGCATAGGCCGAGCGGCCCATGGCCTGGTCGCCGGCGAGCATGCGGTAATCGCAAGCGGGCGAGGCCAGCCCGGCTTCGCCGAAATGGAACGCCAGCAAGTCCGGTTCCTGGCCCGCGACCTCGGCAAATTGCTGCTCCAGCGCATGCGCCAAGCGCGCGTGCCATTCGCGCCGCCGCATCAGCAACAGGCTTTCATAGGCGACGTCGCGCACCAGCGCGTGCTTGAAGATGAAGCTCGGCTCGAGGCCGCGCTCCTCGGGGAACACGACGCCGGCGGCCACCAGCCTCGCCAACGCGGCATCGAGCTCGGCTGCGTCCTTGCCCGCGACCGCCTCGAGCAGTGCGAGGGTAAATTGCCGGCCGATCACCGCCGCTATCTGGGCGACCTCGCGCGCCCCGCCGAGACGGTCGAGACGGGCCATCAGCGAGTCCTTCAACGTCGCCGGCACGGCAGAATCCTCGCCCGCCGATTCCATCACGCTTCGGGTCAGCTCCTCGACGAACAGCGGTACGCCGTCGGTCCTGGCGACGATCGCGGCCACCGTCTCGGCCGACAGCCCGTGGGCGGCCGCCACTCCCGCGACCACCTGAATGCATTCGGGGCGCCCCAATCGTCCCAGCGTCAACAGCGTCGCGTGCGGCCTTGCGAACCACGGCGGCACGAAGTCCGGCCGCGCCGATACCACGGCAAGCAGCCGCGCCCGGCCGATGCCGTCGGTCAACCGCGTCATCATCTCCAGCGTAGTGGCGTCGATCCAATGCGCGTCTTCCAGCACGATCAGCACCGGGTCGCCATCGCCGGTTCGCGCCATGATTTCGACGATCAGCGCCAGCGTCGACGCCTTGCGCTGCGCCGGCGATTGACCAGGAGCGGCCCCGCCGGAAGGAAGCGACAACAGTCCGGCGAGCAGCGGCAGCGCGTTCGGATCGGCGATGCGCCGCACGCCGAGGAGAGCGCGAAGCTTCTCGGCGCGCGCATCGGGGGTATCGGCGGGTAAAAAGCCTGCGGCGCGATGCAGATACTGAATCACCGGATAAAGCGCACTGTCGCCGTGATGCGGCGAGCCTTGCAGATTGATGCGCCCATGCGGTTCGCCCGCGATCTCTTCCTGAAGCGCCTCGATGATGCGGGATTTGCCGATGCCGGCTTCGCCGATCACGGTCACGATCTGCCCTTCGCCTTGCCGCGCCAGATGCCAGCGTTCGCGCATCAGGCCCATTTCATGGGCTCGGCCGACCAGCGGCAGCGCGCCTAAGCGGATCGCGGCAAAGCGGCTCTCGATCGAGGCCTCGCCGCATACCCGCCAGGCCGGCACCGGCCGGGCAAAGCCCTTCAACTCGTGCTCGCCGGCGTGGGTCAATTCGAAAAGGCTGCCCAACAGTTTCTGGGTCGAATCGCTGACCAGGATGCAGTCGGTACCGGCCAGCGCCTGCAGCCGAGCGGCAAGGTTGGGCGTCTCGCCGACGATGGTGCGCTCCTGCGCCATGCCGGTGCCGATGATTTCCCCGACCACGACGAGGCCGGTGGCGATGCCGATCCGCGCCTGTACGCGCGTGCCGTCCGGCGTCTCGATGGCGCCCACATCCGACAGAATTGCAATCGCGGCGCGAACGGCGCGTTCCGCCGCGTCCTCGAAGGCATGCGGAAAGCCGAAATAGGCCAGCACGCCGTCCCCCATGAATTTGGCGACGAAACCGCCGTAACGCCCGACCGCGCCCGCAACGGCGTTCTGGTATCGCCGGATCAGGTCCGCGAGCAGCTCCGGGTCGAGCTTCGCCGATAGCGCCGTGGAGCCGACCATATCGGCGAACATCACGGTGACCTGCCGCCGCTCGGCATCGCCGGTGCCTTTCTCCACGCCCGACGCAGCGGTCAGCGGGACGGCCGAAGAGGGCTCGCTTGCGCTCCGGCGCGCCGCGATTGCCTTCAACAACCGGCGGCGATTGCCCAACGATAACCCGAGCTTCTCGAGATCACGGTCGTCGAGCTCGGTCAGAATATCCAGGTCGATGTCATTGGCCGCGAACGTGTCGGCGTATTGCTCGAGATCGTTCTCGCACAACCAGTCGCGAAGCTCGCTCATGCCGTCGGTTCCCCAGCCCGCGCCCAAGAATATCGATCGGCATTATCCGGCTTGCGGACAGGATTGGAAGAGTACGAAAGACCTATCGTCGGCGGTATCGATCATCGACTACAGGGCTGGGGCAACGCTACCTCATCGAGAGGCAGGAGCGCAGTTTCACCCAAGCGTGCGCATCGCTCAAATCCTGCGGCTGTCGTATGCCCAGTGCAACAGCGCCTGGCGCTGCCGCTTGCGACACAAAAGGTCGCCCGGCTCGCAATGTCGCTTGATCTGGGCGATGTGCCGCCGGATCGCCTTCCAGCGCCCGATCTGCCGCCGATCCTCGTCCGGCATGCGGCGGCCCATATAGTACCGGCAATACCACTGAAACCAGCCGCGCGGATCGTCGGGATGCAGCTATCCCTTGCGCCGCCACACCGAGAGCGGCTGGCTGGCGTCGACGCCGAAGTAGTTCAGCGAGACGTCGCGCACGGTCTTTGCGAGGCGGGCGCCTGCAAACCAGCTTGCGGGAAATTCACCGCGGCAGTCGGTCAGGTACTTGCCGCCGAATACGCCGAGCGCGAGCATCTGCTTTGGCGTGAGCTCGGGACGGAATTCCGGATCGAAGCTTCGACCCACCGGCGCCGCGAGCACGTAGGCATAGCCGCGCTGCATGCGGTCGTTGACGACGACGGTCCTTGAGTTTTTCTTCATGTACCAGCGGATCGCAGCCTACCCGTCAATTTCACCAAACCGGAGTTCGGGCTTGTATCTCGGACTGCGGGAAATTGCCGCAAACAACGAGTAGTCCGGGTACACATCTTATGGTAGCGTTGGCAAAACGATCATTGCACGCTTGGCGTGGACCAAGCATAAATTCATCTTGGGACGAGCAAAAGTACGGCTATTGAACACGTCTAAGCCGGCTTGAAGTAATGCAACAGCGGAGGCATCCCCATGAGCAAAGGCGAAGGACCTAATCGCCGGGACTTCATCGTCACGACCGCGGGAGCCGCGGGCGCTATGATGGCCACAGCACCCGCGGCTCATGCGCGAGAGGCGGATGCGCTTGGGCCGGGTTTTGACGCGCAGACGCCGCTGAGCGAGAACTGGGGCGAACCACTCGGCGCCGTGGTCCACGTCGATTACGACAAGGACGCCAGGGAATTGAGAGATCCGACGGTGCGGGAGCGCCATCGCATCTACTGCTACCTCCTTATGAAGCTGATCACCCGGTTCTGGAACGGCAACAAGAATGGACCGTTCGGAATATATCCGATGCGGGAGCTACAACTGGCCGCACCGAGGCCGGGTCCGAATGCATCCGGGGTGTATCTCGGCGACAGGAACGAGCGTTCCGACAAGGCCCATATCAAATGGGACCGGTATCTCGGGCACAATATCGCCTGCATCGCGGTCGACGGCAACGGCAACATCATCGACTTTGATTTCAACCACAACGCTTTTTTCCGGAGCTCGGCAGAGCACGCCGAATCGAGGCTGGTGCGGCGGCTGTTCAGCCTCACGGACATCTATGACAGCTGGAAGACCGGGCCGCGGGTCAATAACAAGCCACATGCCGCATCGCTCGGCCAGGTAACGCTTTATACGTCGTTGGAATCCTGCGCGCAGTGTTCCGGCGTGATGTCGCTCGCCGGAGTGAAGCAGATCGTCTATCTGCAAAACGATTTCACGGCGTACAAGATCGGCAACCTCATGTACAACCTCGCCAACCGGTCGGACCTCAAGGATGAAAGCGGACATCCGGTCAAGGACAGCCAGGGAAATGTCGTGACCATTCCCGGCGCGCCGATCCCGATCCCGGGCTCCCAGGTCGGGCTTGAGGAGTTCAAGAAGCTCAACGACGGCAATCTTGATTTCGCGAGCCGGATGCGGGGCGGCAACGAGTTCTTCTTCAGGTCGGACGACGGGAAGTTCGTGGATCGCGACCCGGCGATCACCTCGTATCTCTGCACCGACCAAGCATACCAGATTTTCGACGACGGAGGACGAAAGCTCGATGGGCTTGCGCTTCAGTTCGAGGGCGCCCGGCCTCCCGCGCAAGGTGCCGGTGCCAGCGAGATGCTCAACAATGGAGAGTGTCTCGCCGAAGCCAGGAAATTTTTCGAATACGTCGATATCGAGGGCTACCGCGGCTCGCCCCATAAGCTTTGATGCCGAAGCGGCGCAAGGCGGCAGGCGGGCGGGCGCGGGCGCCGCGCACCGGGCGTTCGGCGAAGACCGTCAAACTGAATTGAGGTTGGCCAAACCCTCGATTCGGATGTCGGGCAGCAACATGCCCATGCTGCGACAGAGGCCGGAGGCTTGCTCGAACAGCCGGTCTGCTTTCGCCTCGCGGCCCGACCGCATCAGCGTTTCCCCCAGGCCGATCTGACAACGCGCATATTCCGGCCGCAGCCCGAGCTCAAGGCATATTTCGCTGGCCTGCAGATAGTGCCGTTCGGCTTGCTGTTCAGCCGAAGCACCGTCCCGGTGAATCTGCGCCAGCAGCCGGAGCGCATCCGCTTCGATCGCGCGATACTTGTACTTGCGCGCAAGCTCGAGAACGCCCTCGGCATGATCGAGCATTCCCTCGTACCGGTTGTTGAGCAGATTCGCGAACCCCAGATACACGCTGGACCAGGCTTCCCCGTAAGTAAACTTGCTGGCGCGGGAGAAGCCTACCGCCCGGGCCAGCAACGGTATTCCTTCGCCGAGGCGACCCGCCAGCGCATAGGTGTAGCCGAGCGAGGTCGAGAGGATCGGAACCAGATAGTTGATCTGGCTGGCGCGGCAGACCTCGAAACCGTGCTCCAGCGCCTGCAATGCCGACGGCACGTCGCCCTTGTGCGACCAGATGAAGCCGGCCCACCAATACGCCAGGGCAACGTCGAAAGGCCGCCGGACCTCATCGGCGATGGCACAGGCTTTGCGCCCGGCCTCGATCGCAGGTTCGAAGTTGCCCAAACGGGCGTGAGAAGCGCCCAACATGCCCTGCCACAGCACCGAGCCGGTGCCGGTGGTACCCATCCGCTGATGTCGCAGCGGACCATCGATCCAGCCGAGATTGTCCTCCAGCACCGCGACCGATTTCCGGAAATCGCCGCGCCACATATAGGCCTGGCCGAGATAGAAGCTGGCTCCGATATCCACCTCGCGGTCGCCGATTTCGCGGGCCAGGTTGCGGGCGCGCAGGCCGCATTCGATGCTGGCATCAAGCTCGCCGCGCCAATTGTGGACGAACACCCGCGCGACGTTGATGGCGGCCAGCCGCGGGCGGTCTTCGATCGAGGTCGCCAGCACTTCGGCGTCGGCGAGCCAGTCTTCGAGCGGGTTGTAATTGGCGGTTGCTCCGAATACCGGCCGCAGCTTCAGCCGGACGTCGATGCCTTGGCGGATTCGCTCGTGATCCTGCGGCAGGTGTTTCAGCGCCTGCAGCGCCTGTTCGAAGAAAGCGCCGGCTTCCTGATAGGCCGATAGTTCCACCGCCTTGTCACCGGCCTGGCTGAGATAGCTCGCCGCTTTCGCCCAATCCGCGGCATTGAAGGCATGGTGCGCGAGGCTTTCAACCACCTCCTGCGGGTTCGCCCGGTTCTGCAATTCCATCGCATGCAGCACGCGGGCATGCAGCATCTGGCGTTTCGCCGAAATTAGGCCGCCATAGGCGACCTCATGGATCAGAGCGTGCGTGAACTTCCATTGCGCGGTCGCCGCGCTCGCGGTTTCAATCAGGAAATGGGCGGCCTGCAGGTCGCCGAGCAGTTTTTGCAATTCAAGGCCGGCAACGTCGAGGACGTCGCGCAGCAACGCGAGCGGAATATCCGCGCCGATCACCGAGGCCATTTGCAGCAGCGTCTTGCGCTTCGGATTGAGCCTGTCGATACGCGCGGCGATCACCGATTGCACGGTTTCGGGAATCTGGATTTCCTTAAGCTCGCGGGTGAGCTCGTAGTCGGCATCGTGCGCGCGCAACGCCCCGCTTTCGATCAGCGACCGCACCGTTTCCTCGATGAACAGCGGAGTTCCGCCGGTGCGCGCGACGATCAAGGCGCGCAATTCCGCATTGGCCGGGCCGTCGCCAAGCAAGGCACGAACCAGCTGTCCGGCCGCGTCGCTTTCAAGCGCATCGAGATGCACTTTGGCGACGCAGTCCTTGCTGTCCCATCTCGCCTCGTATTCCGGGCGGCAGGTCAGTACCACCAGCAAGCGGCTGGTTGCCATGGCTTCCACCAGGCTCTCGACCACGTCATGCGTCTCGACGTCGGCCCATTGCATGTCCTCGAACCATAGCAGCAGCGGACGATGTTGCGCGCAGCGCAGAAACAGGTCCTTCACGGCCGATCTCATCCGCAGGCGCCGCACGGCGGGCTCAAGCGTCGGCCAACCGGCATCCTCCACCGCAAGCTCGAGCAGCGACTCGAGAGCCGGAACGTAAATCGACGAGCCTGCGGGCAGCGCAGCAAGCGCCTGGTGCAGCCGGATTCTGGTTTCGTCGGCCGATGCCTGGTCCGGGATCTGGCACCAGGCGCGCAGCAGGTTGGAGACCGCCAGATAGGGCGTGCCGCGTAAATAGGGAGCGGCGGAAGTCTTGAGCACCGTCCACTCGGACAGCCTGGGGGACTGCAGGAATTCATGGACCAGCCGGGACTTGCCGGTGCCAGCCTCGCCTTTCACCGCGATCACCTGCCCCTGTCCCGCGTCCGCGAGTTCAAGGGAATGCTGCAGCCGGGCCGCCTCGTCGGTCCGCCCAATGAACGGGGTCAGCCCTCTCGCGGCCGTCACTTCCCAGCGGGTACGGGCGGCGGTGTGGCCTGTGATCTGAAACAGCGCGACCGGATGGCGGATGCCTTTTACCGCCGCCTCGCCTAGCGAGATCGCCTCGATAAAACCCTTCGCCATGCGCATCACATTGGCGGTGCAATAGATCGCCCCGGCGGTGGCCATCTGCTCCATACGCGCGGCGAGGTGCACTGTCGGGCCAATGGCGTCGTAATCCACCGACAGATCGTTGTTGATGGCACGAACCAGCACTTCGCCCGAGTGCAGGCCGACCCTGATCGCAATATCGTCGTTGCATGCTGCGCGGACGCCCTTCTGCATGTCGAGTGCCGCGTAGGCAGCGCGGACCGAGTTGTCTTCATGTGCCAGCGGAGCGCCGAACAGCGCCATGATGCCGTCACCCTGCACGCGGTTGATGGTGCCTTCATAGCGATGCACCGCGTTGATCATCGCATCCAGCGCCGGCCGCAGCCGTGACTCGGCGTCTTCCGGGTCGAGATCCTCAATCAGATTGGTCGAGCCCTTGATGTCGGCGAACAGAACGGTGATCTGCTTGCGCTCACCTTCGAGCAGGCCGCGGGTGTCGAGGATGCGCCGTGCCAGATGCTGCGGAAGATGCACCGGGGCGGCGAGGCTCGCCGCCTGATCGCTAAATCCCGCCGACAGGCCGCGCTCGAACCTCGCGCCGCAATTGCCGCAGAACCAGTTGGACAGCGGGACAGGTTTGCCACACTCCGCGCACGGCAGCACCAGCGCCGCTCCGCAGCCCCCGCAATACCGGGCTTCGCTCGGATTCGAAACGCCACAAGCCGAACAGTCCATGGGACTCCGGGGAGCGGGGGTTGATGGCTTAAAAGCTATACCGTCAAGCCCTCGCGCAGCAAGCATCAACTGAGACGACGAGCCGGCACATCCCGGACGCAGCGCAGGAACATATCAATCAGAGGATGCGGGCGGCAGGTTAAGACGGGCGTGCCGATAGCGGAAGCCAGAGTAGTCACTCGAGCCGCGTTCGGCTCGTGCCAGCTCGGCGAGAATTTATCGGATCAGGATCGCCGCCGCGAGCGGCGCCAGGACGGACGTGAGCAGCGCATTGAAGCTCATGGCGATGCCGGCGAACGCGCCCGCGATCGAATCGACGTCAAATGCGCGCGCCGTGCCGATTCCGTGGGATGCGAGGCCGGCGGCGAACCCCCGGGCGCGGAAATCCGTAACGCGCAGACGGTTCATCAAAGGCGTCACGATCATGGCCCCCATGATCCCGGTCAAAATGACGGCGACTGCGGTGAGCGATGGAGCAGCGATCATGTTGGGTGGATTGGCCTTGCCGGCGTGATCACCCCACGGCATTCGCCAAAGCCGATGGAAGCAAAGCCTTCGCGATGGGCTTGAGCGCGCAGCAGAACCTCATCGCCATCCTCGAGAAACTTCCGTTCCTCGCCCGAGGGAAGCAGAATAGGCCTCTGACCGCCGACGGTTGCTTCCAGGATGCTGCCGAAACCTCCAGCCTCCGGACCTGATATCGTGCCGGTGCCGAGCAAATCGCCGGGCCGCAGGTCGCACCCGCCGGAGGTGTGATGCGCGACCATCTGTGCCGGCGTCCAGTACATGTGCTTGGCATTGCTGACCGCCAGTCGATGCGGGGGCATGTTGCGCTGGCGCATTTGCTGCGTGAGCAGCAGCACCTGCAACTCGATGTCCAACGCGCCTGCGCGCTGGTCGCCGGTATCCATCAGGTAGGGCAGCGGCGCTGGATCGCCGTCGGGCCTCGGCGTCTGGGATTGCCGGAACGGAACCAGCGCTTCGGGCGTCACGATCCAGCACGAAATCGTGGTGGCGAAATTCTTGGCGAGGAAGGGACCGAGCGGCTGATACTCCCAGGCCTGAATGTCGCGCGCCGACCAATCGTTCAGCAGGCAATAGCCGGCGATATGGCTGGATGCCGATGCGATGGGAATCGGCTCGCCGATGCCGTTACCCGGTCCCACCCAGACGCCCAACTCGAGTTCATAATCCAGGCGGCCGCAGGGACCGAAAAGCGGACTGTCCGAAGCGGGCTGCTTCGTCTGCCCGTTGGGCCGCCGCACCGGCGCTCCAGAGCGCCGGACCGATGAAGCCCGACCGTGATAGCCGATCGGGATATGCTTGTAGTTCGGCAGCAGCGGATTGTCGGGCCGGAACTGCTTGCCGATGTTGGTGGCGTGATGAATGCCGACGTAAAAATCCGTGTAGTCGCCGATGCTAGCGGGAACGTGGAGCTCGCAGAGTTTGGCCTCGTGCAGCATCGGCTCGATCTTTGACCTCGCCGGAGAGCCGACCGCGAGCAATTGCGAGAGCTGCGCGCGAAGTGCGCGGCGCGGCCCCGCACCTAACGCGAGTAGCCCATTGAGCGTCGAACCCGACGCCGCTTCCGCCGCACGCGCGGCGTCGCCGGTCAGGACGCCGGCCTCGCTAAGCGCGCGCAAGTCGAGGATCTTGTCGCCGATCGCTACCCCGCCGCGGGCATCCTGACCGCGCGGCGAGAACACCCCGAGCGGCAGGTTCTGGATCGGAAAATCCGCATGACCGTCGGCGTCCGGCACCCAGCTTCGGCGGCGCGGATCGTGGGTCTCGTCGGTTGTCGGTTGCATGTCGCTGCTCTTCGGCACGGCCTATTCTTGACGACATATCGGGTTTATGCGCAGCTAGTCAAAACCAAAAAACCGATCGGCGGAGACGACATGGCGGCTGCTCGACGAACTTTCTTAATTAGCTTCTTCATGGTTGCATCAATCATTTTTGCGCAGGCCGCCGATCCGATCACCCTGCGCGTCGCCGATTCATTTCCGAAAGGGCATTTTCTGGTCAAGCTGATGCTCGAGCCGTGGATGGAAGAGGTCAAGAAGCGAACCAACGGCGCCGTGAGCTTCGAGCACTATCCTGCGCAGCAGCTCGGCAAAGCCGCGGACATGCTGAAGCTCACGCAAACCGGCGTGGCCGATATCGGCTATGTCGCGCCCGGTTATGTCTCCGACAAGATGCCGGTTTCGGAAGTCGCGATGCTGCCGGGCGCGTTTGCGCATTCCTGCCAGGGCACCCTCGCCTATTGGAAGCTGGCTAAAAGCGGCGTCATCGCCGAGCAGGACTATGCCGGAAACAACATCCGGCTGCTGCTGGCGGTGACCCTCCCGCAATATCGCATCTTCACCGTCAAGCAGCCGGTCAAGGACGTTGGCGACGTCACGGGCCTGAAACTGCGCTCGACGGGCGGCGCCCAGGACCTGACCTTGCGCGCGCTCGGTGCGGTACCGGTCCGCATGGCGGCGCCCGACGCCTATGAATCATTGTCGCGCGGCACCATGGACGGGCTTCTGTTTCCGCTGGAGAGCGTGGTGGCCTATGGCGCCGACAAGCTGGTGAAGCATGCGACCGACGGGTTCGGGTTCGGCAGTTTCATTGTGTCCTATTCCATCAGTGAAACCGCCTGGAAAAAGTTGACCCCGGAAATCCAGAAGGCGATGGTCGACGTGGCCGAGGAGAAAATGCCTTCGGTCTGTCAGGAAGTGCAGAAGGCCGACGAAACGACCAAGCAAAAACTGGAAGCCGCCGGCGTACGATTCGAGCCGCTGCAGCCCGACAAGTTCAGGGACCTGCTGAAGGGCGTCAACAAGACCTGGGCGGAGGGCCTCGATTCCCGCGGCAAGCGCGGTAGCGATGCGCTCAAGGAATTCGACGCGACGGTCGCGACCATTCCGGTCAATTGAATCGATCCTAGCGCGGGGGAATATCGACGTGCTCGGCGGATTACTACGGGCGGTGACGGCGGTCGAGAAAGCGGTGTCTTCGGTCGCGGCGTTTTTCATGTTTGCGATCATGATCATCGTCTTCAGCGACGTCGTGATGCGCTACGCCTTCAACCGGCCGTTTTCATGGGCCTACGACCTGATCTCGCTTTACCTGATGGCCGGCATCTTCTTCCTGATCCTGTCGGAGGCCTATGCCGCGCACGCCCATGTCAGCGTCGATATTCTGCAACAGAAATTCCCGCCCGCGATGATCCGGGTCTCGGAGATCGTCACCTGCCTGGTCGGCATCGTCGTATTCTCCCTGATCGCGTGGCTCGGCCTGTTGCGCGCGCTCGACAGCTTCAAATCGAGTGACGTGATGGCCGGCGCGATTCCGTGGCCGATGTGGCCGTCGATCGGGCTCGTTCCTTTCGGCGCTGGGCTGATCACGCTGCGGCTGCTGCTGCATTTATTCGCCCACGTGATCTCGCTCGTGACGCAGCGCGACGTGATCCCCCTGCCGTCACAGCACGCCGGCGGAGAGACCTTCGAATGATCCTTGCGCTGGTAATGATCGTCCTGTTCGTGCTGCTGGCGATCGGCACGCCGGTTGGTTTTGCGATGGCAGGCTCCGGCGTGCTCGGGCTTTATTTGATCGGCGGCATGCCGATGCTGTCGGGCATATTGCAGACCGCGCCGCTGTCGGCGGTCACCTCCTACGAATTGATCACCATTCCGATGTTCCTGCTGATGGCCGAGTTCGTGCTGGTCAGCGGCATCGCCGACGATCTGTTCAAGGCGACCGCCGCCTGGGTCGGACGGGTGCCCGGCGGGCTCGGCATGGCGACGGCGCTGGCCGGCGCTGGGTTCGGCGCGATCTGCGGCACCAGCACCGCGTCGGCGGCGACACTGTCCGCGACCAGCCTGCCCGCGATGCTGAAGCAGGGCTATGAGCCGCGCATGGCCGCCGGCGTGGTCGCGATCTCAGGGACCTTGGCTATGCTGATCCCGCCGTCGGTGGCGCTGGTGATCTACGGACTGCTGGCGGAGGTGAACATCGGCGCGCTGCTGATCGGCGGCGTCATCCCGGGCATCCTCGTCACCATGACCATCATGCTGACGGTCTGGTTTCTCGCTTGGCAGGACCCCTCGCGCGCGCCGGCCGGCCCGTCGGTGACCTTGCGCGAAAAGTTCCGGATGCTGAAAGTGGTCGGACCGATGCTGCTGCTGTTCGGCATGGTCACCGGCGTGATCTATTCGGGCATTGCCACGCCGACCGAGGCCTCGGCGCTCGGCGCCTTCGGCGCCTTTTGCCTGGCGGTCTGGAAAGGCAAGATCAACCTAACGACCTTGCGCAGCGCCCTGCTGCGCTCGGCGCATGGTACCTGCATGATCGCCATGATCCTGTTTGGCGCCTCGATCTTCGGCTATTTCTTCACGCTGACGCAGGTGACGCAGAACCTGGTGGCCTTTGTCGGCGGCCTCCACGTCCCGCCCTGGGTGATCCTGACCATCATCCTGTTCGGCTATATCGTGCTCGGGTCCTTCATGGACCAGATCGCCATTCTGGTGCTCACGGTGCCGATCGTGTTGCCGCTGATCAAGTCGCTCGGTTACGATCCACTGTGGTTCGGCGTCATCAAGATCGTCACCGCGGAGGTCGGCATGATCACGCCGCCGGTGGGCCTGAACTGCTTCGTGGTGGCGCGCTATTCGGGACGCCCCGTGGCCGAAGTGTTCCACGGCGTGTTCCCCCACTTCGTGGCGCACCTGTTTGCCATTGCCATCCTGGTGGTCTGGCCGCAAATCATCCTGTGGCTGCCGATCAAAATGGGTTACTGAGACAAAAACAACGATACGGGAGAAGCAACGCCATGCTGGTTGGATTGGACAAGCGCATCATCGCCGCGACGGCAGTTGTCGCGGCAGGCATCGGCCCAGCGGCCGCGCAGGAAAAAATCACGCTTCGGCTCGCCGAGAGCCTTCCCGCCGGCCACGTCATCCACGAACTGGTGGCAAAGCCGTTCATGGAGCTGGTGACCAAGGCGACCAATGGTCAGGTTGCGTTCCAGCACTACCCCGCCGAGCAGCTCGGCAAGGCCAAGGACATGGCCCAGCTGACGGTCGCCGGCGTCGCCGACATATCCTATATCGTGCCGTCATACTCGTCTGAAAAATATCCGCTGACGGCGGTCGCCGAATTGCCGGGAATCTTCGAGACCGAATGCCAGGGATCGCTGGCCTTCTACAAGATATCGCATAATGGCGGCATCCTGGAGACC
>Ga0066662_10000932_pt1 | contig 13088 bp, 16 predicted proteins | sample GraSoiAngelo_111_FD_133939 | JGI IMG/M metagenome (GOLD analysis project Ga0066662, IMG submission 133939) | Grasslands soil microbial communities from the Angelo Coastal Reserve, California, USA - 14_0903_12_40cm | ecosystem: Environmental > Terrestrial > Soil > Grasslands | place: USA... | reverse complement strand
GTCCGCGTGCTCGACGGGGTTGGGGTGCAGCCCGGCCGCAACCAGTCCCGCGAAGTGCGCCATGTCCACCATCAGCCGCGCGCCCACCTCGTCGGCGATCTCGCGGAACTGGGCGGCGTCGATGATGCGCGGATAGGCCGACGCGCCGGCCACGATCAGCTTCGGGCGGTGCTCGTGGGCGAGCCGCCGCACCTCGTCGAAGTCGATCAGGTTGTCCTCGCGGCGCACGCCGTAGGCGTGGACGTCGTACAGGCGCCCGGAGAAGTTGACCTTGAGCCCGTGCGTGAGGTGCCCGCCGTGGTCGAGCCGCAGGCCGAGGATGGCGTCGCCGGGCTGGATCAGCGCGAAGTACGCGGCCATGTTCGCGGGGGCGCCGGCGTGTGGCTGGACGTTCGCGTGCTCGGCGCCGAACAGCTCCTTCGCGCGATCGATGGCGAGCTGCTCGATCTCGTCGATCCACTCGCAGCCCCCGTAGTAGCGGCGGCCGGGGTAGCCCTCGGCGTACTTGTTGGTGAGGACTGAGCCGACCGCCTCGAGCACGGCCGGCCAGGTGAAGTTCTCGGACGCGATCAACTCGAGCTGGTCGCGTTGGCGGCCGAGCTCGCGATCGACGAGCGCGGCGATCGCGGGATCGCTGTCGGCCAGTCCGGCCGTCTGGAACTGCTTCAGGGTCTGCTCGGCCGTGGCCACCGTCGCCTCCACTGTCGATCCGTGCGGGTCGGGCGATGCTACCGGATGGCCGTCCCGCGAACGACCGCAGGACCCGTCACAGCCGCGAAACACGGAGCAGTCCGGTTATGTGACACTGCCATCGGCCGGCTCGACCGGCAGGCCGGCCGCCACCCACGCCTCGAACCCGCCGATCATGTCGGTGGCGCTCGTCACGCCGAGGCGCTGCAGCGTCGCGGCCGCCAGGCTCGACGAGTAGCCCTGCTCGCACATGATCACCAGCGGGCCGGTGCATGCGGCGATCCGCGGGTGCTGGTGGCCCGACGTCGGGTCGGCCCGCCATTCCAGCACGTTGCGATGGATCCGCACCGCGCCGGGCACCGTTCCGCCTGCCAGGCGCTGCTCGTGGCTGCGGGTATCGACGATCAGGCCGCCGGCGGCGGCCGCCCGCTGGGCCTCCGGTGGCGTCAGCCGGCGCAGCAGCCGGCGCTCCTCCGCGAGCAGACGGTCGATGCCTCCGGTCACCCCGGCGCCCCCATCGCCGCCAGCACCGCGTCCAGGTCCGGGCCCTCGCGCAGCACCGCCGGCCGCTCCGCCGTGACGTCGATCACCGACGACGGCCGGCCGGGCAGCGGGCCCGCGTCGACCACGAACGCGGCCGCCTCGCGCAGCTCCCGGGGCGTCTCCGCCGCCGTGGCCGGATCCGGCCCGCCGCGCAGGTTCGCGCTGGTGATGACCAGGCCGCCGGCGGCGTCGGCCAGCTCGGCGACCGCCGGCTCGAGGTCGGGCACGCGCACGCCGATCCGATCAGGACGGTCGCCGCAGGCGTGCGCGAACCGGCCCGCCGGGTTGGGGACGATCAGCGTCACGGCCCCGGGCAGCAGCCTGCGGCAGATCCCCGCCGTGCGCTCGTCCAGCTCGGGGAGGGTGGCGAGCAGCCCCGGCACCGAGCCGAGCATCACCGCGGTGGCCTGCGACGGCGGCCGCTGCTTGAGGGCGTACAGCCGCGCGCATGCATCGTCACACCCGGCCGCCGCGGCGATCCCATACACCGTGTCGGTCGGCAGGATGGCGAGCGCACCGCCCAGCAGCTGCTCCGCGGCGGCCGGCGGAACGGTCACGGCCACCGCGCCCACACCACCCGGTCGATGCCAGACAGATCGCGGTCCACGGCGGGATCACCGTACCCGAGCTCCCGCAGCTGCGCGACCAGCGCCGGCGGCTGCCCGACGCCGCACTCCAGCACCAGCCATCCGCCAGATGCCAGGCGCTCGGCCGCCTGGGGCAGCAGCCGGCGGTATACCTCCAGCCCGTCCTCGCCGGCGACGGTCGCCAGACGCGGCTCGTGGTCGGCCACCTCCGGCTCCAGCGCCGCGATCTCGGCGGAGGCGACGTAGGGCGGGTTCGAGACGATCAGGTCGAAGGGACCGCCCTCGACGGAGGCGAGCAGGTCAGACCGCACGAAGCCGACGTCGAGCCCGAGCCGCTGCGCGTTTTCCGATGCCACCAACAGCGCATCCTCCGACACGTCGCAGGCCGTGACGCCCACGTCCGGGCGCTCATCCTTCAGGGCTAGAGCGATCGCCCCCGATCCGGTGCCCACGTCCACCACCTCCGGCCCCTCGGTGCCCTCGAGCAGCTGCAGGCAGCGCTCGACGACGAGCTCCGTCTCCGGCCGCGGCACCAGCACCCGCGAGTCGACGGCCAGGTCGAGACGGCGAAAGCCCCAGTGCCCGATCACGTATGCCACCGGCTCGCGGGCGCCCCTGCGGCGCACGAGCTCACGGCACGCGGCCAGCTCGCCGTCGGTCAGCGGCCGGTCGAACTGCGTGTACAGCTCCAGCCGCGACAGCGACAGGCCGTGCGAGAGCAGCAGCTCCGCATCGAGGCGAGCGGTCGGGCTGCCGCGGGACTCCAGGTACTCCGTCGACCGGCGGAGCACCTCCGCCAGCGTCATCACGCCGGGCTGGCCGCCCGCGTCCCGGCCGCGGCCAGCTGCAGCCGGCGCTCCTCCGCAGCCAGGGCGTCGGTGAACGGCTGCAGGTTCCCGGCCAGCACGGTCTCGAGGCTCCGGTCGAGGTTGACGCGGTGATCGGTCGCCCGGTTCTGGGGATAGTTGTAGGTGCGGATCTTCTCGCTGCGCTCGCCCGTCCCGATCTGCGAGAGCCGGGCCGCGGAAGCCTCCTGCTGAGCCCGCTCGCGCTCCGCCTCGAACAGCCGTGCGCGCAGGATCTTCATCGCCCGGTCCTTGTTCTGCAGCTGAGAGCGCTCGTCCTGGCAGGTGACCACGAGCCCGGTCGGCAGGTGGGTGATGCGCACCGCGGAGTCGGTCGTGTTCACCGACTGGCCGCCGTGCCCGCCCGAGCGAAACACGTCGATCCGCAGGTCGGTCGGATTGACGTCGACGTCGACCTCCTCCGCCTCCGGCAGCACCGCCACCGTGGCCGTCGACGTGTGGATGCGGCCCTGCGACTCGGTCGCGGGCACGCGCTGCACCCGATGCACCCCGCTCTCGTACTTGAACACGGAGTAGGCACCGTCGCCGCGGATCTCGAACGTGATCTCCTTGTAGCCGCCGGCGTCACCGCCGGCCACGGTCAGCACGTCGGTCTTGAAGCCCCGCTGCTCCGCGTAGCGGGTGAGCATCTGGAACAGGTCGCCGGCGAACAGCGCAGCCTCGTCGCCGCCCGTGCCGGCGCGGATCTCGACGATCACGTCCTTGTCGTCCGCCGGGTCGCGCTCGAGCATCTCGGTGCGGATCTCCTCCTCGAGGCCCGGCAGCTCCTCACGCGCCTCGGTCAGCTGCTCCTGCGCCAGCGCTCGGATCTCCTCGTCGCTGTCGGACAGCAGCTCGGACGCTTCCTCCTGCTGCGCGGTCAGCGCGCGCCATCGCTGCGCCAGCTCGTGCGCGCGCGACAGCTGCTTGTGGCGGCGGGCCACCTCGGCGTAGCGCTTCTGGTCGGCGATCAGCTCGGGGTCGCCGAGCTGCCGCTCGATCTCGGCGAAGCTGCGCTCGATCTCTGCAACGAGAGGTTCCACGGGAGACCCGAAGGATAGGGCAGCGGCCGGTCCAGATGCTTGGTTGCGCGCGTGGCCCTGGAACCAATCATCTACGCCATGACCTCGACGCGCGAGACGCCGCGCTCGGCCTGCGACCGCTCCTCGGCCGCCAGCACGTCGCGGAGCGCGTCGATCGACACCTCGACCTGGTCGAGCGTCGGCTCGCGGGTCGTCAGCCGCTGCAGCCAGAGCCCCGGGGCGAGCAGCGCGCGCACGACACGGTTGTCGGGGTGCTTGCCGCCGAACCGGATCAGCTCGTACGCGAGTCCCGCGATGACGGGCAGCAGCAGCACCCGCGACAGGATCAGGATCGGCCACGCCGGCCTTCCCACCAGCGCGAACACGAAGATCGCGATCACCATCACCCACAGCAGGAACGCCGTGCCGCAGCGGACGTGGATCTTCGAGTACGTCTGCACCCGCTCCGGGGTCAGCTCGGCGCCGGCCTCGTAGGCGTTGATCGCCTTGTGCTCCGCCGCGTGGTACTGGAACACCCGCCGCAGGTCGGGGATGAGCGAGATCGCGGCCAGGTACAGGATCAGCAGCGACACGCGGATCAGGCCCTCGACGATCACGAACTCCCCGGTCGAATGGATCGGCAGCAGGTTCGTGAGGATGGCCGGCGACACCTTGAAGACGATCACCGTGAAGCCGATCGCCATCGCGAACGCGAAGATCAGCTGCCCGCGCGTCAGCTCGGCCGAGACCGCGCCGTCCTCCCCCTCCTCCGCCGATGCCACGCTGGCGGAGATCGCGAGGGCACGGAACCCGATCGTCAGCGACTCGACCAGCGCAACGACGCCGCGGATCACCGGCAGCCGCAGCCAGCGTCGCCGCGACGCGGGGCTGCTGACCGGGTTCGAGATGCACGACACCCCGCCGTCGGGCCGCCGCACGGCGACAGCCCACGACGATGGGGTGCGCATCATCACGCCCTCGAGCACCGCCTGTCCGCCAACGTTCGCGCTCATGTCGAGATCATTGTCGGCATCCGGCGCAGACGCAATGAGCGTCGGCGGCACACGACCGGGCTAGGAGGAGCTGCGCGCCTGGCGGCGGCGGAAGCGCTCGACCCGTCCACCGGTGTCGACCAGCTTCTGCTTGCCGGTGTAGAAGGGATGGCACTCGGAGCAGATCTCAACCGAAAGCTCGGGCTTGGTGGATCGCGTGAGGAACTCGTTGCCGCACGAGCAATGCACGCGCGCGACGACGTAGTCGGGATGGATATCGGTCTTCATACGGTCATCGTAGCAGCGGCCGCAACCGCTCCACCGCGGCCGAAACGGCCTCGTCGCCGGCATCCAGATGCGTGACGAACCGGATCGTCCGGGGGTTGAGATCGGCGCACAGGACGCCCGCCTCCGCCATCTCGCGCACGAGCCCTGACGCGTCCTCGCCGTCGGGGACGGCCGCGAACACGATGTTGGTCTCGACGCGCTCGGGATCGAAGCGCACGCGCCGGCAACCTGCCAGCCCCTCCGCCAGCGCCCGGGCCGCGCGGTGGTCGTCCGCCAGCCGGTCGATGTGATGGCGCAGGGCGTGCAGCGCGCCGGCCGCGATGACGCCCGCCTGACGCATGCCGCCGCCGAACAGCTTGCGATTGCGGCGCGCCGTCTCGATCAGCTCGGCGCTGCCAACGACCGCCGAGCCGACGGGGGCCCCGAGCCCCTTCGAGAAGCACACCGAGACGCTGTCCACGTCGCGCACGATGCGCGCAGGCTCGGCACCCGACGCCACGGCGGCGTTCCAGAGCCGGGCGCCGTCCATGTGGACGCGCATCCCCTGCTCGTGCGCGAAGGCTGCGACCGCGTCGATCCGCTGCTGCGGGTACACGAGGCCGCCCTGCTCGCCGACGGTGTTCTCGAGGCAGACAAGCGTCTGGCGGGCGTGGTGCACATCCGCGGGGTCGCGCAGCCAGCCCTCGAGCACCTCCGGCTCGGGCATGCCGCGCTCACCGGAGATCATGCGCGTTTGCACGCCTGACAGCACCGCGCAGGCGCCCTGCTCGTGCACCACCACATGGGCGAGCTCGTGGACGAGGATCTCGTCCCCGGGGTGGGTCTGCGACCGGATGGCGACCTGGTTCCCCATGTGGCCGGAGGGGACGTAGAGTGCCGCCTCCTTGCCGAGCAGCGCAGCCACCTCTCGCTCGAGCTCGATCACGGTGGGATCGTCGCCCCACACGTCGTCCCCCACGGCGGCCTCGGCCATGGCCCGCCGCATCTCCGGGGTCGGGCGGGTGACGGTGTCGGATCTGAGGTCGACGGGGTGCATGGCGCTGCAGGGTACCGTGTGGCATGGCCCTTGAGATGCGCACCGCCTGCGAGCGCTGCGAGCGCCCGCTGGGGTATGCCGACGAGGCGCGGATCTGCAGCTACGAGTGCACCTTCTGCCCGGCCTGCGCGGACGCGATGGATGCCGTCTGCCCGAACTGCGGCGGCGAGCTGGTGGCACGTCCACGGCGCGCGGCGAGGGGCGGGTAGCCCGGCGCAGCGCCGGCGACCTCGGGTAGCATCGGGCGCATGGCAGCCCGGCGCCCGAGCGCATACCCACCTCCGGTCAAGGTGGGCGAGTTCGTCCAGGCACCGGAGGCCGCGGAGGACGAGCGCATCGATGTCGGCGTTGTCTTCGTCGGCGCCGGGCCCGCGGGCCTGGCCGGTGCGATCCGCCTGCAGCAGCTGCTGAACGACGACCCGGCCACCGCCGAGCGGCTCGGCGAAACGCCCATCGCCGTGCTCGACAAGGGCCGGGTGGCCGGCGCCCACCTGCTCTCCGGGGCGGTCGTGAATCCTTCGGCGCTTCGCGATCTCCTCCCGGGCACCGACCCGGCCACGCTGCCGGGCTGCTTCGGCCCGGTGACGAAGGAGTCGGTCTTCCTGATGACGCGGCAGTTCGACATCAGGATCCCGACGCCACCCCCCTTTCACAACAAGGGCAACCTGATCTTCTCGCTGTCCCAGCTCGGCCGGCACCTCGCCGAGCAGGCGGAGGAGCTCGGCGTCATGGTGCTGCCAGAGACCGACGCGCAGCGGCTGCTCGTCGCCGACGGCTCGGTGCGTGGTGTCAAGACGGGCGACAAGGGGCTCGACCGCGAGGGCCAGCCGACGGGATCGTATGAGCCGGGCGTCGAGGTGCATGCCCAGGCAACGGTGTTGTCCGAGGGGACACAGGGACATCTCGCCGGCGCCGCGATGCAGCACTTCCGCCTGTTCGGCGAGTTCCCGCAGGTCTGGAGCCTGGGTGTGAAGGAGGTGTGGCGCGTCGCGAGACCGCTCGACCGCGTGATCCACACGCTCGGCTGGCCGTTCCGGACGACGCGCAAGGACCGCGAGGTCGGCGGCAGCTTCATCTACCCCATGGGGCCGGACATGCTGGCCATCGGGCTCGTGCTCGGGCTCGACTACCGCGACGCCACCCTGTCGGTGCACGACTCGCTGCAGCTGTTCAAGACCCACCCGATGATCAGCGACATGCTGCGGGGCGGCGAGCGCATCGGCTGGGGCGCGAAGACCATCCCCGAGGGCGGCTTTCTGGCCTTCCCATCCAGCTTCTCGATGCCGGGCGCCGTGCTCACCGGCGACAGCGCCGGCTTCGTGAACGTGCCGAAGCTGAAGGGCATCCACTACGCGATGCGGTCGGGCATGCTCGCGGCCGAGGCGATCTACGAGGGGCTGAAGTCGGGCTCCGACCTGTCGGCCGCCGGCGCGCTGGAGGGCTACGACCGGCGCATCAAGCAGAGCCATATCTGGAGCGACCTGCGCAAGGTGCGGAACATGCGCCAGGCGCTGGGCAAGGGCTTTGCGCTGGGCGGGCCGCTGGGCGGGCTGATGGACATCTCGCGCGGCGCCCTGCCGCCGGGCAACTGGTCGTTCCACCGCGACGCGGATGCGACGGTTGAACCGCATCCCGGCAAGCGCGAGTATCCCGCGCCGGACGGGAAGCTGACATTCGACAAGCTGTCCAGCATATTCCTTTCAGGCAACAGGACGCGGGACGACCAGCCGAATCACATCCGGGTGCAGGAGAACGTCCCGCGAGAGGTGGCCGAGTCGTGGGTGGCGATGTGCCCGGCGGCGGTCTATGAGATCGGCCGCGACGACGGCGGCCCCACCGTGCAGCTGAAGCTTGCTCCGTCGAACTGCGTGCAGTGCGGCGCGATCACCGCGAAGGGCGGCCGGCTCACCCCGGCCGAGGGCGGCAGCGGGCCCGAGTACACACAGATGTAGCCGCCCGGCCCGGCCCGTCAGCTCGCGGATTCCGGCGCGTCCAGCCAGCCCACCACCTGAAACCAGCCCGGCTCGGGCAGCGGGTTCTCCTCCACCCGCATGCCCAGGCGCCGCATCACCGCCTGGGACGCCGTGTTCGACCGCTCGGTGGTGGCCACGATGCGCGCCAGCTCGAGCTCGCCCAGGGCATGGTCGATCAGCGCCCGCCCCGCCTCGGTGGCGTAGCCGTTGCCGCGGTGCGCCGGCGCCAGCCCCCAGTAGAGCCCCATCTCAGGCCGGAACCGCGCCGGCCGCGTGGCGGCGCCCAGGCCGGGGATCTGGTCGAACGGGCCGTACGAGGGGACCAGCCCGACCAGGCCGATCAGCTCCCCCGTGTCCCGCAGCGTGATCGCCCGCTCGCCGTATGGCGGCTGCATCAGCGCCTCGAGTTGCCCATAGGTCTCGGCCGTCCACGCCACCCAGCCCGGCGCGAGGCGGTCGTTCACCGCGCGCACGGACTCTTCGTCCGCGGGCGTCAGTTCCCGGATCAGCAGCCGGGCGGTATGGAGGGCGGGGACGCGCACGCACCGGACGCTAGATGATCGATCATCTAGTGCACCGTCTCCCAGTCCCGCCCGAGGTCGACGACGACGTGCGTGATCGGGACGTCGAACTTGGCGCGTGCGCGCTCGACCGTCTTTTTCTCGAGCCAGTTCGAGCGCTCGGGCGGGTGCGTCGAGATCACGATCTCGTCGGCGTCGAACTCAAACAGCGCGTCCTCGATCGCCCGCACCGGGTCGCCGTCGCCGATCGCGCCACGCGCCTCGATGCCGTCGGCCCGCAGCGCCTCGATCGACCCGGCCAGACGCTCCTCCGCCAGCTCGCGGGCGTGGTCGACGTCGGCGAACAGGTGGTGCAGCCGGGTGTTCAGCGCCGGGGCGACGACCAGCACCTCGGCGTCACGCCCGGCCCCGCGCTCGCGCAGGTCGTCGAGCAGCTCGCGGCCGGCGACGGTCTCGTTCGCGACCACCAGGATGCGGTGCGCGGCCATGGGGCGCAGTCTACGGCGCTCGTGGCAGAAGGCGCAAGCTGGGGTGAACCAACAGTGCCTGGCACTCTTGGTTCACCCCAGGCCGGCTCAGCGCGACTTCAGCGCCTCGGTCAGCTTGGGTACGACGGTGAGCGCGTCGCCCACCACGCCGAGGTCGGCGAACTCGAAGATGGGCGCGTTCACGTCCTTGTTGATCGCCACGATCACGCCGGAGTTCGCCATCCCCACCTTGTGCTGGATCGCGCCGGAGATGCCGCACGCGACGTAGAGCTTGGGCGAAACCGTCTTGCCGGTCTGCCCCACCTGCATCGAGTAGTCGGTCCACCCGGCATCCACCACCGCCCGCGTGGCGGCGATCTCGCCGCCCAGTGCGCTCGCCAGCTCCTGGATCACCGGGATGTTCTCCGGGCCGCCGATGCCGCGGCCGAACGCCACCAGGACGTCAGCCTCGGTGATGTCCACCCCGCCCCGCGACGCCTGCTCCCGGCCGACCAGGGACGCCGCCGCCGACCAGTCCTGCACCGTCGGCTGCACCCGCTCCACCTGTGCGGTGCCGGAGCCGACCGGATCCGCGGGGAACGCGTTCGCCCGGGACAGGATCACAGCGGGCGAGGAGGCGAAGGTCGACTCCACCATGACCGTGTCGCCGAGCGCCGGCCGCACCGCGGTGACGCCGCCGTCCCCGATCGTGAAGTCGGTCGTCTCGCAGTTGATGCCCGCGCCGAGCCTCGCCGCCAGGCCGGCCGCGGCGTCCGCGGAGACAACGCCCGCGCCGAACAGCACGGCTGTCGCCTCGCGCGCGTGCGGCTCGAGCGCATCCACGAGCGGCTGCGGCAGCGACCCCAGTGCCGGGTCGTCGGCGACCAGCACGCGGCTCGCGCCGTAGGCGCCGAGGCCGGCCGCCCAGCTGTCGTCGATGCCGGAGCCGGCGACGAACGCGGTCACCTCACCGCTCTGGGACGCCCGGGCGAGCACGCCCAGGCTATTCGGGTTGAACGACCCCTCGAAGTGGTCGACGAAGACGATCGTGCCCGCCATCTAGATCACGCCCCTCTCGGACAGGAACTGCACGATCGCGGCCGCAGAGTCTCCCCCGGAGTCTTCGATCCGCTGACCCGAGTCCTTGGCCGGCGGCGGCGAGACGTTCGCCACGACGCTCTTCGCGCCGGCGCTGCCGACGCGGGACGGATCGATGCCCGCGTCGGCGGCCGAGACGACGTCGGTCGGCTTCTTCTTCGCGCCCATGATCGCCTTGATGGACGGCAGGCGGGGCGTGTTGATCGCATCGGAGACGGAGATCACGGCGGGGAGCGGCGCCTCGATCACGTCGTATCCGTGCTCGGTCTGCCGCTTGGCACGGAGCGTCGAGCCCTCGAGCGACAGCTCGGCGACCTGGGTGACGAGCGGCCGGCGCAGGTGGTCTGCGACCGCCGCGGCCATCACGTAGCAGTCGGCGTCGGCGGCCTGCTGGCCGAGGATGACGAGCTCGGCGTTCTGCTTCTCCAGAGCCTGCGCGAGGGCATAGGCGGTGCCGCTGATGTCCGAGCCGGCGAGCGCCTCGTCGGTGACCAGCACCGCACGGTCGGCGCCGAGCGCGAGCGCCTTCTGCAGCGGCCGCTGCGCCTGCTCGCGACCCATGCAGAGGGCGACGATCTCGCCCACGTCGTGCCCCGCCTCGCGCAGCTTGATCGCCTCCTCGAGGCCGTGCACGTCGAACGGGTTCAGCTCGCTGTCGCCCGACCGGTCGAGCCGGTTGGTCGACGGATCGATGCGCTTCGCGCTGGTCGCGCTCGGCACCTCCTTGACGCAGACTGCGATGTTCACCTTTCCCCCTGCTTGCTTTCGTTGGTGGTGGCTATTTCCCGACGAACGTCGGGTTGCGCTTCTCCACGAACGCGCGGAGGCCCTCGCGGGCATCGTCGGTGGAGAACATGAGCGAGTAGAGGTCCGCCTCGTGCACGAGGTTGCCGCCGATGTCGCCGTGCAGCGACCGGTTCGTGGTCTCCTTGGCGTAGTACAGCGCGACCGGGCTCTTGGAGGCCATCTGCTGCGCCATGTCCATCGCCCGCGGCATCAGCTCGGCGATCGGGTAGATGTGCTGGACGAGGCCGCGCTCGAGCGCCTCCGGCGCGTCCACCATGCGGCCGGTCAGGATCAGCTCCTTCGCGTAGCCGATGTTCGTGGCTCGGGCCAGCCGCTGCGTGCCGCCCCAGCCGGGAATGATGCCGAGGTTGATCTCGGGCTGGCCGAAGCGGGCGTTCTCGGACGCGAGCCGGACATCGCAAGCGAGCGCGATCTCGCAGCCGCCGCCGAGGGCGTATCCGTTGACCGCGGCGATCGTCGGCTTGCGCATCGTCTCCAGCTTGTGGGCGATCTCCTGCCCCAGCTCCGAGTATGCGCGCGCCTCCAGCGGCGTCTTGCCGTCCATCTCCTTGATGTCGGCACCGGCGATGAAGGAGCGGTCGCCGGCTCCTGTGACGATGATGACGCCCACCCCCGGATCGCTGCCCAGGTCCTGAAGCGTGGCCAGGAACTCCTCCAGCAGCGCCGTGTTCAGCGCGTTCAGCACCTCGGGCCGGTTGACCGTGATCACCGATACGCGACCTTCAGCCGTGATGCGAAGCCCCGGCACTAGATCAGCTCGCCAGCCTCGACTGGAGGAACTCGACGATCTCGGCGGTCGGCGCGCCGGGCGTGTAGACCTCGGCCACGCCCTGGCGCTTGAGCTCCTCGATGTCGTCCGCCGGGATGGTGCCGCCGACGACGACCAGGACGTCCTCGGCGCCCTGCTGCTTGAGCAGCTCGAGGATGCGAGGGACGAGCGTCATGTGGGCGCCGGAGAGGATCGAGATCCCGACCGCGTCCGCGTCCTCCTGGATCGCCGTCTCGACGATCTGCTCGGGCGTCTGGTGCAGGCCCGTGTAGATCACCTCCATGCCGGCGTCGCGCAGCGTGCGGGCGATGATCTTGGCGCCGCGGTCGTGCCCGTCCAGGCCAGGCTTGGCGACGACAACCCGTATCCGGCGGCTGCTCATATCGCCTGCGAGTCTACCCAGCGGCCGCTGGGCCCGGGTGCAGCGGGGCTACCCGGTCAGCTGCGCGGTGTAGGCGCCCGGGAGGGTGTTCCCCTGCGAGCTGACGGAGATCGGGGCGTCGCCGACGTAGACCGCGTCGACCTCCTTGCCGTTGTTCACCACCGCCGAGACGACCCACCAGGAGAAGCCGACGACGCGCACCTGGCCGTTGCCCTGCGATGGCCAGACCGGGTTGCCGGTGTCGGCGTCGACCACCACCGGCAGCAGCACGAGCTGGCAGCTGGCCGGCTTGACGAGGGTCGGCGTGCCGTTGGCGGTGAAGGAGACGATCGAGCTGGCTGGCTGGAGGGCGGCACCCCCGCAGCGATCGGTCATGGCATGCGTCGTCGGGCCGCTGTTCTGACCGGTCTTGGTTGCGATCACGTCGTTGACCTTGATCGGGCAGACGGTCACGCCACCACCGACCTCGGCCGCATACAGGCTCGCGCCCCCGAGGCCGTTGACGGTGCTCGCCGAGCACGTGCTGCTCCCGGTGTCCCAGGCGGTGAGGCGCAGCGCGCCGTTGTTCGGGCCCTGCTGGTCGACGTAGATGGGATACGTCGTGCCGGGGGTGTAGGTCTGCTTGAGGACGCCCCACGGCACCGCGCCGCCGCCGGAGTTCACGAATGTCGCCGTGGCAGACACCGTTGTGGTCACCGACTTGGACGTGAGCGCCTTCGCGAAGAACGACTGCGCCGGCTTGCTGGCCGTGATGCGGATGCTGTCGTTGGTCACGTAGACGCTGGCCGGCTGGTAGGAGAGGCTCGCACCGGCGATGTTCTTGGCGAACTCGGCGCCCGCGGCTGAGGTTGCCGCCGACCATCCGGTGGGCAGGGCGGCCGCGCCCGCGAGCGCGCCGGCGTCGGCGGCGTTCTGCACCGCGCGCTTCTGCTGGTACCAGGTGCCGACGTCGATCGCGAAGGCGCACATGCCAAGCAGCGAGAGCATGAAGAGGGTGATGAGGACGAGGGTCTGGCCACTCTGGGTGCTGGTGCGGGAGCCGGTGTCGTTCATGGCTCGAGCGTCCAT
>Ga0066662_10000928_pt1 | contig 13102 bp, 11 predicted proteins | sample GraSoiAngelo_111_FD_133939 | JGI IMG/M metagenome (GOLD analysis project Ga0066662, IMG submission 133939) | Grasslands soil microbial communities from the Angelo Coastal Reserve, California, USA - 14_0903_12_40cm | ecosystem: Environmental > Terrestrial > Soil > Grasslands | place: USA... | reverse complement strand
CTTGACGATGCCGACGCGCACGCCGCGCAGGTCCTCGCGCAGCGCGTCGGCCGCCGGCTCGACGGCGCGGTCGACGCTGGTCGCGTCGAGCGGGTCCTTTCCGGCGATCACGTCGTAGGTCAGCGCGGCCTCTTCGACGGTGCGGGCGAACGGGCCGATCTGGTCGAGCGAGGACGCGAACGCGATCAGCCCGTAGCGCGAGACGCGTCCGTAGGTCGGCTTGAAGCCGACCACGTTGCAGAACGCGGCCGGCTCGCGGATCGAGCCGCCGGTGTCGCTGCCGAGCGAGAGCGTGGCGGCGAACCCTCCGACCGCGGCGGCGCTGCCCGCCGACGACCCCCCGGGGACGCGGTCGAGATCGTAGGGGTTGCGCGCTGGCCCGAAGGCCGAGTTCTCGCCCGACGAGCCCATCGCGAACTCGTCGAGGTTCGTCTTTCCGACCGGTAGCGCGCCGGCGTCCAGCAGCCGCGCCACCGTGGTCGCGGTGTACGGCGCGACGAAATTCTCGAGGATCTTCGAGCCCGCCGTCGTGCGCGTGCCGGTGAGGCACATGTTGTCCTTGATCGCGACCGGTACGCCGGCCAGCGGCAGCGTCTCGCCGGCCACGACGCGCTCGTCGACGCGGCGCGCGTGCGCCCGCATCAACTCCGGCGTGAGCTCGAGGTACGCGTCGAGCTGCGCGTTGGCGCGCTCGGCGTGCGGGATCACCGCCTCGGCGATCTCCGCAGCGCTCGCAGTGCGCGCGTTGACCGCCCGGGCGATGGACCGGGCCGAGTCCTTGAGCGGGTCCACCCTTACCCCTCCTCGGCCAAGATGCGCGGGACGCGGAAGTACGCGCCCTGGACCTGCGGTGCGTTCCGCAGCGCCTCTTCCCGGGTGAGCATCGTTTCGGGCCGGATCGCGTCGTCGCGCTGCACGTTGCGCGAGGGAACGACTTGGGCGGTCGCCGGGACGTCCTGCGTATCGAGGTCGGCCAGCGCATCGACGTGCGTCATCAGGTTGCCGAGCTGCGGCCCGAAGGTGGCGATCTCGTCGTCGGTGAGCGCGAGCCGCGCGAGCCGCGCGACGTGGCGAATGTCGATCCGGTCGGCTGCCATGACCCGGCGGAGTTCGCGCCGCGCGGCCCGAGCTCCGTCCTTTTCCGGGGGCGCACGGCGTTCGTTCGCTCGACCGCACAGCACGCGTCCGACCGTAAAGGTTTCCCGACACGACGAATGGCGAGTAGGGGAGCGCTTCGCCATCGACGTAACGCGCCGTACGGCTCGTGAGATGTTCTCTTTCGGGCTGCGCTCCGCTGGGGGTACGGTGCCTCTCATTCTTTTTTTTGCTGCCGCCGATCAGAGGACGATCGTCTTGACATGTTCTGACCGGCCGTACGTCACGGCGCGCTGTGCGCGGAATGTCCTCGAGGTAATTCAGTGAGACGTCTCGCCAGCGCAAGCTTGGTCCTGTTCGGGGCCGTCGTGGCACTCGTCGCCTGCCAAGGCGGCGGCACGAACCCGCCCCAGCTCGACACCGGCGCGTCGCCGTTCTTCAGCGTCAGCGGACAGGCCGCGCTGAACCAGCCCGCGGGCAGCGGCGCGACGACGATCCCGTTCCCGTCCTCGCACGGCTTCAGCGGGTCGGTGACGATCCCGCCGCCCGGGCCGACGCCCCGCGCCGCGACCCTGACGATCACGATCCAGAACTTCCCGCCGACCGCCGACGGCATTCCGGCGGCCTCGGCGGCCCGCGCGGCGCAGTCGCTGAGAGCGGCGCCGGCGCCGAAGCAGGCCGAATCGCAGAAGCAGACGGAGTCGCTGCCGGCGCACACGACGCTCCTCTACATCGGCGTGAAATCGAACGTCGATCTCACGTTCCCGGCCGGGCTGTCGTTCTCGGTCACGGTCCCGCCGGCGCTCGTCACGCCGAACACGACGTACTACATCGCAATGTACGACACCACGCTGCACGACTGGGTGATCCTCGCGGGACCCGCGTTCTTCAACGGCAACACCATCACGTTCACCACGACCACGCCGGTCGTGCTGCACGCGAACGTGACCGCTTGGTTCGCGCTGATCGCCGTGGCCGGCACCGTCACGCCGACGCCGTCGCCGAGCCCCTCGCCGACGGCGACCCCGAGCGGCGGTCCGACTCCGACGCCGTCACCGACGCCGACCGGCGGCGTGACCCCGACCCCGACGCCCACGCCGGGCGGCGGCACGCCGACACCGACTCCGACACCGACACCGACACCGGGCGGCGGCACGCCGACGCCGACGCCGACTCCCACACCGACACCGGGTGGCGGTACTCCGACTCCGACTCCGACTCCGACGCCCACCCCGACGCCGACGCCGACGCCGACGCCGACGCCCACCCCGACGCCCACGCCCACGCCCACGCCGACGCCGACTCCCACGCCGACGCCGACGCCGGTTCCGTTCGCGCTGACGGTGTCGCCGACGCCTACGGTCAACGTCAACGGCACCGGAGCCTCGAACGCGGTGACGATCCACGTCCACGAAACCTCGTACGTCGGGCCGTTCACCTTCACGGACACGTGCGCCGGCAAGGCGACGATCGCCGTCAAGTCGCCCTCGACCGGCAACGGCCCGGACTCGGACTACACGGTGACCGGCAACAGCAGCGTGCAGTGCAGCGTCACCTTCAAGGACGCCTTCAACCAAACGGCGTCCACCAACATCGTCGTCACCACCAACGGCTTCACCATCAACGGCCGCAAGCGCCGGTGACGAGCCGCAGATCCACTCCAGCCCAGCCTCGCAAGGAGCAACATCCCAATGCGTAAGATCCTGACCCTGGCGGCCATCATGGCCCTTGCGGGGTGCGGCGGCGGCGGCGGTGGCAGCAGCGCACCGCAGCAGCCGAATCCGCCGAATGGCCCCACGACGCAAGGAAGCTTCGTCACCCCGCAGTTCACCATCCGCATCCCCGCGCGCGGCAACTCGGCGCAGAACCGCTCGCCGAAGTACGTCTCGAGCGCGACGCTCTCCGTTCAGATCACCCTGACCGCGGACTCCGCCGGGATCACGCCGGGATCGATCACCGGCAATCCGGCGACGACGAACGTCTCGGCGGGCTCGTGCAGCAGCGGCTGCACGGTCAACGGGCCGCCGACGCCGCCCGGAACCGACTCGTTCACGATCGTCACGTACGACGCGAACGGGGCGACGGGCCACGCGATCAACGCGGCGCAGCTCAACAACGTGACGATCAACGCCGGCCAGTCGAACACGCAGAGCGTCACGCTCGGCGCGATCCCGGCCTCGCTCAGCATCTCCGGCGTCCCGACCGGCGCCGGCGCGCTCAGCGCGGGTCATCAGGTGAGCCCGCAAACCGCGTCGATCAGCGTCGTCGCGACCGACGGGCACGGCGACACGATCCCGACCGGCCAGGCGCCGAGCGTGTTCTACGTCGACGCCACCGGCGCGGCGCTCACGGTCACGGTCAGCGATCCGGACACGCACACGCACGGCTCGTGCGTCGTCAACACCGGCAGCTCGACCTGCGTCAGCGGTGCCGGGACGTCGGTGACGTTCACCAGCCCCGACGACTCGCGCGTCCTCTCGTACGACGGCCTGGCGGAGAACCCGGTGACGCTGACGGCGTCGGCGAGCGGCGCGACCAACGGCACCGCGAGCTTCCAGCCGAAGCTCAGCGCGCCGGCGTTCAACTCCTCGCAGGCGACGCCGAGCGGCGTCGCGCTGACCAGCTCGGCGGAGATCGACCTGTTCGCTCCGACCGGCATCGGCAGCACGGGCTCGGAGTCGTTCACCGAGGTAGGCTGGACCGAGTCGCCCTACAACAACGCCCTCACGGTCGCCGCAGGCGGCGCCTGCACCGGCACCGCGTCGGCGCTCTCCAACATCGCGACGGTCTCGGCCGGCTCGAACAGCACGACGAACGGCACGCCGATCACGGCGACGATCGTCGCCAGCCCGCAGACCGGCTCGTGCCCGGCGACGGTCAAGGACGGCCTCACGCTGAACTCGACGGAAGGGTCGGCGACGCTGACGGTGACGTACACGAGCACCGGCATCACCGCCCAGTCGAAGCGCCGCCACTAGGCTTCGGCTTCGCTCTCGCGCCGCCGCGGTCCGCAACCTTCGGATCTCGGCGGCTCGCAGCCGTTCCGGCCCGGGCTCGGCCGGCTGCGATCTCTCCCAATCCCCGGACGTCTCGTTCAGCCGATAGCGGCTGAGGAATGGTGCCCATGAACCGGCTCGGCAAGAACGTTTTCACTTCGGTGCTCGCGAGCTTCGCGGCGCTTTCGCTCGCCGCGTGCGGCGGCGGCCACCACGGCAGCGCGCTGCCGCCGGCCGGGCTCGCGCCGGGCGCGGTCGCGCCCGACGGGCTCGTCGCGACGACGTTCACGATCAAGATCCCCGCGCCGACGCCGAGCTCGAGCTCGCGCCGGCCGTCGTACATCTCCGCCGCGACGAAGTCGGTCCGCGTCAACATGACGGCCGACACCGCGGGCGTCGCGATCATCCCGCAGTTCAACGTTCTGACGCAGGTGAGCAACGCCAGCGGCAACGCGCCCGGCGCGCCGTGCACCGGCTCGGGACCGTGGACGTGCAGCGTCACGCTGAACGTCCCGCCGGGTAGCGACACGTTCACCTTCACGACGTACGACGACACGACGGGGACCGGCACGGGCGCCAGCCACGTCCTCTCGCAGCAGATCCAGACGCTGTCGATCGTCAAGGCGACCGCGAATGCGTTCACGATCACCTTCGACGCCAATGCCAACGCGATCTCGCTGAGCGGCACGCAAGCGTGCACCGCGGGTTCGATCCAGGGCGTCTTCGGCTCGGTCGGTACCACGCCCGTCACGATCAACGTCACCTTCACCGACCCGGCCGGAAAGACGATCACGGCCTCGCCGGCGCTCGGTGCACCGACGATCCAAATCAAGGGCAACGACGCGCTGTTCCACTCCGACTCCGGGACGATCAACGGCACCGGGGGCACCGTGGCGTTCACGATCAACCAAAGCACCAAGTCGTTCACGCTGACGCCGTCCACGGTCCCGATCAGCAACGCCGCGGTCGACGTCAAGGGCATCCCGGCGAACACGACCGGCTCTTCCGACGGGCTGTCGTTCCCGGCCGGCGCCGACCACCAGTTCACGTTCTCGGCCGGCACGGCACCGCCGGCGCACAACTTCCTCGCGATCATCGAGCAGTCAGGCGCGCCGAACACCGGGCAGATCAACTTCTACAACGTCTCGCTCGGCGGGAGCGGCGGCCCGGACTCGCTCAGCGCGTTCTCGCCCGCGACGCTCGCGACAACCAACTCGATCAGCAGCCCCAGCCAGCCCGACGTGAACAACCCGCTCGACATGGTGTGGGACAGCGGCAGCAACCTGCTGATCGCCAACGGCGGCCAAGGCGGCGCGGTCACGTCCTATGCGCCGAGCGGCGACTACGGCAACTTCGCCTGCGTGCCGGCCGGCGCGATCTCGACCGGCGCGAACCTCGCGACGACCGACAGCACGAACCTGCACGTCCCCGAGGCGATCGCCCTTTCGTCGAACGGCACCGTGGCGCTCGCCAACAACCCGGCCAACGCGGCCACGAAGGTCGAGGAGTTCACGCTGAGCACGAACTACGTGCCCGGCTCGTCGCTTCCGGATCCCGGCGGGAACACGTTCGGCGTGCCGATCGGCCGGCCGCTGGTGAACCTTCCCACGCTGACCGCGGGAACGTTCGCCGTGGGCCTCTACAACGGCACGAACTCGAAGCTCGACATCCTCGGTCCGACGGGCACCCTGAGCACCGTCACCGACGCGACCGACAGCGAGCTCAAGGACCCGTTCGGCATGGCCTGGGACGCCACGAACAACCAGCTGGTGATCACGGACAACAGCGGTTGCAATCCGCCCGCGTCGACGAGCTCGTCGCACATCGAGTTCTACACCGTCGCGAATCCGCCGACGGCGCCGACCAAGGTCGGCTCGTTCCTGCCGCAGGCGAATCCGAACGGCGGAAACCCGTACTCGGCGATGATTCCGCAGCGCGTCGCCGCGGCGCCGAACGGCGTGCTCGCCGTGTCGGGCGTCAACTGCGACAACTCCGCGTCCGGTTTGCCGGAAGTCCAGATCTACAGCAGCAACGCGACTCCCTCGTCGCGCACCTCGCTCGGCGTGATTCCGTTCGACACGCTGATCAGCGCGGACGTCACCGGCTGCAACGACTTCACCTCGGCCGACTACACCTACGGCAACAGCGTCACCATCAACGACGTCAAGTGGCTTTCGAACACGAAGCTGCTGCTGCTGCTGCAGACGCCGAACAACACCGCCAAACAAGGGATCTACATCTACGATATCAGCGCGACCGCTTCGCCAGGCGGGTTCTGGTGCTCCGGGGCGGCTCCATCCGGCCCCAAACAAACCAGCTTCACCAATCTCACCACGCTAGCACCGCACTCAGCTGCATTCAAGCCGTAAGCGAGCGGAAAGGAACACGATGGGTCAACCCTATGTAGGCGAGATACGCATGTTCGGGGGCAACTTCGCCCCCGCCGGGTGGATGACGTGCGACGGCCAGTTGCTGCCGATCTCCGAGTACGAGACCCTTTTCAACGTGATAGGGACAACCTACGGCGGCGACGGCCAGAGCACGTTCGCGCTGCCGAACCTGTCCGGCCGGGCCGCAATACATCAGGGCAGCAACGGCGTCTCGACGTACACGATCGGTGAGGCGGACGGCGTGCAGTCCGTCACGCTGACGACCAACCAGATCCCACTGCACACGCATCCGGCGATCGGCGATGCCAACACGACCACCACGACCGCGGGGAGCCCCTCGAACGGCTTCTACGGCAATACCTCGCCGAACCAGATCTACTCGCCGGGCCTGGTCGCCGGGCGGATCCATCCGATGATGACGTTACCGGTTCAGGGCGGCAGCCAGCCGCATGACAACATGCAGCCGTACCTGGCGCTCACGTTCATCATCTCCCTCTTCGGCCTCTTCCCCTCGCCTACGTGATGTATGTCTAATCCATTCGTAGCGGAAATCCGCATCTTCGCGTTCAACTTCGCCCCCAAGGGATGGGCGTTCTGCGACGGCCAATTGCTGTCGCTCTCGCAGAACACGGCGCTCTTCTCCCTGCTCGGGACGTATTACGGCGGCGACGGCAAGGTGACGTTCGCGCTGCCGAACCTGCAGGGAGCGGTCCCGATCCACTCCACGATGTACAGCGGCGGCGGACCGTTCGGCGACTTCGCGCCGCTCGGCGCGATGGGCGGCGAGGACTTCGTCACGCTGCTCACCTCGGAGATGCCGGCGCACTCGCACGTACTCCAGGCCGACGGCAACGTCGGCGACACGAACGCCGTCAGCCCGGCCAACGCGCTGCCCGGCAACACGGCCGCCGCGGCCCTGAACATCTACTCGAACAGCGCATCGCCGCAGTCGGTCCTGATGAACCCGGCCATGATCAGCGTCGCGGGCGGCAGTCAGCCGCACAACAACCTCATGCCGTATCTCACGCTGAACTACTGCATCGCACTCCAAGGCGTCTACCCGCCGCGCACCTGAGGCAGAAAGAAACAGATGGCGAATCCTTTCTTGGCCGAGATCCGCATGATGTCGTTCAACTTCGCCCCGAAGACCTGGGCGTTGTGCAACGGGCAGCTCCTGCCGATCAACCAGAACCAACCGCTCTTCGCGCTGCTGGGCACGACGTACGGCGGCGACGGCCGCGTGAACTTCGCGCTGCCGGACCTGCGCGGGCGCGTCGCGATGCACATGGGCCAGGGGCACACCCAGGGCGAACGCGGCGGACAGGAAGCCCACACGATCATCCAGTCGGAGATGCCCGCCCACATTCACCCGGCGAGCGGTGACAACAATCCGGCGAACTCGACTCAGCAGATCCCCACCGTACCGAACGCGAAGCCGGGCAATGCGTCGCCGCTCCTCGTCTACTCGACGGGCGGCGGCGGGATGCAGGCGGTCGCGATGAACGCGCAGATGGTGACGAGCATCGGCGGCAGCCAGCCGCACGAGAACCGCCAGCCGTACCTCTGCATAAACTTCTGTATCGCCCTGCAGGGCATCTTCCCGAGTCAAAACTGACCCTCTCCTCGAAAGGTCCGAACTTTTGAAGCGCGCCCCATTCGTGGGGGTCGCCGCAGCCGTGCTGTTAGCAGGTTGCGGCGGTCGCCATGTCCTCCAAGCGCTTCCGGGTGTCGCTTCATCTACCGCGAAAACGAGCCGGCCGCAGGCCGGCGTGCTGGTCCCGGCGTCGGCCGATCCGATCCCCGACAGCGTCCTCGCTCGTGCGATCATCGGCGAGGGGCGGCGCTTCGACGGTCCCGTCCCGCCGCCGGGCTGGACGCTGGCCCGAGGCCAAACGCTGAAGGTCACGGAGAACCCGAAGCTGTTCGCGATCCTCGGCACCATGGCGGGCGGCGACGGCAAGACGTCGTTCCTCCTGCCGAACCCCGGGTTCGGGTACGTCATCGCGGTCGCCGGCATCTTTCCGACGAGCCCGGATCTGCTCGTGCAGTCGGGCCGCCGGAAGACCTCACATCAGGACTCGCTCGGACCGGGCGCGGTCGCCCGGCTCCGCTTCCCGACGGCGAAACCCGAGCGCACGCGCGCCATCGCCGACTCCCAGCGGCTGCAGTCGTCCTCGATCCGCGTCGGGTCCGCCGTCTTCCAGCCGGTCTCGGCCGAAATGCGCGCGCGCTTCACCGAATCGCGGTTCACGGCGCGCGACGTCGCGCTCGCGAGCCTCAGCTCGGCGAACCGCGCGGTTCTCGAGTCGATGCTCGAGCGCGCCGCGAACGGTTCGGGCTCGCTCAACGACGCGGTCGTGCGGATGACGCCGCTGCTGAGCGGCGCCGAATCGGCGGCGTTGCTCGAAGCCAACGACAACCGCCTGCGCGCGTTCCGGACGCAGTGGTACGGCGCCGCGCACGCGAACCCGCAGCTCGAAGCGGCGCGGTTCCTGGTGTCGGTCGGGTTCAGCGCCGAGCAGCTGCGCCGTTACATCGCACTCCAAGACTGAACTGACGGGAACAGGGTTTGGGCAAGATCGTCAACTTCCACATCCCCGCCGACGACGTGGAGCGCGCGGCCACGTTCTACCGAGAAGTCTTCGGGTGGGACTTCGTCGCGGCGCCGGACTCGCCCGTCCCGTACTTGGTTCACGACGGCGCGCAGCCGGACGCGGCGGGCATCCCCGCCGCGATCACCGCGCGACAGGACATCGTGAAAGCGCCCACACCGACCATCGAGGTCGACCACATCGATCAAGCGATGCTCGACATCGCGATGAAGGGCGGGCAGCAGGGGCAGGTCAAGGACATCCCCGGAGTCGGCCGCTTCGGCTATGCGATCGACTCCGAGGGCAATATCATCGCACTGGTCCAGACGCGACCCTACACCTACTGAGTGAGCCCGAGCGCGGCGGCCAGCTTCTGGACGTCGATGCTCCCGAGCCCGGTCGTGTAGTCGTACTTCGGCAGCGCCGTGTACGCGCCGTTCGTGCCCTGCAGCACGTCGTGGAAGCCGCCGACGAGCTGCGTGACGGGCGGGCCGTTGAGCTGCTGCGGAGTGCCGCGCGCGTACGCCCCATAGAGCGCCGGCCCGGCGAACCCGAGCGAGTTGAGGCGGCTGCTCTGGAGCCGCGCCCACACGCCGGCCGCCATCGGTGAGGCGAGGCTGGTGCCGCCGGTGATGTACTCGGTGCCGCCCTGCCACAGCAGCGCGCCGGTCTCGAGCGCCGCGTCGTACGAGATGTCCGGCACGCCGCGGAAGGTGTAGCCGGCGGGCGTCGTCCCGACGGGCTGGATCCCTTGCTGCCACGACGGTGAGTACTCGAACTGGCTGAGCCCGCCGCCGCCCGACTGCCACGCCTGCTCGCCGAGATACGATCCGTCGACGTTGCTGAACGTGTCGGTGCCGCCGACCGCGATCGCGTACGGCGACGCAGCGGGATACTCCACCAGCGGCGCACCGCCCACGCCCCCGTTGGGCGGAACGCCCGCGACGCCGCAGTACGCGCCGGTATCGCCCGTCGACGCGAAGAGCGTCTGCCCCTGCGCGGCCGCTTCGACCAGGATCATGTCGCCGACGACCATGTCGCCGCTGATGTACGGGAACGCCTCGCAGCCGCCGACCGACGCGTTCATGACCGGCGCGATGTCGTCGCTGGCCCAGCGGTTCAGCGCGACGGTGAGGTCCGCGTACGAGAGGCTCGCGACGTTGTACACGTCGATGCGCTGCGCCGTGTAGGCCATGCCGTACGAGTACGTCAGGTCCAGCGTCCACTCGGTGTCGCCCGAGGTGTCGCTCGAGGGCGGCTCGACTTGGACGAGCTGGATCGGCACGTTCGTCAGCAGCCCGAAACGCTTCCGGTTGTCGCGGAAGTCGGCCAGCGCGGCGCTCACGTCGCCCGCGGTGAAGATTGAGATGTCGGTGTTCTGCGCGCCCGTGAACGAACCGACGTCGTAGGTGAGCGCGAAGGTCGGCGGATCGTAGAAGCGGTGGCACACCGGCACGCCGGTGGTCTGGTCGGTGTTCTCCGTGCACGGCTGCGCGGCGCCCGCGCCGTTGGGGCCGAACGTCATCGGCGCGATCGGGGTCGTCGGGCGCAGCGGTGCCGCCGCCTTGAGCCCGGGCGCGTTCGTCAGCCCGAGGACGGCGACGACCTTCCCGCCGAGCGCGGCCGGGACGAACGCCGGCTGCGTGTTCGCGTAGTACGTCTTGCCGCCCACGCTGAACGCGTGGAGCGTCGTGCTGAACGCCTTCTGGACCGCCGCCGCCGAAGCCGTCCCGCTGACGAGCATGTTGTTGGGCGCGGCGGCGACATTGGTGAAGCCTTGCGCGCGCAGGTACGAGACTGCGGCGTCGACGTCGGCGCCGGCCGGCGCGTAGCCGCTGACGAACTCGGTCCGCGTCATCTTCTGCCCGGCCGCGATCGCCGCTTTGGCGGCGTCGACGTTGCGCATCTGCAGGCCGAGGACCACGTTCACCGGCTTGGCGGCGTCGAGCTGGCCGAGGTCGGTCGCGTTTGCCAGCGGCATCGCGAGCGTCGCGGTCGGCGCCCAGCCCGCCGGCGCCGCGATCGAGGCGGTCGCGCGGGTGGTGCGAGCGCCCAAGGTGCTCGGCGCATTGCCCGCGGCGGATCCGGTGCGTGCCGTTCCCGGGGCGGGCAGCGAGCCCGCGTGGCCGCCGGAGCAGGCGGACAGCGCCACGCCGGCCGCCACGGCCAGCAGGGCCAATTTCGTCATATCGGGTTCCCTCCTGGCTACACTCTGCCGCAGGGCGGATCAACCCCGACATACCGGAAATCGGGTATCAGCGGCAGGGCGCTCGCTCGCAGCGGCGCCCGGCTGCGCGGCCGGGAACATCATCGCCCGTGGGACCGATCCTGATCGGGACGAGCGGCTGGACCTACCGCGACTGGCGCGGGCGCTTCTACCCGCAAAAGCTGCCGCAGCGGGAGTGGCTGGCGTACTACGCGGAGCGATTTCCGACCGTCGAGCTCAACGTGACGACGTACCGGCTGCCCAAGGAGCACGACCTCGCGCGCTGGGCGGCGGTCCCGCCCGGGTTCGTCTACACGGTGAAGCTCAGCCGGCTGATCACGCACCGCAAGCGGCCCGGCGAGCCGCGCGCGTTCGTCGACAACTACATGGCACGCATCGCGCCGCTGGAGCCGCACATCGCGAACGTCCTGGCGCAGTTTCCGCCCTTCTTCGCGCGCGACGACGACGCGCTGCGCGGCTTCCTCGGCACGCTGCCGCCGCACCACCGGTACGTGGTGGAGTTCCGCCATCCGTCCTGGTACGACGAGGCGGTCTACGCGCTGCTGCGCGAGCGCGGGATGTCGCTCTGCCTGCACGACCTCCGCGGCAGCATCGCGCCGCTGGTCGTGACCGGCCCGGTGCTGTACGTGCGCCTGCACGGTCCGGTGCGCGCCTATGCCGGCTCGTACTCGCGCAAGCGGCTGGAACAGTGGGCAGCGACGATCCTTGAGCTGGCGCCGCAGGTCGAGGTGACGTTCGTGTACTTCAACAACGACCAGAACGCGTACGCGCCGAAGAACGCATTGGCGCTGCGGAAGCTGCTCGGCGTGTGAGCCGTCAGGCCGGCTGACCGGCGCGCTCGCGAAGCGCCGCGTACGGGGGATCGAGCCAGCGTGCGGCGAGCGCGTCGAGCGCCGGGTCGGCGAGCGCCGCGTCGGGTCGGAACCGTTCGCCCTCGCGCTTGGCATCGTTCCGCGCAATCTCGCGAAGCGCCGACTCGTCGGCGCCGCTGAGCGGCAAGCCGAAAAACGGAAGCACTCGCGTGAAGACCGCGTCGGGCAGCGTTTCGTAATCGACGAAGATCATCTCGCCGGTTGCCGCATGGCGCAACGCAGCATCACACATCGCGGCGAGCACGCGAGCGCCGTAATCCGAGCGCGCGAGCTCGGCCGCGTCGCGGATGCCGGCGTACGCCGGGTCGATCGTGCCCGCCAGCACTTCCGCACCCGGGCTGCGGGCCTGCGAGCGCAGGACCGCGCGCGGTTCGCGAAAGACGAACACCATCGGTGTCTCGGGAAACGCGCGCGCGAGGAGCGACAGCTCGAGCACATGCCATGCGTGCAGCTTCACTACCAACCGGGACTCCGCGCGGTCGGGTGTAAGCGCGCGCATCAAGCCGCGCAGCCGCCGCACGAGCGTCTCGTCCGCGTCCGCGCGACGGCGGTCCCGCAGCCGCAGGATGCCGTCGAACGGCTGCGGCTCCGACAGCGCGACGACGTTCGGCAGGCGCGCGAGCATTTGCGTGATCAGCGTCGACCCGCAGCGGGACATGTGGAAAATGATTCCGGCGGGAGCGCGGAAGTGCTCGGCGCCGAGCTCGTCGAGGATCTCCAGCGGCGTTCTGCGAGCGAAGATCTGATTGAACGGATGCTGCATCGCGACGTGCGCGGTCTGCTCGAAGAACGGGTCGGTGAACGGGCGGTCGACGACCGCCCATTCGACCGCCGGTTGCCGAACGGCGACCCGGACGGGGGTCCAGCCGCGCAGCGATGCCCGGTCTAGCGCGTCCACCGGAGCGCCCAGTCGCGACCGCCTGCGGCCGCT
>Ga0066662_10000926_pt1 | contig 13107 bp, 12 predicted proteins | sample GraSoiAngelo_111_FD_133939 | JGI IMG/M metagenome (GOLD analysis project Ga0066662, IMG submission 133939) | Grasslands soil microbial communities from the Angelo Coastal Reserve, California, USA - 14_0903_12_40cm | ecosystem: Environmental > Terrestrial > Soil > Grasslands | place: USA... | reverse complement strand
GACCTCTGTCCAGGAGGAGAATACTGCGAGCGCGCCCGCCAGTTGGAGCTCACGCGCTGTTGCCGCGCGTTCGCCATCGCCGACAAAGTTGGTATTGCCGATCGTAAGCACACCGGCGGCTCTCGCCGCGCGCACACCGGCAACCGAATCCTCGATCGCCAGAGCCTGCTCGGGACTCACATCGAGATCGGCTAGGGCCTGCAGGTAAACGTCCGGGTACGGCTTGCTGCGGGGCGCCGGTAGTGAGTCCTCCGCGCTGAAGCGCCGCTGCGGCAGGAAGAGATCGGATAGACCCGTGACGCGCAGACACTGGTCCACTCGTGAGAGAGCGCTCGATGTAACTATCGCCAGGTCGTAATGTTCGCTCAGCCTCAGAAGCGCCGAGCGGATCGCGTGATCCGGCCTCAGGGTGAGCGCCAGATGCGCAGTGACTTCGCGCCGCTCCTGCTCCACCCAGCGCTCGAGCTCCTTCTCGCTCAGCGGGCACGCATCCAGCTGCGCCAGCCATCGCGCCGTGCTCCTGAAGTTACGTCCGGTCGTCTGGCGACGGAGCTGCTCGGAGGAGAACCGACGCTCGCTGCCGATCGCTCCCAGGAAATCGTTGACCACGGAGTGCGAGGCAGCAAAGGCCGGCCCTTCAGAGCCGAACAGGTTGCCGTCGGCGTCGCACAGGAGCACGGGATTGGCGCCGCCGTCGCGGCGGACTGGCTCTTTGAAGCCGCGGTTCATGCCGCGTTCGAGGTCGCACTCGCGATGGAGCTCACGACCCCCTCAACGCCACCATGGTCCAGCTCAGCAAGCGATCGCTCCAGCGCCGCGACGAAGACGCCATCTTCGATCAGATCACCGAAGATGTCCCGCTGGGCGAGCAGAGGTCGAGGATCAGAGCCGCCCTTCAGGGCGAGCGGCTGCAGCTCCTCCACGCGAGCGTCCTTGATGGCCATCGGGCGCGCGGTGAGGTCGGTGCCCCTCAGGTAGCGAATCCAAGCGGCGAGAGCCACTGCAAGTAGGTCGCGCTGGCTGCCGCGTCGACTCGCCTCCCAAATTGAGGGGATGAGGTATGCCGGCATCTTGGTCGAGCCGCGGCCGCACAGCCGCTCAAGCGGGTCGCGCACCGCGCCGTTCGAGAAGCGTTCGATGACGCTCCGTTGGTAGGAGAGCAGATCGATGCCCGGCACACGCGGCAGCAGCGGGGCGATCTCCTCATGCATCAGCGCCTCGAGATAGCGGCGGATCGCGTGATTGCCCATCGCCTCGTCCGTCCACCGGTGGCCTGCGAGGGCGCCCAGGTAGCCGAGCGCGGAATGACCGGCGTTGAGCAGCCGCCGCTTCATCAGGCTGTACGGCTTCACGTCGGAGACGAACCGCACGCCCACGGCGTCGAGCGGAGGCTTTTCGTTGCAGAAATCGTCGGCGATGACCCATTGTGAGAAGGGCTCTGTGACTACCGGGCAGCGGTCCTCGACGCCGTATGCCCTCTGCACGTAGCCCTCCTCCTCTGTCCCAGTGGCGGGCGTGATGCGGTCGACCATGCTCTCCGGGAAGGCGACCGTGCGCTCGATCCATCGGGCCAGGACCTCGTCGCGGCCGGTCGCGACTGACACGAGGGCATTCCTCGCAGCGTCCCCATTGGCGGGGATGTTGTCGCACGAGAGGATCGTGAACGGCTGGACACCCGATCGGCGCCGACGGGCCAGAGCCTCCACGAAGTAGTCCCATACCGTCCAGTGGCGCGGGTCCCGCCGAGGTCCGGGCGCCGCATATCCATCCCCGGTGATCGTCAGCGTCACCAGCCGGGTGCGCGGGTCGCTTAGCGCCGCGAGCAGGCGGAGGGGATCGTCTGGCCCGAACAGGCAGTCGATAAGGGAGCCGATGATCCGGGCGGACTCTCCGTGGCTCCCGCGGGCAAGAACGGTGTACAGCCCGTCTTGGGCCACGAGTGCGTCGACAACCTGACGGCAGCGCAAGCTCGCGGCGACGATTCCCCACCGTGGTCCCGAGGCCTGGGCCAGCTCATCGAAGTAGGCCGCCTGGTGACTGCGGTGAAAGCTGCCAAGGCCGATGTGAACAACCGACGGCGAGAGAGAGTCACGCGGATAGGTGGGCCGTTGCGGCGCACAGACTTCGGTGATGCCGCCTCGAGCGGGCAGAGATTCAGCTGATGAGAGACGCATTTGAATGTTGAAGTGGGCAAGGATCCGCACACACAGGTTCCGCGAGCGGATTGCGCTCGCGGAACCTTGTGGCGGCGGCGTGCGCTCAGCGCGCCTGCGGCATCCCAGACGGGTCCCGGCGGGACGCGGGCGCGTAGGCGTCACCCGGCTCCCACGCCGTGGAGAGCGCGGTCATCAACTCCAGGGCTCCGGCGATGATCATGAATCGCGTTGCCGCTCCGTTGCCGCTGAAACCAAAAACGAACGGCGCAACTATCAGCACCAGTCCCAGCAGCAAGTCCATGATGAAGTGCGTCCGCAGTGGGACCACGCGCACGATCGCGAAGCGCCACCGTGTCATGGCACCCGCGAGCAACATGCTCACGCCGACCGCGATCGAAATGACCGTGGCCGCTTTGACGTCACTGAAGCGGAAAATCCAAGGTGCCGCGATGAGCACAGTCGCCGCGATTGGCTCAATCGCGGCATGAACGTCGAGTGGAACAAGTCCACGTCGCATTGCATTCCTCCTGGTCTATTGAACGTGGGTCACGGTCCAGCCTTGGCCCACGTGAGCCAGGATGTCCCCTGCAAATGAGGCTCCGCTCCTCCCCCTAACGAGAGGAGCAGGATTCGTCGCTACCCCGCTTTCAATCTTCCGAACCTCAGCGCGGACGCACGACGTCAATCGCCGCCACGCTCGTCGATCGGTTCACGACCGCCGGTCGCCTGCTCTCGGCGGGTAAAACTCGGAGCCCCTCTAGCGACCTCAGACCGCCCCTGGCGAGCCGCCAGCCGGCGCTAACATGACGCGGGTGATGCGAAGGGTCGACGGCATAGGTTCCATCGATGTTCCATCCCTGCGGGATGACCACCGACGGCGGATGCTGCATTCCCGCTCGCAGAGCGGTTCGGGCGATTAGCTCAGTCGGTTAGAGCGCTTCTCTGATAAGGAAGAGGTCCCAGGTTCGAGTCCTGGATCGCCCACTAAAAACGGCTGCGGCTGCGGTCGACCTACGACCCACCGAGCAGTGTCACGCGGAGCTCGCGTTACCACCGACGTTTAGCGCCACAGCCTCACGAACGAGTCTTTTCAGTGCCTCTTCGTCGATCGTGTCACTCTCTCTGATGTCGATGGCACGCCTGACCTTGCCGTCAAGGCTCGAGTTGAACAGACCCGAAGGATCGTCGAGCGAGGCGCCCTTGAAAAAGGTGAGCTTGACGACGTTCTTATAGGTCTCACCGGTACAGATACCGCCGTTGTGCGACCAGACGGGCGTTCCGGGACTCGTGGCCTTCGCCCACTTCCACTCCTCGGCGATGTCTGGGTCCGCCTGCTTGATGAGCCCGCGCACCTTGCTGAGCGTCTTGCCCCGCCAATCGCCAAGCTCATGGATTCTCTCGTCTATGCGGTTCGAGGGGTTCGTTGCGTCATGTGTCATTTACATTCCCTTCGCAGGTGAACGTATTTTCTGTGAGGCTCATCAATCGCGTAACTGACACATGGCATTGTGCCGCTACTGGTGCTCCGCGGCGATCAGCATCAGCCCGCCGTCGACGAGGTATGACGCGCCCGTGACATAGCTGGCGCGCTCGGACGCGAGCCATGCGATCAGGGCTCCGACTTCGCGCGCTGCCCCGGCGCGTCCCAGCGGCACCTGGCTGGGTCGCGGCGGCTGGTCCTCCTGACCGGTCATGCGGGTTGCGATCTGGCCGGGCGCGACCGCGTTCACGCGGATGCCATGCTGCCCCAGCTCGAGCGCCATCACCTTGGTCAGTCCGCCGAGGCCGTGCTTGGATGCGGTGTAGGGGGCGGAGCCCGGCAGCGGAATATGCTCGTGCACAGAGGTGACATTGACGATCGCTCCGCCGCCCCCCGCTCCACCATCCGTCGCGCCGCAGCCTGCCCTGCCAGGAACGCGCCGGTGAGGTTGACGTCGATGACCGCCTGCCACTCCTCGGCGCCCATCTCGAGGAACGGCTTCCTAGTGCCGTAGCCGGCGTTGTTGACCAGCACGTCCACGCCGCCGAGTGCATCAGCCAACTCCTCGACAGCTTGGGCGCCTTCATGCACGGTGTGCAGATCGAGATGGCGGAGCTCGCAGCGGACGCCCTGTTTCCCGATCTCGCGGACCGCACTCTGCGCCCGCTCCTCCACGCGGTGCCAGGTGATGCCGAGATCGAAGCCGGCGGCGGCTAGCGCCACTGCCGCCGCCCGTCCGATGCCGCTGTTTCCTCCGGTCACGATCGCCACAGCCATGCTTCGAGCGCTCCCCGCCGCGACGCAGCCCGAAACGAGAGCTCCGACGCCGGCTTTCGTGCGCTTGCGGCGCGCCGGTGCATCGCGCTGCAGTGGTCCTGAGCGACCCCTGGGAGCGCTAAGGTCGGCCTGTGCACCGCATCCCGGACGAGCGACACGGCGCCCAGGGGCTTGGCGACGGCGAGAGCATCGGCCGGGAGGAAACACACCCGCCGGATTCAGGCCCGATTTCGCGGAGCCGGTCGAAGCTGCGGGACGTAGTGCGAAGCGCTCGCCGTCCCGCCGAGGGCGTTGTGCGCACCTCGGCGGCTGCTACCCGCAGCGGCGCCGAGCTTGCTCAACGAGCGGGTCACGTGACGTATTGGCCGGCGCAGCTGTGCGTGCTGGCGGCGATCCTGCTCCAGATCCGGCTACCTGGCAAGCTCACGGTTGGCCCGACCTGGCTGCTGCCCTCGCTGGAGGCGGTCTTGCTGCTCGCCCTGGCGGTCACGACGCCGCGGGGCCGCGCCGACGAGCAGCACCCCCGGCGCCGCCGCGTTGCCATCGGCATGATCGCGCTCGTGAACGCGGCCAATGCCGCGTCTCTGTATCTGCTGGCGCATGAGCTCTTGCACAAGCACATTTCCAACGGTCGCTCGCTGATCCTGGCGGGGATCGCGATCTGGCTCACGAACGTGCTGATCTTTGCCCTGTGGTACTGGCAGATAGACCGAGGAGGGCCTGCCAACCGCGCTCACCATCCTGACCCGACGACGCCGGAGGGACATCCCGACTTCGTCTTTCCGGAGATGGACGCCGGGCAGCCGTACACGCCGGAGGTCTGGCTGCCAGGGTTCGTCGATTACCTCGCGCTGGCCCTCACAACGGCCACAGCGTTCAGCCCCACCGACACGATGCCCAACTCCAAGCAGGCGAAGGCACTGATGAGCGTGCAGGGCGTGATCTCGCTCGTCACGCTCGGCCTGATCATTTCCCGCGCCGTCGGCATCTTGGGCTGACGCTTCGCTCGCGCGGCCCGCCGCGAGGCCGCGCCGCCGCGCGCCTACCGAATCACCCTGAAGGCGCCGCGCATGAACGGGTGGATGCGGCAGAAGTACGTGTAGGCGCCCGGTTTGAGGTTGGTCGGCGTGGCCCAGTCGAACCTCCCCACCGCGGGAGTGCCAACGCCGAGCTGCCCCGAGTCGTAGCCGGCGCCATTCGCGAGCGGGTAGGAGATGCCGGTGTCGAGCCCGCACGGGTACTGACACGACGTCACGCTGTGGAAGATCGACTGGAGGTAGAAGGGACTGGGCGCGAGCAGGTTGCCGAAGGTCGACTGGCGACTTGCATCCTGGTTGACGAACGTCAGCGCCCGGCCACGACGAACCGTCGGCACGCAACGATTTGCGCCGGAGGCCTCGAAGTCGCCCGGCAGGAACAAGAAGCGCGAGATCGCCACCCCCGTGGCGTTGCAGCTGCGCCGCTTTGCCAGCTTCACCCCCAACGAGATGCTGCCGCCGTGGTGGCGGTTCTCCCGGAGGTGGCCGTGCGTCACATGTCCGCGCTCGTCGAGCTTGTGCGCGAACGGGTCGACCCCGTGAGAATCCGCCCACGCCTCCCACACGACCATGATCCCCATGGACTCGTACCACGACGCGCGGCGCGTCTCATATGTGCTGCTGATCCGAAGCACGTCTCCAGCTCGGACCTGCGGCTTCCAGCGTGGTGAGGTGGCGGTCATCGCCATGTCCCACGAGATCGGGCCGCGCTTGTCGAAGTACTGCGCGAACGAGCGGAACAGCCGCACCGAATGCGGGACCGCGCCAGTTGCCGCGCCCTTCGGGGCGCGGGCGCCGGCCCGGACCACGTCGAGGTCGTCGTAAAGGCCGCCAGGGTGCAGGTGACCGGCGGTCGCCACCAGCGTCCCGGGACGATCGACGGTGAACTGATCGAGCGCCGGCCCTGAGCCGTAGGGATTCGACGCCATGTCCGGGAAGGTGAACTTCCCGTGGCGGCCGCTGTAGCGGTGAACGTCGAAGACCGGGTACAGGTGGTGGTTCTCGACATCCATCCAGATCGGATGCACCGGCGTCAGCTTTGCCGCGAGCGGCGAGGTGGCGGGGACGAAGTCGAGGTCGTAGGTGACGTACACGCGTGCCGGCGCCGCAGTCAGGTTGTGGATCATGTAGTTGAAGACCCAGTAGTCATGCGCGGCGACGGGATAGCCGTAGCCGGCCGGCAGCTGGTAGACCGTCTTCTCCTCGCCGGTGGCCATGAACGGATAGAACGAACCCGCGGTGTTCCCCTCTCCCTCGCCGGCGCGGCCGTTGCTGAGCCACACGCCATGATGAAGGTGGATCACGTCCACTTGTGGCACGGCGCCGCAGCAGGTTCCGTCGGGACGCGCATAATGCAGGTTCGGGGCGGCCCTGATCATGTAGCCGTCCACCGTCGGTTTTGGGACGTGCTTGTAATCGAGCAGGATCAGGTTCGCGCCCGGGGTAATCGCATACGGCCCCGCCTGAAAGTGCAGATGCTCGACGCCTGCTGCGGCACTGGCGACGCCGGTCGAGCAACACAGCATGGCCGCGACCGACACGCACAGACCACCGATTGCCCTCCGCAATGCTCCTCCAGCGCTCGCGCGCCTCCCAGCGACAGTAAAGCAGGCGGCGGAGTTCGGCCGGGACCCTCAGCCCTGAGCTAGCGCCAGGAGATGACCTGCTGGAACGTGGGGCGGTTCGTCCAGCGCATCGTGTTCGGGATCAGATTGGGCAGAGGCTGTCGCGTAAACCAATCGAAACGGTCGCGAATTGTCATCTTGTGATGCGCAGTTGCGGTGGCCAGACCGTTCTTTGGCCCTCTACCGAGCGTATTCCGCGGTAGAGGGACAAAGTCCGGCTTCTGGACGTACCTCGCCGCTGCGATCCTGGGCCGGTTGTCACATCGTGATAGCCGGCTCCGTTTATGCGACAGCCTCGGCACGAAGTGGATGCGCTTCGCCGTCGCGTCTGAGTGCCAGCTAGCCGGATTAGGTCCCTGGGCGTGGGCCAGCGCGGCGGCGGCCTGGCTCACCGCGCTCGCTGCGGGAGCCGCGGCGCTACACAAGGCTCCGCGCTGAAGCGGGACACAAGCGAAACACCTGAACCTCGTCCGCGATACCGCGGAAGCGCTCGCCACCGCAATGCTCCCACTCGAAATCGGGGCAGCCCCGGACCACCGGCTCGGTCGCGAGCAACTCGTCGCGATCGGCGACGGCCAAGAGCCGGGCAGCCAGATTCACTGCCGAACCGAAGTAGTCGCCCTCGCGCGGGACCGCCGTGCCGTGGTGAACGCTGGCGTGGATGGCGGGCTGATTCGGCGCGCGCATCGCGTTGATGATGCGCGTGGCGGCGTCGACCGCGAGCGTGGGCTCGGGATAGACCAGCATGAAGCCGTCGCCCAGCAGCTTCGTCAGCCTGGCGTGCTCGCCCCGTTCGTGACTGACGATGCCCGCGAACCGGTCAATGATGCGAATTGCGGCGCCGTCGCCCTGGCGATCCGCGAAGGCTGTGAAGTCCTTGAGATCGCAGAAGAGAATCGAGACCTCGAGGGCCCCGCTGAGTAGTGCAGCTGCTGATCCGGACTCCGCTGCTCGCACAGCCGCCTGTGCAGCCTCGTGCTCCAGCCAGCGCCGATGCACTCCCACCAGCAATGCATCGGCGACCGGCATCAACCGGTTGAACGTGCGTGCAGTGGCAACCGCGCGCTCCCTCTCGTCGGCCGCCGCGGTGTGGAGGCGAGGCTGGGCGACGGTGAACCACTGCTGAATCGTCGCCTGGGCGATACGTGCCAGAAGCCGCCCATAGAGCCGCGCGATCGGCACCGCCCCCTCGAGGGGCCAGACATCGCGCTGCTGCCACAGCTCCACGAACGCACTGGCCTCATCAGGCGTGAACGCCGGCTCGTCCGCCTCTGGTGCGGGCAATCCAAACGCGCGCACCAGCTCCTGGACATGCACCACTGGCGTGCCTCCGTCCGCTTCGATGTCCGCGGCACTCACCGTACGATCTGCGGCGGCGCGCACAGGCAAGGACTCGAAGAAGGCGCTGAGCGGATCACCGCGGCTGGCAGCTCTCGCGATCGCGTCCTCGGGTACTCCGAAGGCGCGCAGCAGGTCCCCGACCGCTTCCGAGTCCGACGCCATCAGGGGATCATCCCGCTTTGTCTTGGCGAGGTGAAGGCGCGCCACTGCGCTGGGCCGCGGGCAGCCCGCGGGCGAACGTCCGGCGCGGTCTGGCTAACCGCGCCGCTGCACGATCAGCAGCGTCTTTGGCGACTTGCGGGCGCCGTCGAGGGTGCTGCCGGGCACGCCCAGCGTCTGGCTGAAGGTGCTCGTCGGCATGCCGCCGAACATCGTCGACAGCCCAATGTCGTTGGGGAGGCTGTTGTTGAAGACGACGACGAACCTCATGACACCGGGGCCCGGATTGCGGATGTAATGCGCCCATCCCTGGGGAATGAATCCGATGTCTCCCGCCGAGAGGGTCTGGATCCGCTGGTCGCCGTCAGGAGTGACGATGCCGAGCTCTCCCTTCCCTTGGACGCAGTAATCGATCTCCCACGCATTCGGATGCCAGTGCGGCTCACGCAACGCCCCGGGCTTGAGGACGAGGAAGAAGACGCCGGCGGCGTTTCCCTTGAAGATCGGGAAGTTGTCCTCGGTCAGCTCGGTGACGGTTCCCCCCGGAGTGGTCGCGGTCGGCTTCGCTGAAGCCAGGGGAAAGCTGTAGCGATCCCTGTCCTTGGGGAGCGTGGGCGTTCCCTTCGTGACGTCGATCTGGAGCGGGTTGTGGTCCCTGCCGCTGCTCGCGGTTGCCGCCACCGCGGCTGCACCCCCGGCGGCGGCCAGAGCGCCTGCGCCCGCGATCAGATCTCGACGCTTGATCTCGGCCACTATCGATTTCCTCTCACGTCGGGCGGCACCGTAGCTACCGGTACGGACGCAGCTGACGATCCCCGGCCGGCACGAGGATGCGCCGACCGGGGGGTCGCACGGCTTTCAGTGGTGCCTTTGCTGGGCGCCTTTGCCGTGATGCTTGCTGCGCTTGTGCGCGTTCTTCGTGCCGTTGTGCCGGCCGCTGAGCAGGGCGAGCACGCGCTTGAGCGCCTTCCGCTCACGGTGCGAGGTCGCCTTTCCGCCATCGGGCGCCGCGAAATCGAGCAGGACCTTCAGCGGCTGTGACTCCACCTGCGCCAGCGTCTCGCCCGGTACTCCGACGAGGCCTCCGGCGACGATGTCCCCGGCGGACACGCCCGAGAGCGAACCGCCCGAAACGCCGTTCCCGGAGCCGCCCAGGACGAGCGTGTGCGGGTCGACGGTGAACGTTGCCGGCGAAGAGCCTGGCGGGACGAGGCCGGTCGGGATCGAGCGGGCAACGTCGACGGTCACCGTCCCCGCGCCGCTGTCAACGCTCCTGACCGTGCCCACGAAGGCGTAGAACTGCCGGGGCTGCGGGACCGCATGCGCGAGGACCGCCACAGCCGGCGAAGCCGTAAGGGTCTGGATCGAGTCAAGCGGCGAACCCTTCAACAGGGCCAGGAACTTCTCGCCGGCCGCGAGATCCCCAACGCTGGCCACATGGCCGTCGACGAGCAGCTTGGTGCTGGGATCGGTGGTGATCGTGACCTGTGTGGTCGCCGGCGAGTTGATCAGGTTGCGCTGGGACGTGAGGCCGAGGAATGCGCCGAAACCGCCGCTGCCAAGATGCCCCAGGAGCCCGCCAAGGAACTGTGTCACGTTAGGCGGGAGCTGACCGAGAAGACCTTCGAGCCCGCCCTCGCCACCGCTGCTGCCACCGCCTCCCAGCTGCGGCGATAACACATAAGCGTCGGCAACGAACGTCCCGGTGGCAGGGTCGGCGGACACAACCGTGCCCGCGACCGGCGCGACCCCGGTCGGCAAAGTTGGACCTCCCTGCTCGTGCGCGCTTGCCGCGGCGGCGCCGTAGCTGAGTGCCAGGACCGCAAGCGCCGCGACTATCGCCCGTTTCATCGAATCTGCCTCCTTGAGTGCGGTTTGCGGTGGAATCGGCCGACCGCGGGCAGGACTTGGGCAACTCGGCCGCGGACTCGACAGAAGGACATCTGAAGCGCGGGCGGCCGACGCCTGGCGTGGGAACTACGGAACCAGCTTCAGTACGTACCCTCGCGAGTTGCGGGCGGGGATCGCCGATCCATGGCTCAACCACGATGTACGAGAGCTCAGCCCCCGAAACGATCCTGCACCTGGCGAGTGCGGTGGAGATGCGGGACGCCACTGCCGGTGCGCATATCGACCGCATTGGCGCGATCAGTGCTTTTCTCGCCCGCGCCGTGGGGTGGTCGGACGAGCGAGCCGAGACGATGGGAATCGCGGCGCGGCTGCATGACATCGGCAAGATCGCGATTCCCGAGCGAATCCTGTTGAAGCCCGGGCCGCTGACCGCCGACGAGCGCGCCGAGATGCAGCGGCACACGACGATCGGCCACGCGATCCTCTCGGGTTCGCACTCGGAGTTGCTCGATCTTGCCGCCACGATCGCGTTGACCCATCACGAGCGGGTGGACGGCCGCGGCTATCCCGGTGGATTGCGCGGTGAGGCGATCCCTGAGGCCGGACGAATTGTCGCCGTCGCCGATGTCTTCGATGCGCTCGTCAACGACCGCGTGTACGGACCGGCGATTCCGCTCGGCGAGGCGAGCACGCTCCTCCGCGGCGGGTACGGGACGCAATTCGACGCGCTCGTACTTCAGGCGCTACTGACTCATCTCGAGGAGGTCGCCGCACTGAGGGGGCGGCGCGCCGCCCTCACGGCGCCTGAGCTCTCCAGTGTGCCGCTCTGCCGAGCCCGCGGCTGAGCGCAGAGGTGATCACGGAGACGGTCGCTGGCGCTCGCGCCAGGACGACCAGCACACCGCCGGCCGCCGCGACCAGGCAGAACGCCAGCGCGGTGCGATCGAACGAGCGCATCGCCAGCGGCGCCAGCGGGATCATCGCCAGCCACGCCAGCGGCTTTCCGATCGCCATTCGGGTGATGATCACCGCGAGCGCTGCTGTGAGCACGACCAGCGCGAGCAGACCCCAGCTGTGACCGGTGGAGAGGTCCTTTGCGAGCAGCGCCGGGCCTGCTCGCGTGATCGCCAACCACGCGAGCAGACCGACGGCGGCCAGCTCGAGGTCAAGCATGGTCACGCGTGGTCGCGGCGTCGCGCGCGCGGCGAGCAAGATCGCGGCGAGCGCAAATCCGCCGAAGATCCAGATGCTCGTCAGCGACGTGCGGAAGTGCCCGACCTCGATCCGGAGCCACCAGCTGTGAGTCGAGAGGCCGGTATCCAGGACCGGGCCGGCAATCGTTGCCAGGGCCATCATCGCGGCGGAGGTGACCGCGATCGTCAGGGTGGCGATTGGCGCCTTGCGGTAAGCGGCACCAAGCGGGGCCGCGAGGAACGGCAGCAGTGTGATGAGAAATCGTGGCCCAGGTACGCCGCCGCCGAAGGGGAGGTAATAGCAGGCGTTGTAGCCCAGGTAGCCGAGCACCACCGCGGCCGGGATCACTGCGTCGGCGCGGCGGTGCTCGCGCCAGAGCACGGCGAGTCCGCCCAACCCGGCCGCAACCACGGGCGTTACGACCAGAAGACCGCGATCGGCCACCAGTAGCCGGATCAGGTTCCGCAGGCTCGGCGCCCCCAACCCGAGCACCCCGCTGGAGTTAGCCGCAACGTAGGAGTACGAGAGGTGAAGCGGCGAGCCAAAGGCCCACCAGTCGTAGAGCAACAGCGGCAGCAACCCAATCAGGAATCCGCCGACATATGCGGCTACCGCGCGCCGTGGCGCCGGGCGCAGCAGGACGTACAGCCCGAGCAGCACGGCCAGCACTCCGAGCGGATACTCCGTGCCAACCGCGAGGCCAACGAGCGCCCCGCCGGCGATGATCAACCCGAGCCCACCCCCGACCTGGCGTTCTCGCCACAGCACGCAGTAGGCAGCGAATCCCAGGCAAGCCGAAAGCACGTGCGAGAACAGCAACGTGGCAAACGGGAAGAGCAGCGTCGCCAGCCCCAGCGTCACCGCGACGGCGGCACCCTGGCCCGGATCACGTCGCTGCACCAGCCAGTAGGCGAGCAGCATGATGATGGCAGCGGGAAGCGTGGAGACGAACAGCACGAGCAGATGAACGCCCGAGACGGTCGACTGGGTGAACGGCGTGCGGCTCGGCGTAACCAGGCCCGTAGCGCGGGCGACGTGGTAGACCGGCAGCGCCAGCAGCGCCAGACCCGGCGCCTTGTCGCCGTAGAAGTGACCATCGCGGTATGCCTTGTCGCCGGTGCCGAGCTGGTAGCGATCGATGATCGAGGTGCCGCGGTCGAACGCCTGGACCTGGGCGTAGTGAGAGAACTCATTCCACCCGATCTGGTTCTGCTCGATCACGCCGGCACCGGCGGTCACGCACAGCACAGCGATCACTCCGAGAGAAATCCGCCAGGACCGTATGCCGCGCGTCCACCCCGCCGCGCGCTTCGAAGCTAGCGCCGTCACGGCGAGGAAAAATAGCTCAACGCGCAGCGCTATCGCGGGAGGCGGCGCGCGGCAGAACCTCAGCCCCCAGCCAGAACCTCAGCCCCCAGCAAAGCCGTGTTCGAGCGCATAACGGATCGCGCTGGCACGGTTGGCGACCCCGAGCTTGCGATAGATGT
>Ga0066662_10000924_pt1 | contig 13110 bp, 11 predicted proteins | sample GraSoiAngelo_111_FD_133939 | JGI IMG/M metagenome (GOLD analysis project Ga0066662, IMG submission 133939) | Grasslands soil microbial communities from the Angelo Coastal Reserve, California, USA - 14_0903_12_40cm | ecosystem: Environmental > Terrestrial > Soil > Grasslands | place: USA... | reverse complement strand
TGTATATACCTGGTCGCCCTTGGTCATCTTGATGGTGTAGATGCCCGGCAATACGCGTGGACCAAAGGCAGCGCCAAACGCTGCGCTGGCAGCCGGCGGAACAATCGGGGCCCGCACCCTCATTGACCATGTGGCCGTATTGAGGCCGCGATGCTTGCTTCCGGCAATGGTATCGAGCAGCTTGCCGTCCGGACCGAACACCTCAATCTTCAGGTCCCCAAAGATATGGCGGCTGCGCTGGTAATACCGGATCACTGCTTCCTGGGGACGTTCAGCTCCAGCGAAGGTGGCGTCTCCCTCGTTCCATCCGCCCTGGGCAGCCATGTACTGGACGGCAGTGGTGTCGAAGAGTACCGCATCTTTGGCCATTAATTCAGGTGTAAGAGCCCGCAGGGGCGAAATATCGTCGATGATCCAGATTCCTCGTCCGTGCGTAGCCAGCACCAGGTCGCCGGTGCGCGGATGAAGCACGAGATCACGCACAGCAACTGGCGGGAAACCCCTTCCTTTATACTGGGCCCACTGCTTGCCGCCATCAATGGAGATCCACAGGCCGAACTCAGTTCCAAGAAAGAGCAGGTTGGGATCGACCGTGTCTTCCTTGATCACATGCGCATAGCCGCGAATACCGCTGTCCTGGGGAACCAGAGAGGTCCAGGTCGCCCCGTAATCAGTCGTCTTGTATACATACGGCTTCAGATCGCCAAACGTATGCCGGTCAAAGGTGGCATAGGCTGTGCCGGGATTGTAGAGGCCCGCGCTCACGTACGACACCCAGGAATTCTTCGGCAGACCGGCAATGTTGCCCGCCACGTTGATCCAGTGCTTTGCGCCATCGCGGGTAATCTGCAGGTTTCCGTCGTCAGTTCCCACCCAGATGAGCTGTCCATTTTTCGGAGACTCGCTGATCGAATAGATCGAGGTGTACATCTCGGCGGCGGAGTTGTCCACGGTAATACCGCCGGACTCCTCCTGCTTCTGTTTTTCAGGGTCGTTGGTGGTGAGATCGGGAGAGATGCGCTCCCATGATTGTCCATGATCGCGCGAGCGGAACAGGAACTGCGCACCGATGTAGATGGTCCCTTTCTCGTTGGGACTCATGTGAATCGGCGTGTTCCAGTTGAAGCGCAACTTCTTTTCTTTGTATTCAGGCTGGGGCTTGATGTTGCGGCCCTCGAGCGTGTGCCGGTTTATGCGGGCGATATCGCCGCCCTGGGATTCCACATAGACATAATTGGGATCGGCAGTGTCCTCAAAGGCCCAGAAGCCGTCTCCGCCATAGAGGTTCTCCCAGCGTGAGTTGGTGATGCCACCCGGATATGACGAATCGCCCACCCAACTGCTGTTGTCCTGCAGTCCGCCATAGACGTGATAAGGATCGGAGTTGTCCACGCTCACGTGGTAGAACTGCGAAACCGGCAGGTTCATCAGGTGCATCCAGCGCAGTCCGCCATCGATGCTGCCCCATAAGCCGCCATCATCGCCGGTATAAACGATGTTGGGATTGCCGGGATCGATCCACACGGTGTGGTGGTCGCCGTGGGCGTTAGCGGTGGCGCTGAAGCTGCGTCCGCCATTGGTGCTCACCAGCAGCGGCAGGTCGGTCTTGAAGAGTTTGTTTTCATCCTTCGGATCAACGACCAGGTTGGCAAAATAAAATGGGCGCCACACCACGTACTGGCTGGCATCGAGCTTTGACCATGTCTTGCCGGCATCATTGGAGCGATAGAGAGCGCTCTGTTTCGACTCGACCATGGCGTAAACGACGTTGGCTTTTGAGGGGGCAACCGCCAGCCCGATTCTGCCATACGGTTTGTCAGGTAATCCCTGGGCATTGCTTTTGTCGAGTTCGGTCCAGTGTTCGCCGCCGTCAGTGGATTTGAAGAGGCCGCTGCCCGGCCCGCCGGAACGGAAGGTCCAGCCCTGGCGGCGAAAGTCCCACATGGCCGCGTAAATGATCTTGGGTTCCTGCGCGTTCATGGAGAGCATGGCGCAGCCGGTAGAGGCGTTGGCGCCCGCCAGCACCTTGCGCCACGTCTTCCCGCCATCGCTGGTTTTGTAGACGCCGCGCTCTTCACTGTCGTCCCACAGGTGCCCAGTGGCGCAGGCATAGACGGTATTGCTGTCGCCGGGATCGACCAGGATGCGCGCAATGTGCTCGGAATCCTTGAGGCCCACATTGGTCCAGTTCTCGCCGCTATCGGTGGACTTATAAATGCCATCGCCGACCGAGACGCTGTTGCGCATCCAACTCTCGCCGGTGCCGACCCAGACGATCTTATGGTTCGAAGGATCGACTGTTAAAGCGCCAATGGATTGCACACCTTGCTTATCGAACACCGGGGTAAAGGTAGTGCCGCCATTGAGGGACTTCCATACGCCGCCACTGGCTGAGCCGACGAATAGGGTGATTTTTCCATTTTCATCCACGGCATCAATGGCGCTGATGCGGCCGCTCATGGTCGCTGATCCGATATTGCGAATGCTCAGTCCGGAGATAGTGGCCGAATCGAATTTCACGGGCCGGGGTGTAGGCTGCGCCTGCGCGCCTGCAATAGAGGCCGCGCACATGATGAGGAGAACTGCTGGCAGGCTGCGGAAGTGGCGATGAAACATTCGATGTCCTCTCTGAAAGAAAACCTTACCGCTGATGACGCTGATGAAACGGATACACGCTGATCATTCTGTTTTATTTTGGCTTGCTTGCTGGAGCGCCGGGCATCTTGAAATCACTGTCGTCCACCGGAACGTTGAGTTCGATTTTCTGGACAGTGATCTTGGCCCCCGTCTGCGGATTGCCTTTGGGCCAGGATTCCGACGAGAACGGGAACATGATGCCGTTGACCGCCTTGTAGGAACCCATTTGGGTCACGCTCTCGCGCATAGAACCGCGGACGAAGATCTGGCTTTCGCGCTGGATTTCGAGATAGGTATCGGGATCGAAGTAGTAATAGAAGATGTCGCCATTCTTGAGCGTGACCTTCAGCTTATAGGCGTCATCGCCATCCACCTGGTCCACGCCCATGTACTCCACGGTATTGCCCTTGCTCTGGTAATCGATAAGCGGGCCATCGAAGTCAGCCTGTTCCTGCAGGCTCTTGAGTTCATCCTCGCCTATCAGTTCCGGGTCTTTTTTTCCCTGGAATGGCGAAATGCGCCAGCCGGAGGCGCCATCATAGGCGCTTACGGCCGTCATGCCCTGGATGGTGAAGCTGGTACGCGTGAAATTGGGGCGCTTTCTCTCATCAGTGGCCGTAGCCTTGAAGCCCATCTGCTCGATCGCGAGCGTCTGCCTTACCGAGGTAACGGCTTTGAGTTTCTCCAGGCCGCCACGCGCGGCGATGTTCTTTTGAATGATCTCGTCCGCCGTCTGGGCGGAAGCGCCGATGGAAAGGCAAAACAGGACTGCCAGCAGATTTCTCTTTGAAATCACGTGAAGACTCCTTACTCGCCTGGGGCTGAGAATTGGCACAATTGTAAAGGAAAAAGAGGAGAAAAGTGTTTGACGGCAGCAGAGAGGGATTGTTAGCGCTTGAATGAAGCCATCAAAATTCTATTGCCCGAGAAGCTGCGTACTGCCGGCAAGACGCTGCGCCTGATCGGCATGGGTTCGCAGGTGGATGCCTGGAAGTGGGAATGAACCGTGCCGCCGAGCAGGCCGTGCCCAAAGCCAAGCAGATCTTCCTGCGCGCCGTGACCCATATGACCTTCAGCGATGCCCGCCGGATCCTTACCGGCGGAGACACTGCGGCCAGCGACTATTTCAAAACGGCAAAGCACAGATGAGCTGGCGGCGGCCTTTGCTCCGATTGTCCACCAGGCAATGGAGAACGTGGGCGTGGTGCGGCAATACAACCAGATTATGAAAAATCCCATGGCTGGTTCGCTGGCCAATGACAAGAATTTCAATCTCGATAATTTACGTTGTCGGCAGAACCCTCGACGGCCTCTTCTACGTGCTCGGCCAGCAAGAGAAGAAGATCCGCACCGACCCGGCAGCGCAGACCACAGCGTTATTGAAGGAAGTATTCGGCAAAGTGACTGCAAAATAGCAGGCATGAGAAACCGCTTTCACCGCAGAGGACGCAGAGAGCGCAGAGGAGTTGAATTTTGATGTTTCCTCTGCGTTCTCTGCGCCCTCTGCGGTAAAGGCTTTCCTCAGATTTTTTTCAGCCGCACGGAATCTCTGGGGAACCCGTCTGTGCCAGCGGTCATCGTAATTTCTAAAGACACTCATACCACACCCGGCAGCATCTTTGGGCTGGCCGGCATATTCATCAACTCAAATCAAACCACAACATAAGGAGCGAACATGGCAAATACTAACGTCAAGAGTGAAGGGACAGGCCGCTTTCCGATCGACAATCTGACCTATGACATCATCACGTTGATTTATGAGAAGTCCAAGGGCCTTGAGGCCTATGACAAATACATGAAAGACGCACAGGGCCAGCAGGAATGCGCCCAGTTGTTCCAGCGTTTGCGCCAGCAGGACGAAGAGGCTGTGCGTGAGCTGAGACAGCACCTGCAGAAGGTAATTGGCAGGGAAGACGTCTCCCGCGCCGCATAAGAAAACGGCTTTAACCGCAGAGTACGCAGAGAAAGAACTGAAAAACTCAATCCTCCGCGGCCTCTGCGGTTAAAGATTTTGCTTTAATCCTTGGATTTTTTGCTCTCGGTCTTTTTGGGCTTGGCTTCTTTCTTCTCGCCCGCGCTGTCGCTTTTTTCGGCCTTGTCGGATTTCTCGGATTGCTCGGATTTCTCAGATTTATCAGATTTATCAGAAGAGCTGGACTCAGAACCGGTCTTCTTCCCGGCGTAGTCGGTTACATACCAGCCGCTGCCTTTGAATTGCACTGCCGGGGCAGAGATCATTTGTTCGACGGGGCCGCCGCATTCCGGACACTTCTTCACCATGGGGTCAGAATATTTCTGGATCTTTTCAAACCGATGCTTGCACTTCTTACATTGATATTCGTAAAGGGGCACAGTTCCACCTTTAAAAGATTCTCTTCAAGTTAGATGCCGATGATTGATTTTACCAGCGGGCCGTCAGGGTTGTTAATTCATCGCTCCGCGATGACGTCTGCCTGAAGGCCCGCGATTCGCAAGCGAAACCGCCAGACACTGATACGATAGTGGGTCACTTCAGAGCAGACCCACTACACGCGCATGCACGCAGGCGACAACCCGGGCCGGGGCACGCTATACATAGTGGCCACTCCCATTGGCAATCTCGAAGACATCACCTACCGGGCGGTGCGCATTCTGAAAGAAGCTGACCTGATCGCCTGCGAAGATACCCGCCAGACCCGGAAGCTGCTTGACCACTACGGAATCGACAAGCCCACGGTCAGCTATCACGAGCACAACGAAGCCGGGCGCGCCCAGGAACTGATTTCCAGACTGGAGCAGGGGCAAACCATCGCGCAGGTCTCGGACGCGGGTATGCCCGGCATCTCCGACCCCGGTTACAGAGTGGTGAAGCTGGCCATCGAGCACGGTATTGCGGTGGTGCCGGTGCCCGGTGCCGCGGCGGTGATTACAGCACTCGCGGCCAGCGGATTGCCTACCGATGATTTTGAATTCAAGGGCTTCCTGCCGGCCAAATCAGGACAACGCAGAACCGCGATGGAGGACATGCGCAACGCCCAGCATACGATCATTTTCTACGAAGCTCCGCACAGGATTCGGGAAGCAATCGAGGATATCGTTCACACGCTCGGCAGCGACAGGCCAGTGGTGATCGCCCGCGAGCTGACCAAGATCCATGAAGAGTTTATCCGGGGAAGAGCGGCAGAAGTGCTGAAGCAAATCGCAGAACGGGAATTAAAGGGCGAGATTACGCTGCTCATCGGCAAATCGGAAGGAGGCCCAGGCGCACCCGAGGGCGATCTTCGAACTAGATTGCAGGAGATCATGCGCGACCAGAAGCTGGACGAGAAAGCGGCGATGAAAATCCTCGCCAAAGAGCGAGGCATAGGCAAGAGCGACTTATATCGCGAACTGCAACGCGGGAAACGGGAAAATGGGTAAATGGGTAAATGAACCTCAATCCATTTTTAACCGCAAAGGACGCAAAGGTAGCAAGATAGAAAGACGTTCGGTTTCACTCTGCGACACTGGTGTGATCGTGCACGATGTGCCAGCCGTCATCGATTCGCTTCACAATGAGCGTGAACAAACCGTGCGGCTGCTTACCGTCTGACATGGTCAGATGCCATTTGCCGGTGACCACGGCGGCGCGGCGGCTGAGCAGATCGATGTTCAGGTCCTGAAAATCCAATTTGCCCATCTCTTTGCCTTCGCCCTGATAGCGCTGCTGGTAGCGTAGTAACGTTGGTTCCCATCCTTTAGTCACCGTCCCGCCAGAAAAGAAGGTGAGATCGGGAGAGTGCCAGTAGCCTTTCATGTAGCCCTGCAGATTGCCATGGTTCCAGGCCTCCACCTGGGAGACCAGCACGTGCTTGATTGCCTCTTCCAACTGCTGGCGCTGGTCTACCTCGATTTCAGGCTGCTGGGTTTGGCTGTTTGCTTGCACCTGAGTAGTGGCTGGTCTGGGTTGACCCGGCGTTTGTGAACCGGTTGTGATGCAAAACAGGGATAAACAGGCGGCTAAAGTTTTGAACATGAAGGCATTGTAAGCCGCCAGCGGGAACCGGTAAGGTACTTTTTACATGCGCCTTTTATGTACCTAGGGTAAAGATATGCGTGATTCATAGTATGACCCTACGTTGACCTAGCGGCAGAATTGCTGTATTTTTCGCCTCAAAGGTATTCTGTCCTTCCGGACGAGTCCGTACAGGCAGACCCCGAACTTCTCCCCCAAGTTAGAGTCCGCACCGCCGTAGTGTGTCGCGAGCAGAGGCCGTGATGTCTTTAGAAAAAATCGGCAGGTATGAGGTCGTCAGCGAGCTTGGGCGCGGCGCGATGGGCGTGGTGTACAAGGCGCTGGATCCCACTATCGGACGCACGGTTGCCCTCAAAACCATGCGCATCGACGTGCATGGACTGGAAACCGAAGACATCCTCCGGCGCTTCAAGAATGAGGCCCGCGCAGCCGGCGTGCTCAATCATCCCAATATCGTCACCATCTATGACGCGGCTGAGCAGGACGGCACCTTCTACATGGCCATGGAATACATGGAAGGCACCACGCTGCATTCCATCATGGCCGAGCAGCGTGTTCTTGCGCCCGAAGAGATCATTCAGATTTCGCGCCAGGTTTGCAAAGGCCTGGATTACGCGCATTCGCACGGAATCGTTCATCGCGACATCAAGCCCGCCAATATGATGATCACCGCCAACGGCACGGTGAAGATCATGGACTTCGGCATTGCCAAGGCCGGTGGCAGCATGACCAACACCGGGCAGGTGCTGGGCACGCCGAATTACATGTCGCCGGAGCAGGTGAAGGGCAAACCTCTGGATGGCCGCTCCGATCTTTTCAGTTTTGGCGTGATGCTCTACGAAATGGTCACAGGCGAAAAGCCATTCGTAGGCCAGAACATAACTACCATTATTTATAAGATCGTTCATGAGAACCCCATTCCGCCGCGTGACCTCGATGTAACCATTCATCCGGGATTAAGCGCCGTAGTGACCAAGGCATTGGCAAAACCTCCGGACGAGCGCTACCAGTCAGGCGCGGAACTGGCGCATGATCTTGAGAACTACAAGTCGGTCGACCTGAACCTGAATCCCACCACGGCGATGTCAGCCGCGCAAGCCGAAAACACACAGGTGCTGGCGGGGAACTCAGGCTTTCAGGCAGTCGGAGTCGCTCCGGCAAAATCAAAAACTGCGACCATAGATCGCCCGCCTACCACCAGCGTGTATTCACCCAAGCGCGGATTTCTTGAAGTGGCGATCATTACGGTGTTGTTGATCGCCGCGACCATCGGCGGACTGGGCTATTACCGCTATCGCGCATGGGTCAGAGTGCAACAGCAGGCAGAGCGCGAATTACAAGAGGCGCGCAAGGTAGAAGCCGAGGCGCGCCAGGAGCGGGCTGCCGCCTCAACAGCTAAAGCCACCGAAGCCGCCTCACAGCCTGTAGCGCCGCCTCCGGTAGTTGAGCCATCGCCGAAGAAAGAGCAAGAGAAGCCGCGTGCAAAAAAAACGCCCGCTTCGCCGAACAAGATTTACAGCAATCAGGGGGAGTTGCGCTTCGTCTCCCAGCCTGATGGCGCAAAGGTTGAGGTCGATCACTGGACCGAACCTACCTGGGTTACGCCTTTCAAGGCCTCTAATCTGGCGGCAGGCAAGCACACCGTCAGCTTCTCCAAGCCCGGCTACATGGAGGTTTCACGCACTATCGATGTGGCGAGCGGCAAGAGCCTGCAGATAGATGCGCAATTGAAACTTGCAGTGGCCATGGTTACGGTCACCAGCACGCCGCCGGGCGCCAACATCCTCATAGACGGCAAAGATACCGGCAAGACCACTCCCGCAGAATTGCAGCTTGAAAAAGGCGAGCACACGCTGCTCATCCGCAAGCGTGGATATAAAGAGGAAACCTTCAAGGAGACCATGGCAGAAGGGCAGTTGCTGAGCTTTTCCCCGGTGCTGCCGCCTTTGCAGGTGGAACCGATGCCGCGTGCGGGAGGGTTGCGCAAATTGTTTGGCGGCGGCGATGCAATCCCCGCCGGCAAAGGGCTGCTATCGATTCGCACCCAGCCGGAAGGCGCAACCATCGTCATCCGTGATCAAGTGCTATCAGAAAAGACCAATGCCCGCCTTCTGGTGGATCCCGGAACATATGACGTCATTCTCAAAATGGATGGCTACAAGCCTCTCCTCCGCACCATCAACGTTGCCAGAGGCAAGCAGGGCTACATAGACGATACTCTGGAAAAGCGCTGAGCGTTGATTCATGTCACGGCTGATTATCTCGTCGCCAGACGGCAAGAGAGGCATTCTCGAACTCCACAAGCCTGTCATCACCATTGGCCGCGGCAATGCCAACGACCTGGTGCTGAATGATTCAAGCGTCAGCCGCCTTCACGCTGTCGTAAAGCTCACCGGAGATTCGATCATGATTGCCGATCGGGGCAGCACTAACGGCGTAGTGCTGAACGGCGAACGCATCTCTGACGAGACCGAACTGAAGAACGGCGACATTGCCGTGCTGGGCAGTTACGAATTGCGCCTGGAGCACGTAGACAGCAAAGACCTGCTGGTACGCAAGGCGGATATTCCTTCCACCCTGAACCAGATCATTCGCGGCGGCGGCGAGCGCATCGTGCTGCCGGAAAGGATCAAACTCTCTGACAGCGCGCTTACCGACCTGGTCAACAAGATCAAGAAGCTGGAGCGTGAAAACTATCTCCTGACCGTACTCTATGATGCGGGCAAAGCGCTCAACACGAAACTTTCCATAGACGATATCAGCGAGCAGGTCATCTCCCTCTCGTTTCGCATTCAGGGCGTGGAGCGCGGCTTCGTGATGATCTTCAATGAGGCCGGCGAGGTCTCGCGGCAATCTGAGGTGCGCTACCGCAATCCACAGAACTCGGCCAACCAGCCCATTATCCTGAGCAGCAGCGTGCTTGAGCTGATTCGCAAAGAGCAGCAGCCCATCCTCATTGAAGACGTGAGTTCCGACGAGCGTTTTCGCGGCAGCGAGAGCATCAGGATTTCCGGCTTGCGTTCCGCCATGTGCGCGCCGCTGCTGGGCACGAACCGCCTGTTCGGCATTGTCTACGTGGATAACCTCGAGAAAAGCTCGGCCTTTACCCAGGAAGAGTTGAACATCTTCGCGCTGATTGCCGCCCAGGCCGGTTCGGCCATCGATAATGCCATGTCTCACCAGAAGATAGCCCAGCAGGCCCTGCAGCGTTCTGCCCTGGAGCGCTTCCTCTCGCCTGAAGTGGCAGAGATGGTGGTGGCCAACCCCGATATCCGGCTGGGCGGCGTGAACCAGAAAGTCACGGTGATGTTTGCCGACATTCGCGGCTTCACTCCCATGAGTGAAAAGCTGGAGCCGGAGCAGGTGGTCGAGGTTCTGAATGAGTACTTCACCCGCGTAACCGATGTGATCTTCGACTACGGAGGCACTCTGGATAAATACATTGGCGATGCCGTGATGGCGGTCTTCGGAGCGCCCATCTCCAAAGGCAACGATGCCGCCAACGCCGTGAACGCCGCCATTCAGATTCAGCGGCTGCTGATCGAGTTGAACCGCGACGCCGCTACCCGCCGCTGGCCCGAGCTGCGCGTGGGAATTGGTATCAATACCGGGATCGTGACCGCCGGAAATATCGGCTCGCCGCGCAGAATTGATTACACCGTGATCGGCGATACGGTGAACACGGCTTCGCGGCTGATGTCGAACGCCGCCGGAAGCCAGATTCTCATTTCGCAATCGACAGCGGGTGAGGTCGGCTCAGGATTTAATATGAAGCCACTGCCGCCGCTGCTGGTGAAAGGCCGTTCCGAGCCGGTGAAGGTCTTCGATGTGAAGTGGGCAGAGACGGTGCAAACCAAGACTCTGCGCAAGGCAAAGGCGCGGTAGGTATTTCCCTGGAAGGTCGGGCTAGTTCCCGCCCTCCAATGGAAGCGCTACTTGGACCTGTCTGTACATGTCATGGTGTCTGGGCAAACCGTAAGAGTGAGAGACATGGTGTCACTCTCGTTATGCGACACACCAATATTTCGTAAATTCAGATTTCGTAACGTTTCCTGATGTAGCTCAAGCTTTTTCTTCCCGTTCATAGTGACCTCCCATTCGGTGGATCGCCGGGGTGTGGATTCTACCACGGGTGCATCCATGCTGACGTTATAGCCATTACCCGTATGAAAAACAAAAAGGAGGCGCTACCGGCGCGCCGCCCAAGATTGCACGTAAAGAATTCTTTATAAACAGCACAAAGCCCGGCTCACGCCGGGCTTTGTGCCGATGCTGTGAACAATATTATTTCGGCGTAGTTGAGCCGCTGCCTTTTTTATCTTTTCCCTTCTTGCTGCCGCCTTTGTCACTGCTGCTGCCGCTGCTGGCGCTGGAACGACTGCCAGCGGCGGTGTTCTGGTGAGCGATGATCTGGTCCTGAATCTTGTCGTAAGTAGCTTTGGGAATGATCTTCTTGGTCAGCAGGTCGCGCTTGGTCTTGTACGGGCGTCCATCGATGATCTTCTGCGAGTAGGCGTCACCGATTCCCGGCAGCGCCTGCAGTTCTTCTTTGCTGGCGGAGTTGATGTCTACTTTCTTGCTGCTGCTGGTGCTTCCACTCTTGTCTGAAGTGCTGGAAGTGCTGCTTGAAGATTTGCTGCTCTTCCCGCTCTTTCTTTTTTTGCTGGTATCACTGGAACCCGTTTGCGAGGAGCTTGAGCCTGAACTGGAACCTTGAGCAAACCCCAGAGTTGTGAACAGTATGGCTGCACATACAATTGCGAGCAGCCGGTTCGCACGTTTGCGGATCATAGAGAATCTCCTTCAAAGAAAGAATTCCTGATTAGAGATACTGTATTGCTGCAAGAGAGTGTGTTGCAAGTGAGGGTAAGGATTTGGTAAATGAGTAATTTGGTAAGTGGGTAAATTTGAAAAAGCTAGAACACTTTGGTGTTCATTTACCCATTTACCAAATTACCCACTTAACCAATTCCCTCAGGCTCTTTTCTTCTTCGAGGAACTTTCCTTCTCTTCCCAGGCTCGCTTGGGGCGCTGGGATTCCGGCAGGTCGCGGTCCTGAACGCGGTCGTAAACGTAGCGATCGCTCACGGTACCCAGCGATTCGTTGTAGAGGCTGACGGCGCCGATAGCTTCGCGCAGCTCTTCCGAAAACTGGTGGATGGCCTTGAGGTGATCGGCCGTGGCTGGAATCTCGGTCTTGGTGGTCTTGAGAAACTTCTGGTATCCCTTGTCGATCAGGCGCGAAATCTCGCCGCCGATCAGGTAGCCGGGACGGGCAAAGACACGGGTACTTCCATCATCGGCCTTTTCGATGGCTGCCGAGGAATTCAGCTTCTTCAGAAAGACGCGGTTCTGAGTTCCCGGCGCGTCCAGAATGTCAAAGCCGTGTTCCCGAAGCCAGTTTACGGCTTCCTCGTAGGTCCGTTGCTGAGGTTTCTTTGCCATGTTGTCACCCGCAGATGGGATTGCTCCTTCGCTCAAACTGTTGCCCATGATGAAGACGGATTGATAACTCTCGCACAACCAGGCAGATATGAGCAACATTACTGTTGTCCAGAGTGCCACCCCTCAACCTTAGTGCCTGTCCTTTTTTCCCGAAACGGGAACTAAAAAGCCGTTTATCTCTATGTTTCTATTGAGCAATTCTGGTTTCCGAAGCATAATCTTCAACCAGAGCCCAGACATTCTTCAGGAGTCCCAGCAACATGATGAAATCCTTTATTCATTATCTCTTCGTTTGCCTTGCGGTAGCCGGAGTGTCCCAGGCGCAGACCGGTCCAGGCGCTCTGGCCAACAATGAACCCTCGTATTTGAATCTCCGCAACATTCATGTCGGGCAGGAAACGATTCACGTAAAGAACTTCACGCTCAAGCGCGATGTGGGCATATTCCTGTTTAAGAACGGAGTCTTCCGTCTGCTGGAGCCGGTAAAGGGGAAAATTACCGGCGCGGTGTTCAGCGGTGAAGCTACGTTTGATCTCAAGCCTCCAATTCCGGTGGAGCAGAAGTATCTTGCCATCCTCACTAAGGGCCAGCCGTACCAGGAAAATTTTGGCGGCGCTCTCCTCAGATTTACCGATGGCACAGAAGAGGAGCTCAGAAAGGCTGCGGTCACCGATTCGACGCCCGATTCCGGAGAAGGCAACGGCGTGCTGGCGGAAGTGCAGCAACAACTCAAGAAAAAGCTGAAGACCAATCTGGAAGCGCGTCTTCTTGAGGATGTATTGAGTTCCCACCAGGGAGAAAAATTTATCGCCTTCATCAAGGGCCGGAATTACAGCAACAAAACCATCTTTGACATCGATCCTCATGGCACGATGAAGCCGGAAGAGGTCTCGCTGCTTACCTGGGACGACGCCCATGCGGGACTGTGGACGGTTTTTCATTACTCCAAAGAGTATGCCGCCGGTACCGCCAGCAGTTCTGAGCAGAATGATCCTTTCCGAATCGACCATCAGAAGCTGGATATTTCTATCAAC
>Ga0066662_10000922_pt1 | contig 13125 bp, 14 predicted proteins | sample GraSoiAngelo_111_FD_133939 | JGI IMG/M metagenome (GOLD analysis project Ga0066662, IMG submission 133939) | Grasslands soil microbial communities from the Angelo Coastal Reserve, California, USA - 14_0903_12_40cm | ecosystem: Environmental > Terrestrial > Soil > Grasslands | place: USA... | reverse complement strand
TCGGGCTTCCGTACGCGTTCGCCTCGCACTTCGCGCCCGACGCGTTACTGCCCGCGCTCGACGCGTACCGCAGCGGGTTCCGACCCTCCGAGCAGTTGCAGGAGCCGTACGCCATGGTCGGGATGAACGCCGTCGTCGCAGACGACGGGCAGACGGCCCGCAGGCTCTTCACCTCGGCGCAGCAGTCGTTCACGAACATCTTCCGCGGCCGCCGCGGGCAGTTGCCGCCCCCGATCGACGACATCGAGTCGTACTGGACGCCGGAAGAGAAGGTGCGCGTGACCGGGATGATGAGCCGCTCGTTCGTGGGCGAGCCGTCGACCGTGCGCGAGCGCGTGGACGCGTTTGTGGCGGAGACGCAGGCCGACGAGCTGATCGTCGCCTCCGCCATCTACGACCACGCGGCACGCCTGCGCTCGTACGAGCTGCTCGCGGGCGTATCGTCAGGCTGAGATGAGACTCGACAACAAGGTCTGCATCGTCACGGGCGCGGCTTCCGGGATCGGCAAGGCGAGCGCGGACCTCTTCGAGTCCGAGGGCGGCATCGTGGTGCGTTGCGACCTCGTCGACGGGCTCGACGTCGCCGACGAGCAGCAGACCGAAGCGCTCGCGGCGTCGGTGCTCGAGGAGCACGGCCGCATCGACGTGCTCTTCAACAACGCGGGGATCGCCGGCGTCGGCGACCTGGGCGAAACGAGCCTCGAGCTGTGGGAGCGCGTGATGCGCGTGAACGTGCGCGGCGTCTTCCTGATGAGCCGCGCCGTCGCCCCGGCGATGATCGCGCAGCGCTCCGGATCGATCGTGAACATGTCGTCCGCGATCGCCGAGACGGGCCTCGGCCGTCGGGTCTCGTACGCCGCGTCGAAGGGCGCGGTGCTGGCGCTGACGAAGTCGATGCAGGTCGACCTCGCCCCGCACGGCGTGCGCGTGAATGCGCTGATGCCCGGCACGATCATGACGCCGTTCGTCGAGAACTACCTGCGCGAGTCGTACGACGACCCAGAGGAGGGTCGCCGCTCGATCCGCTCGCGCCAGCTGACCGGCGACCTCGGGACGCCGGAGGACGTCGCGAACGCCGCCCTGTTTCTCGCCTCCGACGAGTCGAAGTTCGTCGTCGGCTCGGGGCTCGTGATCGACGGCGGCCTGACCGCCGGCAAGGGCTAGCTCGCGGAGACCCAGCGCCCGGTCTCGGGGCAGCGGCGGCGCTGCCACGGATCGCGCGCGCGACCCTGGCGGCGCGGACGGAAGCCGGCGGCGCGGATCGCCGCGTTCCAGCTTCCGAACACGCGCAGCACGGTCTGCCTGCACGGGTGATGCTCGCCCGCGGTCTCCCACTCGAGCACCGTCGGCGTCTTCAGGTGCTTGCGATGCCAGAGGTCGATCGCATACACGATCGTCTGCCGGTCCCAGCGGAACCCTTCGCGCGGTCCTGACCTCATGCCGCAAGCACCTCCCTGAGTCGCAGTGCATAGACGACGTCGCCGATCACGACGACCGCCGGTGAACGAAGCCCTTCCGCGACACGCGCGATCGTGCCGAGAGTCCCCGTGCGCACCTCGGCGTCCGGCAGCGACAGCCGCGAGATCACCGCGGCGCCCTCGCCCACCGCACGGCCCGCGAGGATCAGCTCGTCGGCGATGTGCTCGAGCCGGCGCAGGCCCATGAAGATGACGAGCGTGCCCGGCGTCCCGGCGAGCCGGTCGAAGTCCAGCTCGCTGCCGTCGGCGTTGGTGCCGGTGAGGACGGTCACCTGTCCGGCGACGTCTCGGGCGGTGAGGGGGATACCGGCGAGCGCCGGGACCGCAGTCAGCGTCGAGACGCCGGGCACGACTTCGTACGGGACGCCGGCGGCAGCGAGAGCCTCCGCCTCTTCCGCGCCGCGCCCGAAGAGGAACGGGTCGCCGCCCTTCAGGCGCACGACCTTGCGCCCGCGGCGGCCGTGGTGCACGAGCAGCTCGTTGACCTCTTCCTGGTTCAGGCCGTCGCGCGAGATGCGCGCCGCGCCGACCGCCTGAGTCACGAGCTCGACCGACACGAGCCGGTCGTAGACGAGCACCTCGCACGCGCGCACGAGCTGCAGCGCCTTCACCGTGACGAGGCCCGGGTCACCCGGGCCCGCTCCGACGATCGCGACGCTCATGCGAGCGCCTCCTCGACGAGCTGCTGGAAGTAGTCGCGACGCGCCTCGTAGGTCGGCAGCTCGCGCTTCGCCCACGGGCGCAGCGCAGCGAGCTCGCGCGCGAGCTCGGCGTGCTGCGGGCCGATCAGCTCGGCGACGTCGCTGCGGATGCGCTGCGCGAGCGCCGGTGACGCCCCGCCGGTCGAGACGCCGACCACGATCGGGTCGTGGCGCACGATCGCCGGGAGGATGAAGCTGCAGAGCTCCGGGTCATCGGCGACGTTGCACGGCGTCGACCGCTCGGACGCGACCGCGGAGACCTCCGCGTTCACCGAGCGGCTGTTCGTCGCGGCAATGACGAGGAACCGGCCGACGACGTCCGAGCGAGTGAAACGGCGCTGCTGGATCTTCACCGGCAGGCGCCGCAGCTCGTCCTCGACGTGCAGCGCGACGACCGTGACGGTCGCTTCCGCGTCGAGCAGACCGTGCACCTTCTCGGTCGCAACCGTGCCGCCGCCGACCACGAGACAGTCGCGACCGCGCAGGTCGAGGCACGCCATGTAGTAACGGGGCTCACTCATGTGCCGATGCTCGTCAGGCGTGCGCCGTTGCCGTCGAGGCGGATCGACGCCTCCACCCCGTCTGCCTCGAGCGAGAGCGTGAACGCACCGGGCGCGACCGCGGCGATCTTCACCGAATCGAGCGTCCTGCCGTGCAGCGCGCTCAGCGCGGCCGACACGTCACGCGTGCTCTCCGACCGCTCGCGTCCGCGCGGCAGCTTGCGCAGCGTCGCGTGCGCCGCCTGCTCACCGCCCGGCCCGTAGTACGCGCGGATCCGGCCCGTCTGCAGACCGAGCTCGAGCAGCGACTCGAGCAGCGGCTCGTCGTCGAGCTCGATCTCGCCGGCGTCGATCGCCGCGACGAGCGGCGCGAACCGTTCACCGCCCGAGGCGAGCACCGCCTGCGCCTCAGCGAGCGCGACCTCCCGCGCCTCGCCGGCGATCGTCATTCGTCTGCTCCGATCAGCGCGCGCAGCTCGTGCTCGAGGCCGCCCGTCTCGATCGCGCAGTGGATGCCGCACTCCTTCGGCGCGTTCGTCTCCCACCACCAGCGGCCCGCGCGCAGGTCCTCGCCCTTCTGGGTGGGGCGCGTGCACGGCGCGCAGCCGATCGACGTATAGCCCTTGTCGTACAGCGCGTTGTAGGGCAGCTCGTGCTCGCGCACGTAGTCCCACACCTCGTCCTCGCTCCACTCCGCGAGCGGGTTGAGCTTGACGATCGCGCCGTGGTCGTGGTCGATCTCGACCTTGCGGATGTCGCTGCGCGTGGCCCACTGGTCGCGGCGCAAGCCGGTGATCCACGCGTCGAGCCCGGCGAGGTGGCGCTGCAGCGGCAGCACCTTGCGCACCTGGCAGCAGAGCAAGCGGTTCTCGACCGTCTTGTAGAACAAATTCGGCCCGTGTTTCTTGACGAGCGCGTTCACGCTCGGCGCCTCGGGCGAGAGCAGGTCGAGGTTCAGCCCGGGGTAGCGGTCGCGCATCGCGTCGATCAGCTCGAAGGTCTCCTGCGGCAGTCGACCCGTGTCGACGCTGAAGAGCCGGATGTTCGGATCGATCTGGTACGCCATGTGCAGCAGCACGGCGCCGTCGGTCTGGAACGCGGTCGAGATCGAGATCGACGGCGAGAAGCGCTCGATCGCCCACTCGATCACGACCTCGGGCTCCTCACCCTCGAACTCGACGCTCAGTTCGCCTGCCTCCAGGTCGTCAAGCAGCTCGACGGACAACTGCGGCCTCCCTTCCTGCGAGACGAGCGAGCTCGTCGTCGGGTGTGCGGTCGCAGAACGACCGGAATGTCTCTCCGTCGGCGCGCGCGTCGATCCAGCCGCCGACCAGGCCGACGACCGTGTCGTCGAGCTCCTCGGTCGGCACGCGCTTGAACATCGCGCGGCCGATCGCGGCCGGACGGTCGAGGCTGCCGCGCACGTAGACGTCGTAGGCCTGGTGCCGGCGGCCTTCCTCGTCGCGCACGGTCGTGCCCTGGAAGCCGAGCTCACCGACCCAGTGATGTGCGCAGGCGTGCGGACAGCCGTCGAGATTCATGCGCAGGCCGTCGGCCTGCTTGCCGAAACGCTCCTCGAGCAGTTGCACGAGCGCGTCCATGCGCGACTTCGTCTCGGTGACGGAGAAGTTGCAGTGCGGCTCGCCGGTGCACGCGACGGCGTCGCCACGCAGCGCGCCGGCGTCGAGCGGCAACCCGATCTCCGCAAGCCGCGCCTCGACCGCCGCCACGTCCTCGACGTTCGTGAGCACGAAGTTCTGCTGGCGCGTGAGGCGAATGTCGCCGCCGATGCTCTCTGCGAGATCGGCAACCGCGATCATCTGGTCGCCCGTGATCAGCCCGAGGTGGACGGGCACGCCGACGTAGTGGCGCCCATCGGCCTGCAGGTGCACGCCGAGGTGGTTGCTCGCCGGCGGCAGGTGCGGCAGCTCGAAGCGTTCGAACGTGCGGCCGAGGCGCGTCTCGATGCGCTCGCGCAAGCCCTCGACGCCGATGTCGTCGATCATGAACTTGAGCCGCGCCTTCACGCGCGACATGCGGTACCGCAGGTCCTCGCGCCATTCGTCGAGGATCGCGGCGAGCACGGTGACCGCGTCCGCCTTGTCGACCCAGATGCCGAGGTCCTGCGCGATGCGCGGTACCGACGAGAGGCCGCCGCCGACGAGCACCCCGAAGCCCTCGCGCCCGTCGCGGATCGCACCGATCAGCGCGATGCAGTTGATCTCGGGCGCCGAGCATGCGTCCGGGCATGCGGTGATCGCGATCTTCAGCTTGCGCGGCAGGTCGGAGTAGTCGGGGTTCCCGTAGAAGAACGCGGCGGCCTCGTCGAGCACCGGCGTCGGATCGAACAGCTCGTCGTGCGCGAGACCGCCGAGCGGGCAGCCCGTGATGTTGCGCACCGTGTCGCCGCACGCGCCCGCGGACGTGAGCCCGGCTGCGTGCAGCCGGTCGAAGACGTCGGGCAGCGACTCGAGCGTGATGAAGTGCAACTGCACGTTCTGGCGCGTGCTCAACTCGCCCGAGCCCCGACCATGGACGCTCGAGATCGCGCCGATCGCGCGGAGCTGCGTCGGCGAGGTGATCCCGCCGGGGATCTTCACGCGCAGCATGAACGTCCCGATCTTCGGCTTGTCGTGGTAGAGGCCCCACCACTTCAGCCGCACGATGTCTTCCTCGTCCACGCGCTCGTACCCGGCCGCGATCAGCGCCGGCAGCTCGTGGAGCATGCCGAGCGGGCTCTTCTCGCGCTTCAGCCGTTCGACCGAGTTGCGCTTCAGGACGAGCTCGAGAGAGGGCGCCTCTTTCACGGACAGCCGATACTACAAAAAATGAAGTCTCGGCGCTACAGAAAGTGAAGTTATGCGATAACCTCCATCCGTGGCGCAGATCCGCATCCCGCCCGTGCTTCGCAGCGAGGCCGCAGGCAACCGCACGGTCGAGGTCGACGCGGGCACCGTGCGCCAGGCCCTCGACCAGCTCGTGACGGCCTACCCCGCGCTGCGGGCGCGCGTGCTCGAGGGCGACGGGGTGCCGAGCTTCCTCAACGTTTTCGTCGACGGCGACGACGTGCGGCTGCTCGGCGGCCTCGAGACCGAGGTCGCCGCCGGCTCCACGATCCTGCTGCTTCCGGCCGTCGCCGGCGGCTCGGCTACACAATTTGAAGTCTCGGCTCCGCGCCGCTAGACTCGGAAACCTGATGCGCAACGTGTCCGAGAAGCCGTTTTTCCTTCTCATGGGCATCGCTTGCGCACAAGCGGCCTAACCGGACATTCCCCGTCCTCCGGTTAGGTTCACCGCCCAGGACGGGGGCCACGCACCGGTTGGACGGGCACAGATGAGCGCGCACTCCCTGCGCTGCCGCGTCTGCGAAGAGGTGACCGTCGCCGAGCCGCTCGACGCGTGCCGTCGCTGCGACGGGCCCACCGATGTCCTCTACGACTGGGAGACGATTCGCCGCTCGGTCTCGCACGCGACGGTCGCCGCCGGGCCGGCCTCGCTCTGGCGCTATGCACCGCTGCTCCCGATGGGCGCGCATGTCGACTTCGGCGCCGGCTGGACGCCGCTCGTTCGCTCCGAGCTCCTGTCCGACGCGCTCGGCATCGAGCTCTTCCTGAAGCTCGAAGGCGGCAACCCGACGGCGTCGTACAAGGATCGCGTCGCCACGATCGCAGCATCGGCTGCGCTCGACCACGGCGTGACGACGCTCTGCTGCTCCTCCACGGGCAACCTCGGCAACGCGGTCGCATCGGCCGCAGCCGCGACCGGTCTCGAGGCGATCGTGCTCGCGCCGGCGGGCGCGGCGTCGGCGGCGGTCGCCGCAGGTCATCCGAACGCGCGCGTGTTCGCCGTCAACGGCTCCTACGACGACTGCCGGCGCCTCGAGCTCGAGCTCGGCGCGCTCTTCCCGTGGGGCTTCGTCAGCGGCAACCTGCATCCGTACGCGAGCGAAGGAGCGAAGACGATCTCGTTCGAGATCGCCGAGCAGCTGGCGTGGGAGCTGCCGGACGTCGTGGTCTGCGCGGCGGCGAGCGGCACGCTCTTCTCGAAGCTCGCGCAGGGCTTCGCGGAGCTGACGCAGGCCGGCCTCGCCTCGGCACCCGTGCCGCGCATGTTCGCCGGGCAAGCGCTCGGGTCGAGCCCGATCGCGGACGCGTTCTCGGACGAGCGCGCGATCTCGCGCATCGAGCCGTCGACGCGGTTCGTCTCGCTCGCGGTGGGCGATCCCTCCTACGGCGACCTCGCGCTCGGCGCCGCACGCGCGACGGACGGCGGGGTGATCGCGATCGCCGAGGAAGAGATCGTCGCCCACACGGAGCTGCTGACGGAGACGACCGGCGTGGCGCCCGACTACTCGGGCGGCGCGGCGCTCGGCGCGCTCGTCGCGGCGACGCGGCGCGGTGACGTCGCCGCGGGCTCACGCGTCGTGCTCGTCGTCACGGGCACGCGGCCGGAGCCCGCGCACGTCGACCTGCCGACGATCGATCCCGACGTCGACGACGTCCTGACGGCCCTCGGGCTGCACTCCTAGCCGTTTCCCCGTGACGGACTCGACCGCCGCGCTCCGTCGCGACATCCGCATGCTGGGGACGATCCTCGGCACGGTGCTCGTCGAGCAGGAAGGCGACTGGCTGCTCGAGCTCGTCGAGCGCATCCGCCGTGACGCGCGCGCGGCGCGATACGCGGGCACGGTGGTCGAGGTCGATCCCGCGCTCGACGCGCGCGAGCAGGCGCTCGTCCTGCGCGCGTTCGGCCTCTACTTCCAGCTCGCGAACCTCGCCGAGCAGCACCACCGCCTGCGCCGCCGGCGCGAGGACGCGCACGAGAGTCGCGTTGCGCGCGAGTCGCTGGAGGCGGCGTTCCGCCAGCTCGGCGACACGCTCGACGAGCGCGCCCACGGCACGCAGATCCGGCTCGTCCTGACGGCGCATCCGACGGAGGCGACGCGGCGCACCGTGCTGCTCGCGCACATCCGCGTCTCCGAGCAGCTGCGCCTGCTCGACGACCCGCGCCTCTCACCCGACGAGCAGCGCGCGGCCGAGGAGCGCATCGCCGAGGAGGTGACGCTCCTCTGGCAGACCGACGAGGTGCGTCACGACCGCCTCCGTATCTCGGACGAGATCCGCCATGGGCTCTGGTTCTTCGAGCACAGCCTGATGTCGGCCGCGACCGACCTGCTCGAGGAGTGGCACGAGCGCGTGCCGGGCTCGCCGCCGCCGGTCCTCTTCGGCACGTGGATCGGCGGCGACATGGACGGCAACCCGGCGGCCGGCCCGGCATCGATTCGCGAGGCGCTCCAGCGCGCGCGCGCGCTCGCGCTGACGCGCTACCGCACCGAGGTGCGCGCGCTGGCGGTCGAGCTCGCATCCGCACGCTCGCTCGTGCGCGTCTCGCCGGAGCTCGAAGCGTCGATCGCACGGGACGAGGGCGAGCTGCCGTACTACGCCGAGGAGATCGGCTCGCGCAACGAGCTCGAGCCGTACCGGCGGAAGCTCTCGTTCATGTGGTGGCGGCTCGGCAACGAGGGCTACCGGACGGCGGACGAGCTGCTGGCCGACATCGCGGTGATCCGCCGCTCGCTCGCCGAGCACGGGGGCCGCCGCGTCGCCGAGGGTCGCATCGCCCGGCTCGAGCGGATGGTCGAGACCTTCGGCTTCCACGTCGCGAAGCTCGACGTGCGGCTGCACGCGCGCGACCTCGGCTCGGAGCGTGCGCGTGAAGCGCTCGCGACCGCCGGCGAGCTCGGACTGGAGACGCTGATCATCTCCGGCACGTCGTCGGCCGAGGACGTGCGCCGCGCGCGCGCCGACACCACGCTCTCGGTCGTGCCGCTGTTCGAGACGGTCGACGACCTCGTCGCGGCGCCCGGCATCCTCGACGAGCTGCTGGCGGAGGACGCGCGCGCGATGGAGGTGATGGTCGGCTACTCGGACTCCGGCAAGGACGGCGGCTACCTCGCCGCGCAGTGGGCGATCTATCGCGCCCAGGAAGAGCTCGCAGCGGTCGCCGCGAAGCATGACGTCGAGCTGACGATCTTCCACGGGCGCGGCGGCTCGGCCGGACGCGGGGGCGGGCCCACACACGCGGCGATCATGTCGCAGCCGGCCGGTCACCCACCGGGCCGCGTGAAGCTGACCGAGCAGGGCGAGACGGTGTCGTTCAAGTACGGGCTGGAGGGGCTCGCGCGGCGCAACCTCGAGGCGGCGCTCGCGGGCACTCTGCTCGCGACGTACCCGGAACGGCTTCCGGCGCCGCCGACCGACGACGACCGCGCGGTGCTCGACGCGCTGGCCGACGCGTCTCGTCGCGCGTACCGCGCGTTCGTGTGGGACGCGCCCGAGTTCGTCCCGTTCTTCCGCGCGTTCACGCCGGTCGACGAGCTGTCGCTGCTCGAGATCGCGTCACGCCCTGCGCGCCGGCCGAACGACGCGGAGTACCTGCCGTCGCTGCGCGCGATCCCGTGGGTGTTCTCGTGGACGCAGAACCGCGTGCTGCTGCCGGCGTGGTTCGGCGCGGGCTCGGCGTTCGCGTCTGTCGACGACGCGGTGCTGCGCGACCTCTACGAACGGCTGCCGTTCTTCCGCGCGATCGTCGACAACCTCGAGATGACCCTCGCGAAGTCGAGCCTCTCGATCGCGCGTGGCTACCTGTCGCTCGTCGACGATCCGCCGCCGTTCGCAGAGATCGAAGCCGAGCATGCGCGCACCGTCGCCGGCGTCCATGCGGCAACCGGCGTCGACCGGCTGCTCGAACGCCAGCCCGTGCTGCTGCGCTCGATCGCGCTGCGCAATCCCTACGTCGATCCGATGAACGCCGTGCAGGTCGAGCTGCTGCGTCGCCACCGCGCCGGCGACGAGACCGCGCAACTCCCGCTGCTGCGCTCGATCACCGGGATCGCCGCCGCGCTGCGCAACACCGGCTGAATCTGATTCGCGCAGCGAACCAGATTCAGGGGTTCGAGCCGCCACGGCCTCCCGAGAAACCCCCGATTCTGGTTCGCCTCCGGCGAATCAGAATCAGCGCCACGGATTTGAAAGAAGGGCGGGGCGCGATGCGCCCCGCCCGTCGCGCTAGCTCTGACCGTCGCGCGTGTGCCCGTCGCGACCCCAGTTGAGGTCGAGATCTTCGCGCGGGTCGGACGCGTTGCTGCGCGTGCCCGACTTCGCGATGCCGCGGGCCAGGTTGTAGCTGACCATCACGGCCGTGATCAGGATCCACGCCCGCCACGCGCCGAACGCGTGGGACGACGCGGCCGTGATCGCGATCGCGATCGACACGATCACCGAGAGCGCGAACTCGCTCGTCAGGAAGAACGGCTTCGTCTCGATCGGATAGCTCCGGCGCATGCGCATCCCGTACGGGCTCATGCCGTACCCGTAGCCGTACGGCGGCTGCTGCATCGGCATCTGCTGCGGCGGCACCTGGTGCGTCATGGTCGGCGCCCCGCCCATGCTGTTGCCATCGTCGTAGTTCGACAAGAGACCCCTCCAGTCATTATCGCTTGGAAACCCTAAAACGCTGGAAAGGGCGCCCTGGTTACGCGACAACCGACACGTCGAAGCGCGGCGTGTGCCCCGCTTCGAAGGCGTCGATCTCCGCCGCGCGCGCGAGCGTGCGCGCGACGTCGTCGAGCCCGTGGACGAGCGTCTCCTGCGTATGCGGGTCGAGCTCGAACAGGATCACCAAACCGTCCGGGTGTCGGATCTCGAGCGCCTCCAGGTCGACCGTCAGCTCGTTCCGCAGCGCGAGCGCGCGGCGGAGCGGGGCGATCTGCTCGGCGGCCAGCTCGATCGGCGCGAGCCCGCTGTTGATCGCGTTCTGGTGGAAGATGTCGCCGAACGAGGGCGCGATCACCACGTCGAAGCCGTAGTCCTCCAGCGCCCACGCCGCGTGCTCGCGGGACGAGCCGCAGCCGAAGTTGCGCCCCGCGATCAGGATCTTCGCGCCGGGCGTCGCGTGCAGCTCGAACTCCGGGTCCTTCATCCAGTCGAAGAAGAGGAACTCGCCGTAGCCCGAGCGCTCGATGCGCTTCAGGAACTGCTTCGGGATGATCTGGTCGGTGTCGACGTCCGGGCGGTCGAGCACCGCGACGGTCCCGGTCACGGACGGCAATGGTCTCACGCAAGCTCCCGCACGTCGGCGAAGTGGCCGTGCACCGCGGCGGCGGCGGCCATCGCCGGGCTGAGCAGGTGCGTGCGCCCGCCCGCGCCCTGGCGCCCCTCGAAGTTACGGTTCGAGGTCGAGGCGCAGCGCTCGCCGGGCGAGAGGATGTCCGGGTTCATGCCGAGGCACATCGAGCAACCCGCGCGCCGCCACTCGAAGCCGGCGGACTCGAACACCTCGCGCAGCCCCTCATCCTCTGCCTGCCGCTTGATCTGCGCGGAGCCCGGGACGACGATCGCCTGCACGCCGTCCGCGACGCGGCGACCCGCGACGACCTGCGCGGCGGAGCGGAGATCTTCGATGCGCGCGTTCGTGCACGAGCCGATGAACACCTTGTCGATGCGCACGTCGACGAGCGGCGTGCCGGGCGCGAGATCCATGTAGCGGAGCGCGCGCTCGACAGCGTCGCGCTGCTCGGCGTCGAAGTCGGCCGGATCCGGCACGACGCCGTCGATCGCCGCGACCATGCCGGGGTTCGTCCCCCACGTCACCTGGGGCTTCAGCGCCGAGACGTCGACGACGACGGTCTCGTCGAAGGTCGCGCCCTCGTCCGTGCGCAGGCCGGCGAACTGCTCGAACGAGCTGGGGGCGCAGGGGCGGCCCTCGAGGTACGCGAACGTCGTCTCGTCCGGCGCGATCATGCCCGCGCGGGCTCCGGCCTCGATCGACATGTTGCAGATCGTCATCCGGCCTTCCATCGACAGGGCCCGAACGGCCTCGCCCGTGTACTCGATCACGTGGCCGCGGCCGCCCGAGACCCCCAACTGGCCGATCGCCGCGAGCACCATGTCCTTCGCGGACAAGCCGAACGGCAGTGCGCCCTCGAAGCGGACCTCCATCGTCTGCGGGAGGTACTGCGGCAGCGTCTGCGTCGCGAGCACGTGCTCGACCTCCGACGTGCCGATCCCGAACGCGAGCGCGCCGAACGCGCCGTGGGTCGAGGTGTGCGAGTCGCCGCAGACGATCGTCATGCCCGGCTGTGTCAGGCCGAGCTCGGGGCCGATCACGTGGACGATCCCCTCGCGGCCGCTGCCGGTCGCGAAGAGGCGCACGCCGAACTCGTCGCAGTTCGTGCGCAGCGCGTCGAGCTGTTGCTTCGCGAGCGGGTCGGTGACGGGCCCGTCGAGCGTCGGCACATTGTGGTCCATCGTCGCGACGGTCAGGTCGGGCCGACGGACGGGCCGGCCGTTGGCGCGCAGCGACTCGAACGCCTGCGGGCTCGTCACCTCGTGCACGAGATGCAGGTCGACGTAGAGCAGCGCCGGCGCGCCCTCGTCGTGCGCCACGACGTGGGCGTCCCAGATCTTTCGGAAGAGCGTCTTCATTGCGTGCGCTCCTTCGCGTACGAGCCGAAGAGCCGCACCTCGCGCGTGAGCGACTGCAACTCCTGCAGCGCAGGCCGCGTCGTCGCGTCGAAGACGTGACCGTCGAGCACCGCGTCGAAGCGGTAGCGCCACGGCGAGTTCGGGAGCGGCCGCGACACGAGCTGCACGAGGTTGACGTCGTTGCGCGCGAACGCACCGAGCGCGCGGAAGAGCGCGCCCGGCTGGTGGTCGGTGACGAACGAGAGCGCGGTGCGCCACCCTTCGCCGCCGGAGACGACGGTGTACGGCGCCAGCGCGACGAAGCGCGTGAACGCGCCGGGCAGGTCGCCGACGTCCTCGGCCACAACCTCGAGGCCGTAGGCCTCTGCGGCCTCGCTCGATGCGACTGCGAGCTGGCGCGGGTCCTCGTGCTCCACGACCTCGCGGGCAGCGTCGGCCGTCGTCGCGGCCGGGATGCAGCGCACGTCCCAGCCCGCGAAGAGCGTGCGGCACTGGTCGAACGCCGCGGGATGCGAGCGCACGACGGTGGCGTCGGCAAGCGTCGCGCCCGGCAGGCCGAGCACGTTGTGGCGGATCGGCAGGGTCGCCTCGCGCACGATCGACAGCCCCGCGCCGTAGAGCAGGTCGTGCGTCTCCGCGATCGGCCCGATCAGCGAGTTCTCGATCGGCAGCACGCCGAGCTCGACCTCGGCTGCGCACGCCGCGGCGATGACCGCGGTGAAGCTCGGCAGGTCGACCGCCTGGGAGTCCGATGCGAGCACCACCGCGGCCACGTGCGTGTGCGAGCCCTTGGGGCCGGGGTAGCCGACAGAGGAGCCCGGCGCGACGACGCGGCTCACCGTGCGGCCTCTCGCTTGCAGAGGCCGAGGACGAACGCGTGGAGCTCCTCGAGGCCCTCGGGCGAGAGGGGGCCCGCGTTCACCTCCTGCAGGTGGCGGAGGAGCTGCGCCTCGCGCCCCGG
>Ga0066662_10000920_pt1 | contig 13129 bp, 13 predicted proteins | sample GraSoiAngelo_111_FD_133939 | JGI IMG/M metagenome (GOLD analysis project Ga0066662, IMG submission 133939) | Grasslands soil microbial communities from the Angelo Coastal Reserve, California, USA - 14_0903_12_40cm | ecosystem: Environmental > Terrestrial > Soil > Grasslands | place: USA... | reverse complement strand
CGCGTCCGAAGGGATCTCGACACGATCGGTCACCAGCCAGGGCGCTCGGAACAACCCTGTGACGCGGTTGGGTGTCGTTGCCGCAGGCTGTGAAATAGCGGCGCGGCTCGAGTGGCAACCCGGCACGCACGTGATCAGGCGTCCTCCGATCCCTCCGTACCATCCGAGCCGGTACACGAGCACGCGGTAGCGGGAGCCCAGGGGTGCCTCAACGTGCAGTCGAACGGTCTGCCCAGGGGCGACGCTGCTCTCAGATGCGTACCCGGTGATGACCGTCCCCGCGCCGTCGGGGATCTGCCAGCCACTGTTGCCCGGCCGCGCGTTCTCTCGCTGCACGGGATTCTCCGAGCGAGACGACTTCGCGGGCTGAGCCATCAGCGTCCGGCCGGTGCTCGAGTCGCTGCACGACGTGCCGACGAGCGATCCCAGAACCGCGAACATGGTGATGAACGCCCGGTGAGGCAGTACGTCAGGCCGGAACACGATCACTTCCGCGTGATGCGGCGAGGAACGCTGTTCCCACCGACAACTCGACCCAGGAGGTATCGGCGAACTCGGCCTCCATGGCTTCGCGAATCGTCTCCCAAGGGCGGCGGATGATCCAGTCATCGATTGATGCGAACCGCCGCACAGGTGCCGTTGCGAGGTGTGTTAGCCAGCGAGGCACGACGTCGGGCATCTTCAGATCGAGCACCACCATGCGTCCGCCTGCGGTAAGAGCTCCGGCCCCGCGGGCGATCACCTCCCGGCATTCGGGAACCTGTGTCAGCGCGTATGTGCACAGGATCGCGTCGACCTCAGGTGGGAAGCCGAGGTCGGCCACGTCCGCGTGCACCAGGCTGACGTTGCCCCAGCCGTTCGTCTCGATCCGACGCCGGGCCTGGGCGAGCATTGCGTCGGTCAGGTCGACGCCGACGATGCTGCCTTCCGGGCCGATCGCCTGCTCGATCAGCGGGAAGTTCAGGCCCGTGCCGCACGCTATGTCGACCACGATGGAGCCGGGGCGAAGATCGAGCGCCCGGATGGCCCGGAGGCGCTGTGCCCGCTGCGGATAGCCGGGCACCGGGTAGAAGCGGGACGTGAGGTCGTAGTGCTTTGCCTTCTTACGGTATGTCGCGATCAGGCGCTCGCGCGTACTGTCGATCCGGCGAGCATCGCCTTCCGTGACCTCGCCGCTCTCGCGGCCCACCCGCGTACCGTCGTACATCAGGGAGCCGAGCCGGTCTGCGCGGCGGACTCGACCGCCGCCTTGATCGCTGCCATCTCCATGTCGCTGACGCGCCGGATCCTGCGTTCGAGCAACCGGGCGGGAATGGCCCGCATGACGCCTCCGAGGTCGACCTCGATCCACATCATGGCATCGGTATGGCGCTCGCCCATTGGCTCGAGCTGCATCCCCCACCGGGCCGCGGAGGTGCCCATCGGCCCGGCGAAGGCCATTCGGCTCGGCGGGGCCACGACGGTTATCACCTGGCTGCGCCCGCGGGTCGATCCGAGGATCCCCTTCGCGCGCTGGTCCACGTGGGCGCCAACCTGGAACTCGGTCCCACCTCGGATCTGGCATTCGAGCACCGTCGGTGCCCATTCCGGCCAGCGCTCGACGTCGCAGAGATAGGCCCAGACGTCGCGAACGCCGCCGGCGATGGGTAAGCGGCTCTCGGTCCTGAAGGTCATGTGCGGCCACCGTGGGAACGGGCCGCCCCGAGGCGAGACGCTGACCGGCAAGCGGGCAGCCGGACGGTGCTGGGGCGGTCAGCCACCGGTTGCTCCGTTGGAACGGAACACGGGCCGCCTCGGCACACGCCGGCGGGGCAGCCGCTCGGCAACCAGCACCACGGAGCCGGGTAGGCTGGCGGCGAGTACCAGGATTCCATAGGCCACGGCCGTGGCAGCGCCCTGAGCGGCGGTCAGGCCGGCCGCTGAGAACGCCCATGCCGTCACTCCCTCGCGCGGGCCCCACCCGGCGACGCTCGGCAGCGCCATGGCCAACAACGAGAGCATCGCCAGCGGCAGGAGCCGGGATATCGACGCGGTTACGCCGGCCGTGCGGGTGGCGATGAGGAACGTCCCCGTGTGGCCGGCCACCACCACGACGGACGAGAGCACGATCGCCGGCAGGGCCCGGGGGCGCAGCACTCCCTCACGGATGTCCCTCGCGACGCCGTTGCGCACCCTTCTCCACCTTGAACCTCCGCCCCTGCCGTGCACGCGCGACGCGACGACCGCGGCGACGGCCGCCGCGACGGCGGCACCCGCTACCAGCGGCATGGAGGAGCGCACCGGCGAGGGCAGGGCCAGGAGCACGGCGATCGTGAGCACCGCCTGCACGACCTGACCCGCGCCGCGCTCCCAGACCACGCCACGCAGTCCGCGCGGGACGTCGCCCACCTCGCGGCCGTGACTCACGCCACGATGCACGTCGCCGGCGACGCCTCCGGGAAGCGTCAGGTTGAGGAAGACCGCCCGGTAGTAGGCCGCGATGGCGGCCGGTAGGGAAAGTCGAATGCCGAGGCCGCGGGCGACGATCGTCCACCGCCACGCGGCGCAGACAGTGGTGACCAGCACGACCGCCGCGGCCGCCAAGACGGCGCGGGCGTCGACACCCTTGAGGCCGGCGAGGAATGGGCCGGTGCCAAGCCGCCAGACGACCAGCGCAAGGACGACCGGGGCTACCGCCCGGCGGCCCCATCGGCCGACGGTCCTCACCGAGGCATGGGCGTGCACGGCACTGCTCATGACGTCGCACGCAGCGCAGGTGTGCAGATCACTGGCGCCACGGCCAGCTGAGTAGGCCCAGGCCGACCACGACGCAGAGCGTACCGACGATCGCCCAGAACCTGCTCCCTGTCATGGAGGATCCCTGGATCAGCCGGGTTCCTTGGCCGACCCACACGGCGCCGATCAGAACCAGCAGCGCCCCCGCTAGGCGTCTCCCAATGGTCACACCACTCCCATACGGAAATACCGCGGCGTCGGGTTTGGATGAGCTCGGTGCAAGCCGGCTGAAGACCGTCGTCGCGCGGTCTCGGCGGTCGCCGGGGTGAGGCTAGGCGGCGACGAGGATGAGGTCGGACTGCCTAGGTCGGAAAGGCGTCAACCCGCCGTGCGTTGCAAAGTGTGGTGAGGCTGTGGGCTAGCTGTCAGCGGCGGCAGCTACAGGGTTCACGGAGGTTTCCGCGACCATTCGTTCCACCACGTCCCCGGCGATGTCGCGTCGGGCGTTCCGCTGCTCGGCGCGTTGCTGCTCGACCTCGACGCGAGCCGCCTGCCAGGCTGCCCAGTGCCCGGACACCAACGCCCAGAGTGACAACGCCGACACGTACACGACGCTGCGCACCCACCCGGTTGCGACCGAGATTGGGATCATCACGACCCAGAAGACGGTTAGCCAGCCATTGATGCGGCGCATGAAGACGGGGTCGCCCTGAACTGACGCCCATAGTGACTTGACGGTGCCAGACACCACGTTGACCTCCTTGTGATCAGGCGGTCTATACCCCCTGCGGGACGGGCCAACACACCGGCCCCGTCGAGGCCGGGGCTCGGTAAACCGTTCAGGGCACTAGCGAGGCTCGGTAAGCCTCGTTCGTGAGCCTCAGGACGGTGTGTCCGGAAACGCAGGTGAGGCGCTCTTCCACGTAGGCCATCTGCGGCCCAACGAGTGGATGTTCGGTCACGGTGCGGGTTTCCACTCGTTGTAGGGGCGCTCCGCATACGCTGCACTTCGGCGTCGGCATGCCCGCCATGTCGGCGTGGCTGCCGCAGAACTTGAGCGACCCCCTCGCACGGAGGCCAGGATCGACCGTGCCACCGGTGAGTGGAACTGCGCTTGGACGACCGAGTTCCGACCGTCAGGCGGTCCGGCGCCGGTGCTCTTGGAGGCTGCTTTAGACTGGTTGTGATGCGTCGCCGCGCTGCATGTGTGTGTGGCCAGCTCGAAGTCACCGCGAGCGGCGATCCCGTTGTCGTCTATGTCTGCCACTGTCGGTCCTGTCAGCGACGTACGGGAAGCGTGTTCGGCAGCGGCGCCCGCTTTCGGGCCGAGCAGGTGAGCGTGGCCGGGCCGAGTCGCGTGTTCGAACGCGTGTCGGAAGAGGGCGTGACGAGGATGTTTCACTTCTGCCCTGACTGCGGCACGACGGTGTTCGCGCAGACCCCCTCAATACCCGGCTACGTCACGGTGTTTGTCGGCGCGTTCGCCGATCCCGCGTTTCCGCCGCCGACCGACTCCCTGCATGAAGCCAGCCGGCACGGCTGGGTGACCATCCCCGGAATCGAACCGGACTCGGCGCCCCCCTGAGGAGGGCTGTCCGCCGGTTGCAGACGGCATGCCGTGCCCGCTCTGGTTCGCGCGCCCGCAGGCGAGCGCCGAAGACCGTGCGCAGGATGCAAGGCGGTCCGGTGATACCGACAGGCTGCGGGCACCCGTGCCGGCAGCCGAGTATCGTCCCTTGCATCGCTGATCCGTCCGAGCCTGATGATCGACCTGCCGCGCGTGAGTCTGAGGCGCTTGCGGCGTCTGAGGGGTCGCCGGGGACGCGCCTGCCACAGCGGGATGGGCACGAGCGACCGCAGGGGATGCTACCTGGGAGGGAACGGCGTCGAACCGTCGTGGAGCGAGGATTCGTTCGTGTCGTGGCCACCGGAGGGGTCGTCGGCATCGCGACGATCCTGGGCGCGGTGCTGGTCAGCCAGGACGTGGCGGGCTGGATCGTCGGTCTCGCGGTTGGGCTGACTTCCGTGACCTTGGCCGCGGTGCTCTGGTCATCCCGCCAACTCTAAGGCGCTCTTCCTCACGAAGACCCATCCGGCGTGATGGGTGCTAGGCGTCCGCTTGGCTCTTCACGAGGTGGGTGGTGCCCGTCTCATCTACCGTGATATTGAGATGCGGGTTCTTACGGCCGGTTCGGGTCCGCAACCATCTGCGAGGACTGGGCGTACATACGACAGCGCCGAACTCTGTTTCGGACACAAGCTCATACCCAAGCCGAAGCTTCTTTGCCAGCACGTCTGCGAGCACATGCCGACGGCGGGCGGAGGAGTCGGTCACCGGCGGTCCCGAGGCTTCGGGAGGCGGGGAGGAGAGTACAGATACGGCCATGATGGCCACACTTTCCATCATCTGCTTCACCCGTCACCGGATTCGCCGAAAGCAAGCGCCGGTCGCTCGGTGAAACACGTGTTCTGATTGTATCACAAGTCTATCGGCTCTTTATGCTAGATCCTGAGGCCGCCGGTAAGACCAATCTGATTTGCTATATGCGGCAATGCATGCGATAGTGGAGTGGCGCACGATTGTCGGGCGATGATCTGCCGAGTATTGGCCCCCCGACCTCCTGAGTGCAGCAGGGTCGCAGTTCTTCCGGTTCCCTCCAGGGCAGCCGCATGCGAATACTTGCGACCGACGTCCTGGACTACCCCAAGGAAGGGAGCAGGACATGTATGCCCTGATCCGTCAGTACACCGGCCTGGACACCGATACGCAGGAGACTGCGGCGCGGAAGGCCAACACAGAGTTGCGCCCGATCCTCGCCAAGTCGCCTGGATTCGTGTCCTACGAGTTGATCAAGCCCGAGGCACAGCACGACGTGGTCGCGTCGATCAGCGTGTTCAAGACGCGAGTTGACGCTGAGGCGTCGAACAAGGTCGCCGAGGAGTGGGTTCGCACGAACCTTCCTTCGATGGCCAAGCCGAGCACGGTTGCCGGCGAGCTCGTCGCCCACTAGTCGGACCGCTCTCGGGGGGTGCATCAGGTGTCGCCTCCCGAGAGTACTGCTCCCACCAGGTACCACCGACTCGGCAAACTAGTCATGGCTGTACAGCCCACGACGAAGGACGGCGTTATGAGCATACTTGTCCGACACCATCCGATGAACTTGACCATGGCGGACTACGAGCAGGTGGTGCGACGTGAGGAAAGCGGTGACTTCACGTTTCCGCCAGACGGTAGGGACTATCACGTCTGCTTCGGAACTGATGGACACTTACACGTCAGTGAAGTCTGGGACTCGCGCGAGCGGTTCGAGGCGTACGGCCCCTTTTTGATGCCTCTCTTGGCAGATGTCGGAGTCCAGTTTGCGGGCGAATCGCAGGTCTTCGAGGTTCAAAGCACCATCAAGCGCTAGGACATCGACGGGCGCTTCGGCGACCCTTCTGCACTTCGCCCTTACCCTCAGGTATTGCATTGGGCTTCAGCCGGCGCCCTCCGTGGAGGGCGCCGGTCGGGTCCGCATCGGGGCGATGCTAGTGGTGGGGGTCAGCGGCGTCGGCTGCGTCGGCGAGTCGCTTGAGGGTGGCGTGGAACTCGGCTGATTGGCCGCGGAAGAGCCCTGTCTTGGTGAGGAACCTGCGGGCGCCGTTGGCGGCGCCTTCCGTATTGGTGGGCCTGATGATGGAGCACGGCGGGAACTTGCGGCGCAGGAACGCGGTCGGCTCGGGCATGATCAGGTTCGTCTGGAACAGCTGACCGCCGAACGGCTTGGCGTTCAGGTCTGGGAACGTCAGCCCGTTGGTGGGATCGGTCAGCGGCGGCGCGTTGCCGGCCTTGTCCTGCCAGGTCTGGAAGTGCATGGTCTCGGTTGGGCCGATGCTGAGCAGGATCCGCAGCACCTCGGGGCTGGAGACTCGCTGTGCCAGCTGCGGATAGAGGCTGGTGCCGCCCTGTTCGATCATGGCGAAATGGAATCCGGCTGTGTTTGCGATCGCCTGGAGATGCTTCTTCGGCGTCAGGTCTGCGTCCGAGCGTGGGATGCCGGGGAACTCGCCGGCGGCGAGATCGGGGATCGCCTGGGGGAACGTGTCGCCGAGGTCGGGATTCTTCGTGGGGCTGCGGTACCGCGTCCACCAGCTCGTGTCCACAGACAGTCGCATCAGGTTGGTGAGCCGCCCGACCCGCCGTGCGCCGGTGGCTTTGCTGCTCGGCAGCGTCTTGAACCGATCGAGGTTGGCGGGGCGCTCGCCCTTGGCCTCGAGGTACGCGTTGAGAAACGTGAAATGGGTGAACTCGTCCTCGGTGTTGTCATGGATGTATTGCGCCATGTCCGAGTCGAGCACCGCGACGGCCGCAGCAAACGCCGGGTTCCCGCGGCCCCCTGGCACCTCGGAGTCCTGGATCCCGGCAAGCTCGTTGTACTGTTGCCAGAGGTCCGTCTCCAGAATCTCGAGGGCGGCAAGGAAGCGCAGGATGGCGGCATCGCCGCTGGTCAGGGCGCCCGTGTCCGCCATGGCCCTGGCCGACTCCTGGGTGAGCAGCGTGGCGCCGATCGCGCCGGCTCCGACCGCCGCCCCCTGCAGTAGGAACGACCGCCGGTCGCTGACCGGTGACTCGTGCGCGAGCGATTCGCTCATGACCCTCTCCTTCGTAGACGGGTTGGTACCGACCGCCTACGGGCTCCGTCGGGTACGCGGTTTGCGGATTGGTGAGGATCGACACGTCCTATGTGACGCGCGTCTCTATTCTCCGAGCACGCTGAGTGTGATATGCCCGTGCGGTGGGGCGTCTTTCGGGCATGGTCGCGCCTCTGCGTCAGGCGGCTCGTAATCGCGATCTTCGGGCGACCGAGTCGTCGTTCGTGCTGTTCAATGCGCTGGAGTACGGCGAGTGGATCGCCGTTCTGGTGTACGTCTACGCCCACGGTGGTGCGACCGCGGCGGGGCTCGTGGCCGTCGGCGCGCTGGTGCCGTGTGCGCTGGCGGCGCCGGTGCTGGCTGTCGCGGCGGACCGCTATTCGCCGGCCACGGTGCTCGTGGTTGGTTATGCCACTCTCGCTGCATCGATGTTCCTCGTCGGCGCCGCGATTCTCGCGGGGCTTTCGGCAGGTTTCGTGTATGCGGCCTCGATCGTCGCGGCGGTGCCCTTCGTGATCCCGCGGCCGGCGCAGGCGGCGCTGCTTCCGGGCATCGCCCGTAGCGCCGAGGAGCTGACGGCGGCAAACGTGGTGTCGGGCTGGAGCGAGGGGGTTGGGGTTGTGCTTGGCCCGCTGTTGGTGGCTGTCACCATCGATGTGCTGGGATCGGGCGGTGTGCTGGTCCTGCTGGCAGCGGGCGCAGTGCTTGCGGCGGCGCTGATGGTGCCCGTCGCCCGGCGAGCTGCCGCGGATGCAACCCCGGCCCGCGAAGCGGTGCCGCAGAGCGCACTGGTCGAGACGCGTGAGGGGCTGCGCGCGGTGCGGGAGGTGCCAGGGGCGGGGCTGCTCGTGGCGTTGCTGGCCTCACAGTTCGTCGCGATCGGCACGCTTGACATCCTCAGCGTGGTGATGGCATTCCAGCTGCTTGGCACCGGGCAAAGCGGCGTGGCCCTGCTGAATGCTGCCTTTGGCGCGGGTGGGGTGGCGAGCGTCGCGCTGACCGTGATGCTGGTCGGCCGTCGCCGCCTGGCACCACCGATCCTGGTTGCGGCGGTTGTATGGGGCGTCGCCTTTGCCGTGTTGGCGGCCCAGTCCCAGCCTGCGCCTGCCTACCTGCTGCTTGCGCTGGCAGCCGCGATGCGAAGCGTGCTTGACGTAGCGGGTCGGACGCTGCTTCAGCGAACAGCACCGACGGAGGTGCTGGCTCGGGTGTTCGGCCTGCTGGAAGGGCTCGTGATGGCTGCGCTGGCGGCCGGGTCGCTGCTTGTCCCGGTGCTGGTGGCCACGGTCGGCGCGCGCGGTGCGGTCGTGGGAGTTGGCCTCGTGCTGCCGCTGCTCGTGCTGGCAACCGCGCCGCGGCTGTTGGCCCTTGACGGCCAAGCCCACGTGCCGGTTGTTGAGATCTCGCTGCTGCGCCGAGTGGCGATGTTCCGCGCGCTTCCACCGCCCGAGATCGAGGCGCTCGCCCGCAACCTCGACCCGCTACACGCCCGGGCGGGCGAGCTGATCATTCGACAGGGCGACCATGGCAACCAGCTCTACCTGGTATCGGATGGCTCGGTCAGTGTGCATCGCGATGGACGGGAACTGGCCACCCTCGAGCGGGGCCAGATCTTCGGCGAGATCGCGCTGCTCCACTCGACCACCCGGATGGCCGACGTCGTCGCGGTGACGGACACATCGCTCTACTCGCTGGCCGGCGAGCCGTTCCTGGCCGCTGTTACTGGGCATCTTCCGGCCCACGATGAGGCGCAGCAACTCGCCGCAGAACGGCTCGCCACCTCCAAGCGGTGGACCTCCTGACGGCACCGGCTGCTCGCACTCCGCTCCCCACCGTCAAGGGACGGCCGCGCGTACACGCGATGTCGGACGCTCCGTCAGTCGCGCGACAGCCGCGTCACTGCAAGGGCAATCGGCGCTTGGAGGATGGCGACCGCGACCAGGGTGAGCGGCCCTGCGTCCGCCCAGACGTAGGCAAGCAGCGGCAGTTGCAGCCCGAGTACCACCAGTGCGACCGCCTCGACGAGCACGATCACGGACGCCCAGGTACCCGCCCTTTGCCCGCCGACCATCGCCGAGCCGATTAGCACTGCCAGCGCCGGGATGCCATCACCGTGCGCGAACAGTAGAAGCGCGACCCAGCCACCCACCAAGATCACGCCTAGCCCCACGACCAGGCGCATATAGACGGACGCGAACCGTGGGGGTGCTGACGCGGCCGGATGCGCGACGCTCATGCCACCCAGACCATACGCCCAACATGCCAGCGTCGCCCGTGCCCACGGTGAGTGGGGCCGGCAGCACTCGTTCGTGAGCAGGAAGATCCACGTCGATATCTCGGCTTCCCTTGCCACCCGCCTGTCCCGGCGGCTAGCGTGGTTTTCGCCACCAGCCACGGGAGGACTCATGAGCACGCCTTACGCGTTTGTAGCCCGGATCGAGGCCAAGCCGGAAAGGGCCGAGGACGTGGCGGCGCTGTTGTCTGGCGCGCTGCCACTCGCTGAGGCGGAGCCGGGTACCGTCGATTGGTACGCCGCCCGAACGTCGCCCACCACCTTCTGGATCTTCGACACCTTCGGCAGCGAAGACGCGCGCCAGGCGCACATCAACGGCGAGATCGCAGCGGCGTTGATGGCGAATGCCGACGAGCTGCTCGCAAGCCCCCCGGAGATCATGGCGGCCGACGTCCTGGCTCGGAAATGACGGGCCAGGCATCGCTGCTTGGGGGCAACGCTTCGAGCCCGCTAGCGGGCTTGTCCTGGCTCACCCCATGCGGTGTTTCGGGTTAGCCGAGACCGCCGACTCGAGCAGAGCTGCGGTAATTGTCGACATCGCCGACCGCGTCCGCCCTTCGGCCGACACGACCACGCCGGCGAGGGGGTTTGTTGCGCTCGTTCGGCCGATTTGAAACGATCGGTGGATGCTGATAGGCCGGGAGATCCGGCTGGCTGAGTACGAGCCGGCATTTGCGCCGTTCATCACTGAGTGGATGAATGACCCGGAGTATTGGGGGCCGTTCTACAACGTTTGGACGAGCACGCAGCCGCAGTGGGAGGAGGCGTTGGCGAGCGCCGGGGATGAGACCAAGGCGTCGTTCGTGATCACGGCGCGGGATGACGACCGCCCGCTTGGCACGATCGGATACTTCACGCCTTCGACCTTGCCCTCGCTCTTCAGTGCCCTCGAGGTTTGGTATCAGGTGCATCCGTCCGAACGAGGGCGCGGCGTGGCGACACAGGCAGCGGCGATCCTCGTCGACCATCTGTTCAGCGCGCGCCCGAACGAGCGGGTTCAGGCCACCGTGCTCGACGGCAACCAGGCATCCAGCCGAGTGCTGGAACGAATCGGGATGCAGCATGAGGGGGTTCTCAGGCGGATGAGCTTTCTTCGCGGCGCGTATGTCGACGTCCACATGTACGCGATTGTCCGCCAGGATTGGAAGAGCGAAGCCGACTACCGAACCCGGTTCCAGTTCCTGGGCTCTCAGTAGGGGCTCGGCCTGAACGCATACAAGCGGATCCAGGCATCGACGCCGAATGTAGTGCGACCAGCTGCAACGCGACAGACGTGCGTCACCAGACGTGTGGTCCGCGATGAGTTGGTCGCGCCGGCGCGGTCTTTCCGCTAACCACCCCCTAAGGAGCTACGACATGGGCAAGATCCTGGTACACGAGTTCATCTCGCTGGATGGCGTCATCGAGTCGCCCTCCTGGACGATGGAGTTCGGCTTCGACCCGAAGATGGGCGAGGCGATCGCGAGAATCATGGGGTCATGCGGTGGCCTGTTGCTTGGCCGGCGCACGTTCGAGATGTTCGCGCCCGCCTGGTCCGGCCGAACGGCCGAGCAGGATCCCGGCGCACCATTCATGAACGATTCGCCGAAGTACGTGGTCGCAAGCTCGGAGCCCGCCGTCGAATGGAACAACAGCCAGGTTCTCGGGCCCTATGACGCCGAGGCCATCCGAGACCTCAAGGGGCGCGTTGGGGACGACCTCTATGTGAGCGGCAGCGGCCGGCTCGTCCGCGGATTGCTCGCCGACGGCCTGGTCGACGAGCTGCACCTTTTCGTCTACCCGGTCGCGCTGGGCGCCGGAGATAGGCTCTTCAGCGAGCAAGGTTCCAAGACGGCATTCACGCTGGCCGCCAGCGAGGCCTTCGCAAATGGGGTGCTCCACCTGACCTATGTTCCTTGACCATGCCTGAACGCAGCTGTTGATCGCTAGGTTGCCGGGGTGAGCCCGCACGCCCACAAGCTCCGCGACGACATCCGCAACATCGCGATCATCGCCCACGTCGATCACGGCAAGACGACGCTGGTCGACGCGCTGCTCCAGCAGTCGGGCACGTTTGCAGCCCACGCCGATCCCGTCGACCGGGTGCTGGATGCCGGCCTCGAGCGCGAGCGTGGCATCACGATTCTGGCCAAGAACGCCGCCTGCCGCTACGACGGCACCAAGATCAACATCATCGACACGCCCGGGCACGCCGACTTCGGCGGAGAGGTGGAGCGCGGGCTGACGATGGTCGACGGCGTCCTGCTGCTGGTCGACGCGTCCGAGGGCCCGCTGCCGCAGACACGCTTTGTGCTTCGCAAGGCGCTGGCGGCGCGGCTGCCCGTGATGCTGGTGGTGAACAAGGTCGACCGGCCAGATGCGCGCATCGGCGAGGTGATCGACGAGGTCTATCAGCTGTTCTTCGACCTCGATGCCGGGGAGGATCAGATCGAGTTCCCGATCGTCTACACGAACGCGCGAGAGGGGCTGGCCTCGATCACGGAGGGGGACCCGGGTACCGACCTGCGACCGCTGTTCGAGCTGATCCTCGAACACGTGCCGCCGCCCCGCTACCACGAGGGGCGCCCGTTCCAGGCGCGCGTTGCGAACCTCGACTCCTCGCCCTACCTCGGCCGCCTTGCGCTCTGCCGCGTGCACGAGGGCGAGCTGCGCAAGGGCGACACGGTGGCCTGGTGGCGGGCCGATGGGACGATCACGAACACCCGGATCACCGAGCTGTTCGTCGCCGAGGGGCTGGATCGCGTGCCGGCCGAGCACGTTGGCCCGGGCGAGGTGATCGCCATCGCGGGCATCGAGGAGATCATGATCGGCGAGACCATCGCCGACGCGAACGACCCGCACCCGCGGCCCGTGATCACGATCGACGAGCCGTCGCTCTCCATGACGATCGGGACGAACACGTCGCCGCTGGCCGGCCGGTCAGGGTCGAAGCTGACCGCCCGCATGATCAAGGATCGGCTCGACCGCGAGCTGGTGGGCAACGTCTCGCTGCGCGTCGGGGACACCGAACGACCGGACGCCTGGGAGGTGCGCGGCCGCGGCGAGCTGCAGTTGGCCGTGCTGATCGAGCTGATGCGGCGGGAGGGATTCGAGTTGACGGTGGGCAAGCCGCAGGTGGTCACGCGCGATGTCGACGGCACGCTGTGTGAGCCGGTGGAGCGGGTCACGATCGATGTGCCGGAGGACTACTCGGGGACGGTGATCCAGGCGCTTGCCGCTCGGAAGGGCCGGATGGAGCAGATGACCAACCACGGCACCGGCTGGGTCAGGCTCGACTATCTGATCCCCGCACGAGGGCTGCTCGGCTTCCGCACAGAGTTCCTCACCGAGACGCGCGGCACGGGCCTCCTCCACCACGTGTTCGAGCGCTATGAGCCGTGGCACGGTGAGATCCGCGGGCGGCAGAACGGGTCGCTGATCGCCGACCGGTCGGGCCAGGCCTCGGCCTACGCGATGGCCAGCCTGCAGGAGCGCGGCGTGCTGTTCGTG
>Ga0066662_10000919_pt1 | contig 13131 bp, 12 predicted proteins | sample GraSoiAngelo_111_FD_133939 | JGI IMG/M metagenome (GOLD analysis project Ga0066662, IMG submission 133939) | Grasslands soil microbial communities from the Angelo Coastal Reserve, California, USA - 14_0903_12_40cm | ecosystem: Environmental > Terrestrial > Soil > Grasslands | place: USA... | reverse complement strand
GTGGTCCTCGAGGCGGCCCTCCGCGAGCCACTGCATCATCACGCCCTGCTCGGACAGCGGCCGCGCGGACGCGGTGCGTTCTTTCACGCGGTTGACCAGCGCTTCCAGCGCACGTTCCGCCAAGCCGATCGCGCGCATGCAGTGGTGGATGCGCCCCGGTCCGAGCCGGCCCTGCGCGATCTGGAAGCCTCGCCCTTCGGCGACGAGCACGTGTTCGACGGGGATGCGGACGTCGTCGAACGTGATCTCGGCGTGGCCGTGCGGCGCGTGGTCGTAGCCGAACACCGACAGCGTGCGCAGCACCGTCACGCCCGGCGCGTCGATCGGCACGACGGCCATCGTGTGCTGGCGGTGCGGCGGCGCGCTGGGGTTCGTGCGGCCCATGAAGATCAGCACCTTGCAGCGCGGGTGCCCGGCGCCCGACGTCCACCACTTGCGCCCGTTGATCACGTACTCGTCGCCCTTGCGCACGATCTCCGCGCTGATGTTCGTCGCGTCCGACGATGCGACGGCGGGCTCCGTCATCGAGAAGCCCGAGCGAATCTTCGCATCTAACAGCGGCTTGAGCCAGCGCTCCTTGTGCGCGTCGCTGCCGTAGCGCGCGAACACTTCCATGTTGCCCGTGTCGGGCGCGCTGCAGTTGAACACTTCAGGCGCGATCTCCGAGCGGCCCATCACCTCGCACAGCGGCGCGTACTCGCGGTTGGTGAGCCCCGCGCCCCATTCGGGCTCGGGCAGGAAGAGGTTCCACAACCCGATCGCGCGCGCTTTGGCCTGCAGCTCGTCCATGATCGCGGGCTGCATCCAGGGCGTCGAGCCGCTGCGAAGCTGCTCGTGGTACACGTGCTCGTTGGGGTAGACGTCGGAGTCCATGAAGGCCTGGAGGCGGTCGAGCAGGGCCGAAGCCGGCGCCGAGGTCGCGGTCGTCATCCGGCCCCGGTTCGCGAAGGCGGCGCCCGCATCCGCCGCCGCGCCGCGCGGGTATAGCCCAAGGTGCTACCGACCGGACAGGCGAGCGCCGGCGATCCGCGGACGCCCGCGCAACGCAAGGCGGACCGTAAGGCGAACCCACCGCTGGCGATGATCACGCTGACGGTCATGCTCGGCCTGATCATGGCGATCATCGACACGTCCATCGTCAACGTCGCGCTCAACGACATGGCGGGCAACCTGGGCTCGTCGGTCGACGAGATCGGCTGGGTCGCCACCGGCTACATCCTGGCCAACGTGATCGTCATGCCGCTCAACGGCTGGCTCACGGCGCGCTTCGGCCGGCGCAACTTCTACGCGGCGTGCGTCGCGCTGTTCACGCTCGCGTCGTTCATGTGCGGGACGGCGACCAACGTGTGGCAGCTCGTGTTCTACCGCGTGATCCAAGGCTTCGGCGGCGGCGCGCTGCAGCCGACCGCGCAGGCGATCCTGTTCGAGTCGTATCCGCCCGAGAAGCGCGCCGGTGCCATGGCGATCTTCGGCTTGGGCGCGATGGTGGGCCCCGCGCTCGGCCCGACGCTGGGCGGCGTGATCGTGGACAACTACAGCTGGCCGTTGATCTTCTACATCAACATCCCGATCGGGATCGCCGCGTTCGTGATGACGCTGCTGTACATCCGCGACCCGGCGTATCTCAAGCGCGACAAATCGCCGGTCGACGTGCTCGGCTTGGGCTTGCTGACGGCGGGCGTCGCGTCGGTGCAGTACGTGCTCGAGCGCGGCCAGCGCGAGGACTGGTTCTCGTCGTCCACGATCGTGATCCTCACCGTCGTCGCGGTCGTATCGCTCGTGGTGTTCTGCTGGCGGGAGTGGCACGATCCGCGACCGCTCGTCGACCTCAAGGTGTTCAAGTCGCGCGCGTTCAGCGCCGGGAACGTCATCGGCATCATCACCGGGTTCGGGCTGTTCGGCACCGCGCTCGTGCTGCCGCTGTTCTTGCAGAACGTGCTGGGCTTCACGGCGACGGAGACGGGGCTCGTGCTGCTGCCGGGCGCGATCGCGACGGCGGTCAGCATGCCGATCGCATCGCAGCTCACCCACCGTGTCGACGGGCGCGCGATGATCGCGTTCGGGCTGCTGGTGTTCGCGGCGAGCGCGTGGTGGATGGGCAGCATCAACCAGAGCTCCGGCTATTGGGACGTGTTCTGGCCGCGCGCATTGCAGGGTTTCGCGCTGGGCTTTCTGTTCGTGCCGCTGTCGACGGCGACGCTGAGCGAGATCGCGCGCGCGAAGATGGCGAACGCCACCGGCATCTACACGCTGGTGCGCCAGCTCGGCGGCTCGCTAGGGATCGCGATCTTGCAGTTCCTGCAAGTGCGCGATGCAGACAACGCGTACGCGTCGCTCGCGTCCGGCGTCACACCCGCGAACGCGAACGTGAGCCGGTATCTCCACGACCTGCACGGCACCGCGGCGCAGCTCTACCAGATGGTGATGCTCAACGCGACCGTGATCTCGTACGACATGGTGCTGAGGCTGTGCGGGATCGTGTTCGTGCTGTCGATCCCGCTGGTGATGCTGCTCAACTGGCGCAAAACTGCCGCGGACGGCCCTGCGTCCGCGTTGGCGGAGTAGCCTCCGGCAGGAGACGGCGCGCGTGGATGGCGAGGTTACGGCATGCGTTCTCTGGCCGCTCCGTTTGCCGCACTGGTGCTGCTCGCCGCCGCACCCGCGGGGCCACCGCCCGCGCCGAGTGCACCGACCTTCGAGTACTCATCGAGGACCACGAAATGCCTCGCGCCGCGCTTCAACGGGCACGACTACAAGACAACCGACTTCAATGGGCCCGGTGAGAAGGAGACCAGTTCCGTGCTCGTCGTGCCGCCGGGTCTGCCGCGGAAGTCGCCGGCCGTCCTATGGGTCCACTGGCTCGGCGAAACGTCGACGACGAACCACACCGAATTCATGACCGACGCCCAGGCGCTCGCCAAGCGCGGCGTCGTGTCGCTCTTGGTCGACATGCCGTGGTCCGAGAAGAACTGGTTCACGGGTGTGCGCGGCACCGACACCGACTACGCCGACACGATTGCACACGTTATCACACTGCGCCGCGCGCTCGACTGCCTGACGCAAGTCTACGGCGTCGACAAGGAACGGATCGCGTACGTCGGCCATGATTTCGGTGCGATGGAAGGCGCGCTGCTGCTGGCGGTCGACGACCGCGCGCAGTACGCGGTGCTGATGACGCCGACGCTCTCGTTCTGGGAGTGGTATTTGCTCGGAAAGCAACCGGCGGATCCCGCCGCATACGTCGCGCAAATGAGCGCGTTCGATCTGCCCGGCTGGCTCGCGCGGGGCAAGCAGAAAGCGACGCTGCTGCAGTTCGGCCAGCTCGACGAGTACGTGGCGCAAGCGACGGGGATCGCGCTGCGCAACGCCGTGCCCAACCGCGACCGCACGTTCAAGGCGTACAAGCTCGACCACGCGCTCGACGACGTGACCGCGCACGACGACCGCGTGACCTGGCTGGCGGCACATCTCGGCGTGTGACGCGCGCGGCGCGCGCCGCCGCGTTTACGCGGATCTGGCGCGAGAATCTCTGGGAGGATCCGCAGTCGCGCTCCGGCCCCGGTTCGCGGATCGCACGAACGGAAGCGTTCCGGGCCGCGCTCAGCGCGTTTCTGTTCGAAGCGCGCACGCGCGTCCTGTACGACGCACCGTGCGGTGATTTCAACTGGATGAGGCTCGTCCGGTTGCCGCCCGGCGCCCAGTACATCGGCGCCGACATCGTTCCCGAGCTCATCGCGTCGCTGCGCGAGCGCTACGAGGCTCCGGGGCGAACGTTCCGCATCGCCGACGTCGTCGAGGACGAGCCGCCGCACGCCGACGTGTGGCTGTGCCGCGAGAGCCTTTTTCATCTTCCGCTCGCGGATGCGCTGCGCGTCGTCGAGCACTGGCGCCGCTCGGCGATCTCGTATTTCATGGCCACGACGACGAGCAGCGTCGCGCACAACGCCGACGTCGCACTCGGGTACTGGCGCCCGCTCAACCTCGCGGCGCCGCCGTTCGACCTCGGCCCGCCCGCGGCCGTGCTCACGGACGCCGCGCCCACCGACGCCGCCAAGGTCGTCGCGGTATGGCGCCGGCCGAACCAAATTCTGTGACCGTCCGTCGCGTGCCCGGTGCATCGTTCGACTTCGACCGCATCATCGCTGCCGGTGTCGCTTCTCGCTAGTCGCGCCACGCCGCCGAGTGTGCCGGCGTAGCGCCGCCGAGGAACGGGACGCGCTTGGTTGAATTACGGTAGAACGTCGAGGAGGTGAGTTGCGATGGACGACGAGCGATTATTCGAAGCGCGCTACGATATCACGAGCTCAGCTCGGCATCTTCGCATGCCGCGTTCGACGATGGCAGCCTGGGCCCAGGGCATGAAGCCGTTCAAACGGGTGCTCGATCTTCCGAAACCAGGCTATCTGTCGTTCGTAAACCTGACGGAAGCGTTCGTGCTCTTCACGATGCGGCGGCACTACCGGATCCAGATGCCGCGTATTCGCGAAGCGATCGAGTACGTCGAGCGAGAACTCGGCGTACCGCATCCGCTGGCATTTCAGGAGTTCAAGACCGACAAAGTCGACCTGTTCGTTCGCATCGCGAGCGGCACGGCCGTGAATGTCTCGCGCCGCGGTCAGACGCACATGGACGAAGTCCTCACCGACCTCGAACGAATTCAATGGCGTGGCAAGCGCCCGATCGCGCTATTCCCGATCCTCACACACCGCTCAGACGGTGAAGAGCGTCGTCCGATTCGGATAAGCCCGCTCGTGGCCTTCGGCCGCCCGGTAATCGCCGGTACTCGCGTCCCGACGCGAGCAATTTGGGAGCGCTTCCAGGGGGGCGACTCGGTACAAGCTCTTGCCGAAGATTACGGCGTCTCGACTGACGACGTAGAAGAAGCTGTCCGGGCCGAGAGCGACGATAGCGCCGCGTAGGCCGCTCGTCTTCTTCGTCGACCGATCCTGTGGCGGCAAGCAACTGCCGGAAGCGATGCGTGCGCTCGGACTTGACGTGATAGCTCATCAGGAGCGCTTCCCTCACGCCGAGGATGACATCCCGATTCTCAAGGAGTGCGGTCGCAGGCGTTGGGTTTACGTCGCGAAGGACCTCGCCGTACGGAAGAATCCCGCCGAGCTACGCGCTCTTCAGAAGGCCCGAATCCACGCGATTTTCCTGCACGGCCGGCGACGACCGGCATCGTACATCATCGAAAACTTCAGAGTTGCGTTGCCGAAAATCATGGCCACTCTAACGGCGTCCTCCGCTCCAGTTCACTTGATCATCACTGCGGGGGGGCGTGTCGATGTGGTTCTTTGAGTGTTGGTGGCCCGCACGCTAACGTCTCGCTAGTCGCCTACGCTTCCCAGCGTGCCGGCGTAGTTGATGTCGCGCATCGATCCGGGCACGTTCTTCAGCGAGCCGATCGACTGCATGAACTTCGCCATCGCGAGAAAGCCGTGCGGGGTCGTGCTGAAGATCACGTCCGGGCGGCGCAGCCAGCCTTCGAAGTCGCGGGCCGGGACCTTGCCGCCTGCGTCCTTCGCGAGGATCTCCGATGCTTCGCGCGGGTGCGCTTTGAGGAATTGCGTCGCGTCGAGCAGATCGCGGTAGAACGCCTTGACGAACTGCGGGTGCTCGTTCGCGAACTTCTCGTTGACGTAGACGCTGTTGAACGTGTGCTTGCCGAACACGTCGAAGCTGCGCACGACCACGTGGCCGCCGGCCTGCACCTCCTGGTACTGGAACGGCGGCGAGCTCAGGTGCGCCGCGAGCTGGCCCACCAGCAGCGCCTGCAAGCCGGACGGGTGATCGATCGCGACGATCGCGTTGTCGAGCGCGTGCGCGTTGCCGAGCTGATCCAGCGCGGCCTTGCGCAGCGTGAGCGACTGCACCGAGTCGATCGACGGCATCCCGATCTTCATGTCGGGCTTGAGGTCTTTGAGCGTGCGCACGCTGTTGTCGCGCGTCACCAGCCACACCGACATCTGGTTGAGCGATGCCAGCACCTTCCAGCCGACGCCGCGTTCCCAGCCGGTCAGGAACGGCGGGATGCTGCCCGCGCCGATCTGGATCTGGCCCGCGATGAAACCCTCGCGCACCGCGGCCGTGCTGTTGAGCACCGCCCACGTGATCTTCGTCTGCGGAAACTGCTTCTCGAGCGAACGCTGCTCGCGCATCACGATCAGGTTGCTGTAGCTCAGCCCCGGCTGGTACGCGATCGTGATCTCCGCCGGCGCATCGGACGGCGGCGGTGCCGTGCGCGCGCTCAGCGGCGCGGCGACGAGCGCGGCGGCCAACGATGCGACGATCAGCGAGCGGCGTGAGAGCATACGATCCTCCTCGAAGCGTTCAGGCGGGGACGGCCGCGGCGAGCGATTCGCACACCGCGGCGGTGACGTCGGCGGTGCGCGCGGTGCCGCCGAGATCGGGCGTGCGCACGCCGGACGCCGTCACCTGCTCGACCGCCGCCATCAGGCGCGCGGCGTTCGCGCGCTCCCCGAGGTGATCGAGCATCAGCGCGGCGGTCCAGAACGCGCCGACGGGGTTGGCGACGCCTTTGCCGGTGATGTCGAACGCCGAGCCGTGGATCGGCTCGAACATCGACGGGTAGCGGCGCGACGGATCGAGGTTGGCGGTCGGCGCGATGCCGATGCTGCCCGCGAGCGCCGCGGCGAGATCGCTCAGGATGTCGGCGTGCAGGTTCGTCGCCACGACGACGTCCAGACTGCGCGGGTCCATCACCATGCGCACCGTCATCGCGTCGACGAGCATCTTGTCGACCTCGACGTCCGGATAATCGCGCGCGACCTCGGCGGCGATCTCGTCCCACAGCACCATCCCGTGACGCTGCGCGTTCGATTTCGTGACGACGGTGAGCTTGCGGCGCGGCCGCGTGCGCGCGAGCTCGCACGCGAAGCGCATGATGCGCTCGACACCGGCGCGCGTGAACACGGCGACTTCCGTGCCGACCTCGATCGGATGACCGCGATGCGCGCGCCCGCCCTGACCGGCGTACTCGCCCTCGCTGTTCTCACGCACGATCACCCAGTCGAGCTCGCCGTCCGCGAGGTCCCGCAGCGGACTGCGCAATCCGCGCAGCACGCGCGTCGGGCGCACGTTCGCGTACTGGTCGAAGCCCTGGCAAATCGCGAGCCGCAGGCCCCACAGCGTGACGTGGTCGGGCACGCGCGGATCGCCGACCGCGCCGAAATAGATCGCATCGAACGGGCGCAGCTGCGCGAGACCGTCGTCAGGCATCATCACGCCGTGCGCGAGATAGTACTCCGAACCCCAGTCGAACGCCGCGAACTCGATGTGGAGCTCGCGGTCGAGCCGCTGCAAGGCTTCGAGCGCCTGCATCCCGGCGCCGATCACCTCCGCGCCGATCCCGTCCCCCGGGACGGCCGCGATCCGATACGATCCCATGCGGCCACGAATACGCCCGCCGGTTGCGCTGCGCCTTGGAGCAACGCGGAATCGCACCCCTCGCCGAGAACGACCGCACCGTGCCACTCGAATTCCGGTGCAGCAAATGCGGTCAGGTCAAGGACGTGAGAACGCTGCGCGCGTCGGTATGCCCGGAGTGCACCGCCGGCGCCGAGCGCGACGCCGTGATCGCCGCCGACGCGGGATTGACGGCGCGCAAGCACTACGAGACCGCGCTGGCGCGGGGCCCGCACTACACCGGCGCGGCGGAAGACTGGACTTCGAAAGACCCGGTCCTGCGCGGCGACGGCGAGCACTTCGTGTGCCCCACCTGCAAGCGCGAGAAGCACCTCGTCCACGACCTCGAGTACCGCTGGCAGAAAAAGCCGTTCCCGATTCCCACCAAGTACACGCCGTGCGACGAATGCCACCGCAAAGAAACCGACGACACGGCGTTCGTGCGCCCGCGCAGCCGCTTCACCCGCGAGCGCTGACCAGCGGCGGCGCTACGCCGCGCTCTTTTTCCGCTTCGGTTTCGCGGCGCTCGCGGTTTTCTTCGCCTTCGAGCCGCCGCGTTTGGCCGGCTTTTCGTCGGCCTCGTCCTCGTCGGCCGCGCTTCCGCCGCGCGAGCGGCGCGACTTCGACGCTTCGAGCGAGCGCTGCAGCACGTCCATGAGGTTGACGACGTTGGTCGCGGCGGGCTTGGAGACTTTGGGCGCTTCGACGTCTTCACCGTTCGCGCGCGCCTCGATCATCGCGAGCACGTCTTCTTTGTACTTGTCGTGGAAGTTCTCCGGCTCGAACTGCTTCGCGCTCATCGTGTCGATGAGCATCTTCGCGATCTTCTTCTCGCCCTCGGCCACCTTCTCGTTGAGCGCGGGGAAGTCGAACCCGCTCTGCTCCACGAGCTCGTCGTTGAAGTGCATCAGCTCCAGCACGAGCGCTTCGCCGTTGGGCTTCACGGCGGCGATGTGCTCGCGCGAGCGGATCACGACGCGCGCGATCGCGACCTTGCCGGAGTCGATCAGCGCGTCGCGCAGCAGCGCGTAGGCGTGACGGCCTTTCTTCTCTGGCTCGAGGTAGTACGGCGTGTCGAAGTACATCGGGTTGATCTGGTCGAGCTCGACGAACTCCACGATCTGCACCGACTGCGTCGCCTCGGGGCGCACCGCCTTGAGGTCGTCATCGGTGACCGTGACGTAGTGGCCCTTCTCGTACTCGTAGCCGCGCACGAGGTCGCCGTACTCCACCTTCTCGTCGCACACGCTGCAGTGCCGCTCGTTGAAGATGCGGCCCTTGTCTTTCTTGTGCAGGAAGTTGAAGCGCAGGTCGTTGCTGCGAACGGCCGTGTACAGCTTGACCGGGATCGTGACGAGGCCGAAGTTGATTGCGCCGGACCAAATCGCGTGTGCTGCCATAGCGTTTGCGGTAACTCCCTAGTCCCAGAGCGAGCGTGCCTTTGTCAGGGCGCTTTCGAGCGATTGGGGCTTCCAACCCTCGCGCCGCCAGGGGTCGCCGTGCTTCGCGACGAGCTTGGGCACGTTCGCGATCGTCCACCGCCGCATCTCCGCGGTCGTCTCGGGGGAGCGCTTGCGGCGCATCGCCTCGACGTCCCGCCAGGCCAGCGGCATCGACACCGGCGCCCCGTCCCGAGCCCGCACGGTGAACGGCGCGACATAGGTTTTGCCCTTGCCCACCTGGACCCAATCCAAGTACACCACGTCGTCGGGCCGCTTCGCGATGGTTCGCTCCAGCGTCGAGTCCTTCGGCAGCACGCTGTGGATGCGCCGCGCCACCAGCTCCGACACGCCCTTGGCCACGTCGTAGTCGTAGTGCGGCTCCAGCGGGACGATCACGTGCAGCCCCATCCCGCCCGTGGTCTTCACCAGCGGCGTGATGCCGATGTTGCCCAGCTCCTCGCGGAACGCGAGCGCCACCTTGGCCAGGCGCGCCAGCGGGCACCACTCACCGGGATCGAGGTCGAACAGGATCACGTCGGGGACGTCGATCGTCGGCACGTGCGAGTACCAGATGTGCAGCGTGATCGCCGCGAGGTTGGCCACCCACACCAGCGACGCTTCGTCGTTCACGATGACGTAGCTGACGTCGCGCGGTATGCCGGTCGACGGCGGGATCGTCACGCGGTCCACCCACTCGGGCGTGTAGCGCGGCATCTGCTTCTCCCAGATCCCGCGCGGTACGGCGATCCCGTCGGGGAAGCGCTCCATCGTGAGCGGGTTGTCGCGCAGGTACGGCAAGATCACCGGCGCGACCGCACGGTAGTACGCGACGAGATCGCCCTTGGTGTAGCCGTCGCTCGGAAAGAGCACCTTGTCCTGATTGGTGAGCTTCACCGCGCGCCCGCCGACGTCGACGGTGGTCTCGGTTTTCTTCGCTGCCATCAGGATCGTGCGTTCATGCGTCCGGGTCCGCGTGGACTTCGCGTTCGCGGACGACCGTTTTCGCGTCCTTGTCGATGCGCAGTCCGAGGAACACCGGCTGGCGCAAGATGCCTTCGCGCGTCCATTCGGCGAACGTGACTTCCGCGACGAGCTCGGGCTTCACCCAGTGCGCCGGCGTGTTCGTCTTCGGCGTGGCGGCGTACGGCGACGTCTTGCGCTCGAGCGGCTTCAGCTTCGCCATCACGCTTTTCAGCAGCTTGGCGTCGTAGCCGGTGCCGACGTGGCCGGCGTACACGAATTTGTCGCCGGCGTAGTAGCCGACCAGCAGCGAGCCGAACTCCTTGCGGCTGCCGCGCGGCTCGGTCCAGCCGCCGATCACGAACTCCTGGCGCTTCTTCGCCTTGATCTTCACCCACTCGCGCGAGCGGATCGAGCGGTACGGCGACGTGCGCACCTTGCCGACGATCCCTTCGAGGCCGCGCTTCTCGGCGAGCGCGAACAGGTCGTTGCCGTGGTCGAGCACGTGCGACGAGAACAGCACGCCGCGCTCGGGCACGATGATCTGCTCGAGCAAACGCTTGCGCTCTTCGAGCGGGCGGTCGCGCAGATCGCGCCCGTCGGCGTACAGCAGGTCGAACACGACGAACGTCACCGGCGACGGCGTGCGGCGCTTGAGGCCGCGCCCTTCCGGCTTGTCGCGCGACTGCAACGCCTGGAAGTCGGGCCGCCCCTTGTCGTCGAGCACGCACAGCTCGCCGTCGACGACCACCGGGATCGAGCGGAACGCCGTGTGCAGCGACGCCATCTCGCGGAACTGGTGCAGCAGGTCGAGCCCCTTGCGCGAGGTCAGGGTCACCGCGTCTTTCTCGATCACGGCGATGGCGCGGTAACCGTCCCACTTCAGCTCGAACAGCCAGCGCGGGTCGTCGAACGGCCCGTCGACGAGCGTCGTCAGCATCGGCTTGACGTCGCGCGGAAGCGGATCCGCTTTGGCCGCTTTCGTGCGCGCGCGTTTCACCGCCGTGCCGTCGGCGGACGCGGCGCGGTTGCTCTTCCAGATCGGCGCGTCCTTGCGCGACGCTTGCAGTTGCGCCAGCGTCTTGCCGGTCTTCACGCTCTGCGCGTGCTCTTCCATCTTCCAGCCGGGATCTTCGTACTCGTCGTGGTCCTTGAACAGCAGCCACGGCTCGCCGTGCTCGCCTTCGCGCGGCTTCATCTTCACCAGCGTGAACAAGCCTTTGAGCTTGTGGCCCGCGAGCACGATCTTGAGCTTGCCCTTCGCGATCTGCGCGACCGGATCGTCGCCTTCGAACAGCTGGTAGAAGCCCTCGTCCCACACGATCACCTCGCCCGCGCCGTAATTGCCCTCGGGGATCACGCCTTCGAACGTCCGGTAGTCGAGCGGGTGATCTTCCGTCTTCATCGCCAGCCGCTTCTCGCCGGCGATCAGGGTGGGGCCCTTCGTCACCGCCCACGAAGGCATCACGCCCGCGGCTTCCAAGCGGAAATCCCAGTGCAGCCGCGTCGCGCGGTGCTGCTGCACGACGAAGCGGAGCTTCTTGCTAGAAGGCCGCTTCGATTTCGCGCCCGAGGGTTCCGGCGTCGCCGAGAAATCGCGTTTTCGCGCGTACTCGGCGAGCCGGTCCGTGCTCGTCTTCTTCAGCTGCGCGCCCCGTTCGGGTCAGCGCGTGTCGTCGCGCACGTCGCGCTTGGCCTTGTCGTAGTCGGCCTTCATGTCGTGACCGGCTTCTTTGACGTGAGACGCGACGCGCTCGCCCAGCGGCATGTCGTCGCCTTCGACGGCGCGCTTCACTTTTTCGGCGCCGGCCTGCACGCGGTGCTTGCCTTCGTCGAGCGCGTCGTGCGTGTCGCCCTTGATCGTGTCTACCGTGCGGCGCATGTCGTTGTCATCGCGGCGGTCCATCAGCGTGTGCTCCCGTTGGTCGTGGTGTTCATCGAGCCGGACGTCCCGGCGTTCGTCCCGCTCGAAGTCGTGGTCGTGGTTGCGCCGGTGCCGTCGGTGCGCGTGCTCGTCGAATTCCACGGCTGCCACACGAACAGCGCGATCAGCGCGACGACGACGATGACGGCGACCAAGCTGAAGGTCGCGAGCGACCCCCCGTTTTCACGATCGACCGAGATGTTGCGTTCTTCCATTCGTCACGTTCCCTCCGGTGTTGCCGTTCCTGTACGTACCCAACAAACCGGCGCGCGTCGCGCAACGCCGTGTCACGGATGCGCGTCACACTCACGTTTCCGGGCGCAGGTACGTGTTCCAGTACCAGCAGCCCCACATGCCGGCGAGCACGCTCCACACGATCAGCGCTTGCGCCGCGCGCCACAGCTGCGCACGGGATTGGCGGGCCGCAAGACCCATGAGCACGAGGACGAACGGCTCAAAATCCAGCGCGTGCCGCATCCCGAACTGCGAGCCCCCGTTCGCATAGTAGAGAAGCGACGGCCCGGCTACCAGCAGCGTCGCGGCCCACAGCGACACGACGAGCCGGCGCGGCGCGCGCGCGAACAGCGCGAACGCGAGCGCCGGGCTCGTGAACCACAGTGCGGTGCCGAACGCGAGCGGCTCGAGATACGGAAACTGCGCGTGCCAGCGCGGGGCCACCACGAAGAACGAGTACAGCTCGTTCGGGACGTTGGCGAGCGAGAACGGTGAGCCGTTCGGCTGGCCCATGTACGGGTCCTGATGGTAGAACACCGTGTGCCCGGCGTCCCACGGCACGTGCCAGCGCGCCTCGTTGTACGCGATCCACAGCACGAAGAACGGCACGAGCGCGAGCACGAACGCCAGGGCGCTGCGCGGGCGTTGCTCGCGTTGGAGAAAACCGGTCCACACCCACCACAGCAACACCGGCAACGCCATGACGAGCGTGAAGCGCGAGCCCAGCGCGAGCGCGGTCCACAGCGCGACCAGCCAGCCGCGGCGTTTGCCGGCGAGCTCGCACAACGCGAGCAGCATGAACGCGACGGCCGACGTCTGCGCGATGAACCACACGTCGCCGAGCATCGAGCACCACAGCAGATCCGTTCCGGCGAGGAAGAACACCACCAGCCAGATCGTCGTGCGGTTCGTGACGCCGATCCGTTCCAGCAGCGCCCAGGCCGCGCCGACCGCGAGCCCGCACAGCAGGCACGCGAGCAGCGTCTGGTTCGCGTTCACGCCGACGAGCATCACGAGCGGCACGATGAGCACTGCCGGCACGGGGTCGTTCACGATGTAGCGGTGGCCGTCGAACAGCACCGCGTCGATCGACGCGTCGCGCCACAGCGCGACGATGTAGATGTGCCCGTGCAGCAGCGAGCT
>Ga0066662_10000918_pt1 | contig 13133 bp, 13 predicted proteins | sample GraSoiAngelo_111_FD_133939 | JGI IMG/M metagenome (GOLD analysis project Ga0066662, IMG submission 133939) | Grasslands soil microbial communities from the Angelo Coastal Reserve, California, USA - 14_0903_12_40cm | ecosystem: Environmental > Terrestrial > Soil > Grasslands | place: USA... | reverse complement strand
TCGGAAGGCAGCAGCAGCATGTCATTGCCGGCTTTCACGGCATCCACGGCGGCCCGGCCTGAGGCTGAAGAGCCGCCTCCGGGATACAGCCGGGTAAGCGCTCCCATCTCCATGGCATCGGTGACCACGAGGCCGGAAAATTTGAGTTCGTCTTTCAATAGGCCGCCAATCAGCGCAGGCGAAGTCGTAGCCACTTTGGTGTTGTCCGGCTCCAGGGCTGGAGCCGTCACGTGCGCCACCATCACCGAATCGACCCCGGCGCTGATGGCAGAACGAAAAGGAACCAGATCGATCTGCTCGATCTGCTCGCGGGTCCGGTTCACAGCGGCCAGACCAAGATGAGAGTCGCTGCTGGTATCGCCGTGTCCGGGAAAATGCTTGGCTGTGGTCAGCATGCCGTCTTCACGGGCGCCTTTGATATAGGCCGCGACCATAGCTGCAACCTGCGCGGGGTCTTCACTGAAGGCGCGGGTATTGATAATCGGGTTTGCCGGATTGGAATTTACATCAGCAACCGGGAAGAAGTTCCACTCGACGCCTATGGCACGCGACTCCTGAGCCGTTATTTTTGCGAACTTCTCCGCCAGCTCCGGCTTGCCCGCGGCACCGAAAGCCATGGCGTGAGGAAAAGTGGTGACTCCGTTCAGGCGCATGGAGACGCCGCGCTCGAAATCCGCGCCTACAATCAACGGCACCTTGCAATCACGCTGAAGCTGGTTTACCAGCATGGCCGCTTCATAGGGTTCACTCTTGTAGAGAAAAGGACCTTCCGCAGGCACGGTAAGCAGGATCGAGCCGAGATGATAACGAGTGATCTGATCGTGCAGTTTGATGTAGTCGGGATTTTGCACGTCCATGAACTGGGTGAGGACGCGCACCATGAACATCTGTCCGATCTTTTCTTCGAGAGAAAGCTTCTTCAATGTCTTTTCAGCCCAGCGCTCGCCCTCGCGATCGAGATAGATGCGTTTTGGATGCTGAAACTCGCCGGCGATAGTTGGGCTGCAGAGTGCCAGCAGAAGCACCCCCAGCAGCAACAGCTTTTTGTGCATGGCGGAAAGATAGCACAAACAGCTCTTAGCTTTTAGCTCTTAGCCATCAGCTTTAGTTTCGTGCGCTTAACGACATCGCACCATCAAACTGCTGTGGAAGGCAGGCCGGGAGTTAAAGCGCCAAAGCAGCACTTGCCGAAAAACTATGTAAAAAAGCAAAAGGCCCCGATTTTTGCCGGGGTCTTCGAGAGAATCGAATCTGATTAGAACGTTATAGTCAGACCAATCCCAAAGGCCGAGCGCGGTTATTTATGCGCCGTCTCATCATGGATTTGGTCAGTTAAAGTCAAAATGAATGATCCCGAATATGAGATGTAATTTGCCGCAGATATCAGGAATTAATAGCGAAGCTAAACAATGAGGCGCATTGGAAAGAGCAGATGCCGGTCTGAACCGAAATCCAACCCTAAGGTGAAGCTACTACTTGCTTTCCGGCGTAGGGATTTGCACCGGCTCAACCGCCGCAAGTTGCTTCACGATGTTCTGTTCCTGCTCGGAAAACGTGCTCTTGAACTGATCTGACTGCAGCGTCTGCTGGCGTTCTTCCGGAGACATGCTCCGCAGGTGCCGCAGCGCTTTGTGCACCATCACGCGGCGATCCTCAGGCAAAGTCTGGAGTTGCTGGTTGGCATCTTTGATCTGCTTGCGCTGTTCGGGCGAGAGGCTCTGCATGAATTCCATGCGCTTCAGGGCGCGCTCGCGCTGCTCCGGTGGAAGGGTGTTGAATCGGCGCAACTGCTCCTTTAACGCCGACTGGCGCTCCGGCGGAAGGTTCTTGTACATGGGATCGCTTTCCAGCAGTTTCTCCTGCTGGTCCAGCGGCAGGTCTTTGTGCTCGCGCAGCCAATCGCCGATCCTGGGCGGATTCTTTCCCTGTCCTTTGTGGGTGTGCTGTCCTTGTGGATGAGGCGCAGCTTGGGCCTTGGGCTGTTGCGCTGCCACAGGCATACTCAACAGCCCACTCAAAATAAGAATGCCGATTATGTCTCCCCTGATCACAATCGTACTCCGTGGTTAATTCTCTTCTACATCGTCTGACGGCCCGCCGCTCAATTCATCCAGCAGATCGGTATTCACATACAGATCATGATTTCTGTCCAGGGTTTCCAGGTCAGTAACTGCACCTATTTCCACCACTGGAGGAGTCGGCCCTTCAAGATGACCCAGGCGATACAGAACTCCACCGGCCACCAATACAGTAGCCAGAGAAACTGCCAGCGCAGGACGCCGGAACCACGCCAGCAATCCGGCAGGTTGTTTTTCCTGTTCTGCTCTTACATGGGCGTTAAGCCGCGTAAGAAAGTAAGGGGAAGGCTCCGGCGCCTCCCATTCATCGAGCAATGCCATGGTTTTGCGCAGCGACTCCAGCTCTTTTGTGCAGGCGCCGCACTCGCGCACATGGCCGGCGACTGCCGGATCACCATGCCCTTCGGCCAGTAACTCAATCAGGTTTTCACGTACTTCATTGCAGTTCATACAAAATCCTTCAACCGTTCCCGTAATGCTTCATAGGCCCGGAACAACAGAGACTTAGTGGCGGATTCACTCAATTTCAGCACGGCCGCTATCTCCCGATAGTCCATGCCGTCGTATTTATGCATCAGCACTGCCGCCCGCTGTTTTTCCGGCAGCGCCAAGACATGTTTTTTTATGGCCTCTAATCGCTCGCGGCGCAGTATTTGCTGTTCAGCATTCAAGGACGCATCAGCCACGTCAGGAGTCGTGCCAGTCTCCTGGTCCGGTTCATCCAGGCTCACCACCTTCCCGCTGCGCTCAACCTTATGGTCGCGCGCGTGGTTCACCGCCAGGTTAGTCGCGATGCGATATAGCCATGTGGTGAACTTGGCCTCGGCCGCATAGCTCTGCCGCGAGCGGTAAACCCGCAGGAAAACCTCTTGCGCCAGTTCCTCCGCAAGCGCCTGGTTATGGCACATGCGGTACATGAACGCAATCATTGGCCGGTGGTACTTGAGGGCCAGATACTCGAATGCTGCAATATCATCACTGCCGGCGCGAAGCATCACTTCAGCGTCAGTCAGCGATCCATAAACAACTTGGCCTGCTGCCATCTTGGAAATAGCCTTTACCTCGCCGGTAGCCGCGGGCATGAACAACCCCGATTTAATGGCAATGCTGTTCACATCCACTTAAACCCCTTAGGTTACAAAAAGTTGCAGGGTTTTCCGGGTGAACAGCACCCCCTGAATTCAGTGTATTCTACCCCCTCCAGTGCGTGCATCTGCAACTTTCCGGAGTTGTTGCAGGCAGGTTTCATCTGCGCTTTTCGCCAGATAAGTTCTGATGATCCGACCTGGCCCAGCTTGCTGTGGATGACCCCGATTCAACGATGACCCGATCTGCTAAAATAAAATTTACCTGTTTAAAGCAGTCAGCTTGGGCGCTTAACTCAGCGGTAGAGTGCCATCTTCACACGGTGGAAGTCATAGGTTCGAATCCTATAGCGCCCACCATCTAACTTTAGTCATTAATGATTTATGCCTACATGGGCTAAATTAGGCCTGTCTAACCATCGCAATTACCGCACTGGGCAGTGAGCCAGGTACAGCACACTCCCTCTCCGGTTGTTTTCCACAGCAAGAGAGTCGAGATCACAACACCAAAAGGTGACTAGGTTGCATCGGCACTTTCTTCTGCCACTAACAGTAAGAAATCCAAAGCCTGGACGAGATGAACGTGATGAACGTGCTTGGGTTTGAAGAAGGGCTGATTCTTTCGCGTTTTAAGCCGCAGCAGGAAAGGTGAATCCTTGAGATCACGGCTCTGGATTCCTGAGTCTGCTAAAATATTTTGTAGCCGATGGTTCAAAGGGATTACGGTTCGAACTGCGAAACGTCGAATCTTTGTTGCGCCGCGCTCCCCACTTCTGGTTTCCATCGGCAGAGTGGCAGGAAAGTTTTTGGTTGCGTCACGGCCTGTTCGTGGTAACATCGCAGTGTCTTTCAAAAAGGCCGCACATTCTGTGCGGAGGCTGGCGCGCCCGGACTTAGGCGCTTGAAAATAAAGAAGATTCAAGAGACACATTTTTCAGCCGGATCACCCAAACTCGGCTGCATGGATGAGGTTCCCGGAAAACGTGGTTTCCCCAAGTGTGGAAACCGTTCGCAAGCGACCACAAACTCACATAGGTAAACAGATGAACGAAGGATTTAATCAGCCGCAGAACCCCTCTAACCGGAGGCCGCGGCGTCGTAAACGCACTTTCGGCAGCAATCAGCAATCACAGGGCGGACAACAGGGGCAAGGTCAAGGGCAGGGAAACGGACGCTCTGACGGACGTTCCGGAGGTCCACAAAACCGCAACAATCGGAACAACCGCAATAACCGCAACAACCGCGGCCCCCGCCGCAGCAATGTTTTTGTCGGGCCCATGGACCATAGCTATCGTTCCCAAAATGGGACGGGCCAGAGCCAGGGACGCTTCCGTAACGGTTTTGCAAGTCAAACAGGCGAACTGGAACCTTTGCCTCCACAGGAAGATGCTCCGACCAGGATTTATGCGTTTATTGACGATCTGTTCTTTTTGGCCAAAATTCAGGAAGTTGGACGCAAGCTCAACATCAAAGTCGAGTTCGTGAAGACTGAGAAAGAAGTCACCTCCAAGGCGGGCGCCGACTCCGAGGACAAACCCTCCTTGATCATTGTCGATCTCAATAGCAACAGCATCAAGCCTGTGCCTCTCATCACCAAACTGCGGTCTAAGTTCAAGAAATCGACCTCCATTGTGGGGTTCGTCTCCCACGTTCAGGGTGATCTGAAGATGAAGGCCCAGGAGGCCGGATGCGACGTGGTGATGCCGCGCTCAGCTTTCTCGCAGAACCTGCCTAATATCCTGCGTCGCCATGCCGCAGCCGACGAGGCAGAGGACAATTTCAATAAGGTCTAAAAAGCACTCAGCGATTAGCATTCAGCCCCTGAGTACTTCGAGACAACTGAGTAGCTCTCCCTTACGTCCAACTGCCTGAGGAACCCTGGAATGGCCCTGACTCGCGCCTATGAAGAGCACGAGGTCACACCGGAACTGCGGCGGACCTACTGCAGCATACGTACCGCGTTTGACCTTCCTTTCGTTCCTACTCTGTTCAAACTCTCTGCGGGAATCCCTGAATACCTGCTCAAAATGTGGGACGATCTTGGCCCGGTAGTCTGCTCTAAGGAATTTCAAACTGCTGCACAGGCCTTTCAGGAAATTGCTCATTCCACGGCGGTCTCCGGCGGCTGGACCTTCTCTGACCAACCCAAAGTGCTGGCGGCCGAGAAGTTCTCAAATGCGGATATCCGCGTGATCGGCGGAATCGTCTCCCTGTTTGCCCGGGCCACCGCCCAGATGGCTCTGTTCTCACGCCTGATGCAGCGTGGCTATTCCGGTGGACAGAAGGGAAGAGTCACCAGTTCAAAGCAGAATTCCGCCCTCTCCCAGATGGTGCGGCTCGATGTGCCGAATGAGCGTGATGCCGGACTGCGTGTGTGGCTCATCTACACCGACATTCGCAAGACTACCGGCAGCAAATCGGTACTGAGCCTTTACCGGATACTCTCTTTCTACCCCGGTTATCTGGCCTCCGCATGGCTCGATAGTAAGAAGCTGCTGGCCGAGCCTTCTTTCCTGAGTGCGCGTGAAGATTTGAACCGCCGTGTCCGTGCTTTATTGACCGGATTGCCGGTAAAAGATCATCGTGCCCTGCTGAAGGATCTGGACCCGGCCAAATGGCGTGAAATTGAAGAAACCGGTGATAGTTTTGCGCGTCTGCTGCCCCAGTTCGCCTTGCTCACGGCAATATGGCAGCGCTCTTTTCCCAGCGCCTCCCGCCTGATCGGCGCCGCCTAAAGTATCAATCAGTGTTTATCTGTGTTGATCTGTGGTGAATTTCTTCTATCCCGGCGGCCAGCCCAGCGCTCTTCCTCCGATTAAATGCAGATGCAGGTGAAACACTGATTGGCCGGCGCTTGGCCCTACGTTGTAGACCGTGCGATATCCCTGCTCGATTCCGCGCTCCCGCGCGATTTTTGCTGCCACGATCTGGCAATAGCCCAGCAGTTCCGCATCGGCCTCCTCCGCCTCCTTGAGTCCCACGATGTGCTTCTTGGGAATGATCAGCACATGCGTCGGCGCCTGCGGATTAACGTCTTCAAAGGCAAACGCCCGGTCATCTTCATACACTTTCTTCGAGGGAATCCGGCCGGCAATGATCTTGCAGAAAAGGCAATCAGTCATAGAGGAATGGTAACAGAGGCATGGGGACGATTTGAAAGCCTTTCAACGGTATAACAGGTCTATAATCCACTATTCGTTTCGTAATCTCCCGGAGATCGAAACCAAATGTCTAAAAATATAGCTATAGAAATAGTTACGGCAGACGTTCTTAATTTCGAGGCAGACGTCCTTGCATTGAAGTTTGCGCGAGATTTATATGGGGCAGACTTGGTTGTTCATGACAAACTCGCGAGTTCAGGGAAAGAAGTACACCTGCCCGAAATAGGGGATGTCGCATGGCACTCATCTAACGAATGCCTGAAAACAGAAAAAGTGCTGTTTGTAGGCGTAAAGCCTCTGAACCAATTCCGTTATGGTGAAATTCGCGAGTTTGCATCCAAGGTGCTGAATACGTTAACGGATGAAAAGCCGGAAACACGCCATGTGGCTCTTACATTGCATGGACCTGGTTATGGACTGGATGAAATCGAGGCTTTCAAGTCTGAATTGGCAGGTTTACTGGACGCTGTAAACAGCGGAAATTATCCTCCAAGCCTTGAAGTTATTTCGTTCGTTGAGAGAAATTCGCAGCGCACAGAACGACTGCAGGTTGTACTCGATTCTTTGTTTCCAGATGGGCTGATATTAACAAACAAGCAAAGATCGACCGCAGGCCGTAAGAGACGCGTCGACAAAGAATTGCAAAGCGTTGGTCGTTCGTCAGCAGAAAAGCCTCACGTTTTTGTCGCCATGCCGTTTGCAACAACAATGCAAGATGTCTTTGATTATGGAATTCAACCGCCTGTTAAAAAGGCTAAGTTTCTTTGTGAGAGAGCAGATTATGCCTTCTTTACAGGGGATGTAATCCAATGGGTGAGAGAAAGAATAACTTCAGCTGCTTTGGTTATAGCCGAGCTAACTGATCAAAATCCAAATGTTTATCTTGAGGTGGGATATGCCTGGGGAAAAAATATTCCGACTGTTCTTCTCGTGAGAGACAGTGCCGATCATCTTAAATTTGATGTTCGTGGACAACGATGCCTGATCTATACAACTATAAAAGAGCTCGAAAAGAAGTTACTCCGTGAATTGCAGGGTGTTACCGCAAATAAAGACAGTCGATCTCCCCGTTATGTTCATCGGAGTACTTCATCATTGTGACCATTCGCGTTGATTCGCGCCATTCGCGGCGTCGTTCTTAATCCAGCCTGACCAGAAAGATTCCCGCGTCGGTCTGCGTCTCCTGCAGCACTTCTTCTGCGCGTTTTTTGTCGTCCTGCAGCACCTTGATGCGAATCCACTCTTCCCCTATCGGACTGGTGAATTGCAGCACTTGGGCGGTGTGATAGCGGCGCATGAGCTTATCTTTAAGCCTGTTTGCTTCTTGCACGTCTTTGAATCCGCCGATCTGCACACACCATTTTCCACCGGTCTCAATGGGCTTGGGTGTTTCCAGCACCTCGATCTTCACCTTGGCCGTTCCTGGCCGCCAGACATCCAGCTTGATGGCCGCAGCTTTGGATAAGTCGATCACCCGGTCATTCACAAATGGGCCACGGTCGGTGATTCTCAACAGAGCAGAACTCCTGGTCGCAAGATTGGTGACCCGGACAATTGAATTCAGAGGCAGAGTGCGATGAGCGGCGGTCATGCCGTTCATGTCATAGACTTCGCCGTTCGAACCCTTGCGTTGATGGTAGGCAGGGCCATACCAGCTCGCCCATCCAGTTTCGGTATAAAGGACAGGCGCATCCTCAGGAAAGGAAATCTCCGGTTTTTCCGCAGGAGTTGAGACCGTGGGCTGAGCTGCCGGAACTGAAGGAGCGAGCTGCGGCGCAGGAGGCACATTCGCCTGCAGCGGGCGTTTATGCTCGCTGCAACCGGCCAGAAAGATCGTGCAGCACAACAGCAGGGCCGCTATTTGGAGCGATTTTGGTCCATATATTCGGCCAGCTTGTGCAGCTTCTCGGCCGCGGTGTGCAGCGCCTTGCTGGAATGATTGCGGATCGCGGGCACCACTTCGTTGTTGAAATAGGTGATCACTTTCTCGCTCTCTTCTTCGATCTTGCGCGCGGCTTCGCCGAATTCCTTGTCCAGCTTGCGCCCGAAATCCTCCATCTTGGAGTTGGGCTTCTGAGTGTTTTCCGGAGACATAATTCCTCATCATTGCGGCAGTGGCCAGAAGCTTTGATTATGATGCGACTTATGCGCGCCGGTCAATGGCCTATCTTATTTCCAATCATTTTTATCAGCACCCGCTGGGCAAAGGGCATGTAGATCAATGCGGCGGTAGCGCCCAGCGCCAGGCCCAGCCCGATGCGATCGGCAATCAGAAAAGGTGAGAGGGCCCACAGCATATCCAGGATGAACAATGCCGGAAACAGAATGCGATATTTCTCTTCCAGCAGGTGGTAATCAAAAGCAGTCGCGGTAATCAGATACAGCCGCACTGCAACTCCCACCAGTGCCGTCACCAGATACAGGACGAAGGCGATATGTCCGATGCGGCCCCAGGCGCGGTCGCACGACAATGAAAGCTGGTCAAGGCGGAACAACGCGCATAAATAAAAAATCAGGTACATGACCTGGCAAAGGGTAAATAACAGCCGGGTTGCACCACGGCTGGCGCGCGGCAGCTCCGTTTCGTGAATTGCAGGTGTCACGGCAGGCGCAACAGGCTCTGTTGATCTGGTTTCTGCTGCTGGCGTTTCTGTCTTTGGTGGAGGCGTGGCGGCAACCGGTTTCGGCTGCTCCTGGATGGCGATGACCTCACCCAGGAAACGATATCCGCGCTTGGCAATGGTTTCGACGTACTTTGGTTTGGCGGCTGAGTCGCCGAGCACGTCCCGCAGCTTGGCCATGGCCGTGTTCAGCCCATGGTCAAAATCAACAAAAGTATCCTGGGGCCAGAGACGCTGCCGCAACTCTTCACGGGCAACCACGTCTCCAGGACGTTCAAGCAGCGCCACGAGCACCTGGAATGGCTGCATCTGCAGCTTCAGGCGTGTGCCGTTACGGCGCAGCTCCGCCGCCTTCACGTCAGCTTCAAAGTCATCAAACTTATATTTCAGGACTGGTTCCATGGAGCGAAAAGCAATACTAGCAGCTAGTAGCTAGTAGCTAGAAGCCAGTAGCTGCTCTTACAATCATTATCCTATGCATGCCCGCCGACAGCAGGTGCTTGGCCTGGCACTGTTCGCGCTCATTATTCTGCTTTTCACATGGCTGCGCCATTGGTGGAGCGCAGCTTGAGCCTGCCTTTGCTGGTAGTACTCCTGGGCCCTACGGGCAGCGGAAAAACCTCTCTGGCCATCGCTCTTGCCGAACACTTTCACGGCGAAATCGTGAGTTGTGATTCCGTAGCCGTTTACCGCGACCTGGAGATCGGCACGGCAAAACCTTCACGCGAAGAGCGGCAGCGTATTCCTCATCACCTGATTGACGTGGTTTCGCCCGCCGCATTCCTCACCGCGGGTGACTACTCGCGGCTGGCGCGCCAAGCCTTGAATGAAATCGTCGCGCGCCGGCATTTTCCCCTGGTGGCAGGCGGCACTGGATTTTATCTGCGCGCCCTGCTGGAAGGCCTGTTTGCCGGCCCTCCGCGCTCAGAGGAATTACGGGAGCGTCTGCGCCACAGGGCTCGGGAGCGTGGCGCGCCCTATCTGCACAAACTGCTGCAACGGCTCGATCCCTCAGCAGCCCAGGCGATTCATCCCAATGACGTTGCCAAGATAATCCGCGCCCTGGAGATCTGCGTCAGCTCCCGCCGGCGCATGACCGACCTTTGGCAGCAGGGCCGCGATCCTCTTCAAGGCTTTCGCATTCTTCGCCTGGGCTTGAATCCTGAGCGCGAACTCCTCTACCAGCGCCTCAATGCGCGGGCACAACAGATGTTCCAGCAGGGCTTGATCGAAGAAACTCTCAGCCTGGTGCAGCATTATGGCGACAGCATTCAGCCCTTGCAGTCTCTCGGGTACAAACAGGCTGTTCAATATCTGCGCGGCGAATTATCTCTGGAACGGGCAATTCTTCTGGCCCAGCAGGGGCATCGCAATTACGCCAAGCGCCAGATGACATGGTTCCGCCGCGAGCCTGACGTGCATTGGCTCAATGGCTTCGGCGATGATCCGCAAGTGCAACAGGCATGCATGGAACACCTTCACCGCCAGCTTTGAATCTATTTCTGCATAACCGGAAGCAGACGAATTTCCTCCACTCACGGCAAAGCACCGTTTTTGGTGAAAAATTTCTTGACATGTTTGCGGGCGTACCTCAATATGTTGGGTGTACCAGAGCAGCTCCACAATTCGTAGCGCTGCTCTGGTGCACAAGGGCCCTAAGGATTCAAATTCTTCAGGAGGACTTCACAATGGCAGCGAAGAAAAAGGCAGCAAAGAAGACCGCGAAGAAAAAGAAGTAAGTCGATCCCGGAGCCAAAGGCTCCGCAATTTCAAGGGAAAATAGTTATGACGGGTGTTCATTTTGAACACCCTTTTTTCATGACCGCAGGAAATTGAGAGTTCTACCTCGTTATTAAGTTGACGCTTTCTCTTTGGCGCAATAATATCCGCTCAAGCCACTTCGTCCGGGATAACCATGCAAAAAACCCTTAAGAACACCTCGCGGAAGCCCTCGTCAGGCGAGATCATGATTCCGGACAAACTCTATTTTCGCATCGGCGAGGTCAGCCGCCTCTGTGGCCTGCCCAGTTACGTGCTGCGCTTCTGGGAAACCGAGTTCCCGCAACTGAAACCCTCCAAAAGCAGCACCGGGCAACGGATGTACCGCCGTCTGGACGTAGAGAATGTTTTGCGCATCAAGAAGCTGCTCTATGAAGAAGGCTTTACCATCGCCGGAGCGCGCCAGGTACTGAGGGCGGAGACCAAGAAGAAGCAGGCGCCTCTGCCGTTCACTGCGCCTGAAACCAACGTAGTCCATTTGAAGCAGGTCAGGCAGGGGTTGAAAGAGATTCTGGGACTGCTCTCGGCCAAACGCTAGCTTTTTTATGAATTCCGAGCGCAGCGAGGAATCCCTCTTCCCAAAAGAACCATAAGGACAACCTCGCCTGAATCGGCTTGATACATGGCCACAGGGTTCCCTCACTTCGTTCGGGATTAAAGAAAAAAACCTCTTTCAGAACTCAGGCTGCATCCAACCAAAGTGGCTATATAATGGCAATAGCTCACCTTTAGGTGCTTGATCCGTCTGTAGATAAAGGTCTTCAATGTCGAAAAAGCTTCAAGTCTCTCTTCTTCTCAGCTCCATAGTCATCATTGCGTTCGCGGTAGTCGGCGGCTGGGGGGTACACGCCTCTTCCAGCAGCAACAATAAGAATAATGATGGCGCTTACAGCCACATGCAGGTTTACAGCGAAGTGCTCTATCACATCCGCGCCGAATACGTGGAAGAGCCCAATATGCCGGTGGTTACTAACGGCGCGCTGCACGGCCTGCTCGAGTCGCTGGACGCCAATTCCAGCTATCTAAGCCCAGCGGAATACAAGGTCTTCAAGCAGAAGAAGGGCGAAAGCAAAGCCAACGTTGGTGCAACCGTCTCCAAGCGTTACGGGTATGCGGCGGTGGTGGCCGTGATTCCCGGTGGCCCGGCAGATAAAGCCGGAGTCAGCAGCGGCGACATCATTGAAGCTATTGAAAACAAGAGTACCCACGAGATGTCGCTGGCGGAAGTCAGGAGCGAACTCGCCGGTGAGGTTGGTTCGCGCGTGAATTGCACGATGATCCGCGCCCGCAAGATTGAACCGCAGAAGGTCACCATTATCCGCGAAGCCATGAATCCACCGGCTGCCCAGGAGCAAATGATGGCCGACAATACCGGTTACATCAAGCCGGTGGTGCTGACCAAAGGCAAAGCCCAGGAAATCAGCAACAAGATCAAGTCATTGCAGAAGCAAGGCGCCAAGAAGCTGATTCTCGATCTGCGCAATGATGCCGATGGTGACGAAGAAGAAGGCGTTGCCGTCGCCAATCTGTTCCTTGGCAAAGGAACCATTACCTATCTCACAGGACAGAAATTCAACCGCGTGAACTACGCCGCTGACCCGCAGAAGAAGGTCACCGATTTGCCCCTGGTGGTGCTGGTGAATCGCGGAACGTCCGGTCCCGCGGAGATAATTGCCGCCGCGATTCTCGACAATGCCCGCGGCGACATTCTGGGTGATAAGACCTTTGGCGATGGCTCAGTGCAGAAGCTGATCGAGGTGCCGGATGGCTCTGCCCTGCTGCTTTCAATCGCCAAGTATTACACCCCCAACGGCAAAGCGATTCAGGAGAACGGCATTACTCCCAACATTCAGGTCGCCTCTGCGGATGATCTGCCGCCTGTAGCCGATGATGACGACAATTCCAGCCCCTCTGATGAGCCGCAGAAGGTTCAGCCCAAAGAGGACGAACAGCTTCACCGCGCCATCGAAGTGCTCAAAAATAAGACCCAACAGAAGAGCTAATCTTTAGATAATCTCTCCCGAACGCGCCTGTATCCCAGGCGCGTTTTCTTTTTTCTTTTGCATTTAAAGTCTTATCTGTGTAAATCAGTCCAATCTGTGTCATCTGTATTGCTGTCTTTCAAATGCTTCGTGGTCTGAAAAGAATTTGCCCTTCTCCGCGACCTCGTTTTTCCTCGTTCTGATAAACCGGCATATCTCTAGTCAAATAAGGAAAATGTGCCGCACTAACCTTTCAGAACTCTTTTTGCCTCTCTCCGTGATCTCAGTGTCTCCGTGCCTCTGTATTGCTATATCCAAAATTCTTGTCTTCCTGTGAAGAATTTCATGCTGCTCTTGCCCCGAAAGTCTTGAGGAACTGAAACAGTGCCAGATCAGATACACATAAACTTACTTTTGCTTCCTCTGC
>Ga0066662_10000917_pt1 | contig 13138 bp, 10 predicted proteins | sample GraSoiAngelo_111_FD_133939 | JGI IMG/M metagenome (GOLD analysis project Ga0066662, IMG submission 133939) | Grasslands soil microbial communities from the Angelo Coastal Reserve, California, USA - 14_0903_12_40cm | ecosystem: Environmental > Terrestrial > Soil > Grasslands | place: USA... | reverse complement strand
GCTGACAATGCAAGCCGCGAGGCTGCGCCCTTGAGCGGGCGGTGTCATCAATTCATCACGTCGGAAGCACGTGCGTGGCGTGCCGGATGATTTTGGGCGCGCCTGCTCACGAGCATCGGAAGCCCGTTCGCCGGCCGCAAGGTCACGCGCAGCACAGGCCACACAGCATGGCCGGGGACCAGTCGGAAGCTGAATTGCTTGACGATCATGGCGAGGATCAGCGTCGCCTCATGCAGCGCGAAGGTAGAGCCAATGCATTTGCGCGGTCCGGCTCCGAACGGAAGATAGGCGAAGCGATCGATGGTCCCGGCGGCACCGCCGAGAAACCGCTCCGGGTCGAAGGCATTGGGGCGATCCCACAGCAAGCGGTGTCTGTGCAGTACATAGGGCGAGATAACAATCAGCGACCCCGGCCTGACCCGCTCGCCATTCAGTTCGTCATTGTCGATTGCGACCCGGCTTATCGCGGCGATCGGGGGATAAAGGCGAATCGTCTCTTCGATCACCGCGCGCGTCTCGATGAGCCGGTCCGCAATGGCGCCTGTGGGCGGTCCCGTCAGTTCGCGATCCACTTCGGCTTCGATCCGAGCGCGCCATTGCTCCGATTGCGAAAGCAGGAACAGCGCCCAGCTCAGCGTGTTCGCCGTGGTCTCGTGACCGGCGGCGATGAATGTCAGGATGTTCGATCTTACCTCGGCTTCGGTGAGACCCTCGCCATTGCCACTGCCGGTTTCGAGCGCCTCCAGCAGCCGCGTCAAAAGATCATTCGGCGCCCGGCTCGGTCGCTCCGAGAGAATCCGCCGGCGCGCCGAGATGACCCGGTCCACTTCCGCTTCAAAAAATTTCAGCGTCGAGCGTACCCGCAGCCGGCTTAAGCGGGGGACAAATTCAGGTACGCCGAGCAGGTCCAGCGGACTGATTCTGCCGATCGTGTTGAAGTAGGTCGCCATCGCCATTCGAATGTCTTCGGCGTCCGACCCAAAGCCGTCCGAGAAGATGGTGCGTTCGACGACATCCAGCGTGACCCTCGCCATCTCTGCCGCCACATCGATTGTGGCGCCGTCACCGGCACCACGCCACCTGTCGATCAAGGCCTCGCCCGCCGACATCATTGCAGGCGTAAAATCCATCACGGTCCGGCGCGCAAACATCGGCGCAAGCACCCGCCTTTGCTGGCGCCATTGTTCTCCCTCGGCGCTCAACAACCCGTCATTCAGGCCCGCCGAGAGCACCCGGCGCTGCAGCCGGTCCTTCCGGTAGTTTCCGGCATTGTCGAGCAGAACGTGACGGATGGCTCCGGGTTCGTGAACCAGCAGCACATGGCCGATCGGCAGTCCTCCGGAGACGATCGGCTGCTCAAAGTGGGCGGAAGCCCAGCATTCCAGCGGATTGCGCTTCAGGGTGCGAATAAGGGCGAGCGGCCTCAGCGGATGCGCCTGGGGCTCGGGGGCCGGTGGACAGTATTCCCGGCTTGAGCGCAGGTCGTGTTCTGGAGCATTAAGCATACAGACCATCCCGACAAAGATTTAAACGGCAAAACCATGCAATTACAAAGATTAAAATGTCCATTTACCGCGGTAGTTCCCGCCTCTCTCTAAGCCTCCAGCCCAGCGGGCGGGGTTCTCCCCAGCAGAATACGGCTCCGCGACGGGCAGTGCTTGATCGCCGTAATGCTTTTTGCTGGAATGGCGGAGGTTGAGGTGTGCGATGAAGTGGGTAGAGGAGCGCGACCTTTTAATCGCGCAAACCATGACATTTGTTCAGTCGATCACCGGCAAGAAGCCGGACCTGGAAGCGCGCGAATCGCGCATCGAGTTCGCGCCACTGGACAAAATCGAAACCGTTGCGCGGCCCATTGAAATTATTCAGGCGTCGCGGCCGGTGCCACGAAGCGGATTGCGCGAAGAAATTCAGGGCAGGGTGGCGGCTTTCCGTGCTCACCAGCAGCTTTTTGACCGCGAGCGCGATGCTTATTGCAAGGCCGTCCTGACCAGGGTTCGCGCCTCGATCCGGAGCCAGCCGAAATCGTCGGGCGACTGAGCAGTCGCGCCAGCGCCACGATCTCGTGCTGAAAGCGCCGGGCACGTCACGAAATCTACGCCTATGAAATGAGGGCGCTCGTTTCCAGACGGGAAAGCGACGCGCCAGATCATTCGCGGCGTCCTTGATGGCGCATAGTAGGCAAAGGCTCCTGATGCGGCTTCCATTCTTTTACGGCTGGATAATCGTGGTTGTCACATTCGTGACCATGGCGATCGGGGTGAACGCGCGCACCAGTTTCTCACTGTTCTTTCCGCCTATCATCGACGAGTTCGGATGGGAGCGCGGCGTAACGGCGGGCGCGTTCTCATTCGGATTTGTGGTATCCGGCGTGGTGAGCCCGCTGATCGGACGACTGATGGATCGAGCCGGTCCGCGCGCCGTAATGGAAATTGGCGTTGCCCTGATGGCAGGCGGCATGCTGCTCGCGCCGCTGACGAGCCAGCCGTGGCATCTGTATCTCACGATCGGCGTCATGGTCGGCGCCGGCAGCGTGTGCCTCGGCTACTCCGGTCAATCGCTGTTCCTGCCGAATTGGTTTAACCGACGGCGCGGCCTCGCCATGGGGCTGGCATTCGCCGGCGTCGGCATCGGATCGATGACGCTGCTACCATGGGTCCAGCACATCATCGAGCAGAGCGGGTGGCGCACGGCGTGCACCACGATGGGAATCCTGATTTTGGTTGTGCTGGCGCCGATAAACCTGTTGCTGCACAAGCGCCCCGAAGACATCGGCCTGCAGCCAGATGGAGATGCGGCGCCTTCTGCCTTGATCAAGCCGGTATCCTATGTGGTCGATCCCGATTGGGCGAATACCGACTGGACGCTGGGCCGGGCGGTTCGCACCGGGCGGTTCTGGTGGCTCGCCGTCGGTTACTTCGGCGGATTGTACATCTGGTACGCTGTGCAGGTTCACCAGACCAAATATCTTCTCGACATTGGCTTCGGTCCAGGCGTCGCGGTCTGGGCGTTAGGTGCCGTCAGCCTGCTCGGTATTCCCGGTCAGATATTGCTTGGTCATGTCTCCGACCGGATCGGACGCGAATGGGTCTGGACCGCCAGTTGTCTGGGCTTTGCGATTTGTTTCATGGCCTTGATCGCGCTGGCGCAGTTTCCGACCCTGCTGCTGGTTTATGTCATGGTGCTGGCGCAGGGCGCGCTGGGTTACGGTCTGACCTCGATCATGGGCGCTGTGGTCCTGGAAATATTTCAGGGCAAGCATTTCGGCAGCATTTTTGGCAGCATCATGCTGGCGGCGCTCGCCGGAGGCGCCGCCGGCCCCTGGATGACGGGGCTTCTGCACGATTGGACCGGGAGCTATACGCTTGGTTTCGCAATCTCTATCGCGGTCAGCGGATTGTCCGCGGTGGCGGTCTGGTTAGCTGGGCCACGCAAGGTACGCGCGGTCGCGGGCCAACTCCACCGGACCAAGACACTTTAGCGCGAACCGCAACACCCGGGATATACGGGCTTGCCGATACTGGCGGCTTGTGGGCTTAATCCGGCTTCGGAATGAACCGGATTGAGGGCCCATGAACGAGCATGTTCAGACCACGACGACCGCGCCGCTGTTTAACCCGCTGTCGCCGGAGTTCATTCGCGATCCCTATCCGCATTACGAGCGGCTGCGCACCACCGATCCGATGCATGTTACGCCGTTCGGCGCCTTTGTCGCCAGCCGGCATGCCGAAGCCAGTCTGGTGTTGCGCGATCGGCGGTTCGGCAAGGATTACGTCGAGCGCACCATCCGCCGCTATGGGCCCAAAATCATGGAAGAGCCGGTCTTTCGCAGCATGAGGCATTGGATGCTGCAGCAAGATCCGCCCGACCATACGCGCTTGCGCGGGCTTGTCGTCAAAGCGTTTACCGCGCGCAGGGTAGAGGACATGCGTCCGCGCATCCAGCAGGTGGTCGATCAAACGCTGGATCGCATCGCCGCGCAGGGGCACATGGACCTGATCGAGGATTTTGCGTTCCGGCTTCCGGTCACCATCATCTGCGACATGCTCGGAATTCCCGAGGATCATCGCGAGGTGTTCTACACCAGTTCGCGCGATGGCGGACGCCTGCTCGATCCGGTGCCGCTAAGTCCGGCCGAAATCGAGCAGGGCAATGCCGGCAACCTGACCGCCCAGCTGTACTTCCAGCAACTGTTCGAGTTGCGGCGGAAGAACCCCGGTGACGACCTGACGACGCAACTGGTGCAAGCCGAGGAAGACGGCAGCAAGCTGTCGAATGAGGAACTGACCGCCAATATCATTTTGTTGTTCGGAGCCGGGCACGAAACCACGGTCAATCTAATCGGCAATGGTTTGCTGGCGCTGTACCGCAACCCCGATCAGCTTGCCTTGCTCAAGGCCAATCCCCAGCTCATCTCCAACGCCATCGAGGAGTTCCTTCGGTATGACTCGTCGGTCCAAATGAGCGGCCGGGTTGCTTTGGAGGACATTGAGGACCTTGGCGGCAAGCGGATCCCCAAAGGCGAGAGCGTGCTGTGCCTGTTGGGTTCGGCCAACCGGGACCCGGCGGTGTATCCCGACCGGCCCGAGCGGCTCGATATCACTCGGCAACGAATCCGGCCGCTGTCCTTTGGCGGCGGGATTCACCTCTGCCTCGGCGCGCAACTCGCTCGTATCGAGGCCGAGGTGGCGATCTCCACCCTGTTGCGGCGGCTGCCCGAGTTGCGGCTCGACAACCCCGAAAATCCGGAATGGCGGCCGACCTTCGTGCTGCGCGGCCTCAAGAGCCTGCCCGCGAGCTGGTAAACAGCGCCCGTCGTGATGGCGCTGTGACTTCGCCACACTTGTCACTATATTCGGCCTTGCTCCGGGGCGGATTTCGGCTGGGGTGGGCGCAGGCCATCAGCGCGATGGCCTTGGCCGCGCGGATCGCCCCGGTGATCCGGTGCGGAGCCGCGCCGGAGCGTGCTCAAAGGGAGACGCCGTGCAGACGACGCTGCTCGGATTGGCGATTGCTTTTATCGTTGCGCTATTAGCCGCGCTGATCGGCCCGTACTTTATCGACTGGAATCAATTCCGGCCGCAGTTCGAAGCCGAGGCGACGCGGGTTGTCGGCGCGCCGGTCCGTGTCGGCGGTGAACTGGATGCGCGGCTGCTGCCGACGCCTTCGCTGCGGCTACGCTCCGTAGTGGTTGGCGGAGCCAATGATCTCGGCAAAGTCCACGCCGACAAGCTCGATGTGGAATTTAGCCTGGGCGCGTTGATGCGCGGGGAATGGCGCGCCGACGAACTGACCGTCAACGGCATGTCGCTTGATCTCGGGCTGGACTCTCAGGGCCGGATCGATTTGCCGGCCTCGAGCGGAAAATTCAATTTGGGGTCGCTCGCGATCGATCGCCTGAACCTGACCGGCCGCATGGCGTTGCATGACGCGGCGAGCCACGGGACGCTTGAGCTCAACGATATCGCTTTCAGCGGTGACGTGCGCTCGCTAGCCGGATCGGTTCGCGGCGACGGCAACTTCACGATCTCCGGCGTACGCTACCCGTTCCGAGTGTCGTCGGGTCAGAGTGTCGATGGCAATGGCACCCGCGTTCATCTCAACATCGACCCGGGCGCGCGTGCGCTGTCGGTAGACCTCGATGGGGTGCTTTCGTTCGAGGCGCGTGCGCCCCGTTTCGAAGGCGCGCTCGTGCTTGCCACGCCCGCCGGGCTGAAGGCGCAGGGTAACATCCCGATCACGCCGTGGCGACTATCAGCGAAGCTCAAGGCTGACGCCGCGGCCGCACGGTTTGAACAGCTTGAGGCCAGCTACGGCGCTGAGGAGCGCGCGATGAAGCTCGCAGGCCTTGGCGAGCTGCGGTTTGGTTCGTCGCCGCTGCTGCATGCCGTGCTCTCGGCACGCCAGCTCGATGCCGATAGATTCGCCGCGCGCGACAGTGCGGCCACCGAGCCAGTTCGGCTTCTTCCGGCCTGGCGCGCGCTGATCGCCGAGCTGCCGCAGCCGCCAATTCCAACGCAATTCGAATTCAGCGCCGAGCAAATCATGGTTGGCGGCCGTCCGGTCCAGAATGTTGCCGCCGACCTGCGCAGCGACACCAGATCGTGGACAATCGAGCGGCTGGATTTGCGCGCGCCCGGCGCCACGCTGTTGTCGCTGAGCGGCGCCAGGGCGCATTCGGCGTCGTCCAATTTCAGCGGTGCGCTCAACCTGGATTCGTCAGACCCGGACACGCTGGTGACGTGGTTGCAGGGCCGTGGCGATGTGACCTATCGCACCCAGAAGCCGCTACGGCTGCAAGGTGACGTTAGCGTCAGTCCGGGAAAACTCGCGCTCGAGAGCCTGAAGGCCGAAATCGAGGGAGGCGCGGTGGAAGGCCGGATCGAAATGTCGGATCGTCAGGCCGGTGGATCTCGCCTGGATGCCGAACTGAAGGGAGATCATCTCGACCTGGATGCGGCGGTAGCGTTTGCGCGCTCGCTGGCGGGGCCGCAAGCCGAATGGCCTGAGGAGGCGCGTGTTTCGCTGGACGTTGACCATGCCACTTCCTCGGGTCAGGAGTTGCGACCATTGATGACGAAGCTGAGTTACACGCCTAAAGCCATCACGCTGGGTCAGCTCCGGATCGGCGCCGGAGGGGTCGTGGTGGAAGGCGCGGGCGATTTCGATCGCATCAATGGCACCGGCAAGCTGAACCTGAATTCCAGCGCCGCCTCGCTCGGTCAAATCACGGGTCTTGTCGCACCTTTGGCGCCGACGTTGGCATCGCGGCTGGCTGCAATCGGGCCAATGCCGGGCCCGGCGCGAGTCAATCTTAGCGTCGATGCCGGCAAAAATCCCCGGCGCGAGGATCGCGCCAACACACGCGCCGTTCTTCAGGTCGAAGCGCCGCAGCTCAGCGGCGCGGTCACGCTGACGGCGACGCCGGAGATCGCCGCGTTGCGCGGGATTGACCTTGATGCGCTCCGCCGCACCGAGTTCAGCCTCGAATCCAAACTGTCATCCGGGAATGGCCGCACATTGCTGGCGCTGTTGGGGCTGGATCGCGCGATCGCGCTGAGCGAACGCCCGGCCGAATTCGAAGGATCGGTGACGGGCGCCTGGGGAGCGCCATTGCGGCTGAAGGCGAAATTGTCGGCAACCGGTGTGGAAGCCGAAGCGCACGGCAGCGCCGAGCCGTGGACGCAAGACACCAAGGCGAATTTCGACTTGAATGTTCGTGGTGTCAGTCTCGCGCCGCTGCTCGATCTGAGGCCGACCGATACGCTGGCACAGAACATCAACCTGTCCTCGCGTGTGTCCCTAAATAAAGCCAGGCTGAGCTTCGATGATCTTGACACCGCAATCGCCGGCTCTCGGCTGCGCGGCCACGTTGCGGTCAGCCTTGATGGCGAGAGGAACGTCGAAGGGGAGGTCGGTCTTGACGCGCTCGATCTCGCGCCGGTGTTCGCGCTCGCCATTGGCGGTGGTGGGCACGATGCGGCAGAGCCGCTAGGTGCTGGACTATTAAAGGGCTGGCGAGGCCGCATCGCGTTCCAGGCATTGCGTGGGTTATTGCCGGGCGGCAGCGAGTTGCGCCCGGTCAGCGGAATCATCAACAGCAACGGTCAGTCGCTGAGCTTCGAGAAGATCAAGGGCGGAATTGGCGGGGGCGAATTGGTCGCCGATATCGATGGCAGACCGGGCGCCAATGGAATCGTCCTGAACGCCCGGGCTCAACTGGCGGGCGTCGACGGTTCAGCGTTGCGCTATGGCAGCCTGACAATGCCCGGCGGCCGGACCTCGATACAGATGACGCTCATGACTCAGGGCCGTAGCTCCGCCGCTTTGACAGGCGCGCTATCGGGAAGCGGGACCGTCACAATTGAATCGGCCCAGGTTCCGGGCCTTAATGCGCGTGTGTTCGATGCCGCGATCCGCGCCAGCGATAATGGGCAGGCGACCGATGACGCCAGGCTCCGGCAGATCATTGAGCCGGTGCTCTCGAGCGGTGCGTTGCCGGTCAAGTCCGCGCAAATTCCATTCACGATTGGCGATGGCCGGCTCCGCGTTGGCGCAACCACGCTGGAGGCCGATGGCGCGCGCGCGGTTGTATCCGGTGGGTTCGATATTCCCGCCGAGCAGGCTGACCTTCGCGTCACTCTCGCCGCGACCGACGTGGGTCAGGCTGCCAGCCGCCCCGAGATTCAACTGTTCGCCGTCGGTTCGCCCGACGGACTGCATCGTACAATCGATGTGACATCACTGTCGTCGTGGTTGGCGGTGAGGGCGATCGATCGCGAAACTCGCAGGCTCGATTCGCTCGATCGCGGCGAGCGCCCGCCATCCATTCGGCCGGCATCGATCCCGTCGACGGCGGCGATCCCTGGCTCGGCGGTCGCGAGGCCGGACCCCGCCTCTGATCCGCCAACGTCCGAACTGCCGAGCCCGCGACGGATTCCGACAAAGCCGAGGCTGACCGCGCCGCGTCCTTCGATCGCCGCGCCCGCCTACAGCGCGCCTGTGGTGAGCCAGCAATTGGCGCCGCTGCCGCCGCCGATCGAGGTTCGTCCCGTTCCCGGTGGCATCCCCCGGCCGCCACGGCCGAAGCCGCCGCTGGTGCTGATGCCGCCGCCGCCGACGCCGGCGCGCTAGGGCGCGCTAGTCGGCCCGCGTGGCGAGCTGGTCGCGCGTTTTGCCGACGGCATCGGCGGAGACGGGCCCCGCGGCTTTTTGCCAGGCATTTCGAATATAGGTCAGCACCGCGGCCACCTCGTCGTTATTCAACTGCCAGCCGAATGAAGGCATTCCCGGTGCGGTCGGCTCCTGCTTCGTCGCCACGCTGCGCCCGCCGCGCAACACAAGCCGAATGGCGCTGCTCGGATCCGTGGCGTGGGCGAGGCCGGATTGCACCAGCGACGGAAATAGCATGGGCACTCCGGCGCCGTCGATCCCGTGACAGGCGGAGCATTTGTCTTGATAGATCGCCTGGCCCGCGGTCATGAGCGAGGACTCCGGCTGCGGGGCCGCCGGATTATCCTGCCTCTGCGGCAGCGATTTGAGATAGGTGGCGATCGCACTCAGATCACTATCGCGATAGTGCGAGGTGGCGTTGACGACTTCCTCAGCCATCAGGCCGGTCGCCGCGCTAATTCGATTGTGCCCGGTCTTCAGGTACGTCCTTATATCCGCTTCGCTCCAGTCGCCCAGCCCCTGCTTGCTGTCGCCGGTGATGTCGGGCGCAAACCATCCCTGAAGAATCGAGCCGCGAAGGTTCTCGGCGTTTTTGTCGCCGCCGAGAAAGGATTTCGGCGTATGGCACGTGGTGCAATGGCCGGGGCCTTGTACGAGATACGCGCCGCGATTCCATGCCGCTGATTTGCTGTTATCCGGCTTGTACTCGCCTTCGGTGAAATACAGCGCATCCCAAACCCACATCGCCTCTCGAATATTGAATGGGAACGGCAGCGTGTTGGTTTTGACCGCCTGATGCACCGGCTCGACCGTGGCCAGATAGGCGCGGATCGCGAGCACGTCCTCGCGCGGCATCTTGGTGTAGGCCGGAAACGGCATGGCGGGGTAGAGCCGCTTGCCATTCGGCAGCACGCCTTTGCGAACGGCGTCGTCGAACTGCTGATCCGTCCAGGCGCCGATGCCGGTCTCGGGATCGGGCGTGATGTTGGGCGTGGTGATGACGCCGAACGGAGTTTCAAGCGGCCGCGCACCCGCAAACGGCTTACCGACCTTCGGCACGGTATGACACGCAAAGCAATCCGCCACGGTCGCAAGGTAATGGCCCCTTTGTATTCGGTCGAATTTCTGCTCGTCCGGATCCGCTGCTCTGCTCATTCCAACTGCGCAGAGCCATGCTGCCGCGGTGCCGATCAGTATCGAGATTTTGATGGCTTTACGCATGAACCAGCGGTCCGGGATTTTTCAGATATTGGCTGCGGATCGCGGCTGCGGCCCAAAACGCCAGCGCCGCCACGGTTCCGGTCGGGTTGTAGCCGGCGTTTTGCGGGAACGCAGTGGCGCCGGTGACGAATAGATTGGGTACATCCCAGCTCTGGAGATAGCGATTGAGCGCGCTGGTGGTGGGGTCGGTGCCCATGATCGCGCCGCCATTCAGATGCGTGGTCTGGTATTCGGTCGCATCATACGGGCCTTTTCGATATTGCTTTTCGACGGTGTGGGCTCCCATTGCCTGAATGATCTCGGCGAATTTGTCGGTCAGGAAGGCATTCTGCTTCAGCTCGTTGTCGTGAAAATCAATTGTCATGCGCATTAGCGGCCGGCCGAACCGGTCCGTGTAGGTGGGATCTAGATCGAGATAGACATCGCGATAGCTGTAAAAGCTTCCATGCACGCCGCTGCCGGGCTTGACGCTGCTGAGATAATTATCGCGAGCCGCGCTCTTCCACGCCGCCCCCCATTTCGGCGTGCCGGGCGGCACCGGTGTGGTCTGGATCGGCCTGCCGCCGGTCTGCACCTGGCCCATGTAGCCGCCGCCGACGAACCCGTGCGGACCATGATCGAAATTGTCACCGTTGAATTCGTCAATGCACATTCCAATCGAGCCGGACGAAATGAAGGGATTGAAGTTGAATTTCTTGTTGTCGAAAAAACCATTGACGCTGGAGATCGTCTGGTGCGTGAAGTTGCGTCCGATCACGCCCTTGTTGGCAACTGGATCATATGGCGTGCCGATCTTCGAGTGCAGCAGCAGTTGAACATTGAAAACCGTGTAGGCGGCCAGGATCACCAGATCGGCCGGCTGCTCCCATTCGTCTCCACCGGTGTCGACAAACGTTACGCCGGTCGCGCGCTTTCCAGAGCGATCGACATTGATGTGTGTGACTTCCGAATTGTCGCGCAGCGAAAAATTTGATTTCCGGATCAAGTGCGGCAGGACCGTCGTCTGTGGACTTGCTTTGGAATAATTGCCGCAGCCGAACCACTCACAGAATCCGCAGTAGGTGCACGGCCCAAGATGGAGCCCGAGCGGATTGGTATAGGCCTGGGACATATTGCCGGACGGTTGCGGAAACGGCTTGTAGCCGAGATCGCGCGCCGCCTTTCCAAACAGCGCATGGCTGAAGGGCTGTTTCTGCGGCGGGTTCGGATACGGGCGCGAACGCGGTCCCTCAAACGGATTGCCACCGTCCTGAATTTTTCCGCGCAGATTGCCAGCCATCCCGGAGGTGCCGCAAAGGTACTCGAACGCGTCATAGTGTGGCTCGAGATCGTCGTAGGTCACTCCCCAGTCCTGGATCGTCATGTCCTCGGGCAGAAACGAAGCCCCATAGCGCTCGATCAGGTGGGTCTTGAGCACGAAATCGCTCGGCTGGAATCGCCATGTTTCGGAATTCCAGTGCACGCCGCCGCCGCCTACGCCATTGGGCGGCATGAAAGAGCCCCATTCCCGAATCGGCAACGCGGTCTGGTTCATCTTGTTGCGGAAGGTGAAGGTGGTTTGCTCTGGCCGCAGGAATAATTCGTGGCGGATGCGATAGCGCAATTCGTCCTGAGCGTAATTCGGCGGGAATTCGGTCGGCGTATCGCGCCAAGGACCGCGCTCGATTGCGATCACATCGAGCCCTTCATCGGTTAGTTCATTGGCCATGATGGAGCCGGTCCAGCCAAGCCCGACGATGACGACATCTTTTTTGGGCAACTTGCGCGGCATCGCTCCTCGCTTCAGCTTTTTTTCGGATTCCAGTCGTTGCGGCCCATGATGCTGACGGGCGGCAGCGGATAGCGCTCATTGTGGCGATCGAGCCAGTCGAGATAATTGTAGCGTGCGCCGGGGTAGCCGATCATCTTCCAGCCCACCATGTCGACGTTTCCGCCATACAGCGGGTCGGCAAAAAATCCCTCCTGCACGTCTTTGATGACATGCGTGAAAAACGATTGACCGTCGACGCCTTCGAGTTTGACCTTGCCGTCCTCGAGGGCCTTCAGAAGATCGTCCTTTTCCTGGTCGGACAAATCGGGGAAACGTTTGCCCTGATATTTCGACTGGCAATATTGATCGAGCGCGGCGAGAGCATCGCGGTAGGTCGCGGCCGGCCCCTTCGCGGATTGCGGGCCCTGCTGCTTCGTGCCGTTCATGAATGGAGGCTGATTGTAGTGGCCTTCGGAGCGGCCATAGGGTCCGGCAAGTTGTCGATCGATGAACACGGCACAACCGGAATCTTTCCCGCCGGGCGTTTGGGGATCGGGCGGAATGATGCGGTCCGCAAACGCCTCGACCGCGCGCGCTTCATCGGAGGTGAAGTAATGCCATGGGCCCGGCCTCACCGGGGCAGGGGGATTGCCGGCATTTGGCGTCCAAGGCAATTCGCCTGAAATCAAGGTGGCGCGGCTTTGGACGGTGCTTAGCAACAGCATTGCCGTCCCCGCCAAAAAGTCGCGCCGTTTCATGGTCATCATCAGCTAACGCAGTTGCGACCCCACCTCCGAACGTCCGCAAGCTTGTTGCGGTTCCTTGACATTCACCAATTCGGTTTTGCTCGAGCTAGCAATTGGTAGCAATTACATGCGCGCGTGCCGATGCTGGCAATCACCTCAGTGTACGCGGCGAAATCTTCACCCGGCTGATTCTTTTGGCTTTTTTCATTCTGCCCAATTGCTCCCAGCCGTTGAGCGCTGCGAGCACAATGGGTCAGCCATGCGACCGCATTTTGAAAATGGGAAGGAGCAAACCGTAAGCGGGCGGCTCCCAACGCGACTGCAATGCTGTAGGTGTCTCGCGACGGATCACCGCCCGGGTGCAAGCCTGCGCTTTAGCTCGAAGCAAGCGCCGGCACCAGACGCGGCAGGCGCTAGCTTTGCGGTGCTTTTGATTCCGGCGACGCGGCAAGCGCCCGGGTACGAAAATAATCCAGAACAAACAAGCGAATGGCCGACGACAGATTTCCTTGCTGGCGGTTGTTGTCGATTTCGCCCACCAGCTCGGACAGCGTCATATCGCGCAGTCCGGAGATTTCCTTCATGCCGTTCCAGAACGCCTCTTCGAGGCTGACGCTGGTCTTGTGGCCGGCGACTACTATGGAGCGCTTCACGACCGGCGATTTCATGATGCATCCTCGCCATCGATCCGGTGCTGATCGAGCAGGTCGCTGGCGCGCTTGGCCAGGCGTTTCTCCACATCGCGTTC
>Ga0066662_10000915_pt1 | contig 13148 bp, 11 predicted proteins | sample GraSoiAngelo_111_FD_133939 | JGI IMG/M metagenome (GOLD analysis project Ga0066662, IMG submission 133939) | Grasslands soil microbial communities from the Angelo Coastal Reserve, California, USA - 14_0903_12_40cm | ecosystem: Environmental > Terrestrial > Soil > Grasslands | place: USA... | reverse complement strand
GTGGATCCTGCTGCTGGCGCTGGCCGTGCACGGGCCGCTTTTGCTGATGCAACTGCCCAATAGCACCTATGACGCCAACCTGCATAAGTTCCTGGCGTCAAATTACGCACAGCACTGGTTCAACCCGTGGAACGAAAAACAATTTACCGGGTTCTCGCAGACGACTTATCCGCCGCTGGAGCATCAGTGGATCGCGCTGTTCTCCCACCTAATGGGATTGAACCTGGCCTATATGCTGGTACAGTTTATCGCCATTCTGCTGCTGCCGATTGGTGTCTACAGGTATGCACGCATCTGGATCAGTGAGCGAGCAGCCAGTTACGCAGCCGTGGCCAGCGTCCTGCTCGGATCGCTCGCCTTTCTGGTATATAACGCAGGGCAGCTTTCCACCACGCTGGCCGCTCCGCTCTACCTAAATGCATTGCCGTACTTGTATGAGTGGTCACGGGAGGGCAAAGGACGCGCCCTGCTTAAAGGATTGGCGCTTACCTTTGCCGCCGCCGCCGCACACCATACCACGCTGATTTTCGGCAGCGTCCTGTTTGCCCTGCCGGTGGCAGCCACGGCTATCATCGACCGCAACCGTGATGGAGTGGATGCCAGCACCGCCGGAGTGGTCTCACGGGCCGCTATCTTTGCGGTACTCGCGATTGCCGGCATTGGCATCGTGCTCCTGCCTTTCTGGATTGCCCTCTATCACAACCCGATCAAGCAGATGCCTATTCCCCACGCCAGCCGCAATAACTATCTGACGAGCATTGAATGGGGCCTGAATTACTGGATCCTTCCCTGGGGCGCAATGATGCTGGCGCTGCCGTACATCTTTGTCCGCGGATTCAAGGAAAAGCGTTTTGTCCCGCTATTCCTGGGCTTCTGGCTCACCATGATCTTTGGCCTGGGCGGAACTACTCCGCTGCCCAAGCTGCTTATGGGACGCCTCTACGAGATCGTTACCTTCGAGCGCTTCAACTTCTGGGCCACCCTGATTGCATTGCCATTCGTCGGGCTTCTGGTCATGCAGTTGATTGATCGTTACGGACGCAAAGCGGTGGTAGCGCTCTCCGTTCTGGCGGCGCTGACCATGTCTATGGCTGTGGCCTGGCCTATGTATCACCCTACGCATGACGCAAAATTCGATGTAAGGGAAATTGCATCATTCCTGAATCGTGATGGCCACGATAAGTACCGTTACGTTACGCTGGGGTTCGGCGCAGACAAGATGGATGAGCTGAGCATCCTTACCAACGCAAGCAGCGTAGATGGCGATTACAACTCCGCCCGCCTGCTGCCGGAAATGACTGCTTATGGCGCCGGACAACTCACCAACTCCAAGTATTACGGCGTAAACGGCATGGAGGCGCTGCGGGCCATCCTGAAGCACGCCGACCAGTACGGCCTGAAATATATCTTTGTCCGCGACATCTACTACGAACCGCTGCTGGCCTTTGCCGGGTGGCGCAAGACCGAAGTCTATGATCGTGGCGCTGTAAGCCTGTGGGTAAAGGAAGGCATTCCTCCGGCCCATCCGACGGATTTCGGTGTGAAACCTACGGCCACGGAAGGGCTGCTTTGGGGCACGCTGCCCTTCGGCAGCAGCCTGCTGGCCATGTTCCTGGTGATTGCTTTCCCCGATCGCAAACGCATGTCTGAAACCATTGAATTCCCAGTAGTCACAAGCGAACAGCCTGTTCTGAGGGAGGCACGGTAATGAAGCATATTCTGCCTGTAATATTCGCTGTGCTGACGGTTGCGCTGATCGCGGCAGGCTCGGTGCACCAGAGTTCTACCGCTCCGGCATCCACGCCGGAAGGCGCTGTGCAGTCGATGTTCAATAACGTGAAGGCACGCAACTGGGGAGGCGCATACTCCTATGTGGCCGGCTCCAGCAATGTTGACCAGCAGGACTTTCAGCGTGATCTGCAGGGCCGCTACAGCAGCCTGCGCACTTACTCGCAGCTTGAGAACGTCGATACCCGCGTGCTGCACGAAAATGATAATGAGGCGCTGGTGCGAACGGAATTGAAGTACTCCACGGCTGTGGGAGCTTCCTATGACACACGTGATCTGAAAGTCACCAAAGACGAGGGCGCATGGAAGGTGAACTGGCAGACGGAGAAGGAAGCCAGTGTTCCTCCGCAGGTTATCCCGGTGAACTACCTGCGCTGGGACGTGATCTGGCGCGGCCAGGGCGATGACTGGGGCGCACAGAACGTCGATGGTCCCCGCATCCGAATCCTTTCAGCAAATTATGCCGAGCGCGACGGCGCGGTGATCGTGATGGGCGAGGTAGTGAACGAAGATACAGTTCCCGCGTTCGTCTCCGTGGGAGCGTATCTGGTCGACAAGAACGGGCAGGATGTGGCTTTCGAGAGCAGCTTCGACAAGATGTCACACGTGCTGCTGCCCAAAGAGGTGTCGCCTTACCGCATCGACTTCCCCGGACAGAAGCTCTCAAACCTGAAGAGCGTGCGCATGAAGCCCGATTCCATGCTGGTTCCGGCTTCGGCTGATCCAGTCATTGGCGTGCTTCACCAGCACATCGAGAAAGATGCCAAAGGCCGCACGGTGCTGAAAGGCGAACTGCTGAACGAGAGCGGACAGACGGTGAATATTCCGCACGTGCTGGCCACCTTCTATGACGACAACAACCAGGTGATCTGGGTATCCGATGGCTATGCCGATCATGCGCTGCTGCCGCAGACCCCGCAGCCGTTTGCGGTGGATTTGCGCGACGACCTGGCGGCCAAAGTGCACAGCTACCGGGTCACCGCCAACCAGTACAGCCTCAACCGTGAGGATTAGACATGCGTAAACTTGCATTCATCACGCTAATCGTTTTGACCTGCTGGTTTGCCGCAGACAGCGCGCGCGCAGCGGAGATTCGTATTTCACAGAATGCCACTGCCGGACAGCCGCTGAGCATCGGCACCGGCGGCTCCGGGGATGGCACGCTTTACCTTGTCGGGCCGGGGCAGGTGATCAAGCGCAGCATTAAGTTGGGCAATGACGTTCAGATCAAGGGCGAAGAACTGCGCAGCGCCGGGCGCTGGATCGCCATCATCCGTTCCGGCAGCAGCTCTGAATCTTCGGTGTTCTGGGTGAAGCCGGGAGCGGCGGAAAGCATGAGTTTCCTGGCGCGTCCTTCGCGTGTGCCGGTGGCGGAGCGCAACGTAATCAGCGGCATGGTTTTTGTCTTCGACAAATCGCGCAATCTCGTGCTGCAGCCTACCCCGGTGAATTTCAGCCTGGCGGTGAACGGCTCCGGGGCGGCACACACGGTCACCAGCCGCAATGGACTGGCATGGATTGACGCTGGTTCCGGCCCCAAAGAAGGTGCAGCACAATTTGTAGCCACCGTGGGCGGCACATCAGTGCGCCGCGTGGTGCAGCAGGTGGCTTCACAACCCTGCAATCTGCGCATGCATGTATCGCAGCGCATGAAAGACCAGATGGTGGTGGAGACCGACCCGATTCGCGACTGCACCGGCAATGCCGTTCCCGATGGAACCATCGTTACCTTCACCGAGAGCGAGAAGAACAGCAAGAGCACCGTGGACGCGCGCATCAAGAAGGGTGTCGCCCGGGCGGTGCTTCCGGCCTCCAGCAATGCCACTATTTCAGTGGCTTCCGGCATCGTTCTGGGGAATGAATTGCATGCAGGAGGCGGAGAATGAAGCGGGCGCGTTTTTTTGTACTGATGGTGGGAATAGCACTGGCAGTTTCGGGCGGCGTTCCGCTGCTCATGCGGGCCTTTGCCGATTCCAAGCCCAATGTGCAACTGAATACAGATAACTCCGGCCCGCGCCAGGTAGAACCTTCGACGCAAAAGGCCATTGTGCGCGATTATTCGTCGGCGTGGCAGGCCATCAACACGGCATTGACGAACAATAATCCTGCCCCTCTGAATGACAACTTCGTGGGCTTTGCGTTCGATCAACTCACGCAACGAGTGAAAGACCAGCAGCATGCGGGAATTAGAACCCGCATTGTCGATCATGGACACAAAGTAGAAACCATCTTCTACTCGCGTGATGGCTCGTCCATTCAATTGCGCGATACCGCCAGCATCGAGACACAGGTGCTCGACGGCGATACAGTCATCCACTCCGACCAGACGCAGGTGCAGTACATCGCTGTGATGACCGGCGCGGAAGACCGGTGGAAGGTGCGGGTGCTGGAGAGCACGCCGAGCGGGCAGTAAACGTCCTTTATCACAGCCTAAACGATCAATGCTTGGCGCGCCCGGCTGCTATGAGGCCCGATGAAGCCCCGTAGGCTAAAACGTCACGACTCATGTGAGTTCTTTTAATCTTCACCAGTCCAATAGTCGCGGTTTTAATATCGCTTGCATTGTTCGTATTGTAATGAATATGGAGAACTCCTATGACTTTGCCATTGTAGGTGAGATTATAGGCATAATTTTGACTATAACTAGCACCGTCAACATTCCAGGACTCGTATCTTGCAGGCGCTCCCAAGGTCAATTGTCCCTCGCCGAAGAGCGTTTCGATTTCACTCGCCGTGAAATCTGTTTTTGACGCTGGAAATGTAGTTAGAGGCGCTGGCGGTAATGGTGGTGGGAGCACGCCACGGTTTCCACCGACGTCGCCCGCGCTTCCACTGAGAGCAGCCAGATGTCGGTTTACGCCGCCGAATCCGTCAAATGCGGGCTGTACAACAGGAGCATTTCGCAAGCCAGGAGCAGGTTTGTAAACAGGCGGCCTGAATGGCGTTGGAACTCCAGCCGGTCTCGGCACCCCAGCTTTCTGCAGAGTATTCGCCATAATCCTGGGCTTGGGTACCAGGGCAGAACAAGCTGTTGGGAAAAAGCAATGACTCATCGGTGATCTCTGCACAGAGGGGTGAAGAATGTGAGATCCACGTGCGACAGCATTCCCGGTCGTCATTGTGCTTGGATTTCCGGTGTGTTTCGGAGGAGGACACGGCCGATAAACAGGAGGAGCCGTGACCTTGAGCACACCTTTCGACCGATTTGCCGACCCTGTCATGAGGCGTATCTTATACCACACCGAATAGAACTATTCTGCTGAATTCTTAAGGTGACAGTTGTATCTTTGGTCACCGCCGCTCCCCTGAAAAGAGCCGAAGAGCGCCTGCAGAGCCTTGGAATGATGGTGGCGAGGGACTGTTTTTGGGCTGAACTTGCACTCAGGGTTTCCGCTTGCAACAATGCTGATCTTATATCCAGAGGCAGGAGTATCCGCTCCGATATGAAAAAGGCCAGGCTGATTCAGAACAGGAAAGCGTTGAAAACAAAGTGACGTGACATGTTTTTCGGAAGAAATCTCCAACTAGAAAGAAAGGCACGGAGAACATCGACTCCGTGCCTTTTGCTTGTGTGCCGGTACCGGAAGAGTTGCCGGCTATTCATCGAATCAGAGCCCCCGCATGGCTGATTCGAATTCAAAGCTTGCAGGCGCCAACTGTTCGCGGTCGCGCACGGTCAGCACCGGGCACTCTGCGCCGGCGATGACTCGGGCGGCGGTGTCCCAGGGCAGATGGGTGACGATCTTGGCCGGTTCCGGATAACGGGCTCCCAGAACGATGATGTCGGGCTGAACGGTCTTTGCAACTTCAAGAATGGTGGCTGCGGGCTTGCCGTGCTCCACGATGAAGTCAGGCTCGCACCACAGGTCCATGTCATCGGTGATCAAGGATTGAATCCCGGTGATTCCTTCCCTGATGGAGCAGACGTGTGCGGTGGGATTATCATGCACGACGTGCAATGCTGTGAGCCTGGCGTTGAACTCATTTGCAAGCCATCCGGCATACAGGGGAGCGGATGAGCGCGCATCGAAGTCTGTGGCCAGCAGGACACTCTTGATATCGAGAGAACCTGGCACGGGCCGCCGCACATCGGGCCCAATGGTAAGAACCGGGCAGGAGACATTGCGGAAGAGTTCTTCCGCCACCGATCCATGGAGGAGACGGGGCAGCCCGGTGCGTCCATGGGTGGCAAGCACCAGCAGATCGATCTCATTCCGCCGAACGACGTCATTGACAACATCCCAGATGGCGCCTCCGTGCACAGGCACCCGGTGGGGCAGGTACTGGAACAGGTTGTGAAGGACCTGAACCGGGTTCTTCAATCCTTCTTCGATTCCGCAAAACGTAATAGCGAGCGCATCGGGATCAAGAAGCTGGTAGGAGTTTGGGCCTTCAACATGAATTGCGTGTACTTTGGCTAGCTGCTGGCGGGCAATGCCCTGCGCAAACGCGAGTGCAACCTCTGATCCAGCAGAAAAATCGGTGGCAAGAAGAATGTCTTTGAAGCAAAAGGAAACTGCCGGTCTAGTAGCTAACATAAGCGCCTCTCATGGCGGGAATGGTTCGCGTAATTTCCGCCGACTGCACCCTCGGGAGGAGGTAAGAACGATTCCCGCATACTCAGTGTGGCAGGGATGTCACATGGAGGCTGTGATGGAGATCACGCAGGATGTTGATGAAGATCACAAGGACGGAAACCTTAGAATGTGTAAATGGGTAATTTGGTAAGTGGGTAAATGAAGAAGAAGCCTCTGGCCATTGGCACTTAGCCTCAATACTGTTCACCTAACGGAAAATGAACCTTGTGAATTACGTGTCAGTGTCGCGCCTACGGCGCTAAAGCGGGGCGGTATCGCTTACCTCGAAGTCTTCACGCTCGCGGTCTGCGGGGATTTCCTGCATCAGGCGCAGGCAGCGGTTCCAGCGCAGCAGCGCATCGTCGTTGCCCTGAGGACGTATCTTCTCCGCCTCTTCAAAGCAGCGCATGGCGTTTTCGAAGCTGGCGCGTAGGGAGTGGGCGAGGTGTCCGGCGCGGAGTTGGGCTTTGGCGCGGCGCTCGTACAAAATGCCAAGATAATAAGAGCGCTCATACTCGCTGGTCAGCTTTTCAAAGCAGGCTTGGGCTTCTTTATATCTGTCAGATGTTGCGCCGGTGAACTGATCGGTAATGGCCAGTCCGAGCATGCGCAGGCCCATCTGGTTTTCAGGATCAACTTCCAGAACGTCGCGGCAGATGGACTCCGCTTCTTCCGCCTGATTGAGATAACGGTAATGCTGTACTTTAGCAAGCGCTTCGGCGATGCCGCTTTTCGAGATGGTCTTGAATTGCCGCTCCATGGAAACCTCCTAGCAGCCGAGCCGCGCCCCGGTTAAATCTTACGTTACCAAAATCTGAGCCGCGCTGCCGCACGTCTCAAAGACGGTGCTGAGCACCGTCTCTACGGAATCACTCTTTATTATGCAGGATTATGCAGGCGCTTTGCGGATTTTGCGCACCAGCCGCAGGATGGGATCGTAGTACTCGTCCACCACCCGCTCCTTCAAAGGTATGATGGCATTATCGGTGATGTGGATCTCTTCCGGACAGACCTCAGTGCAGCACTTGGTGATGTTGCAATAACCGATGCCCATCTGTTCTTTCAGCAGTCCGGTTCTTGATAGCGAATCCAGCGGATGCATCTCCAGTCCGGCGATGCGCACGAAGAACCTCGGCCCGCAGAATTCTTCCTTCTTTTCGTGATCACGAAGCACGTGGCAGACGTCCTGGCAGAGGAAGCATTCGATGCACTTGCGGAATTCCTGCACACGATCCACATCTTCCTGATACATCTTCCACTTCACGCCCGGCTTAGGAGTGAATGGAGGAATCTTCTTGTTCATGCGGAAGTTCCAGGAGACATCAGTCACCAGGTCTTTAATGACCGGGAAGGTCTTCATGGGCATCACGGTGATGGGCTTATCGGTGGGAAGCGAATCCATACGGGTCTTGCAGGTGAGCCGAGGCCGACCGTTCACTTCGGCAGAGCAGGAGCCACACTTGCCCGCCTTGCAATTCCAGCGGACGGCCAGATCAGGGGCCTGGGTGGCCTGGATCTGATGCAGGGCATCGAGCACAACCATGCCTGGAGTAATCGTGACCTTGTAAGGCTTGGACCCACCCTGCTCGCTATCACCTCGGAAGACTTCCAGGACTGCTTCGGCCATCACATCCCTCCCATCAGGAATTTCTTTGCCGCTGATGAACGCTGATAACGCTGAAAAAGCAAAAGCTCACCACTGATTAACACAGATGAACACAGGTCAGACTGGAGATTTTCCAAAATTCCCTTCGCTCACTCTGTTCCTCTGTGTTGCAGAGATGTTACTTGTCTTCTGCCAAAATCTGTTTCAGATCGTCCGGCATCGGCTTTACTGGCACTTGCTGCAGCTTCATTTGATTTCCTTCGCAGGAGATCACATTGTGCTGCCTGCCCCAAACCTGTTCCTCTAAATTCGGGAAATCGATGCGGCTGTGAGCGCCACGGCTTTCTTTTCTGGCCAGGGCGCTGTGGGCCACCGCTTCAGAGACCATCAGCATCGACTTCAGATCACGCGAGAGATGCCAGCCAGGATTGAAGAGCCGCGAACCTTCCACGCGCACGTGCGCTGCACGCTGTTTCAACTTCTCCAGCTCTGCTAAAGCCTTGAGCATGTCTTCTTCGATACGGAAGATGCCGACCAGGTTCTGCATGACTTCCTGCAGGTCACGATGCACCGAATAAGGATTCTCACCATCGCCACGATCAAAGGGTGCCAGCATTTCGCGCTCGGCTTCGGCAACCTGCGCCGGGTCAACATTGGCGGAAACGGCTTTCTTTGCATACTCAGCAGCGGCTTGTCCGGCGCGGCGACCGAAGACCAGCAGGTCTGAAAGCGAGTTGCCGCCCAGGCGGTTGGCCCCATGCAGTCCGGCAGCGGCTTCGCCAGCGGCAAACAAGCCGGGAATGGAAGCCTGCGCTGTCTCGGCCTCCACGCGGATGCCGCCCATCATGTAATGGCATGTGGGCCCAACTTCCATGGGGCCTTTGGTGATGTCCACATCGGCCAGTTCCTTGAACTGGTGATACATGCTGGGCAGCTTGGTTTTCACATACTCCGGCGGCTTGTGGGAAATATCGAGGAAGGCGCCACCATGCTCGCTGCCGCGTCCTTCGCGCACCTCGGTGTAGATGGAGCGGGCGACCACGTCACGGGTGGAAAGCTCCATGCGCTTGGGATCGTACTTCTCCATGAAACGCTCGCCCAGCTTGTTGCGCAGGGTGCCGCCTTCACCGCGCACCGCCTCGGTCACCAGGATGCCCTGCACACCCGGTGGCCACACCATCCCTGTGGGATGGAACTGGACAAACTCCATGTCCTGAAGCTCGGCGCCTGCTTCATAGGCGAGCGCCATGCCGTCACCGGTGTATTCCCAGGAGTTGGAGGTCACGCGATAGGCTTTGCCGATGCCGCCGGTGGCCATGACAACGGCTTTGGCCTTAATGATGACGAAGCGGCCCTGCTCGCGCCAGTATCCGAATGCGCCAGTGATGCGGTTGCCATCTTTGAGCAGGCGGATGATGGTACATTCCATGAAGACATCGAAGCCCATGGTGACGCCGCGATCCTGAAGCGTGCGGATCATCTCCAGCCCGGTGCGGTCGCCTACGTGGCAGAGACGCTTGAAGCTGTGTCCGCCGAAGGCGCGTTGCAGAATGTCACCGTCAGCGGTGCGATCAAAGAGCGCGCCCCATTGTTCCAGTTCGCGAACGCGGTCCGGCGCTTCCTGGGCATGAAGCTGGGCCATGCGCCAGTTGTTGAGCAGCTTGCCGCCACGCATGGTGTCACGGAAATGGGTGCGCCAGCTATCGGCCTTGTCCACGTTGGCCATGGCGGCGGCAATCCCGCCTTCCGCCATCACAGTGTGAGCCTTGCCCAGCAGGGACTTGGAAACCACGGCCACACGTACACCTTCAGCCAAGGCCTCGATGGCGGCGCGCAATCCCGCTCCGCCCGCCCCGATGATCAGCACATCATATTCGTGGGTTTCGTACTTATCGTTTTTTTCGTTCACCATAGTCTCGGATCAGTGAATGCGCCGGAGGTCACCAGGCGTACATAGAAATCAGCAAATCCCACAGAGAACAGGCTGCACCAGGCAAACAGCATGTGGCGCTCATTCAGGGAGCTGACTTTCTTCCACAGGCCGTGCCGGGTCTGGTTGGATGCCGTGCAGGAAAAACAATCGAGCTTGCCGCCCACCAGGTGGCGCAGGGAATGGCAGGAGAGCAGGTAAAGGGTCAACAGGATGATATTGATGAGAAGCACCAACGAGCCCAGGCCGATGCCAAAATGTCCGTCCCACCAGAAAGAGACAATTGCATCTTTCCACAGGAAGCACAGGAAGATTACGGCAAAGTAAAGAAAGTACCGGTGAATGTTCTGCAGGACGAATGGGAATTTCGTCTCGCCGCGGTATTTGTGGCGGGGCTCGCCAACGGCGCAGGCCGGCGGATCAAAGAAGAAGGCCCGGTAATAGGCCTTGCGGTAGTAATAGCAGGTGATGCGGAAGCCCAGTGGGAACACCAGGATCAGCAGGGCCGGAGAATAAGGCCACAGCCCGCCGGTATCGATCAGCGGAGAATAAAACGGTGAAAGATATGGCAGATGCAGGGAAGTGCCATCGAAATACTTGCCTTCAAAGGCGCGCAGGGTAGCGTAAATGCCGAAGCCGCCGAGACCTATGATGGTGGGTAAAACCTCGAACCACCAGGAATCCCGGCGCAATGTGCGGCCAAATCCGCTGGCCACTGCCGAGCTTTTGCTTTCAGCCAAGCCTCACCTCCGAAACGGGAGATACTAACAGAGAAGAGCAACGTGAGGAAACGGGTTCATGAGATCGGGAGATCTGGCGATCCGGTGATCGGGTCATCTGGAATGGGTAAATGGGTAATTTGGTAAATGGGTAAATGAAAGGCCGTTCGCCATTGGCCCTTTGCCTTAGCCAAAAGCTAATGCCAGTCGCTAATTGCTTAATCTTGCCGCTACCACCCTAGGTATCCCCTGCAGATCGGTCGTGGTCTGCACATCCGAGAAGCCGGTCAGCAGGTTCCGCACCTTTTCTTCTGTCGAATATCCGATTTCCATCACCAGCCAGCCGCCGCGTTTCAGGGCGGCTTGGGCCTGGGGGATGAGGCGTTTGTAAATTTCCATGCCTTCCCAGCCGGAGAAGACGGCTGTCTTTGGCTCGAACTCGCGTACTTGTTTTTGTACCTTATCTGCCTCTGACTCGCCTACATAAGGAGGATTGGATATGACGAAATCAAACTGCTCGCCCGGATAGGCTGAGAGCAGGTCGGAATGGCGGAACTGCACTCTCTTTTCCAGTCCGAGCCGCACGGCATTGGCGCACGCAACTTCCAGCGCATGTTCCGAGATATCGCAGGCATCAATTTCTAGCTGTGGGAGTTCGCTCGCCACGGCGAGTGCAATACAGCCCGATCCGGTGCCGATGTCGATCATGCGTAATCTCCCGTGGGGCTCGTACTGCTTCAGCAGTTCCAGCACGGTTTCAATTACGTGCTCAGTCTCAGGCCGGGGGATGAGCACCGCCGGGGAGACGATGAAATCCAGGCCCCAGAATTCCTGGTGCCCGGTGATGTATTGAGTAGGACAGCCACGCGCCCGCGCGCGCACCACTTCGTCATAGCGGGACTGCTCTTGCGGCGTCAGTTCGCATTCGGGATAGGTATAGAGATAAGCGCGCGCGCGGCCCAGCACGAACATGAGCAGGAGTTCGGCATTCAGGCGCGGAGAAGGAACGTCATGGTCGAGGAAATGCTGGTAAGCGGCGTCTACGGCCTGCTTGAGTTGCATAAGAGCAAATGGCGATTAGCAAATAGCAATTAGCAAAAGAATGGTCGCTTGCAATGCGACATTTTACTGCCTCTTGTGATCATCCCAACCAACCTGATGATTTACGCGACGACTTCAGCCTGGTGCTTGAGCTTTTCCGCCTGGAAGTGGGTAACAAGAGCATCGATGATGGGCTGGAGTTTGCCATCCATCACTTCGGCCAACTGGTGCAGAGTAAGGCCGATGCGGTGATCGGTCACGCGGTTCTGCGGAAAATTATAGGTGCGAATCTTCTCGCTACGGTCGCCGCTACCAACCATCGCCTTACGTTCTTTTGCCAAGGCCTGCTGCTGTTTCTCCATCTCCATTTCATAAAGACGGGCACGCAGCACGCGCATGCCTTTTTCGCGGTTCTTGATCTGCGATTTTTCGTCCTGGCAGCTCACCACGGTGTTGGTAGGCAGATGGGTGATACGCACGGCTGAGTAAGTGGTGTTCACCGATTGTCCGCCGGGGCCGGAGGAGCAGAAGGTATCTATGCGCAAGTCTTTGGCTTCAATCTTGATATCCACGTCTTCGGCCTCGGGCAGCACCGCAACCGTGATCGCAGAGGTATGGACGCGGCCCTGCTGCTCGGTTTCAGGAACGCGCTGCACGCGATGCACGCCGCTTTCATACTTCATGCGGGAGTAGACGCCCTTGCCTTCGATGATGGCGATTACTTCTTTCAGCCCGCCGATGCCGGATTCCGAAGTAGACAACACCTCGACCTTCCAGTGCTGGGTTTCAGCGTAGCGGTTGTACATGCGGAAGACCTCAGCTACAAACAGCGTGGCCTCGTCGCCACCGGTTCCGGCGCGGATTTCCAGGATGACGTTCTTTTCGTCGTTGGGATCTTTGGGAATGAGCAGGACCTTCAGTTGTTCTTCGGCGCGCACGAGTTGCTCCTCGAGGCGGGTTACTTCTTCCTGGGCATACTCGCGCAGTTCCGCGTCTGATTCTTCAGCGATAACTGCCTTGCTTTCCCGAATGCCCTGCTGCAGGTCTTTATATTCGCGATATTTCTCAGCCACCTCAATCAACTCACTGTGGGCCTTGGCGGTCTTCTGGTATTTCGCCGAATCACTGATGATTTCCGGCGAGGCGAGAGCCTGGGTCAGCTCCTCGTATTTTTTCTCAATCTGGTTCAAACGCTCAAACATGATGATCTCTTCTTAATTGTAGCCGGAGGTTGCAAGAGGGCAGAAGCGTTCTACGCGTTTCCGCTAAACGGAGCATCAGGCCCGCTACGCAATAACCAGTTCGCCGCCGTTGGCTTTTTCCAGGGACATGGCTTCATCCAGGGCCTTGATGGCGCATTCGACCATGTCGTCAGAGGGCTGCTTGGTGGTGATGCGCTGCATCCACATGCCCGGCCGGGTGAGCAATGCAAACAGTGATTTGCCATGCTTGGCCGAGAAGCGAATCATCTCGTAGGAAACCGAGGC
>Ga0066662_10000914_pt1 | contig 13152 bp, 19 predicted proteins | sample GraSoiAngelo_111_FD_133939 | JGI IMG/M metagenome (GOLD analysis project Ga0066662, IMG submission 133939) | Grasslands soil microbial communities from the Angelo Coastal Reserve, California, USA - 14_0903_12_40cm | ecosystem: Environmental > Terrestrial > Soil > Grasslands | place: USA... | reverse complement strand
CCAGGTACACGCTGCACCAGTCCGCGAGCGCGGGCACCGCCAGCGACGCGAGGCGCCGCAGCGCGACCTTCGAGTCGAGCGACTCGGCCAGCAGGTCGCTGGCGTCGGCGAGGAAGCGGAGCGCCTCCTCGTCGCGCTTGCGCTCGGTGATGTCGACCGTGATGCCGCCCATCCGCACCGGCAAGCCGTCGCCTGATTCGACCACCCGGCCGCGACCATCCACCCATCGCACAGAGCCGTCCGGCCGCACGATGCGATGCTCGAAGGCGTGCCCCTGCCTCGTCAGCCCCTCCGCGATGCGCGCCGCAACCATCGGCCTGTCGTCGGGGTGGATCAGCGAGAGGTAGTCCTCATAGGAGCCGCCGAAGGTTCCCGGCTCGAGGCCGTAGATCCGTTCCAGGCTCGGCGACCACACGACCCGGTTCTCGGCCGGGTCCCATTCCCACCAACCCATCGTGCCCGCCTCGAGCGCCGCCTCCAGCCGCTGGTTGCCGAGCGCGATGTCCGCGGTCAGCATGGCCCGCTCGAGCGCCTGGGCGCACTGCGCTGCCAGCGTGAGGATCGCGTTTCGCTTCGGCGGGGCCAGCGCCGAGGTGTTCTCGAAGCTGAGCGCGAGTGCCCCGATCACCTGCGGCGGCGCCTCCAGCGGCACCGCCGCCCAGGCCACCCGCCCGTCGCCCGGCCGCTCCAGCGACGGGAACCGGGCGCGCAGGTCGTCCAGCGAATCCATGAACACCGGCGTGCGTTCGCGCACGGCCGCGGCGATCGGCGCGTCCCCGTCGAGGTCGATGGTGCGCCAGCGCTCCAGGATCTCCGGCGGGAATCCGCGCGTGGCCGCGACCCGTGCCTGCCCGCCCGAGGGGGGGACGAGCGCCACGGCCGAGGCGGCCGCACCGAGCACCCGAATGCCCGCCTCGGCGGTGATGTCGCACACCTCGTCGGGCGTCGCGGCGGCGGCGAGCCGCCCCGAGATGTCCTGGAGCACGCGCACCCGCTCGCGGTCCGCGACCCAGGCGGACACGTCCCGCATCGACAGCGACGCGCCCAGCGCGGCCCCGCCGGGTGCCACCATCGGAAAGGCGTTGATCAGGTGGTGGCGGCCACCGTGCGCGACCTCGAGGTCGCGGATCGAGTCTCCCCCGATCGCCAGCCGCAACGACTCCACCACCTCGGGGGCGAGCGCTTCGGCCTCGGCGAGCGAGCCCGGCCGCCCGCCGAGCAGATCGGTGAGGGCATGGTTCGCGTAGAGCAGGTGCAGTTCCCGGTCGACCAGGCCGAAGCAGACCGGCGCCTCGTCCATCGCGGCCGCGACGGCGCCGGTCGGCGAGAGCGACTCGATGGAGGAACCGGCGTGAGGCGGGTCAGGCCGCCGCATACCGCGCCCCGATCAGGGGATGAGGTGCACGGTGCGCGCGATCAGCGTCATGTCGAGCACGCGACGCACCGCCGGCGACGCATTCATCAGCTCCAGCCTGCCGCCGCGCGCGGCAAGGCGCTGGGCTGACGCGAGCAGCACACCAAGCGCCGTGGAGTCGAGGAACTGCACACCGCGGGCGTCCACCCGGACGATGTCGCCCTGTGCCTCTGCCGCATCGAGGGCACTGCGCAGCGCGTCGGCGGAGCCGATATCCAGCTCCCCCTCCACGTGCAGCACGGTCACCGCCTCCTCGACCTTGTGCTGCTCGAACTGTGGGTGTCGAGGCCCGGCGTTGTTCGCGTCGGCCATGACGCGGACCATACCCGTTGGCCGTTCGTGGGCAAACGGGTCTCACCCTCCGGGGGCGAACGTCATGACCACCTCCGTGCCTGAGGGCGGAGTTGGCCGGATCTCGACGGTCGTGGTCAGCGCGGCGATCACCGGCAGCCCGAGGCCCAGGCCGGGGCTGTCGACACGGGGGGCGAAACCGCCGCCCTGATCGCGCACCGTGATCGTGACGGTCCCGTCGGCAAGCTCAGCCCATACCTCGATCTCGGCGTCTGCCACCGACTCGTCCCGGTAGGCATGTTGGACGACGTTCGTGCAGGCCTCGGTCACCGCGAGCAGCATGTCGGAGGCCGGGTCGCCGCCGATGCCGTGCCCGTCGAGGAAGCCGGCCACGGCGTGGCGGACGAGCGGGATGTTCTCGGCCCGTGCGGGAACCGAGAGCTCCAGCTGCACCTGCTCGTCGTTCACGCGGTGGTGCCCTCGGGTGGAAACGGCTGTGAGGCCGCCTCTTCTCGGCTGGAGTACACGGGCATGACCGCGTCCAGGCCGGTCAGCTCCAGGATCCGCCGCACCGCGGCACCCGACCCGTTGCCGACGATCAGCGCCCACCGCCGGCCATGCTCGGTGGCCTCGCGGTGGGAAGCGATCAGCGCGCCCAGCACGGCGGAATCGATGAACGCGGTCTCCGACAGGTCGATCATCACCGATCGGGCCGCGGAGGCCTGATCGAACGCATCCCGTAGCTCGTCGACCGACGACAGGTCATGTTCGCCCGTGAGCACGACAACGCACCCGTCAGCCGCGTCCTGACGGACAAGCGAAATCGCCCTCGTGCTCATGGAGGGCACCATACCCCCCCGGGGGGACGAGAAACATCAACCGCACTAGTCTGCAGCATGTGTCCAGGCACCCGGATTCGATTCGCGCCCGGCTGTCGGCCGACGCGCCGCAGGTGCAGGTGGTCTCGGCACTGCTCGTTGTGGCCGGAGCCCAGGCGGGCCTTCCGGTGGACCGCATCGACGACGCCATCATGGCCGTCGATCTGCTGCTCGGCGCCCGTCGCACCCCCTGCACGGTCGGCCTCACGGTCCGCCCGGGCGCCGTGGAGCTCGCCGTGAGCGATGTCGACTCGGGATGGCTGGAAGGCAAGCGGCAGATGCTCGAGGTGCTCGCGACCGCGGTGACCGCCGACGGCGCCGGCGTGAGGTTGCGTGTCGAGCCCTGACCTCGCGGCCGAGTTGGCCGTTCGCGTCGCTGCGGGGGATGACGAGGCCGGCCGCGAGCTGGTGACCGTGATGCGGCCGCTGGTGTCGGCCATGGCCGCGCGATTCGCCGGGCGCGTGCCCCGGTCGGACCTGGAGCAGGCCGGCATGGTGGGCGTGCTCCATGCGGCGCGCAGGTTCGATCCCTCACAGGGGACGCCGTTCGGCGGCTACGCCGCGCCATTCGTCACCGGCGAGATGCTGGCCTGCGTGCGCCAGCTCGCCTCGCCTGTGCGCGTGCCGCGCTCGGTGGCCGACGCCGAGCGCACCGTCAACCGCGCCATCGACGAGCTGACCATGCGGGACGGCCGCAGCCCGACACCGGATGAGGTCGCGGCCCACACGGGGCTCGGCTCTGACCTCGTGCTCGAGGCGCTCCGTGCCCGGGTGGCCTCGACCGCGGTCGGGCTCGACGAGCCGGGTGTGGAGCACCCCTCCACACCGGACCCGGCCCTGCAGGAGGTCGAGCAACGCCTCGACCTGGGCGCCCGGCTCGACCGCCTGGACGCCCGCAGCCGGCGCGCCGTCGTGCTGCGGTTCGGCCTGGAGCTGTCCCAGCGTGAGATTGCGGAGCGTCTGGGTATCTCGCAGATGCACGTCTCGCGCCTGCTCCGTGCGGCGATGGTGACGCTGGCTGACGATCGAGAGGACGGGAATGCCGCTACGGGCTGACGGAGTGCGCGAACGTCACGGCTGCGCCACCCTGCGCGCGCCGCGGTTCGATCGCGTGCCGGGCACAGATTCTCTCAAGCAGCGTGAGGCCGGCGCCGAAGCTCGCGGGGACCCGCCCCTCCGGGAAGCCTGGGCCCGTGTCGGTCACGGTCACCTCGAGCTCCCGCTCCGACCGCCGGAACGTGACGTCGATGCAGCCGTCGGCCCTGCCGCCGTAGGCGTGCACGATCGCATTTGCGCAGATCTCCGACAGCACCAGCTTGAGATCGTCGAGGTCCTCGTCGGTGATCGCGAGCCCGGCGGCCGCTCCCACGAGCGCCTGGCGCGACACGGCGAGGTAGCCGGCATCGGACGGGATCGAGAGCGTTGCGACCTGGTCGAGGCGGTCGGATGACATCGCTCGAGCAGAGTACCGTGACCGTCCGCTGCGAGCCCACCGCGGCGGGAGCGGCCGTCGGCGCCCAGGTGGTGCTGGCGATGGCGGCGCGGGTGGGCATCCCGCCGCTCGCGGCCGACCGGCTGCGCGGCGACGTGCTTGAGGCCCTCCAGGCGGCGAAGGCGCTGGTCGAGCTGCGCTGCTCGGCCTGCGACGATGCTCTGTCGATCGCCATCTCGACCCCCGGGGAGGGCCTCGAGGCGGTCAAGGGAGCGCTGGACGGGCACGGCGCCGAGATCGCGGACGGCGCGGTTGTGCTGGTTTCGCGCCGCACGCCGCTGCGATCTGTCTAGCCCAATGTTTCATTCGCGAGGGCGTCTGCACACCCCCTCCTGTGAGCGCCGGCAGTCGGCGCCGCGACGGAAGGAGTCAGACGGACACAATGCCAGCACACGACCACCGCACCGACACCGAGCTCGTGATGGCCCACCGCCAGGGTGACGCCAATGCGCGGGAGGTTCTCATCCTTCGCTATTCCGGCCTTGCCCGCGCGATCGCCAGAAGGTTCGCCCGCCGTGGCCTGGCATACGACGACATCGTGCAGAGCGGCTACCTCGGCCTGATCCAGGCCGTCGATCGCTACGACACCTCGCGCGGAGTGCCGCTGCAGGCATATGCCGCGCGCACCATCGAGGGCGAGATCATGCATCTCTTCCGCGACCGCGGTTGGGCTGTGCGCGTCCCCCGTTCGCTGCAGGAGATGAGCCGCTCGCTGTCCGCCGTGTCCGAGCAGCTGGGGCACCGCCTCGGCCGCAAGCCGACCGTGGCTGAGCTGTGCGAGGCCACCGGTCATTCGGAGCACGAGGTCAACGAGGCGCTCGCCGCGCAACGCGCCTATGTGGCCGAGCCGCTGACCGAGCCCGGCGCCTCGGGTGAGCGCGATGAGGATGCGCGCCCGGTGCCCGCTCTGATGGTGGACGAGACGGGCTTCGATGCCGTCGGCGACCGTGACCAGATCGCCTCGGCCCTGCGCCACCTGCCCGCTCGTGAGCGCGAGATCGTGCGGCTGCGGTTCGTCCATGAGATGACCCAGTCGGAGATCGCGGAGCAGGTGGGCGTCAGCCAGATGCACGTATCGCGGCTGCTGCGCTCGGCGCTCGCGACCCTGCGCGACGTCGTCGAGGAGGAGTCGCAGCCGGTCGCGGCCGCGTCCTGAGCCGAAGCTGTGAACGAGGGCCCGGGTCGTCGACGACGATCCGGGCCCTCGTGCGTTGCCTGATGATTGATTTCACAGCGCCGTTCGGTCTGAGCGATCGGTAGGCAAGCAGCGCAAGGATCGAGGGAGGGCCGATATCGGGAATATCGGCCCGACCGAGGACGCCGCGATGCGCAGACCTACCGGTCGCAGCCCCCCAACACGCTCAGCAACTGCACACAGTCAGACGGTCAGACGTGCGGGGTCGTGGAATCAATCATCTAGGCCTCGTCCGCCGGCTCGACGATCGCGCCGCTCACGAGCTCGAGCTGGAGCGAGGCGGCTGCCGGCCAGGTGGGCCGGCGGCCGTGCCGGCGGTAGTACTCGACGTCGTCGACCATGTGCAGCGGCGACGTGACGGCCACGTGGCCGTTCGGGATCGCCGTCAGCGCGAGCGGGAGGAAGTAGAGGCGCCCCGACGTGGCCTCCACCTCGAATCCGAGAGCGGTGTCCTCCACGGGGTCGAGGATCAGGTCGGTGACCTGCCCCACCGGGTGGTCTGCAACGAACACCCGCATGCCGCGCAGATCGCTCAGTCTATGTGTGTCTGGCACCTCACTCCGGTTCCCGCGCCCCGGGGCCGCGAAACCCGCCGGTTCGGCGGCGTCATGGCCGGGTAGTCGATCCCCATGAGCGTGAGCGCATCGATCCTCGTCATCGCCCTGGGGGCGATCCTTCGCTTCGGCGTATCGCTCAGCGGCGACCTCGGCGGCGTCAGCGTCGACTGGAGGATCGTGGGCGACGTGCTGATGGCCGTCGGCGCCATCGGACTGCTCTTATCGGTGGGCTGGATGGCCTCCGCGTCCCGGCGCGCCGACCCGTTCGCCGACCGCTACGAGCGCACGCGGCCGCCGTACCCCTCCTGAACGCTCGACCAGGCTCAGGGCGTGTACCAGGGGGCGAGCGCGCCGCTCGAGCGGAGCGTTCCCAGGCCGGCCAGCTCCAGCTGGTGGACGCGCTGCCGGGAGATGGCGAGCAGCTGGCCGACGCGGTCGGCGCTGCGCGGCCCGCCGCCGTCGAGCCCATACCGGAGCTCGAGCACGACGCGCTGGCGCTCCGGCAGATGCGCCAGTCCCTGGAGCAGCGCGTCGCGCCGCTCGGTCTCGAGCATCTGATCCTCGGTGCCGGCCGGGTTGACGGCTCGCTCCATCTCATGCTCGAACTCGTTTCCCGCCACCTGCGAGACGGCGTCGATGTGGATCAGGAACGCGACGCGCTCAACCGGCATCGCGACCGCCTCGGCCACCTCCTCGTCGGTCGGCACGCGCCCGAACTGATCCTCGAGCCGGGCGCGGACGCGGCGCACCTTCACCACCCGCTCGGCGGTGTGCACGGGAATGCGCACCGTGCGGCCGTTGTTGTGAACCCCGCGCTGGACGGCCTGGCGAATCCACCAGGTGGCGTAGGTCGAGAACTTGAGGTCGCGGCGCCAGTCGAACTTCTCGACGGCTCGGATCAGCCCGACGGTTCCCTCCTGGATCAGGTCGACCAGCGGCACGCCGTGGCCGCGGTAGTGCTTGGCGATCGAGACGACCAGGCGCAGGTTGGATTCGATCATCCGCCGCCGTGCGGCTGGGTCGCCTGCCTCGACGCGGCGCGCGAGCATGCGTTCCTCGTCCTTGGTCAGGAGTGGCCGACGACCGATCTCGCGGAGGTAGACGTCGAGCGACTGCTCGGCGCCGTAGCGCGGTACCACGTCCTGCATTCGCCGACGATGCCCGCGAATGCCGGCTGGGAAACCTCGGTGGCGCCCGGCGGCATGGACGCGGTCTGTGGTGAGCCCGTTCGGGGTTTGTAAGAGCTTCCGGCCGCCCCTGGTTATCGCCGCTCCCTACTGCTACAACGACCATGCAGGGTCGCCACGAGCAGTCTGCCTCTCCGTCTCGCCGACCCTTGGATGACCGCCTCCCGCCCGCGTTGGAGCCCGCGGGCGGGAGGCACTACGTTTCGGGGACGTCGAGGTAGCGGACCTCGGAGAAGACGCGCCGCACCATCGGCTCGAAGTGCTCGACGGGCAGCGAGTCGTAGCCCGGGTCGAAGCAGTTCTGGTCGTACTTCTCGCAGAACTCGGCGCAGGCGTCGAACCACTCGTGATCGCGGTAGCGGTCGCGGGCGTTGCGGTCGCCGCCGGAGTGGTGTGCGTAGTAGTACATCTGGAAGAGGCCGTGGTGCTTGACGACCCAGCACAGCTCCGGCCGCACGTACGGCTTCAGCACCGCCGCGACCATCTCGCCGTGGGTGTAGGGCGCGAGCTCGTCGCCGATGTCGTGGAGCAACGCGGCGACGACGTACTCCTCGTCCCGACCGTCGCGCAGCGCCCGTGTCGCCGACTGCAGCGAATGCTCATACCGAGTCACCTGGTAGCCGGCGAAGGAGGTGCGCAGCCGGTCGAGGGCCTCCAGCAGGCGGTCCGGAAGCACCGCCAGGTACGCCTCCTCGTAGCGGTCAAGCAGCGCGTAGTCCTCCGCGGTGCCCTCCGCCATGCTGGTGAACCCGACGGTCTCCATGGCCGCCAGTGTACGCGAAGCGGGGGTCAGGCTTGCGGCGTTTCCACCAACCCGTGCGACCGCGGGTTGACACCGGGGCCCTCCCGCAGGCGGGCCCCGGTGCGTTGAGCGCTACGCCGCCAGCGGCTGCGCTTCGGCGAGCAGCTGTTCGACGGCCAGCGCCAGGCGGCCGGCTTGGTTCGCCCTGAGCGCGCCGTGCTCGTCGAACTGCTGCTGGGCGTGGGCGAGCGAGAAGTCCGCGGGGATCACCCGGGCGCCCATGATGCCGAGCACCTTGCGCAGCTCGGCCTGCGCCCACATGCCGCCGTAGCCGCCGGTGCTGGCGCCGATCACGGCAACGGGCTTTCCCTTGATGGCGTTGTCAGGAAAGGGAACCGACACCCAGTCGAGCGCGTTCTTGAGCGTTCCTGGGATCGACCCGTTGTACTCCGGGGTGGCGATCAGCACGGCGTCTGCCGCCTCGATCTCGGATCGCAGCCGCTGCACCGCCTCCGGTGTGGGCCCGGGATCCTGGCGGTCGCCGTGGAAGTGGGGGATGTCGGCGAGCCCCTCGAACGCGGCCAGCTCGAGGTCGGCCGGAGCCTGCTCCTCCACCGCGCGGAGGAGCAGGACGTTGTAGGAATCCGGTCGCAGGCTGCCGGAGATGGTCAGCACGCGCATGGTGGTTACGCCTGCTTCACGAACGAGAGGCTGGCGTGGAGGCCGACCTCGTCGTCCAGCAGGAAGCCGCCGCCCGGGAGCGGTGCGTTCCAGTCGACGCCGTGCTCGACGCGGTTGATCGTGCCTTCGAGCTCCAGCCCGACGCGCTCGTTGCCCCAGGGGTCGGTGTCCGGCCCGGAGACCGTCGCGCGCATCGTCACCGGCTTGGTGACGCCCTTCAGCGTCAGCTCGCCCTCGAAGCGGTCAGGTGCGACCAGGGTGCCGGTGAGGGTGGCCTCGGGATAGCGCTCGACGTCGAAGAAATCGGGCGCCTTCAGGTGGCCGTCGCGGGTCTCGTCGTGGGTGACCGCGCTGCCGGTGCGGATGCTGCCGGACACGCGCGGCTCCTCGCCGCCCTCGAGCGTGGCGTCGAAGTCGAGGAAGACACCGCGGACGGTGGAGATCTTCATATGACGGACCGTGAACTCGGCGGTCGAGTGGGAGGGATCCGCGGCGTAGCCGCCGGCGGGAATCGTCCCGGGAGTGATCTCGATGGTGCTCATGTGGCTGGCTCCTTCTTCCGATGTATACTTGAGCTAGCAACAATCTAGCAGCAGAAAGTTGAGCCGTCAAGTATTGAGCGCACAAGTATTAAATGCATGGCTGCCGCTGTTGCGGAGCCACGCGGAGCTGACGCGCGCGATGAACGCGACGCTGATCTCCGAGCATGGCCTTACCCTGAACGACTACGACGTACTCGTTCAGCTGGCCGACGCACCCGGCCGCGTGCTGCGCCGGGTGGATCTCGCCGACCGCGTCGTGCTCTCGGCATCGGGCATCACGCGCCTGCTCGAGGGGCTGGAGCGGGCGGGCTACGTCTGCAAGCGCTCGTGCGACGCCGACGCGCGGGTCACCTACGCCATGCTGACCGACGCCGGATACGCCAAGCTGCTGGAGGCGTCGAAGACGCACCACGGCGACATCGAGCGTCTGTTCACCGAGCACTTCACCGCCGAGGAGCTGGACACGCTCGGCGCCCTGCTGAACCGCCTGGTCTGCCCGGCGGCGCGTGCCGCGGAGGCCGCGCAGGCCGATCCCGCAGCGGTGGCCTGAGCCGGGCGCGCCGCCCGTGGTATAGCGTGGCGGCATGAGCACGAAGACCCATGTCCAGATCGACCGCGCGCGACTGCGCCGGCTGATCGACCGCGAGCGTGCGACGTTTGCGGAGCGCCACCCGCGATCGCGGGAGCGGTTCGCGGAAACCTCCAAGACGCTGCTCGGCGGCGTGCCGATGAGCTGGATGACCATGTGGACGGGCGGCTTCCCGCTGTTCTTCGCCGAGGCGTCGGGCGCCCGGGTGACCGACGTCGACGGCCACACGTTCGTGGACTTCTGCCTGGGTGACACCGGGGCGATGGCCGGCCACGCGCCGGAGCCGACCGCCCGCGCCGTGGAGCGGCAGGTTCGGCGCGGCACCACGGTGATGCTGCCCGACGAGGACGCAGCCTGGGTGGGAGAGGAGCTGGTGCGGCGCTTCGGCCTCGACGCGTGGCAGTTCTCGCTCACGGCAACGGACGCGAACCGGTGGGTGCTGCGCATGGCGCGGGCGCTGACCGGGCGCCCGAAGGTGCTCGTCTTCAACTACTGCTACCACGGCACGGTCGACGAGACGGTGATCTCGATCGAGGACGGCGTGCCGCAGGCCCGGCCGGGCAACGTCGGGCCGGCGGTCGACCCGACCGTCACCACGAAGGTCGTCGAGTTCAACGACGTCGAGGCCTTGCGCAAGGCCCTGGCTCCTGGTGACGTCGCGGCGGTGCTGGCCGAGCCCGCGCTGACCAACATCGGCATCGTCCTTCCCGACCCCGGCTTCCACGATGCCCTGCGGGCCGCGACGCGCGAGACCGGCACGCTGCTGATCATCGACGAGACCCACACGTTCAGCAGCGGGCCGGGCGGGTACACCGCTGCCCACGGCCTCGACCCCGACATCCTCACGATCGGCAAGTCGATCGCGGGCGGCGTGCCGATCGGCGCCTACGGCCTGCGGCGCGACCTGGCTGACCGCATCCTCGCCCTGGACGTCGACCTCGAGGACGTCGGCGGCGTCGGCGGCACGCTGGCGGGGAACGCGCTGTCGCTGGCGGCAGCCCGGGCAACGCTCGGCGAGGTGCTCACGGACGAGGCGTTCGAGCGGATGATCGGCCTGGCCGAGCGCTACACGGCCGGTGTGCAGGAGGTGCTCGAGAGCCGGCGGATGCCGTGGAACATCGTGCAGCTGGGCGCCCGCGCCGAGTACCGGTTCACGCCGGAGCCGCCCCGCAACGGCGGCGAGTCGGCCGCCGCGCACGACGGCGAGCTGGACGCCTACATGCACGTCTACCTGATGAACCGCGAGGTGCTGATCACGCCGTTCCACAACATGGCCCTGATGTGCCCGGCGACCGTGGAGGCAGACGTCGACCGGCACACCGAGGTATTCGCGGACGCGGTCGACGAGCTGGTCGGCGCCGATGGCTGAGGGGGCGCTGAGCGGGCGGGTGGCGCTCGTCACCGGTGCCGGATCGGCGGAGGGCATCGGTTTCGCCGCCGCCCGGCTGCTGGGCGCTCGGGGCGCGCGGGTGGCGGTCACCTCCACGACCGACCGCATTCACGACCGGCGTGGGGAACTGGAGCGCGACGGGATCGAGGCGGCCTCGTTCGTCGCCGACCTGATCACCTTTGCGGCCGCGAAGGAGCTGGCCGCGGCTGTGGCGGGGCGCTTCGGACGGATCGACATCCTCGTCAACAACGCCGGCATTGCGCAGGTGGGCGAGGAGAGCGTGCTGCGCCCCTTCGTCGAGATGAGCGAGGAGCAGTGGGACCGGGACATCGCGGTCAACCTGAAGACGGCGGCGGCGGTCACGCATGCGGTGCTGCCGGGGATGATCCAGCGCGGGCACGGACGGATCGTGAACGTGTCGTCGGTGACCGGCCCGGTTGTCAGCTATCCCGGCAACTCGGGCTACAGCGCCGGTAAGGGCGGCATGGACGGGTTGATGCGCGCGCTCGCCATCGAGACCGGCCGGCACGGGGTCACGGTCAACTCGGTCGCGCCCGGCTGGATCGCGACCGGGTCGTCTTCGCCGGAGGAGATCGAGGGTGGGCGGAACACGCCGGTGGGGCGGCCGGGCCGGCCCGACGAGGTGGCGGAGCTGGTCGCGTTCCTGGCGAGCGACGGAGCGAGCTACGTGACGGGCAGGTCGATCGTCGTCGATGGTGGCAACACCATCCAGGAGTTCAAGGGCAACTCGCCGCTGTAGGTAGCCGGGTTGGGGTCAGGCTTCAGCCTGACCCCGGTTGTGGGCGCGGAGCCTCGACCGGCGTCAGCCTGACCCCCGCCTGCTGATACCCTCGTCGGCATGGACGACATCATCATCTCCACCATGAACGACCTCCCCGGCTACGAGGTGGTCGAGGTGCACGGCGAGGTATTCGGCCTCATCGTCCGCGCGCGAAACGTCTTCTCCAACCTCGGCGCCGGCTTGCGGACCGTCTTCGGCGGCGAGGTGAAGGGCTACACGTCCCTGCTGGCCGAGAGCCGCGAGCATGCGGTCGACCGGCTCCGCGAGGCGGCCCGCGAGAAGGGTGGGAACGCGGTGCTCGCCATGCGCTTCGACTGCAACGAGATCGCCGACATCATGAGCGAGGTCGCCGCGTACGGCACCGCGGTCACGGTTCGTCGAAAGGCCTAGACGGCGGCTCGGCGTCGGGCGGTTCGGCCCCTGCCACCGCCGCCGCGCTCGCGACCATGACCAGGGCGATGCCCACCCATTGCGCTGCGCTCAGCCGCTGCCCGCGAATGGCGAGCCCGCTCAGGGCCGCCACGGCCGGGGCGAGGCTCAGCACAAGCGCGTACGTGGCCGACCGCAGCCGCCGCAGCGCGGCCGCGTCCAGCGTGCCTGGCAGCGCCGTCGAGAGCAGCCCCACCGCCGCGCCGACCGCAAGCACGTGCAGCGACAGCAGGTCTGTGCCGGCCGTCGCGATCGCGACCGCGGCGGCCGGAACGGTCGCGACCACCATCGCCAGCGCGAGGCCCTGCGCGCCGGGCAGCCGTCGCGCGTGGTGTGCCGACAGCGTGATGTAGCCGGCCCAGCACGCACCGGCGCCCAGCGCGAGCAGGATGCCGGCCGTGGTCACCGGGCCGTTGACTCCGTGGGCGAGAGCGAGCACGACCACGCCCGGCACAGCCAGTGCCACGGCCGCGAGGTCGCGCGGGCGGCGGAAGCCGGCGATCGCGACGAGGATCGGGCCGACCATCTCGAGCGCCACCGCGACGCCGAGCGGGACGCGCTCGATTGCCAGGTAGAAGCAGCCGTTCATCCCGGCAATCACCAGGCCAAAGCCGATCAGCGGCCCGGCGGCCGCCGTGCGCAGCGGCGCGGTGCCGGGACGAGCGGTCGCCACGAGGAAGCCGCTCGCACTGGCCAGCCGCAGGGCCACGACGGCCAGCGGGCCGACGGCCGCAAACAGGCTGATGGCGATCGCCGCCCCCGACTGCACCGAGATCATCGCGAGCACCGTCGCGGCAACCCCGGTCAGCACGGAGGAGCGGGATCCCATGGAAACGGCTCGGCCGGGCATCAGCCCGGCCGAGAACCGGATCTAGCGCGCCCGGTAGACGATCCGGCCGCGGTTGAGGTCGTAGGGGGGGGGCTGCACCCGGACCCGGCCGCTCGGGAGCAGGAGACACTGGT
>Ga0066662_10000913_pt1 | contig 13161 bp, 14 predicted proteins | sample GraSoiAngelo_111_FD_133939 | JGI IMG/M metagenome (GOLD analysis project Ga0066662, IMG submission 133939) | Grasslands soil microbial communities from the Angelo Coastal Reserve, California, USA - 14_0903_12_40cm | ecosystem: Environmental > Terrestrial > Soil > Grasslands | place: USA... | reverse complement strand
GAGCGGTGAGGTGGCTGGCGCAGCGCTCGCTGGGCCGCCGCAATCGGATCCGGACACCCCAACCGCCGACGCACCCCAAGAACCAGAACCCTCGTCCGACGCGCAACAGGACCCGCCGCCGGTCGAACCGGGCGCTGAGATCCTTGCATCGCCGATCGCTGATCAGCCCGAGCAACCAGGGCCAGCTCAGCCGGAGGCATCCCAGAAGGAGGCTGCCTCAACCGCTACTCCTGGTCAGACGCGACCCCCGTTTCGTGACCAGTTCACCTCGATCAGCGAGCCGCCGTCGAGGAGTCGACTGCAAAGCTGGAACATGGTGGCCGGCCTGGTGGCCATCGCCTTGCTGCTGCTCGTCGTCGCCGCGGCCCTCGCGCGCACGAGGGGCGGCTCCTCAGACGCAGCCACCCAGCCGTCCACGACGAGTGCTACCAGCACACCACCCTCATCGGGTAGCGGGTCGACGTCGTCTGCGAACTCGGCGACGGTCGTCTCGAAGGTGCCAAGCGGTGATGTGGTGTGGCTCAATCATGGCACGACGAAGGTGCGGCTACTGCAGATCGACGCGCCGGACGCCGCCACCAACCAGTGCTACGCGAAGCAGTCGATCGCCGCGCTCACCAAGCTGGCCGGGCCCGGCACGACGGTCAAGCTGGCTCGAGATCCGAAGCTCCCCGCTCGTGACCGCTTCGGCAGGCTCGAACGCTACGTCTCCGTGGCTGGCAAAGACATCAACCTGGCGATGGTCAGCGAAGGAGCGGCCGCGCCCTACTTCTTCTTCGGCCACCGCGGCACCGAGGCCAAGCAGCTGCTCACGGCAGCGCGTGAGGCGCGCGCGGCTGGCCGAGGCCTTTGGGGAGCCTGCCCGGGCACGCCGTTCAACCCGAACCATGAGGTGAAGACCAGCTAAGAGCCCGGCTACGGAGGGAACCGGCGCCAATCGCGCACTCAGCAGTCGGTGGGACGCGCGTGATAGCCGCGCCCGAGCGGGACGTGGTCCTGGTGAAGGACGCGTGCAAGGTCGCGGCGGTAGATCTGCATATCAGGGTGCTGCCAATCCTGATGAGTCTGGCAACGCCAGGCCGGGTCGAGCTCATGGTGGTATCGGCTGTTCAAGCTTTCGTTGTGGCCGATGACGTTTCCGATCGCGATGTGGTACGTCGCCATCAGGTAGGCGGTCAGCCGCAGCGAGGCGCGCAACTCACGTGCGTTGTGCAGAATGTCAGCGTCGCTCATGCCGACGTTCTCGATGCCGATCGCCGTCCAGTTCAAGCCGACGGTGTGACGGCAGATGATCGTCGTCTTGACGATCTGGATGATGCGACCATCCGCGGACACGAGGAAGTGGGCGCAGGTTCCGGGCAGCTCGTGCAGCTCACTGTCGGGCACGTCCTGGCTGAACAGGTTCCACGCCGACTGCCAGCTGGTCGACTCGGTGTAGTGCTCGACGATCACGCGTGGATGGTTGAGATGCCACGTGTCCAGGCCGTAATGGCGGTTGGCGTAGGCCGCGGTCTCCGCGCGGCGCTTCGCGCCGAACGGGATCGGATGCCACCAGATCGCCGGACGAAGCTTCGCCTGCGAAGCCGCGGTCGTCGCCGCCGTTCCTGCGCTTCCCGTCGATCCCGTCGAGCTGGTTGGGGTCGCGATAGTGCTCACCGGCGTCGGCGCCGAGCCGGGAGCCGTCGCCCCGCGGTGTGAGGCTGCGCCCGACTGGCCGCCCGTGGTGCCCGTCCCACACCCGACCAGCAAGCCCGCACATACAAGGACGACCAATCCGAAGATGGCCGGCCTGGCGGCAGCGGCACGATGCGGTTGGTCGGATGCCCGCTTCAGCATCCGCAGCGGCCTAGAAGAGCTTGTCGGTCGGGATCGGCGCGAGCCCATTCTGCAGACGGTAGGCGTTGAACGCCTGCAGGAACGCCTTCTTCGCGGCGGTTGTCCTCGCGTCGTTGATCTGGGCCTCGGCATAGGGGGTCGCGCCGCTCTGCCCCGAGCCGAGGTCGCTCGCCCACTGCTCATAGAGCGTATCTGACCGCTCGGAAAGGCGGAGCGCCTTGACGAGGTCTGCTTGTAGCTGCTCTCCCCCGCTCGGCGGAATCCAGCTTTGCACGGTGGCGATCAGCGCTTCGCGTTGCTGGGCGACAGTTGCGAGCTCCTGCTCGGACGCGTAAGGGTTCTGGTGTGCCGAGTTGATCGCCGGGATCACCTGGCCGAGTTCCCGGCGGGACTCGCCGATTACCGTCCTGATCTTCGTCGCATAGCCGGACGCGTCCGACTGGCCACCAGACCAGCCGGCCGACCCGTCAGTCGTCGACGGCGCGACTCCGCCACCAGCCAATCCCCCGCCAAGGCCACTCGCCGCGGAGGGGGAGTCCGACGCGGACGACGATGAACCGCCGCGGGTGAGCGCGATTGCTGCAGCGGTGACGGCGAGCAGAATCAGGATCGCTGCGCCGACGGCGCTCGTCGCTCCGCGTGACGAGTCTGCGCCGCCGCCGGGCTGGCTCATTCGGGGAACGACCGGAGAGGAAGGTGGAAAGCCCTGGTATGCCCCCTGCGGCGGGGCAGGGGCACGAGTTTGGGCGGACCCGTGGACGAGCGTCTGCTCAGCAGCCGGCGCCGACAGGGCTACCGCCGGGGCAGTCGCCACAGCAGTGCCGCAGTTCGTACAGACCTTGCTGCGTGATCCGATCTCAGCGCTGCAGGCCGGGCAGCGTAGTGTCACATCTAACTGGGTGACCGTCGGCTCGGTAGCAGCCAGACTCGGCTCTTGCTCCGCGCGGCGCGACCCACACTCGTTGCAGAACTTCCCGCCGACCGTTTCCCGTTGGCAGGCTGGGCAGTAGCTTGTGGGGGTGGTCATCATGCGGAACGTATCGTCAGCCGACGCGTGCGACATGACACGCAACCTCGCGACACATGGCGCCGCGTAGTGCCGAGGTTGGACGCTGACCCACTCGTGGACGCCAGCTGGCGTCACCGCCGTCTATGGGCAGATTCCGAGGAGCGGGCGAGGGCAGTCGCCCGCTCCTCAGGCCGCGGTTCGCTCCAGCGTCGGAGCGGCGATCGGGAAGCCGGGCCTGGCGAGCATGCGTCCGTCGTGCGTGACGACGACCGCCTCGTAGGGCGTGCCGTCGAGCATGCCGAGCCCCTGCTCGCCACGGACTGCCAGCGCGGTTGCATACGCGTCGGCCAGCGCGAGATCCTCACCGACGACCGTGGCCTGAGCCAGGCGCAGCGTCGGCTGGCCGTTGCTCGGGTCGAGCAGCTCGCCCGGACGCTCGTAGCCGCCCGAGGTCGCGATCGCCTCCCACACGTCGGCGACGCAGACCAGCCGGTCGGCATCGTGGGGATGGCGCACGCCGATCCGCCACGGCTGCGGGCCGAAGCAGGCGATGTCGCCGCCGGCGTTGACCGTGGCCGCCTCCAGGCCGGCGTCGCGAAGGCATGCCAGCGCCCGCTGCGCGGCCCAGCCCTTGACCAGGCCGGTGGGATCGACGCCGCCGGGCATCGCCCACGGGTCGAAGTAGCCGCCGGTCAGCCGTGCGGCGCGGGCCGAGAGCTCGAGCACCTCGAGCAGGTCGGCGGGCAGCTCGTCGGAGCGCAGCTCGCCGCGGCGGTGGCGCGAGAGCGCGCTCCCCTCTTTGAACGTCGAGAACGTCTGGTCGGCGTCGTGCAGCACGGCGCAGGCGGCGGCGATGGCGGCCGCGTCGCCGGGCCCCGGCTCGACGGTGATGCTGACGGCGGTGCCCATCACGTGCTCGACGTGGGTGATCACGCCTTCAGCCCCGCCTTGTCGATCGCCGCCTGCAGCGACTGCATGTACTCGTTGCTGGTGTAGGTCGCGCCGCTGACGCCCTGGATGTGGGCGCTCTGCGCCGCGATCGACTCGTGGATCAGGATCGGCGCGGCGTACTGGTCGATCGACATCGACTGGCCGTCGTTGGCGACGAAGCTGGTGAACCCGACGTTGGTGATGCGGCCGTTCGTCACGGTCATCTTCACCTGCATCTGGCCATAGGGATCGCTCACGAGCGAGCCGACAACGGTCTTCGTCGCCGGCGCCGCCGGCTTGGGCTTCGGCTTCGGCTTTGGCGTCGTGGCCTGCGTCGTCGCGGCGGGCTTCGGCGCGCCGCCGCTCGAGTGCTTCGCGTGCTTGGCCTTGACCGCCCCCGCGTTGCCGGCGATGGCGACCTGTTGCGGCGTGCTGGGATGCGGCAGCACCATCACGCCGGCCGCGCCGAGCACCGTGCCGCTCATGATCATGCTCGAGCGCCGCATCAAAACGCGAACTGCTCGTGGTGGATGTGGTCGCTGCGCAGGCCGAGGTGCCGGGCGACGGCGATGAAGCGCTCGGTGAAGCCCTCCGGGCCGCAGATGTAGAGCTCGCGCTCGCGCAGGTCGGGGACGAGCTGGTGGACGAGGCTCGGTGTGAGCGGAACCTCGCGGCGGTCGCCGACGAGGCGGTGCAGGCGGCCGCCGCGCTTGGTGACGAGCTCCTCGACCTCCTCGTCCAGCACCAGCTCCGACTCGTTGTTGGCGCGGAGGATGACGTCGATGTCGGCGTGGGCGGGCAGGTCCTCGAGCATCGCCCGGATCGGCGTGACGCCGACGCCGGCCGCGACTAGGAGCAGCTTGTGGCGCTCGGCGGCGTGGCGGGTGAAGGCGCCGTAGGGGCCCTCGATGGCGACGCGGGTGCCGGGGGTGATGCGGGCCAGCTCGCCGGAGTGGTCGCCCAGCTGCTTGACGGTGACGCGCAGGTAGGGCGGCAGCGGCATGGCCGAGAGCGAGTAGGGGTGCGCCTGCCACCAGATGCCGGGGCGCAGGAAGCGCCACTGTAAGAACTGGCCGCCGTTGACGGGCAGGCGGTCGAGGTGGCGGCCCTCGATCACGATCGAGACGGTGCCCGGGCCTTCGGGGTAGACGGCGACGACGCGGAGGTGGTGGTAGAGGCTGCGCCAGAGCGGCACCAGGGCGCGATACCAGACGATCGCGGCGGCGACGAGGAAGTAGACGCTCGTCCACCACAGCTTGGCCAGCGGGTCGGAGATGAAGGCCGAGCCCGTCCAGACCTGGGGGAAGAAGCTGAGGCTGATCGCCAGGTAGGTGGTGAGGTGGACGAGCCACCACGCCTCGTGGGTGAGGCGGCGCCGGGCGATGCGGTAGCTGGTGAGGCCGGCCGCCATGAACAGCGCGAAGCCGGCCGTGGCCATCAGCATGCCGGGGAGGGTGGTGACGATCACCCAGAACGCGTGGAGCACGCCGCGCGAGGCGCCCTGGGCGTAGCCGAGGGTGATCAGCAGGCCGTGGGCGACGATCAGGCAGAGCGCGATCGGGGCGAGCTGGCGATGCCAGCGGACGAGCTTGTCGTGGCCCATGGAGCGCTCGATCGCGGGCAGGCGCGAGATCAGGAGCACGACGACCAGCATCAGGTAGGTGCCGGCGAGAGCGGAGAGGCGGCCGCCGAAGGTGGCGATGCCGCCGGGCTTGGTGAGGGCGCTCCACGACTCGGCACGGACCCCGAGCGCGAGCGTCATGCCCATGCCGATCCCGATCAGCCAGGAGACGACGTCGGTGTGGAGCGGATTCGGGGCGTGCCGGGCGCGGTGGTGCAGCGTCGGCACCCAGCGATAGCCGCGCCTGTGGCGCGGCGCGGCGTCACGGCGGTGGGCGTGCTCGGCGGCTGCGCTGCGGCGATCTCGGTCGTGGGCTGCGGTTGGGGCCATGCTCGCAGTGTCGGCGAGCAACCTTGGAGATGGCTGGGAGATGCGTTGTGGGTTCGTGAAGCCGCTTGCCGAGGCAGCGGCCGGGGTCGTCCGTCGACTCGGGCTGCTGCCTCGGGGCAGCAACCTCGCCCGCGCCCAGGAGAGGGAGTCGCGGGTCCTGAAGCATCCCAGCCGCCCACCACTTTGACGGATGCGACGATGAGTGCCGCCTATAGGGTTTAGGTCGGTGGAGCAGACGCTTCTCGGCGGAAACACACATGGCCTGGTAATGCGTCGACCCACACGGCCGTGGACGTCGGGCGTTCACGCCTTACTACGCCACGTAGAGCAGGTGGGCTTCAGCGCGACCCCTAATGTTCACCGCATCGATGAGCAGGGTCGGGAGATCATTGATTACGCGAGGGCTATGTCGTTGATGGGCGGTGCTGCTAGTTGAGCGGCTCGCCGGTGTGCGTGTCGAATCGCTGCGCTGGCTGAGGATTCTGGGTTGGCGCTTCGATAGCGACCAATTCCGCCTGCTCGATCTCCTCTGCCTCCGCCTGGATCGGCGGCGTCCAGTGCTCGTCGAGGCGGAAGAGGTAGATGCCGACGATCCTGCCGTTCATTGTCGCCGTCTGGCCGCTTGAGAACATCTTGTCTCGGCTGACGGTGCCGGTCGGCTCGTAGACGTAGCCCGCCTGGTCGAGCTTCCAGCCTTCGTCTTCGATCTGGCTGAGCACGTCAGTATGCGTCTTGAACCGCCTCTTCTGGTGGCTGGCGGTCGCGCCTCCGCTAAGGACGCCCATCGTTGTTCGCTTCGTCTCGGCGAGCGAGCCGATGTACTCGAAGAAGCCCGCCCCCTCCTCGCGTGCCGTTCGGGCCTGGCCACGGGGTGTGGCGCGGAACGCTGCTTCCGCCTTCTCGGCAGCCTTGCGGTCAGCCTCCGCCTGCTTAGCAGCCTGCTTCTCAATCGCGGCGGCCCGCTTGGCCTGCTCCTGGTCGGAATCCTTCTTGAACACCGGAACCTCCTGGACTAGGGTCGAGGGAACGACGCGAGGTGGTCGGCGACACTCATGGAACACGGGTGGCTTCGGGAGTGCTCGGCGGCCGTTCCGCTAGGCATTGCAGTATTCGACAGGGTTGATTCCAAACGACCAGTGGTTGAGCGCCTTGGCCAGGGTGTAGGCGTCGCATTCAATCGGCAGCGTGCTGGTGTGTTTCTGGATCACCGCTTCGACCTGGCCCGGTGTCGCGTCCGGGCCGAGCTGGAATATCCACGGATAGGTCTTTTGGTAGTAACTGAGGATCACAGGGTCAGGCGTCTGGCAGAACAGCGGCGCAGCTGTTCCGTCCGCTCCGTAGCTGGGCGTCGGACAGGCGTTGGCCTGGGCCTTGTCGGCAGCTGTAAGCCGCGCCTTCGCGGAGTTCAGTTCCGCGCCAGTCGCTGCCGTCTTAGTCCGCTGCGCCGCTGCCTGCCTGTTGAGCGAGGCGATCTGCGAACGCAGCTGGTTGACGGTCTGGGACTGGTCGTTTGCCTGGTAGCCGATTCCGGCACGCATCCCGGCCGCGATTACCACCCCGACGATGACCCCGCTCACAACGAGGGAGGAGCGCATGGCCGATAGCTTCCCGCTGACTCCCCACGCTCCTTCTCCCTCATCATCCCGGATGAGGCTCGGGCGGTGAGGGTGCCCGGGAACTAGTCAGACGGCTCTAGGCTCTACTCCGCCTGCTTCCCTGGGACAGTTCGTCGGCAGCGGGCGCACCCTGCCGAACGAACGTCGCTCTTCTCTACGCTCTTGTGGATTAGCCCCGGTGGGTTCAGCAGGGAGCGTGCAGCACGCGCTTCGGGTACTTGTTGTGCAGGGCGGTGACGGTCGAGAACCCGCGCAAGTACGTGGTGCTGAGCGACTTCCACTGGCTGCAGGTACGACGATCGTAGTAGTACCGAGCCGTCGAGTAGCTCGAGGTGAAGTAGCGGCACGTCGAGATGCTGCATCCGCTGCCCACAAAGTTCGGTTGCACCGTTCGCGCTCCGGCCGTGGCGGGCACGATCAGGGCGAGGCTGATGGCGAGGGCGGTGAGGGCTTGCTTCATTCGGTGCTCCTTCTGGGTCGGCGGCTGGAAGGCTGAGAGCACGCTCACGGTGGTGGAGGGCTCCCTGTAGTTCCATCCCCCGAATGAGGGTCGAAGCGCCAAGTCGTCGGCCTCACCACAGTCCTAGCTCGCTGGAGGGCAGAAGGAACGGATCGCGGCGGCGAGACGCGTCTGGATGACGGTCGCTAAGGCGTCGTCAAGCTCGTCGGCGCGAGTGGGATACGCAGGAAGGGCCGCGACCTCGGTGCCGTAGCTGACCTGCGGTCCGGGATACAGGATCGCTGCGTAATCGACGACGCGTCGATCCTCGCCTTGGATTGTGTCTCGGGCCGTGGCCGCGACTTCCATGAACGGCCGCCGGTAAGCGGCCGCGGCGTGACCAACGGCTCCGAGGCCACGCATCCCGCTGCGGCGAGCCCCACCTCACTGAAAAGTCTCGGGCTGTCAGCGGACGCTTCCGACACTACTGGCCGCTTTCTCGTAAGACAGGGCACGGGCGCGACTCGACGGTGAGGAAGCGGTGCGCGCAGGCCGTATCGATCGACGACGCCATGTCCCAGTCGGGTCGGTAGACTTTCCGACCCTCTCGCGAAAGGGCTTTCATGCCAACCAAGATCCTCCTCCCAGAGTCCGACCTCCCCCGCACCTGGTACAACGTCCTGTCCGAGACGCCAAACCCGCCGCAGCCGCCGCTGCACCCGGGCACTGGCCAGCCAATCGGCCCGGACGACCTCGCACCGCTGTTCCCGATGGACCTGATCCTGCAGGAGGTCTCGACCGACCGCGAGATCCCGATCCCTCAGGAGGTGCTCGACGTCCTGGCGCTCTGGCGCCCGACGCCCCTCTACCGCGCGCACCGGCTCGAGCAGGCGCTCGGCACGGGCTCACGCATCTACCACAAGTACGAGGGCGTCTCGCCGGCAGGCTCCCATAAGCCGAACACCGCCGTGCCGCAGGCCTACTACAACGCCAAGGCGGGCCGAACCCGCCTCGCCACCGAGACCGGCGCCGGCCAGTGGGGCAGCTCGCTCGCCTTCGCCTGCCAGGTGTTCGGCCTCGAGTGCAAGGTCTACATGGTCAACATCTCCTACCGGCAGAAGCCCTACCGCCGGATCATGATGGAGACGTGGGGCGCAGAAGTCGTCGCGAGCCCCTCCGAGGACACCAACGCCGGCCGCGGCATCCGCGAGCAGGATCCCGAGTCGCTCGGCAGCCTCGGCATCGCCATCTCCGAGGCCGTCGAGGACGCCGCCACGCGTGAGGACACCAGCTACTCGCTCGGCTCCGTCCTCAACCACGTGCTACTCCACCAGACCGTAATCGGCCAGGAGGCGCAGAAGCAGCTCGCCCTTGCCGGCGAGTCGGGCGTCGATGTCGTCATCGGCTGCGTCGGCGGCGGCTCGAACTTCGGCGGCATCGCCCTGCCCTTCGTCGGCGAGAAGATCGCCGGCGCCGACATCGAGATCATCGCCTGCGAGCCGGCTGCCTGCCCCACCCTCACCCGCGGCCCCTTCGCCTATGACTTCGGCGACACTGCGCAGCTCACCCCACTCGTCGCCATGCACACGCTCGGCCACGACTTCGTCCCGCCCGGCATCCACGCCGGCGGCCTCCGCTACCACGGCGTCGCCCCGATCGTCTCGCAGCTCCTGCTCGACGACCTGATCCGCGCAGAGGCCTACACCCAGACCGACTGCTTCGGCTCGGCCGTGAAGTTCGCCCGGGCCGAGGGCATCATCCCCGCACCCGAGAGCTCCCACGCCATCCACGGCGCCATCCAGGCAGCCAAGCGCGCCGACGAGTCAGGCACCTCGCAGGTGATCCTCTTCAACCTCTCCGGCCACGGCCACTTCGATATGGCCGCCTACGAGGCGTACCTGCACGGCAACCTCGAGGAGTACGAGCTGCCCGAGGAGGAGATCGAGCGGGCGCTGAAGGCAATCGAGCCGTTGCCGAAGCCGGCTGTACGCGCCTGATCGATCAGCCGGCGCGACGCTCCAGCCTGTCCACCTTCTCGTGGAGGAGGCGAAGCTGCGCCAGGATCTCATCATCTCGGGTGGCGTCAGCCTCGTTCTCGGTCGTCTCGTAGAGAACGAAGCGTTGGGCGATCGAGGCGGTGATCAGCGCGACGAACCCGATGCCGGCGACCATCACACCAATCCCGATCACCCGACCTGCTGTGGTGTGCGGAGTGACGTCGCCGTACCCCACCGTCGTGATCGTCGACATCGCCCACCAGACGCCGTCCCACGCAGTGAGATGCTGGGTGCTCTCGACCTCGCTGAACCCCACACCGCCGGCCAGAATGACGAGCAGCGTCAGGATCGCGGCGTCTCGCACTCCGGCCGGCGTGAGCAGACGACGGAAGATCTGGAAGGCGCGCAGGAGTCGGAGCAGACGTAGGAGCCGAAGGATCCGGATCGACTGCAGCGGACCCGGCAGGATGGGCGGCGAGAGCACCGCCACCGCCAACTCGAGCGGGTGATCTCTCATCCAGCGGCGACGGTCATCGACGACCGCCAGCATGATCACGACCTCGGCCGCGAACGCGAGCCACGTCACCCAGTTCAGCACCGAGCCGACGAGCGACCAACCGGGGCCGTAGTCACGGGCGGTCAAAACGACAGCAGGGATGACCAAGAGCGACGCGACGATCAGGGGCTTGTCCAGCCGCCTCTCCCACTGTTCCTCCCGTGACACCGCCGGGATGGTACGAGGTGCCTCCGACGTCGCCGGGCCTACACAGCCCTCTGAGCGGCCGCGTTGACGATCGCGGCAACCACCTGACCGCTCGGCACCTTAAACAGCGGCACCGTCTGCCGGTTCGTCATATTGAAGCTGACGCCGTCAGTGAAGACGTTCAGGTTCGCGAGCTTCGCGTAGGGCAGCTCAACCGTCTTTCGCTGGCCCGCGAACACCACCCGCTGGGATGTCATGTACAGCGCACCCTGGTCTGCGACCTGCAGCTGGGTGCCGACCACCACGCTCTTTCCCCGGAACGATCCGGTGCGAAAACGCACCCCCTTGACGATCGGGATGCTGACACCGCGGCTACCGCCCCGGAACTCACGCAGCGTCACCTCCTTCATCAGCGATGCGTTGACCAGGAGATGCACGCGCTCGCCCGCCTTCAGCATGATGTGCGCCTGATTGGTGACATCCGGGAGGCGCCCGTCGTTGACACTGGCGATCAGCATCCGGTCGAGCAGATCGCCGAAGTGCTTACGCCAGTCCTCGTCCTTGATGCCCTGCTGCGCCGCCCACGCGAAGAGCTCCTTCTCCTCCGACTCCGACAGGATGTCGTCTGCCAGCGCCTGCTCAACGTGCTCGCGGAAGTCCCGATCCCGACGACGGCGGCCGAAGAACCCGCTGTAATCCTCTACCGGCGCTGACTGTGCAGCCGGGGGCGGCGGTGTCGCCTGCTGCACCGAGGGCGGTGCGGCTGCTGGGGCCTGCGTTTGGGTCACGGCGGCGCCGCACGACGAGCAGAACCGCGCACCATCCACCAGCTGGGCGCCACAGGCTGTGCAGAACGCCATCTGCTCAAGCGTACCGATCACAGCGGGCGTGACCCTTCTCATCGGGATTCGCGACTGATAGGGTCGTCGCGGGGCACAGGAACATGTCGTCCGGTCTGGCACCACGGTTCTGTCATCTCTGCGGGCACTCGCTCGCTTCCGACGCGCGCTTCTGTTCGGCGTGCGGAGCCGCCGTGGTCGCACCGGGAGAGGCGCCGCCCGCGACCGCTCAGACGCCGACTCAGTCCCCGCCGCCGGCGCAGCAGCCGGTTACCTCGGTTCCCAGTCGACGGGTGACGGCCATTGCCTGGTGGAAGCGCCGCGGACGCACTGCCCAGGTTGGGCTCGTGCTCGGAGCGATCGTCCTGCTGCTGATCCCGCTCTCGGCTCTCGGGTCGTCAGGAGACTCCAAGCATGTGGCTATCAAGCCGATCCAATCACCACCGTCCGCCACGACCAATGTACCGCCGCCATCCTCGACGACCGCCTCCGTCGCGGGTGCCGAACCCCTTACCGTCGCTCGCGTTGTCGATGGCGACACGGTGAAGCTGAGCGACGGCCGTACGGTGCAACTCGCCCAGATCTCCGCTCCGAGCGTGGCGAGCGGCGACTGCTACGCCAATCACGCACGCTCCACGCTACGGACACTCGTCGCCGGGCACACCGTCCGGCTCGCGCGTGAGCCGGTGCTTCCACGCACCGACCGGTACCACCACGTCGTCGCCTACCTGATCGCTCGCGGCCAGAACGTGAACCTCGTGCTCGTCAAGAAGGGCGCAGCAGCGCCCTACTTCTATTTCAACCACCAGGGGCGGTACGCCTCGAAGCTCATGGCCTCGGCGAGCGCCGCCCGCACCTCCCACCGCGGTCTATGGGGCGCGTGCTCAAAGACGGTGCTGAACCCGGTGGCTCAGGTGCACACTCGGGGCGGCAAGTATCACCCGCCGTCGCACTCAAGCAGCTCGGGCGGTAGCGGCAACTGCACACCCGGGTACTCGCCCTGCCTAATTTGGCACGGCGGCGCGGACTACGACTGCGCGGGCGGCTCAGGAAACGGCCCCTACTACACAGCGCCGGGCGTGGTCTACACCGTCTCCAGGTCGGATCCGTACCGGCTGGACAGCAACGGCAACGGCAAGGGGTGTGAGAACTCGGGTGGATCGAGCGGCGGGGGCGGCGGCCCGGGCGGGGGCGGCGGAACCGGATCCGACTGCACTCCTGGGTACTCCCCCTGCCTCGTGTACCACGGCGGGGCGGATTACGACTGCTACGGCGGCAGCGGCAACGGTCCGTACTACACAGCACCCGGAGTGGTCTACACGGTCACCGGATCAGACCCCTACGGGCTCGACTCCAACGGGAACGGACTGGGGTGCGAATGAGTGGCGCGCCGGGTCGAACTGTTGCCGGTCCGGGTAGCCGTCTGTAGAGTCACCACGTCACACTCTGGGGAGGGGCTTCTCAATGGGCAGGAGGAAGCTGGCGGCTCTCGTCGGGCTGCTCTGCGCGTTATTTCTCACGTCGGCCAGCGCTGCCGGCGCGACCACTGCAACGATCACGGCACCGGCCGGCGGCGCGCATGTGCCAAACGGCTTCACAGGTCCGGTGACCGTGGACTTCGCCAACGACCTCACGCCGGGCACATTCGACGTGACCGTCACGGGGCCAAATGGGTACAGCTCCGTGCAGCACCCCGTCGTCAACAACCCGGGCCCGCTGGATCTCAGTATCCCCGCGGCGACCGATGCCGGCTCCTACTCCGTGGAGATTGATGAGGGTGCCACGGCGATCGCCACGAGCAGGGATCCGACCACGTGGTGGCGAAACAGCCGCCTCACCGG
>Ga0066662_10000912_pt1 | contig 13171 bp, 14 predicted proteins | sample GraSoiAngelo_111_FD_133939 | JGI IMG/M metagenome (GOLD analysis project Ga0066662, IMG submission 133939) | Grasslands soil microbial communities from the Angelo Coastal Reserve, California, USA - 14_0903_12_40cm | ecosystem: Environmental > Terrestrial > Soil > Grasslands | place: USA... | reverse complement strand
AGGCGCGTCACGCCGGACGCCGTCAAGAGCACAGCGTCGGCGAGGTCGACGCGCCGCATCATCCCGTCGTCGGCGTGCGAGAGCAGCAGCAGCACCTCGTAGTCGTTCAGCGTCAGGCCGTGCTCGCGCTGGAGCTGCGCGGAGAGCTCGCGCGTGATCGCCGCGTGGGAGCGCAGGAACGAAATCCAGGACTGAAGCCGTTGTGGAGGTGCCGTCGTCGTCATAGTTGCGCCCTCAAGTGTAGCGCCCTGCGGGCCGCCTGCGCCTCGATAGATTGACCTATATGAACCGCTCGGACAAGGGAATCGAGGTCGAGGGGCTCGTTCGGCGGTTCAAGGACATCGAGGCGGTGGCCGGGATCGACCTGACGATCGCCCCCGGCGAGATCTACGGGTTCCTCGGCCCGAACGGGGCCGGCAAGTCGACGACGGTGCACATGCTGACGACGCTCCTCCCGCCCACGTCCGGGCGCGCGACGGTCGCCGGGCACGACGTCGTGCGCCAGGGGCCGAAGGTGCGCGCGTCGATCGGCGCCGCGCTGCAGGAGGCGGCGCTCGACCCCTTTCTGACCGGCCGCGAGCACCTGCGGCTCCAAGCGTCGCTGCACGGGATCGGCGGCGACGCGCGCAAGAAGCTGATCGCGCAGCTCCTCGACCGGGTCGGGCTGACCCAGGCGGGCGACCGCAAGGTGCGCACGTACTCCGGCGGCATGAAGCGCCGACTCGATCTCGCGCTCGCGCTGATCCACGACCCGTCGATCCTCTTCCTCGACGAGCCGACGACCGGCCTCGACCCGCAGAGCCGCTCGGCGCTCTGGACGGAGGTCAACCGCCTCGCGCGCGAAGAAGGCGTGACGGTGTTCCTCACGACGCAGTACCTCGAGGAGGCCGACGTGCTCGCAGACCGCGTCGGGATCATCGACCACGGCAGGATCGTCGCGGAGGGAACGCCCGCGCAGCTGAAGTCGGAGATCGGCAAGGCGACGGTCGAGGTCGTGCCGGAGGAGCACGGCGACCTCCCGCGCCTGCGCGGGCTGCTCGCGCGCTTCGGCTCCGAGACAGCGGCGCGCCCCGGCGCGTTCGCCGTCCAGCTGAACGGCAACGGCCAGCTTCCCGACGTGATCCGCGCGCTCGACACCGAGGCACTGCGCGCCGCCGAGATCAACCTGCACCAGCCGACGCTCGACGACGTGTTCCTCGCGAAGACCGGCCGCACGCTCGAAGGAGCCGAAGAGGAATGAGCGTGATCGCGCACCAGGTCTGGCTGATCGCGCGGCGCTCGCTCGTGCGCACGGCACGTCAGCCGGGCGTCTGGATCCCGCCGCTCACCTTCCCGCTCATCCTGATGGCGGTGAACTCGAACGGCTTGCGCGCCGCGACGCGCCTGCCGGGCTTCCCGACGCATTCCTTCCTCGCCTTCTTCGTGCCGTTCGCGTTCATGCAGGGCGCGCTGTTCGCGTCGGCGATCGCCGGCACCGACCTTGCACGCGACATCGACAACGGCTTCCTGAACCGGCTCGCACTGACGCCGATCCGCGGCGCCTCGCTGCTCCTCGGCGAGATCGGCGGCGCGGTCGGGCTCGGCGCGATCCAGGCGGTCGTCTACCTGTCGATCGCGCTCGCGGCGGGCGTGCACATCGACGCAGGCGTCCCCGGCGCGGTGCTGATCCTCGTGCTCGCGATCCTCGTCGCGGCCGGCTTCGGGACGCTCGGGCTGTGGCTCGCGCTCCGCACCGGCTCGGGAGAGGGCGTTCAGTCGATGTTCCCGCTCCTCTTCTTCCTGCTCCTGATCTCGAGCATGAACATGCCGCGCAACCTGATCGAAGTGAGCTGGTTCCGCGACGCGGCGACGGTCAACCCCGTCAGCTACATGATCGAGGCGCTGCGCTCGCTCGTGATCGTCGGCTGGGACGGTCAGGCGCTCGCGCTGGGCTTCGGCTTCGCGATCGCGTTGATCGCACTGTCGCTCGTGCTTTCGGCGCGGCAGCTGAAAGTGCGGATGGCGCGCACGTGAGAGGCACGCTCCACGTCGCGTTCGGGCTCGCGTACCGGCAACTGACCGTGCTGTTCAAGAACCCCTCGCTCTTCCTGCCTCCGATGCTCTTCCCGCTGATGAACTTCGCGGCGTTCGCCGGCGGGCTCTCCCGCCTGCGGCACGTGCCCGGCTTCCACTTCCACAGCGGATACACCGCGTTCACGTTCGTCTTCGTGCTCCTGCAGTCCGCCGCGTTCGGCGGCGTCTTCGCGGGGTTCGGGATCGCGCGCGACTTCGAGCGGGGCTTCGCGCGTCGCATGCTCGTGTCCGCGCCGCGCCGCGAGGGCCTGATCCTCGGCTATGCGATCGCCGCGCTTGCGCGCTGGACGATGATCGCGGGCGTGCTGACCATCACGGCGCTCGTCTTCGGGATGCAGATCGGCGGCAGCGGCGTCGACGTGTTCGGGATGTACGGGCTCGCTGTGATCTTCAACACGGTCGGCCTGCTGTGGGCGTGCGGCGTCGCGATGCGCTTCCGGTCGGTGCAGGCGGGACCGCTGATGCAGACGCCGGTGTTCCTCGTGCTCTTCCTCGCGCCGGTGTATGTGCCGCTCGCGCTCCTCCACGGCTGGATCCACACCGTCGCCCGGCTCAACCCGCTCACCTTCCTGCTCGAGGCCGGACGGAGCCTCCTGGACGGAAACCCGGACCAGGTCGTGACCGCGTTCGGAATCGCGTTCGCGCTCGTCGCCATCTTCGCCGTCTGGGCGAGGACCGGCTTGGCAAGCGCCGAGCGCGCCGGCTAGAGCCGTCCGTAGCCGGCGACCTGCGCGAACGCGCGCGAGCGCCGCATCACCTCGCCGCCGTCCGAGTCGTTCCCGACCGCCGTGTTGCCCTCCACGGTGTCGAGGCCGCCCTCGTGCACGCGCACGACGAGCCCGACGTGATCGGGCAGGCCGCCGTCCCAGTCGAAGATCACGAGATCGCCCGGCTGGGGTGCTGCGACCGACCGCCCGGTCGCCTTCAGCCAGGCCGCGAGCGTCGGCACGTACGCGACGCCCCGCGAGCCGACGCCTGCGCCGTGCCATCCGCGGCAGAGCACGACTCCTGCGCCGACGTCGAAGCAGTAGGACGCGAAGATCGCGCACCAGGGGACGCCGTCAGCGCCGAACCAGCGTCCGAACATGGTGCGGTTCGAGCCCGGCGGGGACTCTCGCACACCGACGTGCCGCAGCGCCTCGGCCAGCGCGCGCCGGCCCGCTGAAGCGCTCATGGCCCGTGACGGTACGCCCCGGTTTCATGTCGCGCAACTCCTGGGATCACGCAAGCTGGATGCACTGGACGCGGAGCCGCGTGCTTGCAGTCGGAGGCCTCGCCGCGGGAGCGGCCGCCGCCCTCGTCGCCGTGCTCGCAGCACTCGGTGCGCCCGCGCAGGGCGTGGCCGCGGCACAGGCGACGGTGACCTCGCGGACGGTCGCGTTCCGCCCGTCACGCGTCGTCGTCCAGGTGCTTCCGGGCGGGAAGGTCTGCTACCGCGTGGTCGAGAGCGCCGGCTCGTCACGCTCGTGCCGTCCGCGGATCCGCGCGAACGAGCTCGGTTACACGATCTCGCCCCGCGCGATCGGCGGCGTCGCGGGCGCCGACGTGCGCGCGGTGATCGTCAAGCTGACACGCCGCGGCACGGTCTGGGCGACGCTGGAGGACGGCGTCTTCTACGCGGACGTTCCGATCGCATACCGCGTCCGCGCGGTGATCAAGGTGCTGCGCGACGGAGCGCGCAAGGCCTTCGCCGTTACAGCGATCCGCTGAACGTGTTGCAGCCCGTCGGCTCGCCGCGCTGGTAGCCGCGGCTGAACCACTTCTGCCGCTCGGCCGACGACCCGTGCCTCCACGTCTCCGGGTTGACTTGCCCTTGCGTCTCCGACTGGATGCGGTCGTCGCCCACGGCCGCAGCGGCGTCGAGCCCCTCCGCCACGTCCTGCTGGGTCAGCTGTGTGATGTAGCCCGTCGCGACCGCGTGCCGCGCCCAGACGCCGGCGTAGCAGTCCGCTTGGAGCTCCGTTCGCACCGACGCGCTCGTCGCGCCGGTCCCGTTGCCCGGGTGCAGATCGCCGAGCAGGTTCTGCGTGTGGTGGCCGTACTCGTGCGCGATCACGTACGCCTCGGCGAACGGGCCGCCCTGCGCGCCGAAGCGATCGTGCAGCTCCTGGTAGAAGCCGAGGTCGATGTAGACGTGCTTGTCGACCGGGCAGTAGAACGGCCCGACGTCGGTCGTCGCGTCGCCGCAGCCGGTCGTAGTCGAGCCGGTGAAGAAGACGGTCTTCGCCTGCGTGTACGGCTTCCCGTGCGCTGCGAACCAGCCCGACCAGTACTTCTGGACGCTGTTGATGTCGGCGAGCACCCGGCAGTCCTGGCGCGTGTTGATGTCGACCCCGGGGCCGCACTCGGTGCCGAGCGACTGCGACGGCGCCTGCGGCTGCGCGACGGTGATGCCGTCGAGGCCGCCGTAGGTGCCCGCCGAGCCTCCGCCGAGGAGGGCGAAGAGCAGGTAGACGACGATCCCCACGAGGCCGAGCCCGCCGCCCCCGAGCACGAGCGGCCCGCCGCCGCCGCGCCGGTCCTCCACCTGCGACGAATCCAGGCCTCCGCCCGTCCGGAACCTCATCGCGCCTTCCTACCGGCCCGGCGCCGGTCACAAACACCGACGGTTCTTATTTGACGAATGAGGGTTCCTTATGTATTTGTTCACCATGCCTCTGAACAAAGTCCAGAAAACGATCCTGCTCGCCGCCACCGTCGCGGCCCTCGCCGCAGCCTCCGCCGCGGCCGCCGGCACGAACCTCTCGCTCGTCGGCTACTCCACCCCCAAGGCCGTGATGGGCAAGATCATCGCGGCCTGGCAGCAGACCCCGGACGGGAAGGACGCGTCCTTCAGCCAGTCCTATGGCGCCTCCACCGACCAGGCGCGCGCCGTCGCCAACGGCCTCAAGGCCGACGTCGTCTTCCTCTCGACCGGCGACGACGTGAACCTGCTCGTCGACGCGGGCCTCGTCGACTCGAAGTGGAACCGCCAGGCCTACGACGGGATCGCAGCCGACACCGTCGTCGTCTTCGCGGTCCGCAACGGCAACCCGAAGCACATCAAGGGCTGGAACGACCTGATCAAGCCCGGCGTGCAGGTGATCACGCCGAACCCGTTCAGCTCCGGCTCGGCGAAGTGGAACATCCTCGCCGCGTACGGCGCGCAGCGCCACCTCGGCAAGACCGACAAGCAGGCGACCGACTACGTGCAGCAGCTCTTCAAGCACGTCGTGTCGCAGGACACGTCGGGTCGCAACGCGACGAACACGTTCCTCTCGGGCAAGGGCGACGTGCTCATCACGTACGAGAGCGAAGCGCTGAACGCGCGTCTGAACGGCCAGGACATCCAGTACGTGATCCCGCGCCAGACGATGCTGATCGAGCTTCCGATCGCCGTCCTCAAGAACAGCTCGAACAAGGACCTCGCGAACAAGTTCATCCAGTTCGTGAAGCAGCCCGCCGCGCAGGATCTCTTCGCGCAGTACGGCTTCCGTCCGGTCAACAAGGTGTCGGCGAAGAAGTACGCGTCGAAATTCCCGGCGCGCCCCGGCATCTTCAAGGTCGACGACAAGCAGTTCGGCGGCTGGCGCAACGCGGACAAGGTCTGGTTCGACCCGAACAAGGGCCGCATGGCCAAGATCGAGCGAAACGTCGGAGGGCCAACCACTGGCTAGCGTCGCAATCCCCGCGCCGCGCAGGCGGCGCGGGCTCGCAACACCACTGCTGCTCGGCTTCACCACCACGTACCTCTCGGTGCTGGTGGTGTTGCCGATTGCGGCCCTCGTCTGGGCCTCCCGCGCCGACGGCGTCGGCTCGTTCTGGTCCGTCGCGTCGTCGCCCGAGTCGGTCGCGGCACTCAAGCTCTCCCTCGGGCTCGCCGTGCTCGTCTCGGTCGTGAACGCGGTGTTCGGGACGGTGATCGCCTGGGTGCTCGTGCGCGACGAGTTCTGGGGGAAATCGTTCGTCAACGCCGTCATCGACTTGCCGTTCGCGCTGCCGACGATCGTCGCCGGCCTGACGCTGCTCGCGCTCTACGGCCCGACGTCACCGGTCGGGATCGACATCTCGCTCACGCGCACCGGGATCTTCGTCGCGCTGCTCTTCGTGACGCTCCCGTTCGTCGTGCGCACGGTCCAGCCCGTGCTGCTCGAGCTCGACCGCGAAGCGGAAGAAGCAGCGCGCTCGCTCGGCGCGGGCGAGCTGCGCGTGTTCCGCAGCATCATCCTCCCCGGGATCCTGCCGGGCATCCTCTCGGGCGTCGCACTCGCGTTCGCCCGCGCGGTTGGGGAGATCGGCGCGGTCGTGCTGATCGCGGGCAACCAGCCCTTCCGCACCGAGGTCGCATCCGTCTTCGTGTTCCTGCACATCCAGGGCGGCGACCAGGCCGGCGCCGCAGCGGTCGCGGTCGTGATGCTGCTCATCTCCTTCGCGCTCCTGCTCGCGATCGGCGGCCTCCGCTATCTCGCCACGAGGTACGAACGTGCGTAGATACGTCTTGCGCCTCACGGCGGTCGGGTACCTGGTACTCGTTCTGCTCGCGCCGCTCGCGATGGTCTTCTGGCGTGCCTTCTCGCACGGCGGAGGCGAAGTGTGGTCGACGCTCAGCGACCCGAACACGGTGCATGCGTTCCAGCTGACCGTCGAGATCGCAGCGATCGCCGTCCCGCTGAACACCTTCTTCGGGATCGTCTGCGGCCTCCTGATCGTGCGCCGCCGCTTCCCCGGCGCCGGCTTCGTCAACGCGCTCGTCGATCTGCCTCTCGCGATCTCGCCGGTCGTCGTCGGGCTGTCGCTCTTCCTGCTCTACGGGCGCACCGGGTGGTTCGGGAACTGGTTCACGAACCATGGGATCCAAATCCTGTTCGCGTTCCCGTCGATGGTGATCGCGACGGTGTTCATCTCGCTGCCGTTCGTCTGCCGCGAGGTCGTCCCGACGCTGCGCGAGATCGGCGACGAGCAGGAGCAGGCCGCGTCGACGCTCGGCGCGAACGGCTGGCAGACCTTCAAGCGGATCACGCTGCCCTCGATCCGTTGGGCGGTGATCTACGGCGTCGTGCTGACGACGGCACGCTGCATCGGCGAATACGGTGCTGTCGCGGTCGTCTCCGGGCACATCGAGGGCAAGACGGAGACCGCCACGCTGCGGGTCGAGGACGCGTATCAGAACTTCCAGCAGGCGGGCGCGTACGGGATCTCGATCGTGCTCGCCGTGATGTCCGTGATCGTGCTCGTCGCGATGACGCTGTTGAAGCCCAAGGAGGAGGCCCGGTGAGTATTGAGATTCGCAACGTGTCGAAGCGGTTCGGCGACTTCCAGGCGCTCGCCGACGTCTCGCTGGACGTCGACGGCGGCTCGTTGACCGCCCTGCTGGGCCCCTCGGGCTCGGGCAAGTCGACGCTGCTCCGGATCGTCGCCGGCCTCGAGCGCGCCGACGCAGGCGAGATCCGTCTCGCGGGCGAGGACGCGACGGTGCTCGCGCCGCAGCAGCGCGGGGTCGGCTTCGTCTTCCAGCACTACGCGGCGTTCAAGCACATGACGGTGCGCGACAACATCGCGTTCGGCCTCGAGATCCGCAAGCGGCCGAAGGCAGAAGTCCGTGCGCGCGTCGACGAGCTGCTCGACCTCGTGCAGCTGCAGGGCTTCGGCGACCGCTACCCCGCGCAACTGTCCGGCGGACAGCGACAGCGCATGGCGCTCGCCCGCGCGCTCGCTCCCGAGCCGAAGGTGCTGCTGCTCGACGAGCCATTCGGGGCGCTCGACGCCCGCGTGCGCGCGGAGCTGCGCGTCTGGTTGCGGCGCCTGCACGAGGAGACGCACACGACGACGGTCTTCGTCACGCACGACCAGGAAGAGGCGATGGAGGTCGCCGACAGCGTCGTCGTGATGAACAAGGGCCGCGTGGAGCAGGTCGCCGGCCCGCGCGAGCTCTACGACGCACCGGCGAACGAGTTCGTGATGTCGTTTGTCGGGCAGGCGAACCGGCTCGGCGACGCGTGGGTGCGCCCGCACGATCTCGAGCTCGTGCTCGAGGCGAACGGGACGACGCGCGAGGCGCAGGTCGAGCGCGTCGTGCACCTCGGCTTCGAGGTGCGCGTCGAGCTGCAGCGCGACGACGGCGAGCCGCTCGCCGTGCAGCTGACGCGCGACCAGGCGGAGACGCTCGAGCTCGAGAAGGGTCAGATCGTCTTCGTGCGGCCGACACGCGAGACGGTCTTCTAAGGCCAACGTCGTTGATTCTGATTCGGCGCAGCCGAACCAGAATCAGGGTCTCCGCGGCTAGCCCGGCGACCCAACCCCGCATTCTGGTTCGCTTCGCGAATCAGAATGCCGTCGCAACTCCTCAACCTGGTTCGCTGCGCGAACCAGGTTGAAGCGCGTCAGTGCGGCGCCCAGGCGTCCGGGTCGGCCGCGAGCGCGCGCACGTTCTCGGGTAGCTCACCCGATGCGAGATCCGCGAGCGTGACCGTCTCGAGCACGCCGCGCAGCGAGGCGCGCACCGCGACCCACACGTCGCGTAGCTTCTCCGCGCTGCCGTGGTACTCGATCTGCTCCGAGCGGACGCCGCGCACGTTCGCGAGCGGCCCGTCGACCGCGCGGATCACGTCGGCGAGCGACACCTCGTTCGCCGGCTTCGCGAGCCAGTAACCGCCGTCCGCGCCGCGGCGGCTCGCGATCAGGCCCGCGTTGCGCAAGTCGCCGAGGATGTTCTCGAGGAAGTTCGGCGGGATCTCCTGTGCCTGGGCGATGCGCTCGCCCTTGACCGGCCCGTCGCCGGACGCGGCCAGCTCGACCGCCGCCCGAATCGCGTAATCCGCCTTCGCCGAGACCCTCACGCACCCATTCTGCCCGCCGCGGCGTTGACCCATCGTGCGCGCCCTCCCCGTCATCCTCCTCGCCGTGCTCGCGGCCGCGCTGATCGCGCGAGCGGGCTCGGCCTCGGCGCCCGTGGCATTCCGGACCCCGGACGCCGGCGCGGCGTGCCGCGCGGAGGGAACGGCGATCGTCTGCTCGACGCTCGCCGCCCGCGAATCCATTCGCCTCCGCGGTCGCGGCGACGTCGAGCTCGTGCGCCGGCTGCCGTGGTGGGACGCCTCCACCCCAGTCCTGCACACGTGGCGCCACGGCTCGCTCTCGTGCCGCCTGGTCGCCGGCGCGGCGATCTGCGGCAACGGCAAGTCGGCGATCCGCGTCGGCGGCGACGGCTTCGCCGTCGTCTAGCCGAAGCGGTCGAGCAGGATCCTGATCTCGCACACCTCTCGGAAGCCGAGGCGGCCGAGGATCGGCCGCGACATCGGGCTCGCCTGCGTGACGAGCGCCGGCGTCCCGCGTGCGACCGCGTCTTCCCAGCGCGCCGCGACGAGTGCGCGGTAGGCGCCGCGTCCGCGCGCCGCGGGCAACGTCGAGCCGCCGAAGAGCGACACCGCGCGTTCACCGAAGGACGCGGAGCCACGCGCGACGGGCTCGCCGTCCGCGAACGCGAGGTAGACGACGTTGTTCGGATCGGCTGACGGCGGCGGCGGCTCGGTCGGCTCGGGCCCGCCAAAGGCGATCGCGGCGATGCGCTCGGCGGCGAGCCGCTCCTCGTCAGTCTCGGCGGGGCGGACCTCGATGTCCGCCGGTGCCTGCGCGGGCGCTTCCGTGAGCACCATGCCGATCGCCAGCGGCGTCGGCTCGTCGTCGACGAGCCCGCGCGCGAGCAACTGGTCGACGAGGTCCGAGGGCGTCGCATGGGTCCCGACCTCCCACGTGCACGCGGTCCTGCCGCGCCCGCGCAGGATCCCGTGGATCTCCTCGCGCACCGTGTCGAGCTCGTCGTCGCCGAGCCGGAAGCGCTGCGCGACGTTCCAGCCGGGCTCGTCGCCGCGCCCCATCCAGAGCACGTAGCGATCGGTGACGATCCGCTCGTCGCGCGGGCCGAGCGGCGTGTAGGTGTTCGCGTTCTCGGCGAGCTCGAGGATCCAGTCCATGCCACACAGTAGATTCGTGCTGTGACGGTCTGCGCAGCCTGTGGCCAGGAGAACCCCGAGGGGTTCAAGTTCTGCGGGAACTGCGGCGCGCCCCTGGAGCCGGCGGCGCCTGCCCGCGAGTCGCGCAAGGTGGTGACGATCGTCTTCTGCGACCTCACCGGCTCGACCGCGCTCGGCGACCGCACCGACCCCGAGGCGCTGCGCGCGACGATGCGCGGCTACTACGAGCAGATGCGCACGATCCTCGAGCGGCACGGCGGGACCGTGGAGAAGTTCGTCGGCGACGCAGTGATGGCGGTCTTCGGCGTGCCGGTGTCGCACGAGGACGATGCGCTGCGCGCGGTGCGCGCGGCGTGGGAGATGCGCAGCGCCGTGCCCGAGCTCGGCCTCCAAGCGCGGATCGGCGTCAATACGGGCGAGGTCGTGACCGGCGAAGGCGACACGCTGGTCACGGGTGACGCCGTGAACGTCGCCGCGCGCCTCGAGCAGGCTGCTGCGCCGGGCGACGTCCTGATCGGCGACGAAACACGAAGGCTCGTGCGCGACGCGGCGACGGTCGAGCCCGTCGAGGTGACGGCGAAGGGCAAGCCCGAACCGGTGACCGCGTACCGGATCGCCGACTTCGATCCGGAGGCGAGCGGTGTTGCCCGCCGCCTCGATACGCCCCTCGTCGGGCGCGCGCGCGAGCTCGAGCTCCTGCGGCAGGCGTACGAGCGCGCCGTGTCGGGAGCGACGTGCCAGCTCTTCACGCTGCTGGGCTCCGCCGGCGTCGGCAAGTCTCGGCTGATCGCGGAGTTCCTCGGCGGGATCGAGGCGACGGTGGCGCGTGGCCGCTGCCTCGACTACGGCGACGGCATCACGTTCTGGCCGGTGATCGAGGTGCTGAAGCAGCTCGGCGCCGAGGACGCCGTCGAGCTCATCGCGGGCGGGACCGTCGGCTCGAACGAGCTGTTCCTCGGCGTGCGCCGGGAGCTCGAGGAGATCGCGTCGACGCGGCCGCTCGTGCTGGTCTTCGAAGACATCCACTGGGGGGAGCCGACGTTCCTCGACCTGCTCGACCACATCGCCGACCTTTCGCGCGGTGCGCCGATCCTGCTCCTCTGCGTCGCGCGGCCCGAGCTCCTCGACGAGCGCCCCGGCTGGGCCGGCGGCAAGCTGAACGCGACGACCACGCTGCTCGAGCCGCTGACGGCCGACGAGAGCGTTCAACTCCTCGCCGGGCTCGGCGCGAACGAGAGCGAGGTCGACGAAGAGACGCGTGCACGCATCGTCGCAGCCGCCGACGGCAACCCGCTGTACGTCGAGGAGATGCTCGCCCTCGCGCTCGAGGGCGGTGACGTACGCGCACCGTCGACGATCCAGGCGCTCCTGCAGGCGCGGCTCGACCGGCTCGACACGCACGAGCGCGCCGTGATCGAGCGCGGCGCGGTGGAGGGTGAGCTGTTTCACCGAGGCGCCGTCCGCCAGCTGAGCAACGGCTCGGGCGACGGCGTCGACTCGCAGCTGATCGGCCTCGTCCGGAAGGAGCTGATCCGGCCGGACCGCGCGACATTCCCCGGCGACGACGCGTATCGGTTTCGCCACCTGCTGATCCGCGACGCGGCGTACGACGCTCTGCCGAAGGAGACGCGCGCAGATTTGCACCGGCGGTTCGCGGATTGGCTCGAGGCGCACGGCGGGCTCGTCGAGCTGGACGAGATCGTCGGGTACCACCTCGAGCAAGCGGCGCGCTACGCACGGGAGCTCGGCCGCGAGGACGCGGCGACCGAGGAACGAGCCGCCCGACGGCTCGGAGCCGCCGGCGTGAAGGCGGCGTCCCGCGAGGACATCCCGGCCGCCGACAACCTGCTCGAGCGGGCGCTCGTCCTGCTTCCTCCGGGAGCACCCGGACGGGAGGAGCTCGTGCTGGAGCACATCCTCGTGCTCGAATCGAGCGGCGAGCTGACGCGCCGCACCCGCCTGATCGACGAGCTCGAGGCAAGCGACGACCTTGGCATGCGGCTGCACGGGAGGATCGCGCGGAGCGAGCTGAGGATCTTCGCCGACCCCCAGGGCGCCATGCCCGAGGCGCGCGCGGCTTCCGAGGCCGGGCTCGAGCACTTCGCCGCAGTCGGAGACGACTTGGGGCTCGCCCGTGCGTGGTGGTTGCTGTTCCACTTCCACTGGATGTCGAGCCGCGCCGACCCGGCCGTCGTCTCGCTCGATCACGCCCGTGAGCACGCGGAGCGCGCGGGCGCGCGGGCGCTCGTCGCGATGACGACCGTGTACTTCATGGGGCCGCTCATGCACGGGCCGCTGACGCCCGACGAGGTGGAGCTGCGGCTCCAGCTGTTGCGCGGCCACGGACCGATCGCCGACAACACGGTGCTTCGCGTCGAGGCGCACCTCCTCGACCTCGAGGGACGCTACGACGAAGCTCTCGTCAAGCACGGCGAGGCAAATGCGATCGCCGACGACCTCGGCCTCACGACAATGGCCGTCGTGATGCGGCAGTGGGGCGCCGAGGTGCTGCTCCATCAAGGAAAGGTCGAAGAGGCGATCGAGGTCATGCGCATTTCGGTCGCCAACCTCGAAGCGCTCGGGGACAAGAGCTTCCGCTCGACGGCCCTCGTCCGGCTGGCCGACGCCCTCTACTTCGCCGGAGAGCTCGAGGAAGCCGAGCAGCGCGCAGTCGAGGGCGAAGAGCTCGGCGCGGCGGAGGACATCATCAACTATGCCTACGGCCGCTGCGTCCGGTCCCGCATCGCGGTCGACCGGGGCAACCTCGACGAGGCGGAGTCACTCGCCCGTTCCGGCCTCGACTACGCCTACATGAGCGATTTTCCGTGGATGCACGCGTATGCGCACAGTGACCTCGGGAACGTGCTGGCCGCACAGGGCCGTCGAGACGAAGCGCGTGCGGAGCTCGAGCGGGCCATCCAGCGTTTCGAGTCGTTCGGCAACGTCGCCGAGGCCGACCGGACGCGGAAGCTACTTGTAGAGCTGTGAGCGCCAGGCGGTGCGGTAGATCCGCTTCAGGTCCTCGACGCGCTCGACGTACGCCTTCGTCTCGGAGAACTGGATCGACTCACCGTTCGCGCGCCACCTGTCGACGTTGCCCTGCCCCGCGTTGTACGCGGCGAGCACGAGCCGCTCGCTGCCGTACTTCT
>Ga0066662_10000910_pt1 | contig 13174 bp, 11 predicted proteins | sample GraSoiAngelo_111_FD_133939 | JGI IMG/M metagenome (GOLD analysis project Ga0066662, IMG submission 133939) | Grasslands soil microbial communities from the Angelo Coastal Reserve, California, USA - 14_0903_12_40cm | ecosystem: Environmental > Terrestrial > Soil > Grasslands | place: USA... | reverse complement strand
CGGTGCTCGAAGGGCCGCCGCTTGGCGATGAGCTGCACGTCCCCCGCGTCATCGCGCTCAACCGAACCCGGCCCGACCGGCTGTTCCGGGCGATCTGCCTCGCGGCGGGCCTCGTGACGCTCGTCGTGCTGGTGCTGATCGGGTTCTTCCTCCTCACCCGCGCGATGCCCGCGCTGCGCGCCGGTGGGCTTCGCTTCTTCACCACCCAGGAGCTCCCGCCTCAGCCCGTGGCCGGCCAGCCGTTCGGCATCGCGGCGCTGATCTTCGGCACCGTGGAGATCTCGCTGATCGCCCTCTTGCTCGCGGTTCCGGTGTCGATCGCCACCGCCCTGTTCATCACCGAGTACGCACCGGGCGGGTTGAAGCGCCCGCTGATCTCGATCGTCGAGCTGCTCGCGGCTGTGCCCAGCCTGATCTACGGCCTCTGGGGCTTCTTCTTCCTGCAGCCGCGGATGATCGGCGTCAGCGATTGGCTGAACCAGCACGCCTCGTTCATCCCGCTCTTCCGGGTCGACCAGCGGCTGTTCACATCGTCGCCGTTCGTCGCCGGGGTGGTGCTCGCGCTGATGGTCGTGCCCATCTGCACGGCCGTGATGCGGGAGGTGTTCTCCCAGGCGCCGCCCGGGGAGAAGGAGGGCGCGCTCGCGCTCGGTGCGACCCGCTGGGGCGTGATCCGCGCGGTCGTCCTGCCGTTCGGCAAGGGCGGCATCATCGGCGGGTCGATGCTCGGGCTCGGCCGTGCGCTCGGCGAGACGATCGCCGTCGCCATCATCATCAGCCCGATCTTCACGATCACGCCGCACATCCTCCAGTCGGGGGGCAACTCGATCCCGGCGACGATCGTGCTGCGGTTCAGCGAGTCGAGCGGGCTCGGCCTGTCGGTGCTGATGGCGGCCGGCCTCACGCTCTTCGTCCTCACGCTCGTCGTCAACATGATCGCGTCGCTGGTCGTGTCGCGGTCACGGTCGGGGCAGGGGGTGGAGATCTGACCACGCACGCCCAACCGGACGCGGCCGCCTCGACGCCTGCGGAGGTGGTGTGGGCGTCCCCGCCTGCGCCGCCGCCCGTGGACGAGCGGCCCGTGCGGCCGAGCAGCATCCGTCGCGAAGACGTCGGCGTGCTGGTCGCGGCCGCGATCGCCTCCCTCGCGCTCGTCTGGCTCACGTATGGCCACCTCGCGCCGACCTCCGGGATGCTCGGGTTCGTCATCTTCTGGTTCGCCGGGTTCATCGGGATCTACTGGATCAGCGAGCGCGAGCTGGAGGGCCCCCTGATCGCCGCGGACAAGACGATCGCCGTCATCATCGGCTCCGTCGCGGTGGGGTTGCTGGTGCCGCTGCTCGCGATCCTCCTGTTCGTGCTGCAGAAGGGCATCGAGGCGCTGCACGTCGGGTTTTTCACAACCGACCTTGCCTCGGTGGGGCCGATATCGAAGCCCACGGACGGCGGCGCGCTGCATGCCATCATCGGCACGCTGGAGCAGGTGGCGATCGCGGTCGTCATCTGCGTGCCCGTGGGCCTGGCGACGGCCGTCTACATGAACGAGGTGGGCGGGCGCCTGACGCAGCTGGTGCGCACGCTGGTGAATGCCATGAGCGGCGTCCCCTCGATCGTCGCCGGGCTGTTCATCTACGCGGTCTGGATCCTCGAGTTCCACCACACCTTCTCCGGCTTCGCGGCCTCGCTGGCGCTCTCGATCCTGATGCTGCCGACGGTCACCCGCACCGCGGAGGAGGTGCTCCGCCTCGTCCCCGACGGACTGCGGGAGGCCTCGCTCGCGCTCGGCACGCCGGAGTGGCGAACCGTGTGGTCGGTCGTGCTGCCGACGGCGCGAAGCGGCCTGATCACGGCCATGATCCTCGGAGTGGCCCGGGCGGTCGGCGAGACGGCGCCGCTGATCATGACGTCCTTCGGGTCGAACGTCGTCAACAAGGACGTGTTCTCGAACCCCCAGCAAAGCCTGCCGCTGTTCGTGTGGCAGCAGTACCAGCTTCAGCTGAAGGCGCCTCTCGCCCGCGCCTGGGCCGGTGCTCTCGTGCTGATCATCCTAGTGCTTGTCCTGTTCACGATCGCCCGCATCGTGGCGGGCAGCCGGAGGATCACCGGATGAGCGACGACCGCGACTCGAAGACGATGGAGCTTCCCGCCCAGCCGGACGTCACGCCGGCGGCGGCCGCAATGAACGGCCGCTCGGCGGCCGCTGCCGGCGACCTGCGGGCCGAGCACGTCAGTGCCTGGTTCGGGAGCCACAAGGTGCTCGAGGGTCTTTCGCTGCACATGCGACCGCGCGTGGTGACGGCGCTGATCGGGCCCTCCGGCTGCGGGAAGTCGACGTTCATCCGCATCCTCAACCGGATGCACGAGCTCGTGCCAAGCGCCGCGCTCGCGGGCAGGGTCGTCCTCGACGGGAGCGACATCTACGGGCCGACCTACCGGCCGACGGACACCCGCCGTCAAATCGGCATGGTGTTCCAGAAGCCCAACCCGTTCCCGGCCATGAGCATCTACGACAACGTCCTCTCCGGGCTCAAGCTGACGCGCGTCAAGGTGGGAAGCAAGGATGAGGTGGTCGAGCAGGCGCTTACCCGCGCCGGCCTCTGGCGGGAGGTCAAGGAGCGGTTGAAGTCGCCGGGGGGAGCGCTCTCCGGCGGCCAGCAGCAGCGCCTCTGCATCGCCCGGGCGCTCGCGGTCAGTCCCAACGTGCTGCTCATGGACGAGCCGTGCTCCGCGCTCGATCCGACGTCGACCCGCCGGATCGAGGAGACCATCGAGGAGATCCGCCGCGAGGTGACGGTCGTGATCGTCACGCACAACATGCAGCAGGCGCAGCGCGTCTCGCAGCAGTGCGCGTTCTTCAACGTGAACGAGGGCGAGCCCGGCAAGATCGTGGAGATCGGGCCGACTGAGAAGATCTTCAGCAATCCTGACGACCCGCGGACGGCGGATTACGTGAATGGCCGGTTCGGGTAACACCCGGCGCCGGCTGGCGCTCCTGCTGCTCGTGGTGTTCTGCTCGCTCGCATCGTCTGCGACGGCGGCAGCTCCCGCCCAGGCGAGCGTGACCGTGCTTGGGGCCGGGTCGACATGGGATCAGATCGCGACCACGCAGTTCGCCGCCGACGTCCACTCGCTGTACGGGATCACCATCAACTACCAGGGCGTGGGGTCGAGCGCGGGCCGCGAGTTCTACATCGAGAACCAGGTCGACTTCGGAGACTCCGACATTCCCTTCCTGGCTCCGGAGCTGGCACGCCTTCAGAAGGAGCATAAGACCTTTCAGTACCTCCCGACCGTCGCCGGAGCGACCGGGCTGATGTACAACCTGCGATCCACCTCGGGCAAGCTGATCACGAACCTCCAGCTCGATTCGAGGGTGCTCACGGGCATCTTCACCGGCACCATCCACAGCTGGCGCGATCCCCGGATCCTGGCCGAGAACCCGGGGCTGCGCTCGCAGATACCCAGCGCCACCATCATCCCGGTGGTGCGAGCCGACGGGTCGGGCACCTCGGCCATGTTCTCGGACTACCTGCGCCAGATGCAGCCGGCGATGTGGCGGACGTTCTGCGCCCATTACATCCCCGGCCCCTGCGGGCAGATCTCGTTCTGGCCGCTCAACCTTCCCAACGGCGTCGCGCAGAAGGGCTCAGACGGCGTCGCGAACTACGTCCAGCAGCAGACCAACACGATCACCTACGTCGAGACCGGGTACGCGCTGGCGCGGAACTTCCCGGTCGTGCTCGTCAAGAACCAGAGCGGGCGCTACGTGTTCCCTTCCTCGGCGAACGACGCCACCGCGCTGCGGCACGCGCGCATCCAACCCGACCTGATCTCGGATCTGAGCGGGGTTCACACGGCGCCCGAGCCGAACGCCTATCCCATCGCCGGGTACAGCTACATGATCACGCCCACGAAGGCGCAGTACGGCTTCACGCCCCAGAAGGGGGCGGTGCTCGGCAAGTTCATCCTCTACATGGCGTGTGCGGGCCAGCAGAAGGCCGCACAGCTCGGCTACTCGCCGCTGACGCCCGTGCTCGTCCGCGGCGTGTTCGCGGCCGTGCGGCGGATCCCCGGTGCGCCGGCCCCGCCGCCGATCTCCCAGTGCGCGAACCCGACCATCACCGGCCACGGCAGCGGCGGCGGCGCGAGCGGCAACCCGGGCTCGACGCCGCAGCAGCAGCAACAGCAGCAGCAGGGCTCGAAGAGCTCGAAGAACCACCAGAAGAGCGGCGCGAGCGGATACAACCAGACGCCGCAGGGCGCCACCAGCCAGGCTGCTTCTGCGGGCCTCACCCCGACGGCCGGGGTCGTCCTGACCGCCACGCAGCTCGCCGCACGCCGGGTGACTGCGGCGAGGCTGATCGCCGACATCAAGCCGCCGTCGAACCTGCCACTGCTGCTCGCGGTGCTCGACCTGGCGCTGATCGTGTTCTGCCCCTGGCTGATCTGGCACCAACGGCGACGTTCACCAGGAGATTCTCCGGAAGGTGGCTGACATGCGTCCAACGCGATTTCGCCTGCTCGTGATGCTCGCGCTCGCCATCGCGGCGGCTGCCGCGCAGCTGCCGTCCTCAGCTGTGGCCGACACCCCGGCCATGAGCGTCGCTCCGACCACGACCGGCCTGGTGGACGGTCAGGTGGTGACGATCACCTGGTCGGGCTTCCAGCCGCAGTCATTCATCTACATACGCGAGTGTGCGCACGGTGCCACCTCGGCGGCCAAGCAGTGCGTCCGGTATGGGCGCAACCCCGAGAACGACCTCAGCGACGCGGCAGGCGGCGGCAGCCTGCGGTTCCTCCTGAAGGCGACCAACTTCGGCACGTTCTCGTGCGACGATCGCCATGCCTGCGACCTGGTCGCGATGCAGCAGCCCAACGACCTGACCGGCGCCGTCCGTGTGCCGCTCGCCTTCGCGCACTCGCCGACGGCCTGCCCGGGCTCGCTCGCCGCCCCCGTGGGTGGGGAGGGCGCCAGTTCGGCCGCGTACACGTTGTACGCCTGGGAAAACGCCGCATGCAACACGCCCGCGCACCTGAGCGTGACCTACACCAACGACAACTCCTTCGACGGCCTCTCGCACTGGGTGTCGGGCTTCCCAGGGACGAACTTCGGGGTCACAGGGCTTCCGCTCGCGGCCGACCAGCTGGCACAGCTCAAGGCGCAGCACCGAACCTTCCGCTACGCCCCGCTGACGGCGACCGGCGTGGGACTCGCGTTCAACCTGGTCGACAAGGAGGGAAACCAGGTCACGAGCCTGGTGCTGACGGCGCACATCATCGCGGAGATCGCCACGAACCGGCTGTCCAGCCTGTACTGCCCGCCCGAGGTAGCCGACGCGGACTGCATGCGCATCTACGGCGCTGATCCTGACATCCGCCGGCTGAACCCGAATGTCGACTTCCCTGCGGGGCCGGTCAACTTCTTCATCAACGCCGATCACTCGTCGTCGAACGTCGCGTTCACATCGTGGCTGTCCGCCACGGCACCCGACGTATGGACATACGGCACGAGCAGCGTCTGGCCGCCGCCCGACCCGAACGCCTGCAGGGTCTGCTCTGGCGGCGTGTCGGGGGAGAACAACGTCATGCTGAACGGCGCCGTCCCCGACCCCTACATTCCCCAGGCCGCCTACTTCGCGGTGGTCGACTCGACCTACGCAGCCGTCGGCGATCTGCCGCTGGTGCGCATCGTCAACCCCGGGCAGCCGGAGACGGGCGTCGCGCCGACCAAGGACTCGATCACGGCCGCCATTGCGGATGCGGCGGCGAACGCCGATGGCACCGTCACGCCCGATTACGCGACCAGCGATCCGAACGCCTATCCGATCCCGATGGTGAGCTACGCGACCGTCCCCACCTCGAAGGGCTGGCCCGGGTTCACCGCTGACGACGGGAAGACCCTCGCCGCCTTCCTGCGGTTCGCCGTCAGCGACGCCGGCCAGAGCGACCAGGTGCTCCCCCCCGGCAGCTACCCCTTGCCGGATCCATTGAAGGCCACGACAACCTCCGCCGCCGGTCAGATCCCGACGTCTGAGCCGACGCCGACGCCCACTGGAGGCGGCGGCGGTGGCGGGTCAGGCACGTTCGGCCCGGGTTCCGGTGGCGGCGGCTTCGGTTCGGGCAGCGGCGGCGGCGGCTTCGGTGGAGGCGGCGGGTCAGGCGGCTCGGGCGGCGGCGGGTCGCACTCCGGTCACAACGCCAAGGTCCCGGCTGCCATCAAGGTGCCGCTGCTGCCGCTGGCCGCAACGATCTCGTCGCCGGCCGGCGCCACGATGTCCCGTGCGCTCGGCCTGCTGGCCCTGATCGCCCTGCTGGTGGCGCCGATCGTGTGGCTGGTGCGAGAGGGGCTTGCGGGCGGGAGGCTGCCATCGCTATCCGGGATTCGCTGGCGCCCCGGAGGGTTCGGCCGGTGAGCCAGGTGGAGAACCCGCCGGTCGAGCCGGCGCCGCCGCAGGCGGACATCACCCCCGGGGTCGCATACGCCGCGCCGGCAGCGCCGGCAGAGGTGGACGCCCGGCGCGTGGCCGACATCGGCCGCCGTGGCTGGATCGTGCGGGGTGCGATCCTGGCGCTGCTGCTGGTGGGCGGGTTCGTGGCCTATGAGCTGTGGTTCACGGGCCTGCTCGAGAGCCGCGCGCAGGCGGGGCTGCTCTCCCAGTTCCGTGCCTCGCTCGCGCTCGACGACTCGAGTGCAGTGGTCACGCCTCCCGACGGCAAGGCGCTCGGCATCGTCTCGTTCCCGCGCTTCGGCGAGCAGCAGGTGATGGTGCAGGGGATGTCGGACGCGGACACCAAGCTCGGTCCCGGCCACGACCCGTCGACCCCGGCGCCGGGACAGGCCGGCAACGCGGTCCTGGTCGGAAGGCGCGAGACCTACGGAGCTCCGTTCCAGCACCTCGGCGGGCTGCAGACGGGCGACACCATCGTTACCACCACCAGGCAGGGTCAGTTCCTGTACGCGGTGCAGAGCGTCGCCCGCGCGCCGCTCGGATCACTGTCGGTCGTGGCCCCGACGAAGGACGACCGGCTGACGTTGATCACCGCAGCCAGCGGAGTCCACCCCTCGAGCGAGCTGGTGGTGGTCGGCAAGCTCGAGGGGCAGGGGCTGCAGGCGCCCGGGCCCCTCCCTCTGCGGCCGGCGGGCCTGCACCCGGGCGCGAGCAGCGGAGTCGGCGGAAGCTGGGGCTCGTTGCTGCTCTGGGGGCAGCTGCTGCTGATCACGATCGCCGCCGCGGTGCTGCTCTACGTGCGCCGGTGGAACGCGGCCGTCACATACCTGCTGACCACGCCGCTGATCATCACGTTCGCGATCATGTTCTACGGGGCGATCGATGCGCTCCTGCCGGCCAGCCTGTGAGCCGCCTTCGCACGCTCATCCTGCTGGTCGCGGCCTGTGCCGCGGGCTGCTCGTCCTCCTCGGCGACCGGCTCAGCATCGAACGCGAGCGACCAGCCCTCGTCGCAGCCGCCGCCGGGCACGGTGTTGGGAGGCGGGCACTTTACGATCGGAACGAAGGTCCACATCACGTCGACCGGCTTCGATCCCCAGGTGCTCTACACGCCGATTGGGTCGACCGTAACCTGGACGAACCGCTCCGACAGCCCGCAGTCGGTGCACTTCGACAACTGGGATCCGACGCAGCCGGTCGATTCCGGCGCGATACCCCCCGGCGGCACCTGGACGTTCACGTTCAAGAGCACCGGCAGCGTCGTCTACCACTCGAACCAGAATCCCAGCTTCCGCGGCACGGTGCAGATCCGGCTGACCGAGTAGCGGCGGCCTTCTCCTGTAATCGGTCAAGTTCGCCTCGCGAACGATCGTTCACCCAACCGTCGCACGGCATTTCCAATGGGGACACCTGCGGCCGGTAGAACGGTCGGTGCACAGCTGAACGGAAGGGGGTGGTGGCCCGAGATCATCGGGGCACGAGAGGTACGGAAAGCACCTAGCGCGTTGACCAGTAACCAGGGATTGAAGGAGAGGGAACACTGATGAAATCATGGGTGAGGCGGGCTCCGATCCTGCTCGCGCTCGTGGCCGCGGTCGCGGCGCTGACGGCGTCGACCTCGTTCGGCGCCACCGCCGGCAACGGGGTGGTCGTGCAGGGCAGCGGCTCGGACACGTCCTACTTCCTGATGACGGCGCTCGGAAACCTGTACAACCAGGCTCCGGGCTGCAACGTCCTCGCACCGGCAAACGTCACGCAGCCGCTGAACTACAACTGCCCAAACGCGGCGTCGGAGAACTCCAAGGACTTCGTCAACTACTACCACGACCTGACGGCGGAACGGTTCCCGTACGGCTCGAGCAACGGCATTGCCCAGATCTGCCAGAAGAGCACACCGGCGGTGCAGTTCGCACGATCCTCCCGGCTGCCCAAGAGCAGCGACTGCACCGGTCTCACGTTTATCGGGTTTGCCACCGACGGCGTCACGTGGGAGTGCTTCCCCACCGACGGTAACGGCCACGCCCAGCCCTGTAACGGCGTGACGTCGCTCACCCAGCAGGCGCTGAAGGACATCTTCGTGAACTGCACGGTCACGGACTGGAGCGATCCCGAGGTCGGCGGCAGTTCCGGGCCGATCACGGTCTACGTGCCGCAGGCGGGCTCCGGTACGGGCTCCACATGGGCCAGCTACCTGGGCGTCACCCTGGCCAGCGGCCAGGCACTCGACACCTGCATCCCGACCGCCGCGAAGGCGCATCCGGGACAGCCGGGATCCCATGTCAGCCCCGAGAACACGAACTCGCTGATCATCGCCAACGGCGACCAGGCGAGCGCGATCTTCCCCTTCTCGGTGGGCGTGTACCACTTCACCTACGGCACGAACGCGTTCAGCGATCCGAACGGCGACGGCAGTGCCGTCAACGGCATCAACGGCGTTCAGCCGACCAACGCCAACCTGCTGAACAGCACATTCCCGAACATCCGCAACCTGTTCAATGTGTACTGCAATGGCGGAACCGGCTCGACCTGCACCAAGGTCAACTCGGCGACGCTGCGGTTCATCGGGCAGGCTGGCGGCTTCCTCTGCAAGAACGAGGGTAAGTTCAACGACAGCCTCGGAAACCCGATCCTCGATCCGATCACGGGGCTGCCGTACCGCGGTGCCCCCAACGGCTCGACCCCGACCGGCGAGATCCCCTCGACGATCAGCAAGTTCGGGTTCGTCCCGCTGCCCAAGCAGGGCACCGGCACCACTGCCACGTACTGCACGTCGACGACGCACTAGCCGTCGGTAGGTAGTGATCACCACGAGGGGCCCGGCCATGCGGCCGGGCCCCTCTCGGTTGCGCGCATCTCCACTTCGTAACACGTCGTTCACCCATCGGATGCCCACGGCCGTTCCCGGTTCGGGGACACTTCCTCCCGATGGAACCCGCTCCAATGGCTCCATGCGTGCTCCTGGTGGAGGACGAGCCCTCCCTCGCCGAGAGCATCCGCTACTCGCTCGAGCGCGAGTGCTGCCGTGTGCTGATCGCGCCGGACGGCCTGCAGGCGGTCGAGGTGGCTCGGGCCGAGCGCCCCGACCTGATGGTGCTCGACCTGATGCTGCCCGGCCTGGCGGGCCTCGATGTCTGCCGGACGGTGCGGCAGGAGTCGAGGGTGCCGATCATGATCCTGACCGCCAAGGACGGCGAGGCCGACAAGGTCGCAGGCCTCGAGCTTGGTGCGGACGACTACATGACCAAGCCCTTCTCGATGCGCGAACTGGTCTCCCGGGTGCGGGCTCACCTGCGGCGTGCGGCGATGTACGGCGGGGGTGCCGCGGCCGCCGCCGAGGCCGGCGAGATGCTGTGCGGCGGCCCGGTGGAGCTCGACGTGGAGCGCCACGAGGTGCGGGTGCGGGGCGAGCAGGTGCGGCTCACACCCAAGGAGTTCGGGCTGCTGGCGCTGTTCGTCCGGCGGCAGGGGCGACTGCTGACCCGTGATTTCCTGATCTCCGAGATGTGGGGAGCCGACTACTTCGGTGACACGAAGACCCTCGACGTCCACGTCAAGCGGCTGCGGCAGAAGATCGAGGGCAACCCGCAGTCGCCGGCCCACCTGGTGACCGTGCGAGGGCTCGGCTACCGCTTCCTCAGCAACCCGGCAACGGCTGACTGACGCCGTGCTGGTGTTCCGAGCGGGCCTGCGCCCGGCGATGGTCGCATCCCTCCTCTGCGCGCTTCTCGCAGGAGCGTGCGGCTGCTCCGGCGGCAGCGGGAGCTCCGGCTCCTTGACCCCTGACCAGGTCAACCAGTTCGTCCTCGTTCGTGAGGCGACCGATGACATGACGCACCTGCTGAACGCGATCCGGGCGGCCGACGCCGGCGTCGTCGCGCTCGAGCAGGAACGCCCCGCCACGCACCGCTGGCGTGAGGGTGCGCGCGGAGAGGAGCTGCTGTGGAGCCAGGTCCTGACCGAGCTGAACATGTTCAACCAGGCGCAGGGCACGCTGGTACCCCAGGTCGAGGCGGCGGTCGCAGAGCACAAACGGATCGCGACCGACTGGCTCTCGGCCCTTGTGAATGCGCAGAAGCAGCCGCCCTCCTCCCGGGAGCAGATGCTGCGGCGGTGGGCACCGCTCACGAAGCAGGAGCAGCGGGCCAGGCACCTGCTGCAGGACGCGGCGCTTGGGCTATCGAGGAAGGGATGTGCGCTCGGCACGGCGCATCGCAACCTCATGAGCGACGCAGATCTCGCGAGCACGTGCGCGGCCGCGAAGGCGCTCTCGGCACCGCCTGCGACCTAGGTGTGCCCTCCCTCGATCCTTTCGCTGCTTGCCTACCGATCGCGCAAACCGCACGGCGCCGTGGAATCAATCATCTACCCGCTTTACCGAACCTTCACCTAAACGACACCGGGGCGCGACCCACCCGGAGTGCGCCCGACGTCACACTCCAGCGAGATGATGGAGCAGGGTGATAATCGGTTCGTCTCGGAGCGCCTGAGCGCCAACCTGGCCTCGGTGGCGCGCGTGCTCGACGCGGCGGACAGGGCGCTCGCAACCCACGACGCGGGCCTGGCCAACGTCGTCCTCGGCTTCGAGGCCGACGCGCGCTCCGGCATCGGGCCGGTGGCCGGCGCCGTCCGCGGCGATGCGGCCGTCGAGAGCATCCTCGACCTCGCCATGCGCGTGGCCGACCTTGCGCGCATCGCGTGGCGGCCGGACCGGCTGCACCCCGAGGACTCCGAGCTTGCGGCGCTGCGGGAGGACATCGACGCCGTCCGCGCCCATGTCGGCCTGGTGATCGAGGGCGGCTCCGAGGAGCTGTCGATGCTGACCCGGCTGGTCGCGCGGGCAGATGCCCACACGGCGGCGATGGTGCGTGCGTGCGACATGCGGAGGTATGCGTGCCTCGCGTCCTGATCGTCGAGGACGACAACGTCATCGCCAACGCCATGGCCACCCACCTCCGCCACGCCGGCATGGAGGTGGAGTGGTCGGATCGGGGCGACCGCGCCATGAAGAAGCTTCGCTTCGAGCGCCCGGACGTCGCGATCATCGACCTGATGCTTCCCGGCATGGACGGCTGGCGGATGATCGAGGCGCTGCGCGCCGATGGTGTCGGCATCCCGCTGATCGTGGTCAGCGCACGCGGCACCGAGCAGGACAAGGTGCACGCGCTCGGCATCGGCGGCGACGACTACCTCGCGAAGCCGTTCGGCATGGGCGAGCTGGTGGCCCGCGTGCAGGCGGCGATCCGGCGGGCCGGGCTGGCCCGGGGCACCGTCGGGCGCGAGCGCGTGGAGGTGCCCGGCCTGGTGATCGACCCCGACCTGCACCGTGCCATCCTGGACGGCACCGACGCGGAGCTGACCCGCACCGAGTTCCGGCTGCTGTCCGTGCTGGCCTCGGAGCGCGGCCGCGTCATGAGCCGCGACCAGCTCCAGCAGCGCGTGTGGGGCACGCCGTACCGGCCGCGTGACCGGTCGGTCGACGTCTGCGTGCGAAAGCTTCGCGAGAAGCTCGACCAGCGCAGCTCCGCCTACACCTACATCCACACGCACTACGGCGTCGGCTACCGCTTCGACGCCGAGGAGCGCGAGGCGGAGGCCGCGACGGCCGCCGAGAGCGCCTAGGGTCTCGCTAGACGGCCGCGGTCTCGGGCTGGATCACCCCGCCGGTCTCGAGATCGAAGAAGAAGAAGCGGTCGGGAGCGACGGCAAGCCGCACGCGGTCGCCCGCGGCGGCCGTGCTGCGCGGGTTCACCCGGGCCGTGCAGACCGACTCGCCGGCCTCCGCCACCAGTGGCACCACCGTGTGGTCGGCTGCATCGGGCTCGGCAGCCGCACGCACGGCCTCGGTCATCACCGGCGGCACCTGCAGCCGGAAGATCACGTTGACCTCGGACCCGAGCTCCTCGACCACCTCGGCCAGCACCTCGATCACCGGCATGCCCTCGTCCCGGGCCAGCGCGGCGTCCTCGAAGTCCGCCGGTCGCAGGCCGAGCACCACCGTTCGACCCTCGTAGGCCCGCAGGTCGGTGTCGGGCGGAATCGGCAGCCGGTGCTCGGCGAAGTGCAGGTAGCCGTCGCGCGCCGTCGCCTGGATCAGGTTCATCGACGGCGAGCCGATGAAGGCGGCCACGAACAGGTTGGCGGGGGTGCGGTAGAGCGCCGGCGGGCTGTCCAGCTGCTGGACGACGCCGTCCTTCATGACTGCGACCCGGTCGCCCAGCGTCATCGCCTCGACCTGGTCGTGGGTCACGTAGATGGTGGTCGTGTGGAGCGTGTCGCGCAGCCTGGCCAGCTCCGCCCGCATCGCCACGCGCAGCTTCGCATCCAGGTTCGAGAGCGGCTCGTCCATGAGGAACGCCCGCGGCTCGCGCACCATCGCGCGCCCCATCGCGACGCGCTGGCGCTGGCCGCCGGACAGCTGCGCCGGCTTGCGGTCGAGCAGCGTGTCCAGGCCCAGCACGCGGGCCACCTCTTCCACCTTTGCCCGCCGCTCCGACTTCGGGGTGCGCCGCAGCTTGAGGCCCAGCTCGAGGTTCTGCGCAACCGACATGTGGGGGTAGAGCGCGTAGTTCTGGAACACCATTGCGATGTCGCGGTCACGCGGCGGCAGGTCGGTGACCACGGTGTCGCCGATCACCACCTCGCCGTCTGTGAGCTCCTCCAGCCCGGCCACGATGCGGAGCAGGGTCGACTTGCCGCAGCCGGACGGCCCGACCAGCACCATGAACT
>Ga0066662_10000909_pt1 | contig 13176 bp, 13 predicted proteins | sample GraSoiAngelo_111_FD_133939 | JGI IMG/M metagenome (GOLD analysis project Ga0066662, IMG submission 133939) | Grasslands soil microbial communities from the Angelo Coastal Reserve, California, USA - 14_0903_12_40cm | ecosystem: Environmental > Terrestrial > Soil > Grasslands | place: USA... | reverse complement strand
GGCCCGGGCTTCCCGAGCTTGGTGAACGATCCGCTCGGCGATCCCTGGTAGTCCAGCAGCGCCGGGTACGGCGACGCGAAGTAGCGGTGGAACGCGAAGACGCTGGCCGCGTCCTCGGAGTCGCCGTTGACGGACACGAACCGCACACCGTTCGGTGCAAGCTCACGCGCCAGCCTGGCCAGGTGCGGCGCCTCGGCCTGGCAGTGCGGACACCACGTCGCGAACAGCTCGAGCAGCACCGCCTTGCCGCGGTAGTCGGACAGGCTCACGGTCTGGCCCTGCGGCGTCTTCAGCGTGAACGCGGGCGCCGCTGTGCCCGGCTTGAGCAGCGACGGGTCGCTCGCGACCGAGCCGGCGCTGGCCGCGTCGTTCTCGCGCAGCCCCACCCCCGGCTCGGTGCTGGTGTGGAAGCCGAGCGCGTTGGCGGCCGCCACCAGGGCGGCCGGCGCGTTGGCATCGGCGGCCGACTGGTGCTTCGCCGGAGGCGGAGCCGGAGCGCCCGACTGCGAGCGCGCAACCAGCACGCCGGCGATCACGACCACGGCCACCAGCAGCACCCCGTTGACGATCCAGAGGGTGCGATTGGCGGCCGGCTTGGCCGGCGAGGGTGGCGCGGGGCGCTTCGGTCGCTTGGAGGTCGGGGCCGTCTTGCTCATGTCAGATGGCAGAGTAGGCGAGGTTGCTGAGCCGCAGATTGGCGGCCCGCGGCCGGCGCCGCCTCAGTGCTCCTCGGCGCTGAGCGCGTCCAGCGTGGATGCGACCAGCCGGCGCAGCTCATCGGCGGTCTGGTCGGCGTGGCGCTGCCAGGCCCGCCGCTCGCGGCCGCGCCGTGCGGAGGCGGCCTCGATCCCGGCCACGCGGGTCTCGTCGGCGAGGGCCATGATCTTCATCACGCCGGGAGCCGTGCGGTTGGTGTGCAGGATCGATCGAAAGCGGCCGGTCAGCCGCGCCCACTCGAGCTCGCCGATCTCCACCCGCTCCCGCAGCTCGACCAGCACCAGGTCGACGACGGCCATCGTCTCGGCCTCGTTCGCGTACGCGTCCGACGCCGCATAGGCGAGCGCAAGCGATTCGTCCCGGCGCTTCATGCGACACCTATCGGCGACAGGGACGAACCCCTTGACGCTCCCGCGCGCTCAGGCCGACTCGACGGCCGGCTCGCCGACCTGCTCGCCGTGCGCGTGCGCGCCTGCCGGCGCGCTCTCGCGGATCAGCGTGTAGCCGGCAATCGCCGCGGCCAGTGCGAACACCGCGCCGACGAGGAAGGCCGCGTGGTAGCCGCCGGTCAGCGCCTGCAGCTGGCCCTGCCCGTCGCTCACGAGCGTGCTCGTCCGCGACGCCGCCACGCTCGCCAGAACCGACAGCCCCAGCGCGCCGCCCATCATGAAGGAGGTGTTGACCACGCCCGAGGCGAGGCCGGACTCGTGCTGGGGCACGTCGCTCATCGCCGCCAGCAGCACGGGGTTGAACGCCATGCCCGCGCCCATGCCGAGCAATACCATGCTCGGCAGCACATCGACCGCGAACGTGCCGTCGACGGGCGCCCGGACGAACAGCACCAGACCCAGGGCCGCCAACGTCAGGCCGAGTCCGAGCGGCTTTCGCAGGCCGAAGCGCATAACGATCCGGGCCGACAGGCCCAGCGAGAAGGCGCCCATGATCAGGTTGGCCGGCAGGAACGCGAGGCCCACCTCGATCGGCGAGTAGCCGAGCACGGCCTGCAGGTAGAGCGCCGAGAGAAAGAACCACGCGAACATCGCGCCCGCCCAGAGGATGCCCGCGCCGTTCGCCACGCTCGTGTTGCGGATCTTGAACAGGCTCAGCGGCACCAGCGGCGCAGCCACCCGCGACTCGATCAGCAGGAAGATGCCGAGCATGACGATGGCGGCGCCCAGCAGCCCGAGCGTCTGGGCCGACGTCCAGCCCTGCTGGTTACCGTTGACGATCGCGTAGACGGCCATCATCAGCGCGCCGGTGACGGTGATCGCGCCGGCCACGTCCAGCCGGCCGTTCTGCGGCACCGCGCCGCCGCTTGGGAGCAAACGCATCGACAGGGCGATCACCGCCACGCCGATGGGCAGGTTGACGAGGAAGATCCAATGCCAGTCGAGCCAGTTGGTGAGCACGCCGCCGAGCAGCACGCCGAGGCTGCCGCCGCCCGAGGCAACGAAGCCGAAGACGCCCATCGCCTTCGCGCGGTCGGCCGGCTCGGTGAACAGGTTCATCATCAGGCCGAGCGAGACGGCCGAGGCGATCGCGCCGCCGAGGCCCTGCACCGCGCGGGCGCCGACCAGCACGTGCTGGCTGTTGGAGAGGCCGCACGCGAGCGATGCGATCGTGAACAGCGTGATGCCGAAGATGAACAGCTTGCGCTGGCCGTAGAGGTCTCCCAGCCGGCCGCCCAGCAGCAGGAAGCCGCCGAAGGTCAGCAGGTAGGCGTTGACCACCCAGGCAAGCGAGGTGGGCGAGAAGCCGAGGCTGATTCGGATCGAGGGCAGCGCCACATTCACGATGGTCGAGTCGAGCACGATCATCAGGCTGCCTCCGCAGAGCACGATCAGGGCCAGCCAGCGGCGGCGCATGTCGGGCGGCGAGACAGCGGATGTGGATGCAACGTCGGTCATGTGCGTTCCCCAGAGTCGTCGTTTCCGGGGTAGACCGGCGACGCGCGGAAAACTCATCGTAGCCGGGTGGGGGGCTGACCCCGGTGGGAACGCGGACGTCTCAACCGAGAAGTGGCGACAGCCGGCCGGCTTCTTCTAAGGTAGACCCGATGGGCACCGACCTCGCCACAGGGCGCGCGCCGACCCGCGACGAGCTCGAGCCGCTGCTCGAGGAGCACCGCCGGGAGCTGACCGGCTACTGCTACCGCATGCTCGGCTCGGCGTTCGAGGCCGAGGACGCCGTGCAGGAGACGATGGTGCGCGCGTGGCGCTCGCTCGACCGCTTCGAGGGCCGGGCATCGCTGCGCTCGTGGCTGTATCGCATCGCAACCAACGTCTGCCTTGACATGCTCGGCCATCGCGAGCGCCGCGCCATGCCGATGGACATGGGCCCGGCCGCGGGGCCATCGGTGGAGCACCTGAAGCCGCTGCACGAGTCGGCATTCGTCGAGCCGGTGCCGGACGGCCGCGTGATCAGCGCGGGCAACGACCCGGCGGAGCAGGCGGCGCAGCGCGAGACGCTGCGGCTGGCGTTCGTCGCGGCGCTGCAGCACCTGCCGCCGCGCCAGCGGGCCGTCCTCATCCTGCGCGAGGTGCTGCACTGGCAGGCCAGCGAGGCCGCGGAGCTGCTCGACACGACGGTGCAGTCGGTCAACTCGTCGCTGCAGCGCGCGCGGGCGACGATCGCGAGCAAGCACCCGACCGAGGCCGACCTCTACGAGCCGGGCAACGAGCGGCAGCAGGAGCTGCTCGACCGCTACCTGGCGGCGTTCGAGGGCTACGACATGGAGGCGCTGAAGGCGCTTCTGGCGGAGGACGCGGTGCAGTGCATGCCGCCGTACGACATGTGGCTGCGCGGCCGCGACGACGTGCTGACGTGGTGGTTCGGGCCGGGCAAGGAGTGCAAGGGGTCGGTGCTGATCCCGACCGTGGCGAACGGCCTGCCGGCGTTCGGCCAGTACCGGCCGAGCGGGCCGAACGGCGCGCACGAGCCCTGGGCCCTGCAGGTGCTCGAGATCGAGGACGGCGAGATCGTCGGGTTCACCGCGTACCTCGACACCGCGCGGATGTTCCCGCTGTTCGGGCTGCCGGCCTCGCCGCCCGCGGCGTAGCTCAGCCCGCCTCGAACACCCGGTCGAGGCCGCACAGCTCGAGCAACCAGCCGAGGTGCGCAGGCACCCCGCGCAGCAGCAGCGTGCAGCCGCCTCGCCGAGCCGCAAGCTGCAGCCGCGCGAGCGCGTCGACAGACCCGAGATGTGCCCGGGGCAGGCGGCTCACGTCGCAGACGAGCAGGTCACCGCCGCCCACCAGCAGCAGCACCTGCGCCCGCACGCACAGCGCAGGGGCGTCCGCGCCGGTGATCTGACGGTCGATCACCAGCGTCGGCGGCGCATGCGAGAGAGGTCGGCCGGCCATGTCGGTTGCTGCCCTGTAGACGCCCCGGCGGTGCGGAACTCATCGCATGAAGGCGGGCGACAACCGGGGTGAGCCTGAAGGCTGACCCCCTGAACGCCGATACAACGACCCATGGACTTCGAGGGCATGAGCGTCGGTGATCTCCTCCGCCTGCACAGCGGCTCGCTTGCCGAGCTGCGGCGTCGGGGTGTGATCCGCACGGCGAACGCGCCGGCCGGCGACTACGCGGAGTGGCTGGTGGCGGAGGCGACCGGGGGTGAGCTCGCGCCGAACGCCCAGCCCTCGTGGGACGTGAAGACGCCCGAGGACCTGCTTCTCCAGGTGAAGGCGCGCGTCATCTCGGACGAGCGGAACCATGGCCAGCGCCAGCTGTCGGCCTTCCGGTCGTGGTTGTTCCACGCCGCGGTGGTCGTGCTGTTTCACCCGGACTTCTCGGTACGCCGGGCCACCTACCTGCCGGTCGAGCTGCTGAAGCAGCCGGGCGTCTCGCGGCGCAGTGAGCACGTCAACGCGAGCATCGTCTACGCCACGGATGAGCTGCTCGACCGCGGGGTCGATTGGACCGATCGGCTGTGGGAGGCCGCCGGAGCGCAGCCACGGGTTCAGGTGATCACGGTTGACGGGCCGGGGCCGAACGGAGGCGCCCGATGCGTGATGCTGCGCGATCCGTCGGGCCGGGCCGAGATCATCGAATACGACGCCGACGGCCGCGAGCTGATGCGGACGTACGGCACGTTCGAGCAGTAGCCGGGCAACCGGGCGTCTGTTTCAGGCCGGCCGAGGGCCGATCGTCCCTACGCGTCGGTCGGCGCCGACCCCGGCGCGACCAGCCCCGACTCGTACGCGTAGATCACCGCCTGCACACGGTCACGCAGGCCGAGCTTGCGCAGGATGTGCGCCACGTGCGTCTTCGCCGTCGCCTCGCTGATCACGAGCCGCTCGCAGATCTCCGGGTTCGACATGCCGCGCACCATCAGCGCCAGCACCTCCTGCTCGCGCGCGGTCAGCTCGGCCACCGCCGGCGGCGGTTCTGAGGCCGGCGGCTGCGGCCCGCGCGCGAACTCCTCGATCACCGCGCGCGTAACCGCCGGCGCCAGGAGCGCGTCGCCGCTCGCGACGACGCGCACCGCCGCGACGATCTCCTCTGGCGGCGCGTCCTTGAGCATGAACCCGCTCGCCCCGGCGCGCAGCGCGTCGTACACGTACCCGTCCAGCCCGAACGTGGTCAGGATCATCACGCGCACGCCCGGCGCGGACCGCACGATCCGGCGCGTTGCCTCGATGCCGTCGAGCACCGGCATGCGCACGTCCATGAGCACGACGTCGGGCCGCAGCCGGGCGGCCGCGCTCACGGCCTGCTCGCCGTTCTCGGCCTCGCCGGCGACGGTCATGTCCGCCTCCGCCTCGAGGATCTTTCGCAGCCCGACCCGCACGAGCGACTGGTCGTCGACGAGGAGCAGCGTTGTCATGTCACCGGCAGCGACACGCGTACCGTGAACCCGCCCGCCTCGCCGCGGCCCGCGCTGAACCGCCCCCCGTACAGCGCGACGCGCTCCCGCATTCCGACCAGCCCGTGCCCGCCGGCGGCCGCCGCGCCGCCCGCTCCGTCGTCGCTGACCTCGATCTCGATCGCCTCGGGCCGGTAGCGGATGGCCACCCTGGCGTGGGCGTCGCCGGCGTACTTGAGCGCATTCGTGAGCGCCTCCTGCACGATCCGGTAGGCCGAGAGCTCCACCCCGGCCGGCAGGTCGCGCTGCTCGCCGTCGATCTCGAGCTCGACCGGCAGGCCTGCCTCGCGCACCTGGCCGATCAGCATCGGCACGTCGCGCAGCCGCGGCTGCGGCGCCAGTGGATCCTCCTCCTCCGAGCGCAGCATGCCGAGCAGCCGGCGCGTCTCGTGCAGCGCGCTTCGCCCGGTGCGCTCGATCGTCTCGAGCACCTCCCGCGACGAATCCGACTCGTCCAGCACACGCCGCTCGGCACCCGCCTGCAGCACGATCATCGACACGTGGTGGGCGATCACGTCGTGCAGCTCCCGCGCGATCCGCGCCCGCTCCTCGACCACGGCCTCGCGGCTCGCGAGCTGGCGCTCGCGCTCCGCCATCTGCATCCGCCGATCGCGGTCACCGACGATGCGGTGAACCAGGAGCATCACGACGGTCGACACGACCACGAACTGGACGGTCGTCTTCAGGTTGGCGCCGAACGGCACCGTGGCCAGGCCGCCGGCGGCGATGGCGACCAGCCCTATTGCGAACCAGCGCGGCCGGGCCCACACGGCGAACGCGTACATGCAGAACATCCAGGCGAGCCCGTAGCTGATGATCGACGGCGGCCCCCACACGCCGGCGAACAGGTCGCCCAGCAGGCCGGCGCCGATCCCGACCACTTCCGGGTAGCGGCGGCGCACGGCCACGGCAAGCGTGACCAGCGAGCAGAGCACCGCGGTCGGCCACGGGTGGTCGACCGGCCCGGTGATCCAGACCTCGACCTGCAGCAGCACCGTGAACACGGCGGCCAGCACCCAGTCGAGGTGCTCCGCGTCGACGCGGGTGAAGCCGAGACGGATCGTGCGGGCGCTCATGGCTCCACCATAGATCCCGTCTCGCCACGTGTCATCGGCCAGTCGGCTGATCGCGGCCGCCCGCAAGATCGTCCGGTGGGATGAGCCAAAGATCGGGCGATCCGGCGACGACGCGGCGGGCTGCCGCTCGTAGCGTGGTCTGCGTCAACCGACCGAGGAGGGTTTCGATGCAGATCTTCAACAGGACGATGGGGCGGGTGCTGGTGACGGCGCTGGTGGCCGCCGCCGTGGCGGCGGCGCTGGGCGGGGTGTCGCTCGCGCGTGCCGGGAGCGGCGACGTGACGCTGCGGCTCACCGAGGTGCAGGACCGCGCGACGTTCGTCAACGTGACGCACACCCAGCAGGGCGGCCCCGGCGACCAGGTGGTGCTCCGCTCAACGCTGAAGAACGCGGCAGGCAAGCGGATCGGCTTCAGCAGCCTGATCTGCGAGATGGTGCTCGGCCACAAGCTGCAGTGCAACGGCGTCCTCCACCTGCCCGGCGGCACGCTGACCGGGACGGCGCTGGTGCCCGCCAGCGAGAGCAGCAGGGCTCCGACGCACATCGCCATCACCGGCGGCACCGGCCGCTATGACCAGGCGGCCGGCCAGGGCGTCTCGATCCCGAAGAGCGACACCGTCAGCAGCACGGTCATCGATCTCGACTGACTTCGACTGGTGCCCGTCACCCGCCCGCGGGGGTGACGGGCACCACACGAGGCTCCGCCACCGCCCGCTCCCTGCCGATATCTGCCCTGCAGGGTTTTTCGGCCTCCGGTGACTACGAGGTATGGATGGTGGGTTTGCGTGCGCGGCATGACCGGCGCGCTGGGCGGGCGCTGGCCGGGCTCTACGAGGAGCACGGCGCAGCCGTGTTCGCGTTTGCGTTGCACCTGTGCGGCTCGCGCGAGGACGCGGAGGATCTCGTCCAGACCGCCTTCCTGCAGGCGTTCAGGGCGCTCAGCGCCGGGGAGCAGCTCATGAACCCGCGCGCGTGGCTGATGGTGGTGGTGCGCCGCCAGACCTACAACCTTTGGCGCGACCGGCGCGAGACCGCGGTCGAGCAGGTCGCGGAGACGGCCGCGCCGGACGCGGACACGGAGGCGCTTGCCGAGCTGCGCCGCGTCCGCTCGGTGCTGTTCTCGCTGCCCGAGGCCCAGCACCAGGCGTTCGTGTTGCGGCACTGGAGCGGCCTTGGCAACCGCGAGATCGCGGAGGTGCTGGGGACGACGGAGTCGGCCGTCGAGACGCTGTTGGTGCGAGCGCGCGGCGCGATCATCGCCTCCGGCGAGGGCGCCGAGGCGGCGTGCGCCGGGGTGCGCGAGCGGCTCGCGCAGGGGATGGCGACGGCACCGCCCGATGTCTCCCACATTTCCGGCTGCCGGAGCTGCCGCCGTGCACAGGAGCGGCTGACGAGGATTGCCGCGGCGGCGGCCATCGCCGGCCTGCTGCCGCGGGCGCACGTCGCACAGGCGCTGGCAGCGGCCGCGCCGGGGTTCGGCGCGGGTGGTGGAGGAGTCGCGGCCGGCGTCGCCGCGGGCAAGGCCTCCGCCGCGAAGCTGGCGATCGCCGGCCTGCTGGGAGCCGGCACGATCGCCGTCACCGCGCCGGTGGCGATACACGCCCTGCACCACCACCCGCACGGCTCCGCGTCGGCGTCGGCGCAGCATGCCCAGCGCCCGCAGAACCTGCAGGCCGCGGTCGCACAGGTGCGCGTCGCCCCGCTCGCGGTGCAAGCGACGCCGGCGGCCGCCGGCGAGCGGCAGCACGGCCACGTGGGCTCGGAATCGTCCGACCGCACCGATTCGCAGGGCCGGTCCGGCGATGGCGGCGGGAGCCAGGACTCGACGCAGTCGACGAGTGGCGACTCGCAGCAGAGCGACGGCGGGTCGTCGGGCGGAGACACGAGCTCGTCGGGCGGCGGGGACACCGGCTCGTCCTCGGGCGGAGACTCGCAGAGCACCGACTCGTCGGGCGGCCAGGACGGCGGCTCGTCGCAGTCGTCGACCGACGGCGGCGGCGGCTGAGGCTCACCCCTCCGGGGGAATTCGCCGCCCGCGCCGCAGGGTTCGGCGGCGGGCGGTGACGTAGGGACACGAAGCGTCCATCGCCGCCGACCAGGCGGCACCGATCAGGAGGTATCCCGTGAGGCCGAGCATCAAGATCCTGCATCTCTCCACACGCACGAAGGTTGTGCTGCCGCTGGCGCTGGCCGCCGCGGCGTTCGGGACGACGGGCACCGCCCAGGCGGCCACGCCGATGTGCGACGGCCATCGCGCGACCATCGTCGGGACGGCCGGCGCCGACACGATCGTCGGCACGCCGGGGCCCGACGTGATCGTCGCCGAGGGCGGCAACGACACGATCCGCGGCGGAGGCGGCAACGACATCATCTGCGCCGGCGGCGGCAGTGACCACGTGTTCGGCGGCAAGGGCGCAGACACGATCTTCGGCGGCCGCGGGAACGACTCCATCTCGGCCGGTGACGGCAACGACACCGTCTTCGCCGGCGACGGCTCCGACAACGTCCAGGGCGGCGAGGGCAACGACACGATCCTCGGCGAGGACGGCAACGACACGCTCGACGGGAACGACGGCGCCGACGTGGTAAGCGGCGGAGCGGGCAACGACACCGAGCAGGGCAACAGCGGCGACGACGTCCTCCGTGGCGGCTCCGGCAGCGACGATCTGAGCGGCGGCACCGGCTCGGACAACCTCAACGGCGGCCAGGGCGACGACACGGAGCAGGGCGGCGAGGGCAACGACACCATCAGCGACGACCAGGGCACCGACGTCGAGGATGGCGGCAACGGCGACGACGTGGTCGACGGCGTCGACGACAGCCAGCTGTAGCGACCCCCGAGGGCGCGCGGCCCGGTGAGCGGCAACGCTCGCCGGGCCGCGCTGCGTTTAACGGCTCACTGCGCCGCCGTCGGCGACTGGATCACCGTCTGCACCGGCACCTCGAAGAACTCGACGGAGGTGCGGCGCTCGCTGTTGCCCGGGTTCATCGCGTTCAGCGCCTCGTCGCCGCGGCGCATCGCCTCCTCGCTCTCAAACAGCGTGAGGCCGATGCCCTTGCCGGTCTGCCGGTCGACCAGCATCAACATCTTGGCGCCCTCGAGCCCGGGCGGCGTGTCGCCGGTGACCTCCTGACGGACCAGTTCGATCGCTCCGTCGATCTGCGACGGGTCGCTCTCGAACGTGGCCATGCGTGCGTACATGGATCCCTCCTCTGTCGCGGGGCCAACCGGTCGAGTCTACCTCCGCCGCCGAAGAGTGCCCGCGCCAAGGGTTCTTCCCGATGCCACGGCCTCCTGACCGGCGCCACAGTGGAGCATCGGCCGCGCGCATGCGATGCGCGGCTCCACACGGAGGAGGCAGTGATGTCCACACCCCATGATCTCTCACCCCCGCAGCGGCTGCGGCGCGCGGCGCTGGCGATGCTCGTCCTCGCCCTTCCCGCCGCAGCGGGCATGGCGAGCGCACAGCCGGCGGCGGCAGCGTTCCCCGGCGCGAACGGCCGCATCCTGTTCATCGACCGGGGCGGCGACCTGTCCACCATCAACCCGGACGGCAGCGGCCTCGAGGTGCTGCGCACCTCCGACGGTGACGGCGGGCCATCGTTCTCGCCCGACGGCTCGAGGATTGTGTTCACCAACGCAAACGACCAGCTGTTGGTGATGAGCGCCAACGGCGGCAAGCCCGTCGCCATCGCCAGCGGCGCGCAGATGCCGTGCTGGTCGCCGGACGGGACGAAGGTGGCATTCGCATCCGACAACGGCGGCATCGCCACCGTCAACGCGGACGGCAGCGGGTTCACGCAGGTGACCATGGGCGGCGACACCGATCCCGCCTGGTCGCCGGACGGCAGCACGATCGTCTTCGCGCGGTGGGATCCCGCCACCTCGAATCACACGCTGTGGGCGGTGCCCGCGGCCGGAGGCAGCGAGACGCAGCTGACGGCGACGTCGAGCGACGACCTGCTTCCCGATTGGAGCCCCGACGGCAGCAGGATCGCATTCCAGCGGGCGTCCGCGGGCACCGGCCAGATCGTCGTCATGAACGCCGACGGAAGCGGCGCCACGGCGATCACGGACACCGGCTCGAACCTGCAGCCGGTGTGGTCGCCAAACGGCCGCAGGATCGCGTTCATCAGCAGCCGTGCGAAGGGGCTGTGGCTGATGGGCCCCGACGGCAGCAACCAGACGCACGTGGACGGGACGCCGGGGATGGCTCCTTACGACTGGCAGGCCGCCCGCGTGACCGCGACCGCGTCGCACGCAACCATCACCTACGGGCGCACGGTGACCATCACCGTCCACCTGAGCGGGTTCGCGGCGACCGAGAACCACACCGTGGGGCTGACCGCAGCGCCGGTGGGAGGGACGACGAAGACGATCGGCACGGCGACCGTCAACGCCAACGGCAATGCGGCGTTCACGGCGCACCCTGGGCGGTTGACCACCTACACGGCCAGCTGGTCGGGTGATGCGGAGCATCCCGGTGGCGGCATCAGCCAGACCACGGTCAGCGTGCGGGCCGCGGTTGCGACAACGCTGGCGGGCTTCTACGCGACCACCGGACGGCGCCACAACCACCTGTACCACTACAACTCGAGCTGTCCCACCCGCGGCTCACACTGCCCACGGGTGGTCGCCGCCGTCGCCCCGAACAAGGCGGGGCAGCGCGTGACGTTCACCCTGGAGATGCGGCGCTCCGGCCACTGGCGCGACGTGCTCGACTTCCGAGCCAAGCTGGGGTCGCGGAGCCGGGTCGGCGAGATCCTCGTCTACGGAAGCAGCGCGATCATCGGCATCCCGGTGCGCATCCGCGTGTCCTACGCCGGCGACACGCTCAACGCGAAGTCCCACGGCAAGTGGGCGTACTTCGAGGTGACCCGCTGAGCTGAGGAGAGGGGCGGGCGACCGGGTCGCCCGCCCCTCATGCGCTGTCCGGTGGGCGCTGGTGGGACTCGGCTAGGTGACGATGGGTAAGGGCGGTTAGGTGACCTGTTTCTGCGGGTCGTCGACGACGATCGTGCTGATCATCTTGTCCCACAACTCTTGGCGGTTCTTATCCCAGAGCAGCCAGAAGTAGACGATGCCGAAAAACCAGCCGAGGAAGAATCCGATCAGTGGTTTCAGGATCACCTCCCGCAGGAACATCGTCCCCCATGTCGCCTTGGTCGAGGTGCGCAGTTTGACGACCCGCATGCCGAGCAGCTGCTTCGCCGGCGATTGGCCGTCTTTGGCGACGATGATCTGCCAGATCAGCCAGCCGATGAACAGGGTGAAGACCATCAGCACCAGGTCGAGCAGGTGGGCGCCGAATCGTTTCGCCGAGGAGGAGAGGTGAACACCAACCGCGGTTCCTTCGACCTGGTCACAAAACTGGCAGGCGACTCCGGTACCCCAGTCACGTCCACACGCCGGGCATGGCCGAACGATCGGCCCATAGCCGGGCACAGCTGGAACCATGGGAGGTGGGGCCGCTCCGGCAGGGGCGGCAAACGCGGCCTCTGGGGTCGCGCCGTTGGCCGGCTGGGCAGGACCGGGCGGCGGTGGCGGTGTCTCGCCGATCATGGAGCGGCCGCATTCGGCGCAGAACTTCGCCTCAGCCTGGTTCGCTGTCCCACAGTACGTGCAGAAGCGCGTGGTCGCTTGTTGCCCGCCCTCAACCGTCACAGCTCTCCCCTCACCGTCGAATCAGCGTTGCTACTGATGGTGAGCATATCGGCCTCAGCACGCTATCCGTTAGCGTTGACCTGTGAGCGATGATCAGGGAGCTATGGCTGGTGTTGTCGTAGGCGCCTGCTCTATGTGCTCGTGCAATCCGGGCGGGCCGCCGCCGGGTGAAGTGTCCTGCGAGCTCTGTGGGCATCCCATCTCGGCGCATGCAACGGAGCCGGCCACGTCCCCGGCTTCAGGTTGTTCGCAGTGTGGCTGCACGGCTTTCGACGGGCCAGGCGACGGGCGCTTCTGTAGGGCCTGCGGGCATACCCGCGACGCGCACATCACAGCGCCGACGGCTGGGTCCCACGGTGCCGCGGACGAAACAACCCCTGAGATCGTCGCGGCGAACGGCTGTAATCAGTGTGAATGTGGCGGCTTCGATGGGCCGGCCGACGGCCGCTTCTGCATGAGCTGTGGGCATCCCCGAGATGCACATCACGGGGATGCCTCTCCGGTTAGCGGCGGGCAGGCACGTGCATCTGTACCAGCCGCGCCGGTAGAGCCCGCCGATGCGCTGGCACGGCCGGGCTGTTCTCAGTGCGATTGTTCGGGGTTTGACGGTCCGGCTGTCGGTGTCTACTGCATTGCCTGTGGCCACGCCCGAGACGCGCACCACAGTGCCCCGCGCGCGGCGACCGACCCCGCTGAACCCGTCGCGACAGCTCCACTCCCTGAGGAGATCACCGGTGATCAGTCAGATCAGCCCTCCCCACCCACCGCTGTAACTGCCGCCTCGGCAGCTGGCGGTATGGCGGAAGACGATGCAGGAGCGGAGGCGACGGCGCGCTTCAGCGGGGAGG
>Ga0066662_10000906_pt1 | contig 13202 bp, 11 predicted proteins | sample GraSoiAngelo_111_FD_133939 | JGI IMG/M metagenome (GOLD analysis project Ga0066662, IMG submission 133939) | Grasslands soil microbial communities from the Angelo Coastal Reserve, California, USA - 14_0903_12_40cm | ecosystem: Environmental > Terrestrial > Soil > Grasslands | place: USA... | reverse complement strand
CGGACTGGCGTTCCTCGCGCTCGACACGGACGTCCAGCGGCGGCTGATCGCCGCCATCGACGACCGCATGGCGATCGCCTGCTGAACGCGGAGCCGCTCACCAGCACCTGACCGGAGTTTTCTCAACCTAGTCGCCGTGGTGCGCGACGATCGCGCGGGCGCGCGCGACCAGCTCGGCGCGGATCGCGAGCGGTTCGAGGATGCGCACGACGTCGCCCCACGCGACGAGCTGATGCAGCGCCGCGTCCTCGGACGGAAACACCACGCGCACCACGGCCGCGTCCGCGGCGCTCGCCGCCGCGGGCGGCACGAGCTGCACCTCCCAATAGCGCGACACGAGCTCCACGTCGGACGCGCGCAGCGCGAGCAGAACCTCGAACCGTTTTCCGCTCGATTCGACGGCTGAGGTCCACGTGCGCCAGTAGCCGTCCAGATCGAAGTCCGCGGGGCGCACGAACGGCTCGCTCAGAGCGGTGACCGCGAGAATGCGCTCCGCGCGGAACGTGCGGTACGCGCCGTCGGCGCGCGCGACGAGGTACCAGATCCCGGCCTTCGCGACGAGCCCCAGCGGGTCGACGACGCGCTCCGTGGTGTTCGAGGCCCGGTCCCGGTAGCGCAGCCGCACCCGGTGGTCGTCCCACACCGCGCGGCGCAGCGCGGCCAGGTGCAGCTGCGGCTGCACGGCTTGGTTCCAGCGCCGCTGATCGAGGTGGATGCGCCCGCGCGTCTTGACCGCCGCCTTGCGCTGCGCGTCGTTCATCGCGCCCGACAGCTTCTCGAGCGCGCGCTCGCGGTCGACGCCGAGGCCGAGATCGCCGAGCGGGTTCGAGCCCGAGATGAACAGCGCGCGGATCTCGTCTTCGCCGAACTGCGTGAGCGCCTTGCGGTAGCCCGCCGCCAGCATGATGCCGCCGTGCGCGCCGCGCTCGGCGTACACCGGGACGCCCGACGCGCTCAGCGCATCGACGTCCCGGTAGACCGTGCGCTCCGAGACCTCCAGGGCCGCGGCGAGCTCGCGCGCCGAGCGGCGCTCGGCGGACTGCAAGAGCAGCAGCATCGAGAGCAGCCGGCTCGCCTTCATGGGGCGAACGCTAGCGAAACCTGACAACCGGTGTCAAGATTGCCGCGCTATGCTCGCAGCACAAACTCGCCCTTCCGCAGGAGACGATCATGGAACAGCCGCCGGCCGACCTATCCGCGCGCGAACGCCGCATCGACTACGTCGAGTTCGTCGTGCGCGACGTCGAGCGCGCCAAGGCGTTCTACCGCGCCGCGTTCGGCTGGGAGTTCACCGACTACGGTCCCGAGTACGCCGGCTTCAACGACGGCCGGCTCGATGGCGGCTTCATGCAAGGCGATCCCACGCCCGGCGGTCCGCTCGTCATCACGTACGCGGCCGACCTCGCGGACGCGCAGCGCCGCGTCGAAGCCGCGGGCGGGCGCATCGTGAAGCCGGCGTTCGCGTTTCCGGGGGGACGGCGGTTCCACTACGCCGACCTCGACGGCTACGAGCTTGCCGTCTGGTCGCAGCAATGAGCCGCCGCGAACAACGCCCCGCCGCGCGGCTTGCCATCGGCGCCGTCGCCGTGATAGGCTTGCTTTCCAGCTATGACTAAGCGTCGCGGGGTGGCGTTCGCAAACGGGTGATCCTGATGCGTTCCGTCGCTTCGCGCGCGGAAACGGACAGCATCAATGGAACTCAAGCGGGATTTCGCGTTCGCGCCTCATCTCGATAACCCGGTCCACTTCCCGTTCCCGCACGTCCCGAATCCGCTCGGCCTCCTGGCCGATCTCGCGGGCACGTGGGGCGGGCACGGCTTCAACACCATCTGGCGCCCGCACTTCCAGGTGCAGGACCGCTTTCTCGAGCTGAATCTCACCAACGACCAGATCGAATTCGATCCGATCTCCGGTCCTATCCCCAACCGCGGCCTGCTGCAGCAAGACATCAACATGTTCGGCCTGACGTACTTGCAGCAGATCTCGGACGCCAATGTGATCGTCAACGGCAACCACGAAGGCTTGCACATCGAGCCCGGCATTTGGGCGTCGGTCCCCGCGACGACGAACCCGGCCGAGTTGCCGACCGTCGTGCGCATGGCGTCGATCCCGCACGGAACGACGATCCTGGCGCAGGGAACGGCGTCGCACGCCGCGGGCGGGCCCGTCATCCCGAACAACAACATCGACCCGTTCCCGATCGGCGGCGCACCCTTCGGACCGTTCCCGGAGCAGAATCTTTCGGTCGCGACGGCGTTTCGCTCGCCGCCGGCCGACATCGTCGGCATCACGCAGGGCATGGTGAACAACCCGAACTCCGTCCTGCAAGCCGCGATTGCCGGACAGACGATCCTCTCGACGACGACGCTCCAAGTCACGACCAAGGCCGCTGCGCCGATCACCGGCGGCGGCACGGACAACACGTCGTTCTTGGCCGGCGGTCCCGGCCCCAACACACCCAACGCGGTCGCGGCCGAGGTGTTCTCGACGTTCTGGATCGAGACCGTCAAAGGCACGTTCCCGTTCCCCAATTTCCTGCAGCTGCAGTACACGCAGACCGTGATCCTGAACTTCAACGGTCTGAGTTGGCCGCACGTAACCGTCGCGACGATGCGCAAGTCCGTGCCGGTGACGCCGCCGATCTGGCTCATCGACCCGCAGATCCCCAAACCGTTACTTCAGCGCGCCGAAGCAGCTGCTCCCCGGCATCCGGGCGACCCGGTCGAGACATTCGCCGCCGATCCGGTTCAGCGCGTCGACGCAGCGCCGGCCCCGCGCACCGATGTCAAGGCGGTCGCCAAGGAAAATCCGGCGAAGTAGCCGCGATGATGAAGAAGCCCCGCTACGGCGGGGCTTCTTTGCGCTTCGCGAGCGACTCAGCCGTCCGCGCGCACCGTCGGCACGTGGCCGCGACGGGTCACCGGGAGCACGACGCTCGCGCGCGTACCGCCGCCGTCGCGCGTGAGGTGGATGCGGTGCGTGAACGCGCTGATGAGCGCGTAGGCGTGGTGCGTCGCCTCCGCGCGCATGTCGTCGTGCGAGAACGGCCACGCGTGCAGCCGGTCGGAGCCGTCCGTCACGGCCAGCGTGCGGTCGTGCCAGCGGAACTCGACGCGAACGCCGCTCGGCGCGTGCGCGACGCAGTTGCCGACGAGCTCGCCGAACACGGCTTCGGCGGCGTGGAGATCGCTCGCGGGATCCGCGTACTGCTCGAGATAGTCGCGGAACGCGCCGCGCATGCGCGCGGCGTCCTTCGCGGCGGCGGCGCTGAGCGCCCAGCGGCGCGCGTCCGCCTCCACCACGAGATGTCCGTGGTCGACGGTCGTCAGGGGAGCCTCACGGTCGAGCAGCATGGCCGGCACCTCGTCAACGGGGTCCCTGCGCCTTCACGCGGATGCGGCCGTCGAGGACGCGGGCGTGAAAGGCGGGCTGAGGATATGCCGTCGGACCGGCAACGATCCCTCCGTCCAGCACGCAGAACTTCGACGCGTGCCACGGACATGTGACCACGTCACCGTCCAGGGTGCCTTTCTCCAGCGGCCCGCCCTGGTGCGCGCACTTGGCACCGATCGCATGGATTTGGTCGCCGCGCCGCACCAGCAGCACCGGGTAGCCCTTCGCCAAGACCCGTTTCATGCCGCCGTCCGGCACGTCGTCGAGGGCGGCCACGTCGACTTCGTCCGCCGGCGGCTCCGGCACGCTCGCGCGGTTGACGCCGATCTGCAGATCGAGCGCGAGCGTCCCGCCGTACAGCGCCGAGAGCGACGCGACGCCGTAGCCGAGCACCGACAGCGCGACGCCGGCTCCGTTCGCCTTGCCGCGCGCGAGCCACGACGCGCCGTACAGCACCGTCGCCGCGCCGTTGAGCGCGGCGTGCACGACGCCGAGGCGGCGCGGTTTGCCCGAGGTGTCCGACCAGTCGGTGAGGCCGGTCGCCGCCGCGCCGAGCGCGCCCAGCAGGCCGACACCCACCGCGATGCGCGCGCCGCGCCGCTCGCCGAACACGTCCAGCGCGAGGGCGGCCGTCCACGCGCCGATCGGGACGTCGGTGATCGCGGGGTGGAGGCTGTGCCCGAGCCAGGTGCCGTTGAGCGCGTCCTTGAGCGGCTGCTTCGCCGTCCCCGCCGCGTCGAAGGCGCCGTTCACGGCACCGGCGAGCGTATCCGCCGCCTCCTCGAGTCCGGGTGTCTCCAAAGCGAGGTCGACGAGCTGTTGTGCAAGCGGCGGCATGTGCGTCGTGTACCCACGCCGTACCGATGGGACGATGCTCCGCGCCGCCGTCGCGATCGCTTCGGCGCTCCTCGTCCTGTTCATCGCCGTCCCGCTCGGCGCGCTCTACGTGCACCTGGCGCCGGCGCGCTTCGCGGCGACGATCGCGTCGCCCAACGCGCTCGCCGCGCTGCGGCTCTCGCTGCTCACCACCACGGCATCGCTCGCGCTGACGCTCGCGCTGGGCACGCCGCTGGCCTACGCGCTCGCGCGCGGGCGCTTCGCGGGCCGGCACGTCGTCGACGCCGTCGTCGATCTGCCGATCGTCGTGCCGCCCGCCGTCGCGGGCCTCGCGCTCCTGTTCGTGTTCGGCAGGTACGGCGTCGCGGCGCCCGCCCTCGACGCGCTGCACGTGCGCCTCGCGTTCACCACGGCGGCGGTGGTGCTCGCGCAGCTCTTCGTCGGCGCGCCGTTCTACGTGCGCGCGGCGCGCGCCGGGTTCGCGTCCGTCGACCGCGTGTACGAAGACGCGTCGGCGACGCTGGGCATGGGCCCGCTGCGCACGTTCGCGCGCGTGACGGTGCCGCTCGCGCTTCCCGCGCTCGCCGGCGGCGCGGTGCTCGCGTGGGCGCGCGCGCTGGGCGAGTTCGGCGCGACGATCATGTTCGCCGGAAATTTGCCCGGCGTCACGCAGACGCTGCCGCTGGCGGTGTACCTCGGCCTGGAGAGCGGCGACATCGATCTCGCGGCGGCGCTCGCCGTGGTGCTGGTGACGATCGCGCTCGCGGTCGTGTTCGCGGCGCGCGCGCTCGAACGGCGCGCGGCGTGATCGAGGTCGTCGCGCGCAAAGCGCTGCGCGCGTTCACGCTCGACGTCGACGTGCGCTTCGCGCGCGGCGTGACCGTGCTCGCGGGCCCGAGCGGCGCCGGAAAGTCGACGCTGTTGCGCATCGTCGCGGGGCTCGTGCGGCCCGATGCAGGACGCGTCGCCATCGACGGTCGCGAGCTGCACGGCGACGGCGCCGCCGCGCCGGCGTTTCGCCGCGACGTCGCATACGTGTTTCAGGAGTACGCGCTGTTTCCGCATCTCGACGTGCTCGACAACGTCGCGTACGGCCTCGCCGCGCGCGGCGTCGCGCGCGGAACGCGGCGCGCGGCGGCGAGCGCGTGGCTCGAACGCTTCGGCATCGGCGCGCTCGCGCGCGCCCGCCCCCGGGCGCTGTCCGGCGGCGAGCGCCAGCGCGTCGCGCTCGCGCGCGCGCTCGCCTGGACGCCGCGCGCGCTGCTGCTCGACGAGCCGTTCGCGGCGCTCGACGACGCCACGCGCGCGAGCGTGCGCGACGAAGTGCGCGCGACGCTGAGCGCGCTGGACGTGCCGGTGGTGCTCGTGACGCACGACGAATCGGATGTCGCCGCGTTCGCCGCGCCCGTGGTGCGCCTCGAGCGCGGGCGCATCGTCTGAAAAGAAGACGGCGCCGTCCACCTGTGTGCGGTGCGGACGGCGCCGTGGCTCCGAGGGCCGTGGTGCAGAGTAGTGCTGGAGAAAACCCTCCCGACGGGCGTACCCAGCGCGCGCGGCGTTCAAACGGGAAGGACGTGGGTGAGGTGCGCACGATACGGACGCGGTGAGACTTTGCACGTATCATATCGGCGGCGACCCCTTGCTCGGCGTGGAGACGACGCGGGGCATCGTCGACTTGCGCGCCGCGGATCCGCAGCTTCCGCGGACGATGCGCGCGCTGCTCGCGGGCGGCGACGATGCGCTCGCTCGCGCGCGGCGCGCCGCGGACGGCGCGCGCGACGAGCACGTGGTGCCGCGCAACGGCGTCACGCTGCTGCCGCCGGTGGGCGATCCGTCGAAGATCGTCTGCATCGGATTGAATTATCGCGACCACGCCGCGGAAGTGAAGATGGATCTGCCCGAGCACGTGACGGTGTTCGCGAAGTGGCCGAACACGCTGATCGGCGACGGCGCGCCGATCGTGATCCCCGCCGAGTCGCACCGCGTCGACTACGAAGCGGAGCTCGCGTTCGTGATCGGCGCGCGCGCGCGGCACGTGTCGGAGGCCGGCGCGTACGGCGTGATCGCGGGCTACACGTGCTTCAACGATGTCAGCGTGCGCGACTACCAGATGCGCACGTCGCAGTGGACGCTCGGCAAGGTGTTCGACACGCACGGACCGTGCGGTCCGGTGCTGGTGACGCGCGACGAGATCCCCGACCCGCACGCGCTGCGCATCCGCTGCTCGATCGGCGGCGAGACGCTGCAGGACTCGTCCACCGCGCAGCTCGTGTTCGGCATCCCACGCCTCGTCGCGGAGTTGTCGGCGGTGATGACGCTCGAGCCGGGGGACATCGTCGCCACCGGCACGCCGGCCGGCGTCGGGACGTCGCGCACGCCCAAGCGCTGGATCCGGCCCGGCGAGCGCGTCCGGGTCGAGATCGAAGGGATCGGCGCCCTGGAGAACCCGGCGGTGGCGGCTATCGCCAGGTAGGTTAGCCCGGCAGTCGAATGCCCCGCAATCGCGCCATGCGGGGGTGTGCGCTTGCAATACCGGAGGTCGAGCGTATGTTCCGTCGCTTTTTCATGATCGTCACGTTGGCCGCGCTGGCGGCGGGCTGCAACGGCGGCACGGCGGCGCCGCCGCCGTTCAACACGGGCGTTTTCGTGCCGACGCCGACTCCCACGCCGTCCCCCACGCCGTCCCCCACGCCCGCGCCGCTGCACCTGTACGTCGGCAACGACAACGCGGGCGCGCAGATATTCCAGTACAACCTGCCGCTGACTGCCGCCAGCACCTCGAACTTCACGATAACCGCCACGAACAACGTCGTCTCGGTGGCGGTCGACGCGAACGGCAACCTCGCGGCCGGCCTGCTGAACGGCAACATCGATTACTTCCAGGCGCCGCTGTCGGGTACCAGCGTGCCGAACCTGACGTTCTCGAACGGCGGCGCGAGCAACAACGGTCAGGGCGCGTTCTTGGCCAACGGCAACCTTTGGGCGGCGACGGTGTCGAATAAGGTGAACCGGTTCAACATCCCAACAGTCGGCACCCCGGCGGGGTTCGTCACCGATGCCGGGATGGTCTCGGATATCGGCGTCGCCATCGACCCGGCGCAGAACCTCTACATCTCGAACGCCGGCACCGGGAACGCCGCGGCATGCGTGGGCACGTCTCAGCCCGGCGGCGGCTGCGGCAGCAACCTCTACGTCTACGCGCCGCCGTATACCGGCGCGCCGATCATCACGCCGAACGTGATCAACTTCCCGTTCGCGACCAACAGCACCGCATATCGGAAGATCGGCGTGAACGCGACGCGCTTGTATGCGGCCTCCGTGGCGAACGGAACGGGACGGGTCGACGCCTACAACCTGCCGATCACCGCTGCGAGCACGCCCGCGTTTGCGCTGACGACCGGCGTGAACACCCCCGAAGGCATCGCGCTCGATCCGGCCGGCAATCTCTACATCGGGAACCTGAGCGACGCGACGGTGACCGTGTACAACGCGCCGGTCACCGCGGCCAGCGCGCCGTCCATCATCTACAAAGTCAGCACCGGCGCGTTCGCCATCTTCGGGATCGCCGTCGGAAAGTAACGCCTCCGGGCAGCGCAGCACACGCGCAAACGAACGCCCCGGGCCACCACGCCGGGGCGTTCGCGTTTCGAGGGAGAACGTACCGTGATGACCCGCACCGCGACCACCGTTTGGCTCGACGGCAAGCTGCTCGACGGCGATCAGCTGCACGTGCACGCGCTGACGCATGCGCTGCACTACGGCTCGTCCGTGTTCGAAGGGATTCGCGTCTACCCGACGCCGCAGGGTCCCGCGATCTTTCGGTTGCGCGAGCACGTCGACCGGCTGATCGCCGGCGCTGCCGCGTACGGGATGGAGCTCGCCTGGGACGCAGACGCGCTCGCGCAGGCGATCGTGGGCACCGTGCGCGCGAGCGGCCGCGACGCGTGCTACGCGCGGCCGCTGGCATTCTTCGGCGGCGAGACGGTGCGGCTCGATCCGGGCCGCGAGTGCCCGGTGCACGTGATGATCGCGGTGCTGCCGTTCGACGGGATCATGCCGGGCAACGACGTGCCGCAGTTCCGCGCGACCGTGTCGCCGTTCATGAAGACGCCGTCGCGCGCGCTGCCGTCGACGGTGAAAGCGGGCGGCCATTACACCAACTCGATCCGCGCGCTCGCCGACGCGCACGCGCGCGGGTTCGACGAAGCGCTGCTGCGCAACGACCGCGGCGACGTCGCGGAAGGCTCCGGCGAGAACGTCTTCATCGTGCGCGACGGCGTGCTGATCACCAACGACGCCGACGCCGACATCCTGCCGGGCATCACGCGCGCGAGCACGCTCGCGCTCGCGCGCGAAGCGGGCATCACGACGCGCGTGCGGCCGCTCACGACGGACGATCTCGCGCGGTGCGAAGAAGCGTTCTTCACCGGCACGGCCGCGGAGCTCGTACCGATCGTGCGCATCGACGACCGCGATCTGGGCGCGGAGGGCCCGCTCACGCAGCGCCTCCGCACGACGTACACCGACGTGGTGCGCGGCCGGCGCCCCGCGCCCGGACCAGGGTGGCTGACGGTGGTTTCGCCGGGGCGCGCAGCGCAGGTGTCCTAGACGACTAGGAGGTACGGACGGCGAAATGTTCGCCGTTCGTGCTTTCGTCGCGCTCGCGCTCGCGTGCGCGCTCCTGCCCGCCGTCCCGCGCCCCGTCGCGGCGGATGCGCCCGTGCCGCTGGACTACAAAGCGTACGACGGCTGGAACCGGATCCTCACGCCCAAGCTGTCCGACGACGGCCGCCGGCTCGCGTACGCGCTGACGCCGCAAGACGGCGATCCGACGCTGGTCGTGCGCGATCTGGACGGCGGCGCGGAGCGGCGCGAGACGCGCGGCAGCACGCCGGCATTCGCGGGCGGCTCGCGCTTCGTCGTGTTCACGCACGTCGCGCCGAAGAAGGACGTCGACGCCGCGAAGAAAGCGAAGAAGCCCGCCGCCGAGCAGCCGAAGAACGGCGTCGGGATCCTGGATCTCGACACGGCGAAGCCCGCCGAGATCGTCGACAGCGTGAAGAGCTTCGCGGTCGCCAAGAACGCCGGCACGACGATCGCGTACCGCGCCGAACCGTCGCCGGCGCCCAGCGGTTCGCCCGCGCCGTCCACCTCCGCGTCGCCCGTCGCCTCCGCGCGGCCCAGCGCGCCACCGCGCGGCGAGCCGAGCCCGCCCGCCGTCGCGACGGCCACGCCCGCGCCCGGCGCGCCGAGCGCGGCGCCCGTGCCCTCGCCGTCGCCGTCCGCGTCGCCCGCGCCCAAAGCCGACAAGACGAAGGAGACCGGCGCGCCGCTCACGATCCGCGATCTCGCGGGCGCCAAGCGCGTCACGGCGCCCGACGCGACGGAGTTCGTCGTGTCCGACGACGACCGGTTCGTCGCGTACGCGACCGAGACGAAGAACGGCAAGAACGACGGCCTGCACGTGTACGACGTCGCGCAAGGCAAGACGATCGACGTGCTGACGGGCGAAGGCCGTTATCGCAACATCGCGATCTCGCGCGACGGCGCGACGCTCGCGTTTCTCAGCGACACCGCGACGTTCAAGCAAGACGTGCCGCACGACGCCGCGTACGTCGTGGACTTGCGCGCGGCGAAGCTCGCGCCGGTCAAAGCGGCCGACGCCGGCACCGCGGGACTCCCCGCGAACACGACGCCGAACGGCAACGGCAAGCTGACCTTCGGGCGCGACGGCAGGCATCTGTTCTTCGGCACCGCGGTGGAGCCGACGCCGATGCCGTCCGGGACGCCCACGCCGACGGCCGTCGATCTGTGGACCTGGCACGACGACACGCTGCAGTCGCAGCAGAAGCACGACGCCGACCGCGAGCGCAAGCGCACGTATCTCGCCGCGTACGACGTCGCGACGGCGCGCGTCGCGCAGCTCGGCTCGCCCACGCTGCGCGACGTCGCGGCGGGCGACAACCCGAACGTCGCGCTCGGCCAGGACGCGCGGCCGTACCGGCGCGAGACGTCGTGGCTGAGCCAAGACTATGTCGACATGTACGCCGTGTCGCTGACGGACGGACGGCGCACGCTGCTCGCGCGCCGTGCGCCGACCGCCGAGCTGTCGCCCGACGGAAAATACGGACTGACGTGGGACGAAGGCACGCGGCACTGGGCCGCGGTGCGCGTGGCCGACCGCAAGCGCGTCGAGCTCGCGCCGCACGCGGGCGTCGCGTTCCATCAGACCGATGACGACCATCCCGCGCCGCCGCCGCCCTACGGCACCGGCGGCTGGCTCGCCGGCGACCGCGGCGTGCTGCTGTACGACGAGTACGACGTGTGGCTCGCGAACCCGGACACGGGCGCGGCGACGAACCTCACGCGCGGCGCGGGCCGCAAGACGCGCACCGTCTACAGCCCCGTGAGCACCGATCCCGACGCGACGGCGTTCCCCGCCGACAAGCCGCTGCTGCTGTCGCTCATCGACACGCGCGACTACTCGAGCGGCTACGCGCGCGTCGCGCCGTCCGGCGGCGTCCCGGCGGTGCTGTTCAAAGCGCCCGAGGTGGTGTACGGCACGCGCAACGTGTTCAACGGCGGCTTGCACGGCTTCACGCAGGCGCCGATCGCGGCGAAGCACGCCGACCGCTACGTGTTCGCGCGCGAGTCGTTTCGCCAGTTCCGCAACTTGTGGGCGACCGACTCGTCGTTTCGCTCGCTCGCGAAAGTCACGGACGCGAACCCGCAGATGGCGAAATACCGCTGGGGCACGGAGCGCTTGATCTCGTACAAGTCCACCGACGGGACGCCGCTGCGCGCGATCATGCTCGTGCCGGACGGGCTCAAACCCGACCGCAAGGCGCCGATGCTGACGTACTTCTACGAGACGTACGCGAGCACGTTCCACTCGTTCTACTCGCCCGGGCCCGGCACGAGCCCGAACTTCGCGCGCTACGTGTCCAACGGCTACGTCATGCTGCTCCCCGACGTGCACTACCGCAACGGCCATCCCGGCAAGAGCGCGCTGGACTGCATCATGCCGGCCGTCGACGCGGCGATCAAGACCGGCTACGTCGACCCGCAGCGGCTCGGCATCGCCGGGCATTCGTGGGCCGCGTACCAGATCAACTACCTCATCACGCAGACGCACCGCTTCCGCGCGGTCGAAGCCGGCGCGGCGGTCGACGACATGATCAGCGCGTACTCGGGCATTCGGCTCGAGAGCGGCGTGGTGCGCGAAGGCCAGTACGAGCACGGCCAGTCGCGCATCGGCTTCACGCCGTGGGAGCGGCCCGATCTGTACCTCGAGAACTCCGGCCTCTTCCACATCAAGAACATCACCACGCCGTATCTCACGGTGCACAACGACCTCGACGGCGCGGTCCCGCAGTTCCAAGGCATCGAGTTCATCACGGCGATGCGCCGGCTCGGCAAAGAGGCGTACATGTTCGCGTTCGACGGCGAGGAGCACGGGCTGCGCGACCGCGAGCACCAGAAGTACTGGACGGTGCACCTCGACGAATGGTTCGACCACTGGCTCAAAGGTGCGCCGCGACCGGGGTGGATGAACGGCGTCGACTACCTGCACCGCGGCGAGCGCAACGTGCGCCCGCTGTTCGGCGAAACCGACTAACCGTTGCTTCGCGGCGCGCTCGCTGCGGTCGCGCTGCTCGCGCTCGCCGCCTGCGCGCGGACGTCCGCGCCCGCCGGCTCCCGCGCGGAGCTGCGCCTGGCGATCAACGCCGAGCCGCGCAGCCTGGTGCCGCTGCTCGCGCAGTCCATTCAAGACAACGAGATCCTGCGGCTGATCTACGATCCGCTGATCGCGTGCGACGGCGCCGGCCGGCCGGTCCCCGCGCTCGCCGCGGTGGTGCCCACGCGCGCGAACGGCGGCATCACGCGCGACGGCCTCACGGTGACGTATCACCTGCGGCGCGGCGTGCGCTGGCACGACGGCACGCCGTTCACGAGCGCCGACGTCGTCGCGTCGTTCCGCGCGGTGATGGACCCCGGCAGCGTCGTCGCGACGCGCCACGGCTACGACGTGGTCGCGCGGGTCGACACACCCGACGCGCACACCGTGCGCTTTCGTCTGAAACGCCCGTTCGCGCCGTTCGTCGGCACGATCTTCGCCGAGAGCGACGCGCCGTTCTACGTCGCGCCCGCGCACCTGCTTCGCGGCCCGCTCGCGCGCTCGCCGCTCAACACCGCGCCCGTCGGCACCGGGCCGTTCCGCGCGGTGCGCTGGGCGCGCGGTGACCGGCTCGAGCTCGCCGCCAATGCGGCGTACTGGCAGGGCGCCCCGGCGCTGGCGCGCATCGTTGTGCGCTTCCTCAGCGACGAGAACACGCAGCTCGTCGGCCTGCGCAGCGGCGACCTCGACGGCGTGATCGGGATGTCGGCCAACGCGGCCGCAAACGCGCGCGGGATCGCGCACGTGCGCATCGCGACAGCGCCGCTCAACGCGTACTGGGGCGTGATGATGAACAACGGCGCCGGCCACGCGACCGCCGACGTGCGCGTGCGGCGCGCGCTCGCGCTCACGATCGACGCGCGCGCCTTTCGGGCGAACGTCACGCACGGCTTCTACGCGGCACCGATCGCGGATCTGCCCGCCGTGCTGTGGGCGGCGGATCGCACGCTGCGCCCGGTTCCGCACGACCTTGCGGCGGCACGCGCGCTGCTCGCGTCCGCAGGCTACGGCCCCGCTCGTCCGCTGGCGCTGGACCTGGCGATCCTGCAGTCGTCACAGACGCATCGCGTCGAAGCGGTCGCGCTGCAAAGCGAGCTCAAGCCGCTGGGCGTGGACGTGCGCGTGCACGCCTATCTGCCGAACGTGTTCGACGCGCCGCCGTCGCAAGGTGGCATGCTGTCGCGCGGCCGCTACGACATCGCGTTCTACGGCTGGTCCGCCGGGATGGACCCGGACGACAGCGGCCAGTTCACGTTCAACCAGCCTCCGCCCGCCCGGTACGACCATTCGTTCT
>Ga0066662_10000904_pt1 | contig 13216 bp, 10 predicted proteins | sample GraSoiAngelo_111_FD_133939 | JGI IMG/M metagenome (GOLD analysis project Ga0066662, IMG submission 133939) | Grasslands soil microbial communities from the Angelo Coastal Reserve, California, USA - 14_0903_12_40cm | ecosystem: Environmental > Terrestrial > Soil > Grasslands | place: USA... | reverse complement strand
TTCGGGCCATCGCTGTCCGACGGCCGCTATGGCCTTCGCGGCCGCCGTCCGGACGCCCTGATCGACCTTCCGGCGTTTGCCGGCGACCGGCTGGAGCCGGCGCGCTGCGGCGGCGACCTCGCCGTCCAGGCGTGCGCCGACGACCCGCAGGTGGCGCTCCACGCCGTCCGCAACCTGGCCCGCATCGCCCGCCACCTCGGCGCCGCACGGCCGCGATGGTCGCAGGCCGGCTTCGCCAAGACGCCGGGCTCCTCGCCTGCCGACGAGACCGGCCGCAACCTGCTCGGCTTCAAGGACGGCACGAACAACCTGAGCACCTCGGACGCAGGGCAGATGGACGGCAACGTCTGGGTCGGGGACGAGGACGGGCCGGCCTGGATGCGCGGCGGCAGCTACCTGGTGGTCCGGCGTGTGCGGGCGCGGATCGAGCGCTGGGACGAGAGCGACCTGGACGAGCAGGAGAAGGTGTTCGGCCGGCGCAAGCTGAGCGGAGCGCCGTTCGGCGGCACGTCGGAGTTCGATCCGGTCGACCCGGCGAAGCTGCCGCGAAACGCGCACATCGGGCTGGCGAATCCGCGGAAGGCGAGCAGCGAGGCGGAGCGGATCCTGCGGCGCGGCTACAACTATGCAGACGGCCTGCTGCCGGACGGCCACCTCGACGCCGGACTGTTCTTCGCGGCCTTCCAGCGCGATCCGCGCCGGCAGTTCGTGCCGATCCAGCACCGGCTCGCGGCCCACGACCGGCTGAACGAGTACATCGTCCACACCGGCAGCGGCATCTTCGCCGTGCCGCCCGGCGTGGGACGCGGCGGCTACGTGGGCGAGACGCTCTTCGCCGCCTGAACCAGCGCGGCGAGCAGGGGGTGCAGCTCGCCGGTCTCGAGCGACTCCATCTGCGGCTGGAACAGCGTCGCCATGGCGAACGGGTGCGACGGCAGCTCGATGCCCTCGATGCCGGCGTCGTCGGCCGTCGCCGTGATGCGCAGGCCGGCCGCCTCGAGCTGCTCCCGGTATGCCGGGTTCAGGCCGTAGCTGCAGTAGTGGAAGCCGCTGAACGGCTCGACGCCGACGATCTCGGCCAGCCGCTCACGGGCCACGGGGTGGATCGTGCGCCGCTGGCCGACCAGGCTGCAGGACAGCGGGGCGACGACCGCCTGCTCTGCATCCGGGTCGGTCTCGGCATGGGCGGCGTTGCCGATGCCGGCGACATTGCGCGCGAACTCCAGCACCATGTACTGGAACCCGCCGCAGGTGCCGTACATCGGCGTCCCGGACGTGCGGGCCTGCTCGACTGCGCGGTACGCCGCAGCGTCGTCGCGGTAGGGGGTGCCCGGGGCGAACCAGACCGCGTCCGCGCCGGCGAGGTCGAACGCCTCGTCGGTCGGCTGCCAGCGGGCGTCAACATCATCCGGCAGCAGGCCGAGCGTGTGGTCGATGGCGCGGTGGGTCTCGAACCGCATGTCGCGGTCACCGAACACGATCAGGCGCACCATGCGGCCGATCATAGAGCGGCGGCCGGCGACGCTCGGGCATGATGCACGCATGGCAGGCTCCACCATCGCCCGCGGCCTCCGCGGCTATCGCGACCTGCTGATCGAGCCCGGTGTCGCGCGGGTCGTCGGCTGGGGGCTGATCGCCCGGGCGCCGGTCGGGATGGTGGCGCTCGCCATGGTGTTCCTGCTGCGCGGCGAGGGGCGCAGCTACGCGGACGCGGGCCTCGTGTCGGCCGCCGAGGCCGGGGCCTTCGCCCTCGCCTCGCCGCTAGCGGGGCGGCTGATCGACCGCCACCGCCCCGCGATCGTGCTGCTCGGCTACGGGATCGCCTTCCCTGTGGCGCTTCTGGCCACGCTGTGGCTGGTGGTGGCCGGGGCGCCTCTGGCCGTGGTGATGGCCGGGTCGGCCTGCGCCGGGGTCGTGTTCCCGCCGATCGCCCCGACGGTGAGGATGCTGTGGCCGTCGATGGTGGGGCCGGAAATGCATCACTCCGCGTTCGCTCTTGAGGCAACGTTGCAGGAGGTGCTGTTCGTGAGCGGGCCGCTGGTGGTCGGCGGCCTGGTCGCAGTCGCGGGGTACAAGGCGGGCGTGGAGGCCGCGGCGGCGGTGTCGTTCGTCGGCGTGCTCGGGTTTGCGGCCACGTCCACGGTGCGGCACCACCGGCCGGTGCACGGCGAGCACCAGGACGGCCACGTGCTGCGGGCGCTCACGCCGCCGGTCGTCCGCGGCGTCGTCGCGTTCAGTGCCTGCTACGGCCTCGCGTTCGGCGCGGTCGAGGTGGCGATGCCGGCGTTCGCGGAGGGGCACGGCGGACGGTCGCTGGGCAGCGTCTGCCTGGCGGCCTGGTCGGCGGGAAGCCTGGCGGGCGGGCTGATCGCGGGTGGGCAGCGGGCGGACGACCCGCGCCGGCGGCTGCAGGTGATCAGCGTCCTCTTCGCGGCCTCGCTGGTGCTGCCCTTGGTCGCGTGGTCGGTGCCCGCCATGGCGGTGGTGATGTTCATCGCGGGGCTGCCGATCGCTCCCAGCTTCGCGATCACGTACGGGATGGCGCAGTCGTCCGCGATGCCGGGCACCCAGGCGGAGGTGTTCAGCTGGCTGAGCACGGCGGTGGTGATCGGCATCGCCGCCGGCGCCGCCCTGGGTGGTGCGCTGATCACGAGCACGGGCACGCGGGCGTCGCTCGCGCTCGGGATCGTGGGGGCGGTGGCGGCCGTGCTGGTGGCGACGGCCTCGGCTCGGCGGTCGGTCACCGCCTGAGCCACGGCCGCCAGCGCCTCACTTCGACAGCCACATCTCCGGTATCAGCTCGAAGTAGGAGCCGGTGAACACGATGCCGTGAACTCGCGGCGATACGAACGTCGCCTGCTCGAGGTGCAGGAACGGCGCCCATCCGGCGTCGTGCTGCATGAAGTAGGCGTCGATGTTCGCCCATTGCGCGTTGCGCGCCGCGCCCAGGGGCATCAGCTTGGTGCGGTCGATCATCGCGTTCAGCGTCGGGTCGTTGGTGTTCGACACGTCGTTGTTGCCCACGTTGACGATGTGCTCGCCGTTGAGCGTCGTGTCGATGAAGTCCTCGCCCTCGGGGAAGTCCTGGTCGAAGTGGTTGAACGCGATCTGCGGGTCCCCCGACTGGGTCAGCAGCGTGTCCCAGTAGACGGAGTCATCCACCGGCTTGACGCCGGTGACGTCGAGGCCGATCTGCTTCAGCACCGATGCCAGGTACTGCGCGGCCGCCGGCGCGGGTGGGGAGTTCGTCGTCCAGATCTGCACCGGTTGCCCCGCCGCGCCGGACTGGGCCACCAGGGCCTTCGCCTTCGCCACGTCGTGCGGATAGAAGTGGTGCTCCTTGTAGCTCGACCCGAATCCTGGGGGCAGCACGGTCTCGGAGGGGATGCCCTGCCCGCCGAAGATCTTCACCAGGGCATTGCGGTCGATCGCGTAGTTGACCGCCTGGCGCACCGCCAGCTTGTCGAACGGCGGCTTGCGTTCGTTCATCGAGAAGTACGTGACGTTGTTGCGCGGGAACAGGAAGGTCTGGTTCCGGTACTGCTTGCGCAGCGCGGTGAAGCGGTCGGGCGGCACCGACTCCATGTACCAGTCGAGCTGCCCGTCGATCGTCTCGTTGACCGCCTGCTCGGGCGTGACCCCGATCGTGATGTCGACCTCGTCGACATGGCCGTTCGGCGAGTTTGGCGTCCACTGGTGGAAGTTCGGGTTGCGCGTCAGCACCAGCTTCTGGTGCGGGACGTACGTCGAGACCATGTACGGCCCGGTGGCGACACGCCAGCGCGGGTCGGTCGAGATGTCCTTGTACGGCGTGCCCTTGGGCACCGCGAAGGCGAACGGGATCGCCAGGTCGTCGAGGAACGCGCCGTCGGGCTTGACGAGGTGGAACGTGATCGTGCCGGCCGCGTCGTTCGCGACGATGCCCGCGATGTGCGGCGCCTTGTGAGCCGCGTAGGCGTTTGCTCCCACGATGTTGCTGTAGAAGCCGACACCGGGCGATCCCACGTGGAACAGCCGCTCGATGGCGTACTGGAAGTCGGAGGGCCGCACCGCCCGGTTGACCGGAGGAGAGAACCGGACGTTCGGCCGCACGTGGAAGGTGTAGGTGCGCCCGCCGTCGGTCACCTTCGGCATCGTCGTCGCGATGTCCGGCTGGATCACCGCCTGCTGGCCGCCGCCCGCCTTCTTGAAGGTGAGGAGCCCGTTGTTCGTCGCCTCGAGCAGCTCCCAGCCCTCGACGGCGAAGGAGATACCCGTGTCGAGATGGTCGGGGTTGTCCGGGATTCCGCCGCGAAGGACCCCGCCGTTCTGTGGAGCGCCGCCGCCACCGCCGCCCGAGGAGGCGGAGCTGCCCGACGAGCAGCCGGCTGCGGCGGTGGCCAGGGCGAGTGCTGCAACGACGAGGGGGATGCGGCGCATGACTCTCACCTCACGCGGTCCGGCTGCGCGGGTCGAGCCACAGGTAGGCGAGATCCGCGAGCGTGTTGAAGATGACGACGAAGAACGCCCCGTACAGGGTCAATGCCATCAGCGGCGGCAGGTCGAGGTGCGCAACCGACTCCTGTGCGTACTGGCCCACCCCCTCGAGTCCGAAGATCGGCTCGATCAGGATGACCGTGCCGCCCACGGCGGCGCCGAAATCGAGCCCGAACAGCGTGATCACCGGAATCAGGCAGGTGCGCAGGGTGTGGCGTGTGAGCACCCGCGCCGGTGACAGCCCCTTCGCCCGAGCGGTGCGGATGTAGTCCTGGTGCTTGGTCTCGAGCATGGAGTTGCGCACGACCCGTGCGTAGAACCCGATCGAGACGATCGCGAGCGTGAGCCAGGGCAGGATCAGGTGCGTCGCCCACCCGACGGGGTCCTGCGTCAGCGGCACGTAGCCGCCTGCCGGGATCCACGCGAACAGGGGGCTGCCGTGGTACTTGAATGTGAACAGGTAGAGGGAGACCGCTCCCAGCCAGAAGATCGGGATCGAGACCCCTGCGAGGGCGAGCACGGTGAGGACACGATCCAGCCACCGGCCCTGGTAGACGCCGGACAGCACGCCGATCAGGATGCCGAAGAACAGCCAGATGACCGCGGCTCCGATCGCCAGCGACAGGGTGCGCGGGATCCCGCGCTCGATGGCCGGCAGGACTGGAGTCTGATCCTGGTAGCTGATCAGGTCGTGCTTGATGAACAACCGTTCCATCGTGTCGGCGTACTGGACGTAGAGCGGCTGGTCGAAGCCCCAGTCGTGGCGGATCTGGCGGATGTTCTCCTGTGTCGGGTGGCGGCCGGCGAGGCGCAGGGCGGGGTCCCCGCCGGGGATCACATTGAAGATCACGAACACCGCCACCGAGATCGCGACGAGGACGGCGATCAACCCGAGGATGCGCCCTACGACCGCGCGGACCATCAGCCCCTGATCCTGATCCGCGCGTGCGGGTCGAATGCGTCCCGCAGGGCATCACCGAGGACGTTCAGCGAGACGACCGTCAGCATGATTGCCAGCCCGGGGGCGACCGTGAGCCAGGGAGCGGTGACGATGGTCTGGTACCCCTGCTCGATGATGTTGCCCCACGACGGCGTCAGAAGCGGCACTCCGACGCCGAGGAACGACAGGGCGGCCTCGGTCAGGATGTTCGTTGCCACGATAAGCGTCAGGAAGACGAGTGCCATCGAGGCGACGTTGGGGAGCAGCTCGACGGCCATGATGCGGGTCGGCCGGTACCCGCTCGCGATCGCCGCCTCGATGAACTCCATCCGCCGCAGCGTGAGCACCTGGCCGCGGATGGGACGTGCGACGTATGGGATGTAGACGATGGAGATGACGACGATCGGGATGGCGAGTGACGTGGAAGCCACGTGCAGCGGCCCAATCGAGATGCCGTTCACCGCGAACGCGGTCGCCAGCGCGACCGCGAGCAGATACACCGGGAACGACCAGATCAGGTCGAGGAACCGCGAGATCACGGAGTCGGTCATCCCGCCGGCGTACGCAGACAGGATGCCGAGCAGGAGTGCAACGAGCACGCACAGCACCGCCGAGGTGATCCCGACCTCCAGCGACACCCGGCCGCCGTAGAGCAGGCGCACGAAGAGGTCGCGGCCGTTGGCGTCGGCGCCGAGCAGGTAGCAGGCCCGCAGCCCGGGGCCGATCGGCGTCCCGTCGTTCGCCACCACCGGCACCTTGTGCCCGTTCTCGGTGACGGTGCCCTGGATGTTCTGGTCGTCGGGGCCGTGGTGACACGCATGGGACACCCAGAGCGGCGCGCCGGGGAAGCACGCGAACAGGATCAGGAACAGCACGATCGCCGACCCGATCGCGGCCGGGTTCCTCCGCAGACGGCGCCAGGCCGTTCGGAAGCTCCCGCCCGCGATCGGCGGCGATCCGTTCAATGGCTCAGCCACATGGACGGGAACAGCTCGAAGTACGTCCCGTTGAAGACCAGCCCGTGCAGGCGCGAGGACACGAACTTGGGCCATTGCCGGTTCATGAACGGCGCCCACCCGGCGTCGTTCTTCATCAGCAGGTAGTCGAGCTTGGCCCAGATCGCATCGCGCGCCGGGCCGAGCGGCATCGCCTTCGCCTTGTCGATCAGCTTGTTGTAGGCCGGGACGTTGGTGTTCGAGATGTCGTTGTTGCCTACGTTGACGATGTGCTCGCCATTCAGCATGACGTCGATCCAGTCCTGGGCCTCGGGGTAGTCCTCGTTCCAGTCGTTGAATGCGATCTGCGGATCACCCTTCTCGCTGGCGATCGTGTCCCAGTAGACCGATTCGTCGAAGGTCTTGACCGTCGCCTTGAGGCCGATCTGGTTGAGCACGCCGGCGAGGTACTGAACGGCCGCCGGGGTGGGCTCGGTGTTGTGCCCCCACACGGTGACCGCCGCCCCCTCGACGCCCGCCTGCTGAATCAGCTGCTTCGCCTTCGCGATGTCGTGCGGGTAGAGGTGATGGGGCTTGTAGGCCGCGCCGAACCCGGGCGGCAGGATGTTCTCGGTGGGTGTGCCCTGGCCGCCGTAGATCTTGACCAGCGCGTTGCGGTCGATCGCGTAGTTGACAGCCTGGCGGACGGCCAGCTTGTTGAACGGGTACTTGCGCTCGTTCATGACGAAGAAGGTGGTGTTGTTCCTCGTGAACGGAAACACCTGGTTCGGGTACTGCTTCTTCAGCGCTGTCAGCCGGTCGGGCGGGACGGATTCGAAGTACCAGTCGAGCTGGCCGTCGGCCGTCTCGTTCACCGCCTGCTCCGGCGTGACACCGATGTGCACGTCGATGCCGTCGAGGTGCCCGTTCGGCGTGTCCGGCGTCCACGACCGGAACGTGGGGTTGCGGCGGATGGTGATGGACTGATGGGGGACGTAGTCGGTGATGCGGTAGGGCCCCGTGGCGATTCGCCACTGCGGGATCGTGGAGATGTCCTTGTCCGGCGTCCCGACCGGCATGGCGAACGCAAACGGCGTCGCCATGTAGTCGTCGAACGTCCCGTCGGGCTTGCTCAGGTGGAAGGTGATCGTCCCCTTCTTGTCGTCGGCGACGATCCCGGAGATCCCTCCCTTCCGGGTCTTCGCGTACTGGTTCGCCCCGACGATGCCGGTGAAGAAGCCCACACCGCCGGAGTCGACCCGGAACAGGCGCTCGATCGAGAACTTGAAGTCCGACGGGCGCACGTCGCGGTTGACCGGCGACGAGAACTTGACGCCGGGCCTGACGTGGAATGTGTACGTCTTGCCCCCGTCGGTCACGGTCGGCATGGCGCTCGCGATGTCCGGCACCACCTGCGCGCCCGCGCCGCCCGCCGCCTTCTTGAAGGTGAGCAGGCCGTTGTTGGTCGCCTCGAGGATCTCCCAGCCCTCGTTCGTGTACGACAGCGCCGGGTCGAGGTGATCCGGGTTTCCGGGGATGCCGGCCTGGAGGATGCCGCCGTTGACCGCCGTGCCCCCGCTGCCGCCGCTCGTGCTGCTGCCAGACGCGCAGCCGGTGGCGGCGAAGGCCGCCGTCGCCACCACTGCGAGCAGCCGCATGCCGCCCGTCACCGAAGGCCTCCCATCGGGCCGACGCTACCCTCGGCGAGCGCCTGAGCCACTGCCGGCATCGAGTCGGCGGCCGCCTCCAGCGTCCGGTCGACGTCTGCGTCGCCGTGCGCCGCGGAGATCAGCCACAGGCCCTCCTGAGGCGGCTGGATGAGAACGCCGCGCTCGCGCAACTCGCGGTAGAGCGTGAAGAAGGGGCTACCGGCGACGATCGCGTTGGCCTCACGGTAGTCGCGCGGCGGCTCGGCCGAGAACCACAGCTGGAACAGCGCTCCCACACCGCTCCAGCAAGCCTCCAGGCCGGCCTGCCGGGCGGCCTCCACCAGCCCGTCCGCGAGCCGGGTGCCGCGGGCATTGAGCCGCTCATAGAACCCGTCCGCGCCCGTCTCGCGGCACGCGGCGATCACGGCGGCGCAGACGAGCAGGTTGGAGTTGTAGGTGCCGCCGTGCATCGTCCGGCCGTCGGCCGCCTGCTCCATCACCTCGCGCCGCCCACCGAGCGCCGCAACCGGGAAGCCCGCGCCGATCGCCTTCGCCATGACGGTCAGGTCCGGGTCGATCCCAAGCAGCTCCTGCGCGCCCCCGGTTCCGATCCGAAACCCGGTCAGCACCTCGTCGAAGATCAGGAGCGCGCCCGTTTGGCGCGTTAGCTCGCGCATCCGCTCGAGGTAGCCGGGCGCTGGCATGATGCCGCCGCAGTTGCCGAGGATCGGCTCGGTGATGACAGCCGCGATACGCTCTCCATGGCTCGCGAAGATGCGCTCCAGGGCGCCGACGTCGTTCCACCGCGCAACCAGCAGCGTCCCGCCGACGGCGGCGGGGATGCCGCTCGATCCCGGGGTGACCGATGGCGCGTCATCCGGCCCCCAGCTGTCGGCGGAGGGATGGGCCGACCAGTGGATCGCATCCGACCAGCCGTGGTAGTGCCCCTCGAACCGCAGCACGACGTCTCGACCGGTGAACGCGCGTGCGAAACGCAGGGCGTACATGGCCGCCTCCGTGCCGCTGCTGGAGAAGCGAACCAGGTCGACAGCGGGCATCCGCGATGTGATGGCATCCGCGGCCTCGCCCTCGAGGTCATGCGCGAGTGAGACCAGCGAGCCCCGCTCCTGCAGTGTCCGGGTCGCCTCGGCGATCACCGGCGCCGGCCGGTGGCCCAGGATCAGGGGGCCCTGGCCCATCACGTAGTCGAGGAACCGGTTGCCGTCCTCGTCAGTCAGCCAGGCGCCCTCGCCCGAGCGGACGAAGACGGGAGCGGGAAGCCAGCCCGACCGCGGCGACCGCGTGCCGGATCCGACGCCTCCGACCAGGCTGTGGGATGCCTGCTCGAACAGCTGCTGTGAACGGGTGGTGATCATGTCTGCTCCCATGCGCCATGGTGTGTGCAAGCTCTGGCGGCGGCTGCGCTACCGGCCGCCAGTGCGTCGTCCAGGTCGAGTCCCTGCAGTCGTGCCGCGATGACGCCCGCGATCAGGGCATCGCCTGCGCCGAGCGTGTCGACGACGTCGACCGGGTCGGCTGCCACCTCCGCCACGCGGCTGTTGACGCCAACGCTCCCCTCGCGGCCGCGCGTGACGATCGCCTCGTCGGCGCCGGCGTCGATCGCGCGGCGCGCCAGCGCCGCCGCCTCGTCGCGTCCGAGCGATGCCCCGGAGAAGAACGCGAGCGCCAGGTGAGGGGCGATCGCAGCGAGCGACTGCGGGTCCGGGTCGTCAGCGAAGTCGAACGATGCGCGCACGCCGTCGAGCCGCTCGATGACGACTCCCACCCCGGCGAGGTTCGCACAGTGCACCCAGCTGCAGGACCGGAGGAACGCGATGTCCGCATCGGTCGGCTGGTAGGCCGCGCTTGCGCCGTACCGCTCCTCGAGGAAGGCGCGGTCGCCGTCGGCGCCGAGCCGCACCAGGGTGACTCCCGTCGGCATCGGCAGACGATGCACGTGGCTGACATCGACGCCGGCTGAGCGCGCGCCGTCCAGCACCATGTCACCGTCGGCGTCCCGGCCGACTGCGCCGAGGTAGTGGCTGTCGATGCCCGCCGCCGCGAGGCCGACGGCCACGTTCAGCGCATTGCCACCGACCAGCTGGAGGCCGATGTCCACGTACCGGTCGACGCAGTTGTCCCCCACCGAGGCCGCGGTCATGGCCAGGTCGCACCCTCCTTCGCAAGCACCTGGCGGCCCATGTACGCCCGATCGTCGAGGTCCTCGATGTCCCGCATCAGGGTCGCGTAGACGATGAACCACTGCAGGGCGACCTTGAGGACGAACGGCGTCAGCAGCGGATGCACACCGGGGAAGTCCGCGGCATCGAACACGGCGGTGCGGGCGCCGTGCTCTTCGAGGAACGCGAGCGTCCGCAGCGTCATCTCGCGCGACTCGTCCGTACCGACCAGGACGGCTGCATCTGCACCCCGTCGGTCGAGCATCTCGGCGGGGCCGTGCCGGAACTCAGCGCTCTCGATAACGGAGCCGTGGATCCGCATGTTCTCCATGAACACGGTCAGCCCGAACTTGTACGCGAGGCCGTAGAGCGGGCCTGCGCCGATGCAGTACAGGAGCTCCGCGTCGCTGAAGCGCTCCGCGAGCTCGCGACCGCGCTCGCGCTGCGACCGGTACGCCTCTCCCATCTGCCCGGGGACGTCCGACAGCGCCTCGAGCACCGCCGCCGCCTCGTCGCTGCCGTCCAGCCGCCCCCACTCGGCGGCGAACAGCGCCACGGCCAGCAGGGGCAAGCAGTAGAGGCCGGGTGACTCGTACGCGTAGACGGTGTCCGCTCCAGCTGCCAGCGGGGAGTCGGCGGTTCGTGTCAGCGCGACGGTTGCGGCGCCGCGCGATCGGGCGAAGCGGAGCGCCTCGAGCGTGTCCTCGGTGCGGCCCGAGTAGCTCGCGAGGATCACCAGCGCGTCCCCGTCGAGGCCGCGTGGTGCCCGCCAGCGCAGCTCGTAGGAGGGAAGCACGTCGGTGATCGCGGTCGTCAGCCGGTCGCAGAGCCACTTCCCGCTGTACATGCTGGCCCAGGAGCCGCCGCTGCCGACGAAGTAGACCTTGCGCCCCTTGGCGCGCGCCGCTGCGGCCAGCTCACGCACCGACTCCGCTTGTTCTGCGAGGAAGCGGCCGGCATCCGCCTCCAGGTGGGGGGCCGAGAAGAGCTCCGAGCTCTTCGCGCGGTCGGCCAGCTCGTCCAGGTGATCCACACGTCTCCCAATCGCTCGCGGGGCTGAGGCTGATAACGCTATCATGTTGCGTCATGGCTGTCACGGTCAGAGAGGTCGCGCGGGACGCGGGTGTGTCGCAGGCCACCGCGGCCCGGGTGCTCGGGCAGTACGGATACGCCAGCATGGACGCACGCCGGCGGGTGCGCGAGAGCGCTGCCAGGTTGGGCTACACGCCCAACGGCGTGGCTCGCGCGCTCGTATCGCGCTCGACGAACACCGTCGGGCTGGTTGTGGGCGACATCGACAACCCGTTCTTCGCCGCGGTGGCCCGCGGCCTGTCGGACGTGCTCGAGACGGAGGGCTACACGGTGCTGCTCGCCAATGCGGATGAGGATCCGGTCAGGGAGCGGCGAGCGATGCACGCGTTGAGGTCTCGGCGGGTCGACGGCCTCGTCGTCGTCCCGGCCCCCGGTGCGACTGTGGACGCGTTTCGTGGTGGGCCGCCGCTCGTGCAGCTCGACCGAGCGGTGCGTGGGCTGGACGCGGACGCGGTGATGGTCCGAAACGCGGCCGGCGCGGCGGCGGCCGTCCATCACCTCGTCGGACTCGGCCATACTCGCATCGGCATGGTGTCCGATGCGCCCTCCATCAGCTCATCCGCCGAGCGGCTGGACGGCTATCGCCGTGCCCTCCGCGAGCACGGGCTGTTCGACGAGTCCCTGGTATCGATCGGTGGCTCCAGCCAGGCGGAGGGGCACCGGGCGGCGCTGGCGCTGCTCGGACGTCGTGACCGTCCCTCGGCGATCTTCACCGCCAACAACTTCATGACCCACGGCGCGCTGCTCGCGGCCCGCGAGCTGCAGCTTCGCATCCCGGCTGACCTTGCACTGGTCGGTTTCGACGACCTCGACTGGACGACGCTGATCGACCCGCCGCTGACGGTGGTGTCACAGCCGGTCGCGGAGCTCGGCCGCACCGCAGGCGAGCGGCTGCTCGCCCGCCTCGGTGGTGAGGGCGGGCCGTCGCGCCGGATCCGCCTGGAGACGCGGCTGGTCGTGCGGGGATCGTGCGGAGCGGTCGCATGAGCGGGGCCGCCGAGCTGCTCGACGCCCTCGTCCGCGCCGACTCGACCAACCCGACCCTGCAGCCGGGCGGTGCGGGAGAGGGGGAGGTGGTGATGCTGCTGGCCGAGCGGATGCGAAGCGCCGGGCTGGAGGTAGACGTCTGGGATGCGGCACCGGGCCGGCCGAACGTGGTCGGCCGGCTGAGCGGTCGCGGGGGCGGACGGTCGCTGATGTTCTGCGGGCACACGGATGTCGTCGGTGGGACGGCCGATCAGTTCCGGCCGGTCATCCGCGACGGTCGCATGTACGGCCGTGGCACCAACGACATGAAGGGCGGCATCGCGGCCGCGGTGGTCGCGGCCGAGCGGGTCGCAGGTGACGGCGGGCTCGACGGCGACCTGCTGCTGTGCTGGGTGATCGACGAGGAGTGGGCAAGCCTGGGCGCCGAGTCGCTGGTCGAGCGCTACCGCGCCGACGGTGCCCTCTTGCCCGAGCAGACCGACCTGGAGGTGGTTTTCGCCCACGGCGGGTTCGTCTGGTACGACGTCGTCAGCGCCGGTCGTGAGTCAGCCGGCGGCGAGCCGCAGCACGGGGTTGACGGGATCGCGCTCGCCGGTGAGCTCCTGAGCGGGATCGTCGCGCTCGACCGAGAGCTCGCGACCAGGGAGACGGAGGAGTGGGGCCGGCCGAACGTGCACGCGTCGACCATCCGGGGCGGTCAGAGCTACCCGAGCTATCCCGCGGAATGCGTCATCGGTGTCGAGCGGTGCCTGATGCCGGGCGAATCCGTCTCGGACGCGCACGCCGAGATAGAGCGGCTGCTCGACCGCGCACGGGCCGCGGATCCGCGCTTCCAAGGCCGCGCCGAGGTGGTGATCGCCCGTGAGCCGGTGATGCTCGGCCGCGAGGAGCCCGTGCTGCGTGCGGTGGCGGACGCCGCGGGGCGCGTCACCGGCGCGGAGCCCGTTGTCCGGAGTG
>Ga0066662_10000903_pt1 | contig 13226 bp, 11 predicted proteins | sample GraSoiAngelo_111_FD_133939 | JGI IMG/M metagenome (GOLD analysis project Ga0066662, IMG submission 133939) | Grasslands soil microbial communities from the Angelo Coastal Reserve, California, USA - 14_0903_12_40cm | ecosystem: Environmental > Terrestrial > Soil > Grasslands | place: USA... | reverse complement strand
GCAGCGCTCCAACTCGCGCAGCGCTTCGGGCTCGCCGATCCCGCGGTGGTACGGGCGGTCGAGCGTCATCGCGGAGAACGCGTCGATCACGCTGACGGCGCGCGCCAGCGGGTCGATCTTCGGGCCGGGGATGCCGTTCGGGTAGCCGCAGCCGTCCCAGCGCTCGTGGTGCTGGCCGACGATGCGGGCGACGCCGGCAAAGTCGGGGTAACCGGCGAGGATGTTGCAGCCGTACTCGGCGTGGCGCTGCATCGTGCGGTACTCGTCCGTCTCGAGCTTCGCGGGCTTGAGCAGGATCGCTTCGGGGACGAGCAGCTTCCCGATATCGTGCAGCAGCGCCGCGCGCACGAACGTCTCGTGCGCGGTCTCGCCGAGCCGGAGGCGCGGCGCCCAGGCGTGCGCGACGTGGTTCACGTGCAGCAGGTGCAGGCGCGTGTACGGATCGCGCACCAGCGCGGCCTCGACCAGCGCCTCCGTCTCGCCGAAGTCGCCGAAGCGCACCAGCGGCGCGAGCTCATCGCCGACCGCGACGCCGCCCTGCTCCAAGCTCAGCCGCAGCCGCAGCTCGGCGAGCGCGAGCAGGTCGCCGCGCACCATGCTTTCCTCCGGCGCGCTCACCCAGCCGCGGTTGATCGAGATCGGGATCACGTCGTCCTCGCCGCGGAACGAGAGGTCGGCCGTGCGCGCGCCCGCGTCGTCGACGAGCTTCGCCACCGCGGCGCGGTCGTCGCGCCGCGCGACCAGCACGAAGTCGTCGCCGCCGAAGCGCCCGACCAGCGTGTCGGCGTCCGCCAGCGTGGCGAGGCGCTCGGCCAGCGCGTCGAGGACGCGGTCGCCGACGCGCGTGCCGTAGACGTCGTTGATGCGGCCGAAGTTGGTGATGTCGAGCAGCACGATCCCGACCGCACCGTCGAGCGCGGCGAGCCGCTCGTCGATGTTGCGCAGCACGCTGGAGTGGTTCGCGAGCCCCGTCAGCGGGTCGACCTCGGCGACGCGCTGCAGCCGCGCGAACAGGCGCTGGTTGCGCACCGCGATCGCCAGATACCGGCCGATCGCCTCGAGCAGCGCGACGTCGGTCTCGTCGTACGCGTTCTCGTTCGTGCTCTGCACGGACAGCACGCCGATCCGCGCACCGCCGGCCTGCAGCGGGACGAAGATCGCCGAGACGGTGTCGTCGGTCCAGGGCTGCGCCGTGTTCAGCGGCCGCCGCCGCACTGCGGCCCAGTCCTCGCGGGTGCGGAAGAGCTGCGAGCGCCCGGTGCGGAGCGTCTCCCACGAGCGCCCGCCGCGCTCGAGCACGATCTCCGGCTTCGCGCGCGCGACGCCGTGGTCGTTCGCGTACTCGATCCGCAGCGCGGCGCCGCTGCGCAGCGCGACGAAGCAGACGCTGACGTCGATCACGCGCGTCAACAGCTCGCACAGCGCGGCGATCGTCTCGCGCGGCGCGCGGTCGGCAGCCAGCAGCTGCGCGACCTCGCCGATCAAGACGCGCCCGCGGCCGTCCTCGGCGGAGGGTGGTCCTGGTCCCACGATCACGTCAGCGCACGCACCTCCTGTGCAGGTGGCGTTCGCTTCCAGAGGCTGAGCCGCAGCGCCTCCGAAGCTGCCCGTGCACCCCGCGCAGGCGGAGCGAACGCCGGTCGTACCACGGGCAGACCGTCCGCGTCGACCGGCGTCCCCACGAGAAGCTTCAGGAAAAAGCCGTACGACGCCACGCCGCCGCGCACGCCGTTGCTGCGGAGGAAGCGGTCGTAGAAGCGCCACTGGACCGCGAAGATCTGCGGCTTGTAGTAGCGCAGGAAGCGTTCGCGGCTGGCCTGGAAGTCGGCGACCACGCGCGGGTCGAGGTGCAGCCGGCGGCGCTCGGACTCGGGCAGGTCGCCGTACGTCCAGAACGCGCCGGAGTAGCGGATCAGCGGGTCGTCGGAGCGCAAGCACGCCAGCGTCCCGATGTAGTTGGCGTCGCCTTCGTCGGTGAAGCCGCCGGCGTGCGCCCACTCGTGCGCGAGCGCGCGCGGCACCTCCCACGGCAGGAACGACGCGTTCAGCAGCGTCTCGAACGAGAACGGCGAGTACTGCCCGCCGATCCCCGCCGCTTCGTAGTACGGGTTCACGATCGTCGTCTTGGGGAGCGTCACCGTCACGTCCCAGTCGTCGCCCAGCCGGCGCACCAGCGGGATGAACGCCGCGCGAAGCTTCGCGCGGTCGAGCGGCTCGGCGTGCGCGGCGGCGACGTTCGCGTTCAGCGTGTCGACGATGCGCTCGCTGAACCGCGCGACCGCGGCGTCGGTCACCCGCGCCTCGCTGAAGTCCACGCGCGCGGAGACGGTGACGCGGCGGTAGTTCAGCCCCCACAGCAGCTCGAAGACCACGACGGCCAGCGCGGCGAACCCCGCGGTGTGCGCGAGCAGCGCGGCGGCCGTGCGCAGCTTCCGCCCGCGCGGCGCGCGGCGGATCGCGCGCACCCACCATACGACGAGCGCGACCAGCACGGCGATGACCTGCACGTCGCCGACCGCGAACGGCACTTGGTCGCTGAGCGCGACGAAGCCGCGGTTCATCGCGGCGAAGATCCCGTTCGCGTAGCCGTGTTCGATCCAGCCGCGCGGCAGCGGCGCCGATACCGCGACCCACGCGAGCACGATCGCGAGCGCGTCGAGCGCGAGCGCGCGCCTCACGGGAACAGGTACGTCGCGAACGTGCCGACGCGGGTGAACCCGACCCGTTCGTAGACCGCGATCGCCGGAGCGTTGAAGTCGTTGACGTAGAGCGAGAGCGTCTTCTCCGTGGCGAGCATGCGGCGCGCGATCGCGGCCAGCGCGAGCGCGGCGTACCCGTTGCCGCGTTGCTCGGGCGGCGTCCACACGCCTTGCAGCTGCGCGGTCGCCGCGCTGCGCGGACCGACGTTGAGCTGGAAGCGCAGCGTTCCGTCGACGATCCAGACCCACCACGACCCGAGCGCGATCGCGCGCCGCACCGAGGCGACGAAGGCGGCCCGGTTGGCGCGCGGATCGTAGCCGAGCTCGCCCAGGATCATGCGGCCGCTGTGGTCGGCGACGAGCTCCGCCTCCTCGTCGCGCGCGAGCCGCACGCCCGGGTCCGGCCCGACCTCGTTCAGCGCGCCCGGCTCCAGCGCGTAGACCGGCTGCGTGTCGCGCACGAACGCCGGCGGCGGGTGCCAGCCGCGCACCCGCGCCCACAGCGCGTCGACGCCGGCCTTCGGCCCGACGAAGCTGCGCAGGCCGCGGTGCTTGCGCGTGGCGACCGCGAACTCGTCGACCGCGCGGTCGTCGTCGGCGGCGAGCACCAGCTGGGCGCCGTAGTAGATCAAGCCGTTCACCCGGCCGCGCGCGTCGCGGCTGAGCAGCAACTCGTCGGGCGCGGCGGCGCCGTGGCCGCCTTCCAGCACCCATTGGAGGTAGACGTTGTCGTACGGGCGGCGCGCGGCGTAGCGGATCGCGTCGCGGCGCGTCGCGCGGGTGACGGGCTCGAGCAGCGGCTGCGGTTTCTAGGTCAGCGGGCGGATGAAGGTCGGCGTCGTGGTCGGCGCCTTGCTCCCGCCCTCCGGTTCGACGCTGACCGCGACGGCTCCGACCCGCGTCGCGTCGACCGGCAGGGCGACGACGGCGACGCCGTCGGGGTTCGGCGTGAACGTCACGCTCGGCGCGACCTTCGACGATCCCTTCGGCGCGGTCCAGGCCTGGTAGACGCGGCCCTTCGGCAGCGGCGGCAGCTTCGAGAAGGCGAAGTAGATCCGCTCGCGCCGCACGACGACCGTCCCGGCGGCGACCTCGTAGCGCTTGGCGTCGGGGGCCAGCAGGTCGGTCAGCGTGCGCCGGTCCTGCGAGGCGACCCGCTCGCTCTGGGCGAGCTGCGCCTGCAGCGTCCCGGCGCGGCGCTGCGCGGTGGCGAGGTTGCTGCGCAGGTTGACGTCCTGCGCGATGCTGACGACCGCGAAGACGATCGCCGCGGCCGCGGCGAGACCGGTGCCCCACAGCCACGCCGGATAGACGGCCTGCGCGCGCCGCCGCGTCGCGATCGAGGTGGGAGCCGCGACGGCGTCCGAGCGCACGCGCGCCATCAGGCGCTCTTTCATCCGCGCCGAGCGCGCCGAGTCGACCGGCTCCTCGGCGGTGTGCGCGAGCGCGTCGGCGGCGCCGCGCAGGTCGAGGTACTCGCGGCGCGCGTCGTCGTCGTTGGCGACGAACGCGGCGACGAGCGCCGCCTCCTCGCGCGGCAGCACGCCGAGCGCGTACAGCGCGACCGACTCCAGCATCGCCTCGCGGTTCACGGAGTCGCTCATCGCGACACCCGCTCGCCGAGCGCCTCGCGCATGCGGCGCAGGCCGCTGCGAATGCGTGTCTTCACCGTGCCGAGCGGCGTGTCGGTCCGCCGCGCCAGCTCCTGGTGCGTGACGCCGCCGAAGAAGCCCATCTCGATCAACCCGCGCTGCTCGGGCGGAAGCTTCGCCAATGCGTCGCGCACGCGCTGCGCGTCCAGCCGCGCGAACACGTCGTCGTCGAGCGCGCCTTCGAGCGGCAGGTCGGCCGGGATCTCGCTCTCCGGGTGCACGGCCTTGGAACGCAGCACGTCGAGCGCGCGGTTGCGCGCGACGCGCGAGACCCACGCCACGAACGACCCGCCGCGGAACGCGTCGGGCGCGGTCCAGATCTTCAGGAACACCGTCTGGGTGAGGTCTTCGGCGCTGGCGGGATCGCCGAGCATGCGCAAGCCTATGCCGAAGACGAGCCGGTGGTAGCCGTCGTAGAGCGCTTCGAAAGCGCCGATGTCGCGCGTGCGAACCCGCTCCATCAGGCGGACCCCCGGATCCATCGGGCTGGCCTTCGCTTCCTCACGGCCGTCACCCCCGGGGAACGTCGCGGCGCGCCGGACGGATGGGACGGGCGTCGAACCGGCGGCGTCTATGGCGGAAACGGCGGCCGTGCTCGGCGACCTGCGCGAGCGGTTGGACGCGGCCCGTTCGGTGACGGTGCTGACCGGCTCGGGGATCTCGGCGGAGAGCGGCTTGCCGACGTTTCGCGGCGTGGGCGGGCTGTGGCGCACGCACCGCGTCGAGGAGCTCGCCTCGCCGTCGGGGTTCGCGCGCGATCCGGTGCTGGTGTGGACGTGGTACGACGAGCGGCGGCGCGCGCACGCATCGGTCGAGCCGTCGCCCGCGCACGTCGCGCTGGCGCAGATCGAGGAGCGCGTCCCCGACTTCACGCTGGCGACGCAGAACGTCGACTCGCTGCACGTTCGCGCCGGCTCGCGCAACGTGCTGGAGCTGCACGGCAATCTGCGCGAGGCGAAGTGCACGCGCTGCGGCGCGCGCCAACCGATCGATAACGTCGGCTCGAGCTCGTCGAAGGGCGCGTTCGGCGTCGACGCGCTCGAGCACGCGTGCGGCGGGATGTGGCGGCCGGACATCGTCTGGTTCGGCGAAGCGCTGCCGGCGGACGTGCTCGAAGCGGCGTTCGCGGTCGCGCGGCGCGCCGAGCTGATGCTGGTGGTCGGCACGTCGGGGATCGTGCAGCCCGCCGCGTCGCTCGCGACGAAGCGCGTGACCGGCGCCTACGTCGTCGAGATCAACCCGGAAGAGACCGCGCTGACCGCGCAGGTGGACCGCTCGATCCGCGCGCGCGCGTCGGACGTGCTGCCCCACCTGGTCTGAGCGCGGCTACGCGCTGCGCAGAACGATCTCGAACGCCGCCGCATAGCCCGTCCCGGAGCGGCTCGGTTTGACCAGCATCCGCGCATCGAACAAGTCGTCGCGCGCATTCGTCGTGTCACGGCGGCCGCGCGCGGCGTACGCGCCGCTCCCGAACACCGCGTCGGTCACCGTCTCGTCGAAGTACAGTTGCGAGGTGAACGAGCGCGCGACGTCTCCCGACGCGGTGAACGTGCGCACTTTGAGGTGGACGTGCGGCGTGCGGCCCGGATACCAGCCGGGATAGACGGTGCGGAACGCGACCGCGCCGTCACGGCCCGTCACTTGATAGCCGCGCAGAAAGCGCTCTCCGCTCGTGCGCAGCACGGCCTCGTCCGAATACAGACCGGTCGCATCGGCGTGCCAGACGTCGACGTGCGCGCCGGCGAGCGGCACGCACGCGCCGCCGCGGTCCGTGCTGACGCGGAACGCGAGCCGCAGCGGGGCGCCGCGCGTCACGCCCGCGTTCGTCGCGCCGGCGGTCAGATCGGAGCGGTTCAGGCGCTCGTCGACGAAGAACGGGCCTTCCTCGATCGCGGGCGACGCGCTGCACGCGAGCACCCCCGACGCACCGGCGCCGCCGAGCAGCGCGAGCGCGCTACGGCGGCTGAGCGGCGTGGAACCGAGTTCGTCCATGCGGCCATCATAGCCGAAGTGGAGCACGAGCACATCGTCCTGCCGCGCGGATCACTGCCCGCCGGGATGACGCGGCTGCCGTTCAGCGACGCGGTGCGCGCGGGCGGCACCCTGTACGTCGCCGGCCGCCTCGGCCTCGACCCGAAGACCGGGCGCCCGCCCGAGGATCCGGCCGACGAGGCGCGGCTGCTCATGGACGACCTGCGCGGCGTGCTGCGCGCGGCCGGGCTGACGACTGCGGACCTCGCGATGGTCACGGTCTTCGCGCCCGACATCTCGCACTTCGCGGCGTTCAACGCGGTCTACGCCGGGTATTTCGACGGGCCGCTGCCGGCGCGCGCGTTCATCGGCTCCGGGCCGCTGCTGTTCGGCTGCCGCTTCGAGCTGACCGCGGTCGCCGTCCCGCGCGGCTGATGGTCAGAGGTCGAACGCGCCGCCGCGGTCTTCGTACGTCGCGCGCGGCGGCGGCGGCTCGGGCAGAATCGGCCGCGCGTCGTCGTCCGGCGGGAACGTCCAGCCGTGCTTGATCTCCGGCAGGCCGAGATCGCCGCCCAGCGGTTCCGCGGCCGCGCGCGCCGCCGCGGGACGCGCCGTCGCGGACGGGCGCGGACGAGGCCGCGCGAGCGGCGGTTCGCGTTCGGCGGCCGGCGTCGTCTGCGCGCTCGCGACCGGTGCGGGCGCTTGGGCGGGGGCTTCGATCGACGTCTCGACCATCGCGCCGACCGGGACGGTGAACGACTCGGCGCCCCGCAGCCGTGCGCGCACGACGAACGCGTCCATCAGCCGGCGCACGCCGGGCAGCGGCACGCCGCTCACGGGCACGAGCTTGTAGTCCGACGTCAGCGTGGCGCACGTCGCGCGCGACGCGACGACGAACGCGTTCAGCGCGAACGCCGCTTCCTGCAAGCGGTGCGCGAACGTCGCCTCGCTGCCCACGACGGTGAACTCGCGCCGGTCGCGGAAGCCCGCGTCGCCCGCGATCACCGTGCCGGTGTTGACGCCGATCCCGACGGTGAACGGCTTGCGGTGCTGCTTCTCCCAGCGCTTGCGCATCGCGACGACGTGGCGCACGACTTCCAGCGCGGCTTGCAGCGCGTCGTCCTCCTGCGTCGGGTTCTCGAGCGGGACGCCGAACACGCCGACGAGCCCGTCGCCGAGGAACGAGTCGATGATCCCGCGGTGGCGCTGGATCGCGGTCCCCGCCAGCGCGTACAGCTCGTTCAAATAGCGCAGCGCCTCTTCCGGGGGCAACGGCTCGATGAAGTGCGCGAAGTCGCGGATGCGGCAGACGAGGATCGTCGCGCGGACGGCGCGGCCGGTGAACAGCCGCTCGTCCTTGCGCGCCAGCAGCACGTCGACGACCGACGGCGCGACGTAGCGCGCGAAGGTACCCCGCACGCGGGCGAGCTCGCGCCGCGCGGCCAGCCAGCGGCGCCACGCGAGGACCAGCCCGGCCAGCGCGCCGAGCGCAACGAGAACGGCGAGCCCCTGGGAGAAGGGCATACCCGGGTGTTCGGCCGGAACGTGCCGTAACCCGAGGGATGGCCGATCTGGAGCTCCTCCGGTCCCGCGTCCCCGGCTACGCCGACTACGCCGACGAGAGCGCGCGCCACGAGGTGGACAAGCAGATGCGCGCGTTCCTCGGCGAGGCGCTCGCCGCCGCGCGCGACCGCCTCACACCCTCCGGCGCGCTCGGCGAGCGGCTCGACGGCCTGCTGCTGCGCTGCGAGTTCTCCGATCCGCGCGTGATCCGCGCCGTCGACCACGCGCGCTTCGGCCAGGGACTGGTCGACCGCGTCCACGAGCTCGACCGCGAGATCGTGGAGTCCGCCGACCGCATCCGAGCGATCACCTCGCCCGAGGAGCTCGCAGCGGAGCTGGACGTCGCGGCGCGCGCGCTCGACGAGCGCTTCGGCGCGATCGCCGACGCACCGTCGCGGTAGCCCCGATGAGAGCACGGTGAAAGCCGGCTGAGAGTTCGCTGAGACGCGCGGAAGACGCGGCGTGCGAGACCGTTAGCGGATCGCCACGCGACGAGCGTGGCGATCATCGCTCCACGTCATCATTCCGAGGTGCTCATGAACCTTCGTCTCATCGTCCTCACCGCGGCGCTCGGATCGGCCGTGCTCGGCACGGTCGCTTCGGCGCAGCAGCTCCCCGTCACGAACCCCAACGCGATGTACCAGCGCTCCGACCGCGGCAGCGATCGCAACATCCGCACCGAGATGCGCCGGCTGGAACAGGTCATCGACGCGCTCCAGCGCGACCGCCACGACTACGGCGGCCACCGCGAGCAGGCCGTCGACCTGCTCCAGCGCGCGCGCCAGCAGCTCGACGAAGCGCTCGAGTACGACCGCTCGCACGGCCGGCGCTGACGGTCAGTTCAGTGCGGGAAGCCGGGGATCGAGGGTAGTCGCTTGCGGACCTCGTCCTCGGCGCGCCCTTTGAAATCCGCGATGCTGGTCGGCGAAGAGCGGAGTCTTCCCCGCTCAAAATGCGTCAGCAGATTACGTGGGCCGCCGGCGCACGCTGGCAGCGCGACTTATGCAGCCGCGTTGTCACGTATTTCGTGCAAAATTACTATAATTTCACGGGAGTCGGCGTCGCTAAACACCCCGGCTACTCCGAGGGGGTCGATATCAGTGAAGGGCGACTCATAGAGCAGTCGCGGCTCCACGACGCCGCGGGCCGTCAGATGCTCGATGATGAGGTTGATAAACTCGTGCTGGTTAGCGGTAAGAGTCCGTTCTGCCTGAAACGCTGCAAAAGCACGCATCGCTGCCGCTCGGTCAAGACCGACCAGTGTGCGAATAAAAACACCAAGGCCATCCTTTCCGGCAGCTATCGCTAGCTGTTCATCCGTCGCAATGCCTTCTGTTACGAACAGACGTTCGAGCTCGGCAAGATCCGTCGCCGTCAGCGGTTCGTTTCGCCGCAATTTTTGAATCGCGAGGTGATCGAGGTGGTTGCTGAGGAACGCACGCGACCGTGCCCTGAAGCGCTCGAAGTCGACACCGATCGAACCGCGGTCACCTGGCGCGTCGCCCGGCAAGATTGAAAACTCTCGTGCATCGATGATAGTGTCCTCGAAGTCGCTGTAGACGAGCGGTTGTCGCCTGATGTCGATCAGCTTGATCAGACTGCGTAAACGCAAGCGTACGTGTTCCAACGAACCGACCGCGACGCTTTCCCAAAACGTTTCGCTTTGCACCTCCAGGATGAGAGCGAGTTCAGCGTGAACCATCGGAACGTTCGATATCGCTTCGAGCGTCCGCGCCACTTCGACGATCCGCTTCCGTAGCGTGGCGAACGACGCATTCGCTCGAAGTAGCGCGAGCTGCGCCCGAAGCATTAGCAGATCGAACTGCTTCGCCGGCAGATCGCCATCGCTGAGCGCGGACGGCAGGCCCGCGATCGCTTCCAGCTCAAGCTTTGCCGCGTCGCCGGCGAGATGCTGCCAGGCCTTGGGCTCGGCGTACTTCTCGACCATGCGGCGGTGCGGGCGAACCACGAAGTTCTCAAGGTTCATCTCGGCTACTTCTTGGCGCAAGCGACCCGCAATCGCGATTGCAAAGCCCTCAAGGTCGCGATCGCTCGAGCGTTCGTCAATCTCTCCATTGATTGTCCGAACGAGTTCCACGCGAGCCATGAAAAGGCGCTTTGAGAGTGATGCAGAGATGGTGCTTTCCGCGACCGTCAGCTGTTGGTTAAAATATTCGAGGTTCATGCAGAAGTCGAAGACTCGGAACTCTTCCTTGTCGAGACCGGGGCCGAAGAGATCGGGGCGCAAGCGCGTGCCCCGGCCGATCATCTGCCAGAACTTCGTCTTTGAACGAATGACTTTGAAGAAGACTAGATTCACGACGTCTGGGATGTCGATGCCTGTGTCTAGCATGTCGACCGACACGGCGATATGCGGAGGCTTCTCAGACTGCTCGAAATCGTCGATGAGCGATTGCGCGTGCTCGGTCGCGTAATCAATGACGCGGCAAAAAGAACCGCGCAGGTGCGGATAGTTCACATCGAACCGCTGCGCGATGAACTGCGCGTGGTCATGGTTCTTCGCAAAGACGATCGTCTTGCCTATCCGATCGCCTGCGGCGACGTGAATGCCGTGCGTCATCAGATACTCAAGGACTTTGTCCACCGTGTCGGCATTGAACAGCCAGTTGTTGAGCGCCGACGCGGGGACCTGATCCGGCGCTCCAGCGGCGTCCTCCGACCACTCAAGGTCATCCCACTCTGCTTTCTCCTCGTCGGAGAGATCGTCGTACCGGATTCCTTCCGTCGCGAATTTGAGCGGCACCGAAACGGAGCGTGGTGGTACAAGGTACTCATCGCGAACCGCCTCGTCGAGCGAATAGGCGTCGGTCGGCATGCCGCGCTCAAGCTCGAAGAGGCGGTAGGTGTCGCGGTCGATCTCGTCTTTCGGGGTCGCGGTGAGACCGACGAGCAGGCTATCGAAGTATGCGAAGATCGCGCCGAACTTGCGGTAGACCGAGCGGTGCGCCTCGTCGATTACGATGAGATCAAAGTGTCCCGGGCCGAAGCGTCGGACACCGCCGCTCGTGTCTTCAATTAAGTTCATTATGGTCGGGTACGTGCTCACGTAAACGCGACCGTGCCCGTACCTCTCGGTCACGAGGTTGACGGGCGACGATGACGGAAGGTGAGCCTTGAACGCGTTGACGGCCTGATTCACTAACGCCACGCGGTCGGCAAGGAAGAGAACGCGTTTTGCCCAGTTTGCACGCATCAAAAGGTCGCAGAGGGCGATCACCGTTCGCGTTTTGCCAGCGCCCGTCGCCATCACGAGCAGCGCCTTGCGGAGGTTGTCGCGCTCGAAGCTCTCGGTAACGCGGCGAATCGCGCGCTGCTGATACGGGCGCTCGACGATCTTACCGTCGATGGACTCCAATTCAAGCGCCTTCCGCGTCGTGCGGCGTGCGATTGCAAGCTCGAGCTCGTCCTTGGTGAGAAAGCCCTGGACCGGCCGCGGTGGGTAGCGCGCATCGTCCCACATCCAGTGCTCGTAGCCATTCGAGTAAAAGATGATTGGGCGCTGACCGTACATCTTCTCAAGACAATCGGCGTAGAGCTTCGCCTGCTGTTGTCCCGCCTGCGGATCGCGCCGCGTTCGCTTCGCTTCCAGTAACGCGAGCGGCTTGCCATGGCTGCCCCAGAGAACATAGTCGACGTAGCCCGCACCGCTCGTCGAGCGCATCCCGGTGACCGGGAACTCCCGATCTTTGGCGTCGGTCAGCAGCCAGCCGGCTTCCTGGAGCAGCAGGTCGATCAGTGCGTCGCGTGTCTGCGCCTCGCTGTAGTCGTGCGTGTCAAGGACGGCCATGTTGGCCTTCTTCAGGGCCTCGATCTCCGTGCGCGCCGCCTTGAGCTCGGCGTCGATCCGGGCGCGCTCGCTCTCGCTCGCCTCGCGCCTGGCGATCTCGGCATTGCGCGCGGCGACCGCGTCAGTGAAGACCGTCGCGGCCTCTTGGAGTTGCTTCAGCGACGCGACAGAGACGCTCCGTGTCTCCGGGACCGCGTCGGGCGAAAATGTCAGCCCCGCATCGGGCTTCGGTCCTCGACCGTACGTGCGTGCAAGCCAGTAGCTTAAGTGAAAGAGCTCGCGCAACGCGGTAAGCGCACTATCGACTGAAATGGCGCGAGCTTCATGTGCCGCTCGATTGCCGAGATCCTTAATGATTCGCGCCTTGGCCACCAGGGCCGATCCGAGGAGGTGCTGGAATGTCGGCTCATAAATCCGCGCCGCAAGCGTGTTTTCGTAAGGCCGGCGGAGCGTCGCGTCGCGCTGATAGAGCCAATCAATTAGTACTTCAAGCGCAAGTCGTGCGTAGAAACATGCTGCTCGCGGATCGCGCCGCGCGGCAAGCTCCGCTCTCGACGCGTAGTCAAGTGCGTTCTGGAACTCTGGCGCGAGGAAGCCGAACTGTTGCACGGCTGCGCTACTGGGCTACCATTCGAGTACCGCTGAGTGGCGCGTCGGATGCAAAGCAGCACGATTGGAGGGAAGCGAAGAGGGCGGCAAGCGTGCGCGAGCGCGTGTCGTAGGAGTTGACCACTTTTTGTACGCGCCAATACCGCTCGCTGAATTGCTCTTGCAGGTTCCTTGGCGGGACGGGGATGCGCACTGTTTTAAGATCGCGCCAATATATCGCGAAGACGCTCGTCGTTCCGGCTTTTCGCACCTCCAGTTCATGCTGAACGATCGGACTGCGGAAAGCGCCGAGAACGAACGGCGGCAAGACCCGGTCGTTAAACCTTAGTCTCATGATATTATTGTTGAACAGATAGCCGTCAGGCCCGGGCCATACGGCGGCTTTCCCGACGAGTTCGCGTGAGTTCCGTGTATTGAAAAGAAAGTCACCGCGAACAAGGCTGCACGCAGCGATTTCGCTGGGTGAAGCATCGGTGGTCTTAATGGTCGAGTAGTCTATCTCCTGGGAACGCGTAATCGCATTCATACGCACATACCGATGAGCCCTGCCCGAGCCGAACTCGGATGCAGCGCGTACCAAGCCGATCTTCTGATCCCTAACCAAATCGTCGAGTATGACCATAGGCCACGCCCGCGAGTCTCTTTGAAGATCGCCAAACATGTCATTAAAGAGCGACCACACGAGGTTGCGAGCAAGAACAATTTGTCTTTTGCATTTTCGGCGCAGGTCATCGGCCTGATCGAGGATCGCCCCAATGCGCCGCTGCTTCTCAAGTGGTGGCAGAGCAAGATCGACCTTGCGCAGATAAGAGGCGGAAAGGTTCTTCTGAGCAATCCCTTGACCAGCGGATAAGAACTGGTCCTTCTTTGATGCCAGCGCGTGATAAAGGTAGCGCATGTCAAGGCGGTCGGGGTCACGATTCT
>Ga0066662_10000902_pt1 | contig 13241 bp, 13 predicted proteins | sample GraSoiAngelo_111_FD_133939 | JGI IMG/M metagenome (GOLD analysis project Ga0066662, IMG submission 133939) | Grasslands soil microbial communities from the Angelo Coastal Reserve, California, USA - 14_0903_12_40cm | ecosystem: Environmental > Terrestrial > Soil > Grasslands | place: USA... | reverse complement strand
GGTCGCGGCGTTCGGCGGCGTGATCGCCGTCAACCGCTCGGTCACGCCGGAGCTGGCGGAGCGCATGGCCGACCAGGTCGTCCACGTCCTGTTCGCCCCCGGCTACGAGAGCGATGCTGCCGACACGCTGCGGCAGAAGCAGTCGCTGCGGATCCTGGAGGACCGCGAGCGGCGCAAGGCGAGCCCGGGCGAGCGAGACATGCGCCGCGTGCTGGGCGGCCTGTTGGTGCAGGACAGGGATACCGAGCTGGACGAGCGCGACGCGATGACGGTGGTGTCGCAGGTGTCGCCAACCGAGCAGCAGTGGGGCGACCTGCTGTTCGCCTGGCGGGTATGCAAGCACGTCCGGTCGAACGCGATCGTGATCGCACGCGACCTGGCGACCGTGGGGATCGGCGGCGGGGACGTCAGCCGTGTGGACGCCGTGCGGATCGCGGTCGAGAAGGCGGGCGGCCGGAACCAGGGGGCTGTGCTCGCATCGGATGCCTTCTTCCCGTTCGACGACGGGCCGCGAACGGCGGTGGCTGCGGGCGTGAAGGCCATCATCCAGCCGGGCGGCTCCAAGCGCGACGACGAGGTGATCGCGGCGGCAGACGAGGCGCAGGTGGCGATGGTGTTCACCGGCCGCCGGCACTTCCTGCACTAAAGCGGCCCGAGGGGCACGCCGGCAGTAATGACTCCAGGGGGCAGCATGAAGCTTCTTCTCACTTCGGCTGGCATCAAGAACAGGAGCATCCGCGACGCGCTGGTCGAGCTCCTCGGCAAACCGATCGCCGAGTCCAATGCGCTCTGCATCCCGACCGCGATCTATGCCGTTCCCGGCGGTGCCGGCTTCGCATGGAAGTTGATCAGCGGGCGCGCCGCCAGTCCCCTGTGCGAACTCGGTTGGAAGTCGTTGGGCGTGCTGGAACTCACCGCGCTGCCCAGCATCGCAACGGAGCACTGGACCGCAGCGGTTGAGGAGTCCGACGCCCTCCTGGTGGGAGGTGGCGATCCCCTGTACCTGTGCCACTGGATCCAGCAGTCGGGGCTAGCCGACCTCTTGCCGTCGCTGCACGAGGCGGTCTGGGTGGGCGTGAGCGGCGGGAGCCTGGTGATGGGCCCCTCCGTCGGCGAGGACTTCGTCTACGGGAGCCCGCCCACCACCGGTGACGACAGGGCACTCGGACTGGTCGACTTCGCGATGTTCCCGCACCTGGATCACGACGCTATGCCGGACCATTCCATGGCCAATGCAGAACGATGGGCTGCCCGCCTGCCCGTGCCGGGGTACGCGATGGACGACGAGACCGCCATCAAGGTGGTCGGCGGCACCGTCGAAGTCGTCTCCGAGGGGCACTGGGAGCTGTTCAACCCCAGCCCGAAAGCACGCGAGGCGGGCTAGAGGATATGCGTCCGCTCGGCTGAGCGAGCGTCACCGAAGCCTGACCCTCATCTGTCCGCCACCGGGATCACGAACTTCATCCCCGTGTGCGTGTCCGAGATGCGCGCGATCTTGACGTCGTAGAGCCCCGCCTCCCGGCCGGCACCGATCACCATCGCTTCGGTCAGGTGCGGGCGGCCGCGTGGGCGGATCACCCAGATCGCCCCGTCGCGGGCCATCCCGTCCCGCAGCTCCTCCATCCGCCCGAGGTCGTCCGCCGACTCCGCGCCGAGCAGCACAACGTCCGCCTCACCGGCGTCGACGATCGCGCCCGGCCCGGCCAGATCGGCCGCCACGATCCCCACCAGTCGCACGCGCTGCCCCGGCTTGACGCCGACCTTCTCCGCCGCAGTCCTCTCGGCCACGCTACCCGGACCGCTTGAGCCGGCCGTGCTGCTTGGCGAACCGCTCGCCGCGCCGGAACACCGCCAGTCCGAGCGGCACCGCGACCACGCCGATCACGAGGAGCGGCCAGATGTCGGGCCACACCTCGCTCACGCTGGCTCCGTGCAGGATCGCCTTGCGGCACCCCTCGAGGGTGTAGGTGGCCGGCGAGATCACCGACAGCCACTGCATCCAGTCCGGCAGCACTGTGACCGGGTAGTAGACGCCGGAGACCACCAACAGCAGCCCCTGTGCGATGAAGCCGAGCTGCGTGCCCTTCTCCGGCGAGATCAGCGGCAACACCGCCGTCATCATGCCGATGCCGATGAACGACACGGAGCTGACCAGCAGCACCACGCCGGCGCTGCCGAATGCCGGGTCGTGGAACGTCACGCCCAGCATCGCCGCGGCCACGATGAACAGCAGCGCGGTGCGCAGCACCCCGTAGAGCACGGCGAACGCTCCCATGCCGAACAGGTGCGAGACGCGCGAGATGGGCGCCATGAACGTGTACTCGATGGTGCCCTCCCAGCGCTCCCATGCGACCGTCTCGGTCACGATCTCGAAGATCAGCCCGAGGTACGACCAGAGCACGGCGCCGATCAGGAGCACGATCGTGGTGCTGTTGACGTCGATGTGCCCGCCCGCCGCCTCGACTCCCTTGGCGATGAACGCGATCGTCAGCGTGTTGGCCACGGTGTAGAGGAACCACGCGAGCTCCCACCAGGCAAAGCGCCTGATCAGGTAGATGTTGCGCTCGACGATGCCCGCGAAGCCGATCAGCTCCCGGCGCAGGGCCCCCGTCTGCTCGGCTCGCATCATGCCGGCACCGCCTCCCGCTCGCCGTCCTCGTCCTCGAACGAGTGGCCGGTCGCGTTCAGGAACGCCTGCTCCAGCGTGTCCGCGCCGTAGCGGCGCATGATCGCGTCCGCCGTGTCGAGGCACAGCAGCTCCCCGCGGTCGAGGATCCCGATCCGGTCGGCCAGCGCCTCGGCCTCGGCCATGTCGTGCGTGCACAGCAGGATGGTCGAGTCGTGCTCCTCCCGCAGCCGGCGGATGAAGTCCTGCACCTCCAGCTTGCTGCGCGGGTCGAGGCCGGTGGTCGGCTCGTCCAGCAGCAGGAGCATGGGCGCGGTCAGCAGCGCGCGCGCCAGGGCGATCTTCTGCTGCATGCCGCGGGAGAGATCCTCCATCGGCTCGCCGCTCCGCTCCGGCGGAAACCCGACCATGGCGAGGATCTCCGGGATGCGGGCACGCGTCTCCCGCGGCCCGAGGCCGTAGAAGCGGGCCGAGTAGCTGAGGTTCTCCATCGGCGACATGCGCTTGAAGAAGGACGCCTCGACCGACACCCGGTTGACCATGCGCTGCACCGCCCGCGGCTTCGCGAACACGTCAACGCCGAACACGTGCGCGGAGCCGCCGTCATGAAGGAGCAGGGTCGAGAGCAGCCGCACGAGCGTCGACTTCCCGGACCCGTTCTGGCCGAGGATCGCCACGCACTCGCCGCGGCGCATCTCGAACGTCAGCCCGTGCAGCGCGGGGACGCGGCGCCGGCGCCCGCGCATGCGCGAGCCACCGTCACGGCGGATGAACTCCTTGCGCAGGTTGTGGACTTGGACAGCCGGGAGGCCGGACATCGGGAAGCACCTCTGGAGGATGGACGCGGGTGGGCTCGTCAGGCCGAATGGGCCGGCGAGCGGGGACGCGTATGGGTGATGGGCGGCGGGCGCGGCGGCGCCGGGCGTTCTCGGCGCGACCTCCTACGCTATCAGGCCGGTCGGAGGGTTCGCAACTCATGTCTCGAACGCCACGAGAGTATTGACAGTCCCCCAAGCGTGCGGGAACATCGCGTGGTCCATACCGTCTTGTTGGAAGGAGAGAGTGCATGAGCGACTCGGACGCTGCACAGCTTGCCGAGTTCGGTTACAAGCAGGAGCTCCACCGGACGCTCGGCAGCTTCTCGTCATTCGCCGCAGGGTTCAGCTACATCTCGATCCTGACCGGCATGTTCCAGACCTCGGTCTACGGCTTCCTCTTCGCCGGCCCGGCGTTTGCTTCAACGTGGCTGCTCGTCCTGTTCGGCCAGTTCATGGTCGCACTGCAGTTCGCCGAGCTCTCGGCGCACTATCCGCTCGCCGGCTCGGTCTACCAGTGGTCGAAGCAGGTTGCCGGCAAGGCCTGGTCCTGGAACACGGGCTGGATGTACCTGTGCGCGCAGATCGTCACGGTACCCGCCGTGGCGCTGGCGTGGCAGATCGTGCTGCCCCAGGTCAGCACGAAGTTTCAGATGGTCGGCAGCCCGGCCAACTCCCTCAACATCTACAGCAAGGACTTCGCCGAGAACGCCATCATCCTCGGCATGATCATGATCGCGCTGACGACGATCATCAACATCGCCGGCGTCTCGCTCATGAGCAGGATCAACAACGTCGGCGTGATCTGCGAGCTGGTGGGGGCCAGCCTGCTGATCATCCTCTTCATGTTCAACATCAACCGCACGCCGATGGATGTGCTCACCAACACGGCCGGCACGGAGTCGATGCACGGCGGCACGTACTTCCCCTGGGCGTGGCTGGTGGGCGCCATCATGCCGCTCTACGTGATGTACGGGTTCGACACGGCCGGGTCGCTGGCCGAGGAGACCGACAACCCGAGGAAGCGTGCCCCTCGCGCCGTGCTTCAGGCGCTGGGCACGGCCGGCGTGATGGGCTTCCTGCTGATCATGTTCGGCACCATGGCCGTCAGCGACAAGCTGTTCAATGGCACCGCCGGCGCCAACCTCAGCCTGACGGCGATCACGCAGGACGTGTTCCGTTCGAACATGGGCAAGCTGTTCCTGATGGATACGGCGATCGCCATCTTCGTCTGCTGCCTGGCGATCCACGCCATGTCGGTGCGGATCCTGTTCGCGATGGGGCGTGACAACAACCTGCCCTTCGGCAAGCAACTGGCATCGGTGTCTGGCACGCGTCGCGTTCCCGTGACGCCTGCAGTGTTCGTCGGCATCCTATCGATCGCGGTGCTCGCCTTCAACATCTACAACCGCTACGCCGTGCAGATCATCATCTCGCTCGGCATCATCTTCATGTACCTCGCGTACCTCGGCGTCAACGTCCCGCTGTTCAGGAAACGGCTGAACGGCTGGCCGGACAACGCGCCGACCAACCAACCCGGGCTGTTCCGCCTCGGCGGCTGGGCCAAGGTGACGAACGTCCTGGCGATCGTGTACGGCGCCGGCATGGTGGTGAACCTGGCGTGGCCGCGCGCCTACTTCTACGGCCCGCTGTGGTACCAGAAGTGGGGGCCGATCCTGGGTGTGGCGGTCGTCTTCTTCGGCGGCCTGGCCCTGTATTACGGCTACCAGAAGGACAAGATGGGCGTGCTGCCCGAGCATCAGGCGACCGGTGGCCCGGAGCTCACCGCTGCGATGGGTGAGCCGCCGCCGATCCACGGGGGCCCGTGACCGAAACGCGAACGGGGGACGGGCCGGAGGGCCCGCCCCCCGATCTCGCCCGGCTCGCCCGCCGGGACGTCCAGGTGTTCGTCGGAGGCACGATCGTCGCACTGGTGCTGTTCCTGGCCCTTGCCCTCTCGCACGTGCTTGGCTCGGGTCAGCGATTCATCGCGTCGCTCGCCATCGTGATCGGCATGGTGGTCGGGGCCGGTGCCCTCGCGTGGTGGCTTGCGGGCCCGCGCGAGCTGCGCAGGGCCCGGTTCATGGTGCTCGCGCCGACCTCGCTCTGTGCGGGGCCGGTGCTGATCGGTTTCGCGTCGATCGGGGCGGGGCCGTTCGCAATCGTGATTTCGTCGGCCTTCGGGTTCGGCGCCGCGATCGCGGGCGGACTGGCGCTGTCTTCGCGCCGCTCCCGCTGACTCCCTATCCTTCGGCGGATGAGCGCCACGTACATCTACTCGATGCAGCGCGTCAGCAAGTTCCAGGGCGCGGACAAGCAGGTGCTGGCCGACATCTCGCTGTCGTTCCTGCCCGGCGCCAAGATCGGCGTGCTCGGCCCAAACGGCGCCGGCAAGTCGACGCTGCTGCGGATCATGGCGGGGCTGGACGAGCCGTCCAGCGGCCGGGCTGAGCTCGCGCCCGGCGCGGCGGTTGGCCTGCTCTCGCAGGAGCCCGAGCTCGATCCGACCAAGGACGTGCGCGGCAACGTCGAGGACGGCGTCGCCGAGAAGCGCGACCTGCTGGCGCGGTTCAACGAGCTGTCCGCGCGGTTCGCCGAGCCGATGTCGGACGAGGAGATGGCTGCCCTGCTCGAGGAGCAGGGGGACGTGCAGGACCGCATCGACAGGCTGGGCGCCTGGGATCTCGAGCGCGACCTGGACGTGGCCATGGACGCCCTTCGCTGCCCGCCGCCGGACGCCGACGTCACCACCCTGTCCGGCGGCGAGCGCCGCCGCGTCGCGCTCTGCCGGCTGCTGCTCTCGTCCCCCGACCTCCTCCTCCTCGACGAGCCCACCAACCATCTGGACGCCGAGTCGGTGGCCTGGCTCGAGCAGTTCCTCGAACGCTTCCCCGGCACGGTGCTCGCCGTCACCCACGACCGCTACTTCCTCGACAACGTCGCCGGCTGGATCCTCGAGCTCGACCGCGGCCGCGGCATCCCGTTCCAGGGCAACTACTCATCCTGGCTGGAGCAGAAGGAGGCGCGGCTGGCGGTCGAGGAGAAACAGACGTCGGCGCGCAGGCGGACGCTGCAGCGCGAGCTGGAGTGGGTGCGGATGACGCCGCGCGCCCGGCACGCCAAGTCCAAGGCCCGCCTGGCGGCGTACGAGCAGCTGCTGGCCGAGGAGGACCGGGTCAAGCTCGACACCGTCGAGATCCACATCCCGGCCGGCGAGCGCCTGGGCGACAAGGTGGTCGAGGCGCGCGGCCTGACCAAGGGCTTCGGCGACCGCCTGCTGATCGAGGATCTCAGCTTCTCGCTGCCGCCCGGCGGGATCGTCGGCGTGATCGGCCCCAACGGCGCGGGCAAGACGACGCTGTTTCGGATGATCGTGGGCCAGGAGCAGCCCGACTCGGGCACCCTCGAGACCGGCGACTCCGTGCAGATCGCCTACGTCGACCAGGCGCGCGCCGACCTCGACCCGTCGCGCACCGTCTGGCAGGAGATCTCCGGCGGCAAGGACACCATCACGCTCGGCAAGCGCGAGGTGAACTCACGCGCCTACGTGTCCTCGTTCAACTTCCGCGGAGGCGACCAGCAGAAGCGCGTCGGCGACCTCTCCGGCGGCGAGCGGAACCGCCTGCACCTGGCCAAGCTGCTTCGCAGCGGCGGCAACCTGCTGCTGCTGGACGAGCCCACGAACGACCTCGACGTGGACACGCTGCGGGCGCTCGAGGTCGCGCTCACCGATTTCGCCGGCTGCGCGGTGGTGATCTCCCACGATCGCTGGTTCCTCGACCGGGTGGCGACCCACATCCTCGCCTTCGAGGGCGACTCGCAGGTGGTCTGGTTCGAGGGCGCCTACGACGAGTACGAGGACAACCGCCGCCAGCGGCTGGGCGACGAGGCGGCGCAGCCGCACCGCATCAAGTACAAGCCGCTCGTGCGTTCCTAGAATCAATCATCTACAGCACCCGCTCGAGCAGGCCGGTGTCGACGTCGTACATCCACCCCGAGACGGCGATCCCCGGGTCGAGGTGAGGCGAGGCGCGGATCCGCTCGACGTCCTCCGGCACGCTTTCGCGCGAGTCGCTGAACGGCAGGAAGTCGATCTGCGACGCATCGGCTCGGCTCTGCGCCGCCACACGGTCGCGAATCTGCTCGTTGGTCAGGCCCGCCATCCCGCAGTTCGTGTGATGGATGACCGCGATCTCCCGGGTGCCGAGCAGCCGGGACGACACGATCAGCGATCGAATCGCGTCGTCCGACGCACGTCCGCCGGCGTTCCGAAGGATGTGCGCGTCGCCGATGTCGAGCCCGAGCGCATCCTCAACGTTGAACCGCGCGTCCATGCAGGTCAGGATCACGAGCCGCCGGGCCGGGGGCGCCGGCCGTCCGCCGGCGTCGAACCGGGCCGCGTAACGCCGGTTTGCCTCCAGCATCGCCTCGAGCTCGCTCCCCTCCGCCATCGGAGAGGAGGCTACCCCCGCCTCAGGAGGCGATGCGGCGGATCGCGTGAACGCGGTTCATCGCGTCGAGCGCGGCCACCTTGTACGACTCGGCCAGCGTCGGGTAGTTGAAGACCGCGTCGACGAGGTGGTCGATGGTGCCGCCCGTCGTCATCAGCATCTGGCCGATGTGGACGAGCTCGGTCGCCCCCGTGCCGAACACGTGCACGCCGAGCAGGCTGTCGTCGTCCGACGAAACGAGCAGCTTCAGCATGCCGTGGGAGTCGCCCAGGATCTGCCCTCTCGCGAGCTCGCGGGAGCGTGAGATGCCCACCTAGTAGGGAATCGACGCCGACGTCAGCTGCTACTCCGTGCGCCCGACGTAGCTGATCTCGGGAATAGTGTAGATGCCGAACGGCATCGGGCCGTCGAGCGCCTGCACGGCCAGCCCGAAGGCGTCGGCGGCAGCCAGCCGCCCCTGCTCCATCGAGCTCGCGGCCAGGCTGGGGAAGCCGATCACGTCGCCGGCGGCGTAGATGTGGCGCACCCGCGTGCGGTAGCGGGCGTTGACCTCGATGCGGCCGCGCGCGTCGGCGGTGAGCCCCGCCCGCTCGAGATCGAGCGTGTCGGTCGCGCCCTGGCGGCCGGCGGAGTAGAGGACAGCGTCGGCGGGAATGCGCTTGCCGCTGGCCAGGTGGGTGATGGCTCCCGCCGGATGCTTCTCCACACCGGTCACGGTCTCGGTAAACCGGAAGACCACGCCGAGGTCGCGGAGGTGGTACTGGAGCGCCTCGATGACCTGGGAGTCGACGAACTCGAGCAGCGAGCTGCGCCGCTCGACGACCGTCACACGGGTGCCGAGCGCGGCGAACATGGAGGCGTACTCGATGCCGATCACGCCCGCCCCCACCACGACCAGCGATGCGGGGATCCAGTTCAGGTTGAGGATGTCGTCGGAGTCGAGGATGGTGGTGCCGTCGAACTCGACGCTCGCCGGCCGCGCAGGCCGCGTGCCGACCGCGATCATGATCTTGGACGCCGTCACCGTCCGCTCCTCGCCGTTCTCGCCGCGCACGGTCACCGCGTGGGGCCCGGCGAAGCGGCCCTCGCCGTTGATCAGCGTGACGTGGTTGCGTCCGAGCTGGTTTCGGATCACGTCCACCTCGCGGTTGATCACGTGCTCCATCCGCCAGAACAGGTCGGCGCTGGTGATGTCGTGCTTGACGCGGTAGCTCTGGCCGTAGATGCCGCGCTGGCTCATGCCTGTCAGGTAGAGGACGGCCTCGCGCAGCGTCTTCGACGGGATCGTCCCGGTGTGGATGCTGACCCCGCCGATCATGTGGCCGCGGTCGACGACGGCCACGCGACGGCCCAGCTTGGACGCCTGGATGGCGGCCTTCTGGCCGGCGGGGCCGGATCCGATGACGAGGAAGTCGAAGTCGCGCTGCACCGCCGCGTAATCGGCTGCACGCCGCCTCGGTTCAGCTAGCCTCGCCCCGATGGGGGCCTCTCCTTCGGCAATGCCGCGAGACCGCGAGATCCTCGCGCTGGCGCTGCCGGCACTGGGCGCGCTGATCGCCGAGCCGCTCTACGTGCTCGGCGACACCGCCATCGTCGGCCATCTCGGCACGGTGCCGCTCGCGGGCCTGGCGGTGGCCGGCCTGCTGCTCTCCGAGATCCTGGGGTTCACCACCTTCCTCGAGTACGGCACCACCTCGCGGGCGGCGCGGCTCTACGGGGCAGGCCGCCACCCCGACGCGCTCGACGTGGGCGTGCAGGCCACCTGGCTCGCGGTCGGCCTCGGCGTCGCCGTCACCATCGCCGTCGAGGTGGCGGCCGCCCCGGCGGTGCACCTGATCGCCGGCGGCTCGACGGCGGCCGCCCAGCAGGGCCTCGACTGGATCAGGATCGCCGCGCTCGGCTCGCCGTTCGTGCTGATCACGGCGGCGGCGCAGGGATGGCTGCGCGGCTTCCAGGACACGCGCACGCCGCTCTACGTGCTGGCGGCCTCGAACGTGGCCAGCATCCTGCTCTGCTTCCTCCTGATCCGCGAGCTGGGGCTCGGCATTGAGGGGTCGGCGATCGCAAACGTGGTGGCCCAGGTCGGATCGGGCATGGTGTTCCTGATCCTGCTCGTGCGGCGCACACACGCGCTGTCCCCCTCCTGGCGGCGGATCCGCGGGCAGCTGACGGCCGCCCGCGACCTGTCCGTTCGCACGCTGGCGTTCTTCGCCGCCTTCACCACGGCCGCGGCCGTGGCCGCCCGCATGGGCGACGCGCAGCTTGCGGCGCACCAGATCGGCACCCAGATCTGGGTGTTCTGCGCACTCTTCCTCGACTCGACCGCGATCGCCGCCCAGGCGCTGATCGGCAGGTTGCTCGGAGCCGATGCGGTCGATGTCGCGTCGGCGCTGGCGCGCCGCATCCTCGTAGCGGGGCTGCTGCTCGGCGTCGGGTTCGCGGCCGTGCTCGGGCTCGGGCACGACGTGGTCCCGGCCATCTTCACGAGCGACCCGGCCGTGCGCGCCCAGGCGGCGCAGCTATGGCCGATGCTGGTGCTGATGATGCCGGTGAACGGGGTGCTGTTCGCGCTCGACGGCGTGCTGCTGGGCGCAGGTGACCTGCGATTCATGCGCAACGTGACGGTGCTGGCCGCGCTTGCCGGGTACCTGCCGCTGTCGCTGGCGACGGCGCACTTCGGCTGGGGCCTGCGCGGGCTGTGGCTCGGCCTCTCGGCGTTCATCGCCGTGCGCTTCACCGTCGGCATGATGCGGTGGGCGAGCCGGCGCTGGCTGGTCGGCGGCGTTGCCATCGCCGACGAGGCGATCGAGCCGCTCTAGGGCTCCAGGGGGTCAGGCTGAAGCCTGGCGCCTACCTGTTGCGGCCGCGCACGAGGTCGGCCGACTTCTCGCCGATCATGAACGTCGCCACCATCGGGTTCACGGTCGGCATCGTCGGGAAGATCGACCCGTCCGCGATCGACAGCCCCTCGATCCCACGTACCCGCAGCTCCGGGTCGACCACGGCGAGCTCGTCCGACGCCGCTCCCATCCGGCACGTGCCGCTCGGGTGGTAGACCGTGTGGTGCACCGCCCGGCCGTAGGTCGAGAGGTCTGTGTCGCTCGTGATGCCCGGCCCGGGCGCCACCTCGCGCTTGATCCAGCTCTTGAACGGCTCGGTGGCCGCGACCTCGCGGGCGATCTTCAGCCCGTCGACGATCGTCTGCTCGTCGTAGCCCTCCTCGTCCGTGAAGTACCGGAAGTCGAGCGCGGGCTTCACCTCGTGCTTGTGGCTGAGCAGCCACATGCGGCCAGCCGACCGCGAGCGCGGGATGTTCGGGGTCATGCAGATCACGTCGTCGGGCACCGGGTAGCCCAGCCGCTCCGTGTTGAACGTGAACGGCAGCTGGTAGGTGTGGTACATCAGGTCGGGCCGGTCGTCGTTGCCCAGCCGGTTGACGAACAGCGCGCAGTCGGCCTCCATCACGCCCTGTGGCGGCAGCGGCCGGTTCAGCTCCCAGACGATGATCGACTCGGGGTGGTCGATCAGGTTCTCGCCGACACCGGGCAGGTCGTGCTGCACGTCGATGCCGAGGGCGCGCAGGTCGTCGGCCGGCCCGATGCCCGACAGCAGCAGCAGCCTGGGCGTGTCGATCGACCCGCCGCACACGATGATCTCCCGCTCGGCGCGGACGTCTCCGTTGTCCGTGGTGACGGAGACCGCGCGGCCGTTCTCCAGGTTGACGCGCCGCACCCAGGTCTCGGTGCGGATGTCGAGGTTGGTGCGGGTGTCCATGATCGGATGCAGGTACGCCACGCTCGAGGACGAGCGGACGCCGGTCTGCGGGTCGTAGCCCACGTCGAGGAAGCCGGCGCCGTCTGGAAACGGCGCGGCGTTCCAGTCCGGGTTCGCCCGCACCCCGGCCGCTTCGGCAGCCGAGGGGATCCAGTCCTCGAGCAGCGGGTTGCGGTCCTTCTCCGCAACGATCTGGTGCTTGGTCTGCAGCCGGTCGTAGTACTGCTCCATCGAGCCCGGCTCCCAGCCGGACGCGCCGCGGTCGACCCAGTCCTGCCAGTCGCCGGGGAAGGGCTTGAAGAAGATCTGCGTGTTGTGAGACGAGCACCCTCCCAGCACGGCGGCGCGCGAGTGCAGGATGTGCGCGTTGCCGCGCGGCTGCAGCGTCGTCGTGTACCCGAGGTCGAGCGGCCCCTCCAGCAGGGAGAGCCACCGGCGCAGCTGCAGGACGTCCTCACGGCCGACGTCGCTCGGGCCCGCCTCGAACAGGCAGACCCGCACGCCGGGATCCTCCGAGAGGCGCGCCGCGACGATCGCCCCCGCCGTGCCCCCGCCAATCACCAGGAAATCGAAGGATTCGGCGGCCGCGTTCACGGCCTGCGATCATACAGATGTCGACCACCCTTTGCGGGAACGACGCCGACCGTCTTCTGTGCGACCCTACAACGGCAGCAGGGAGAAGGGGTCTCGACAAGGTGTCACCGGAGCCACAGGAACGCTCGACCGTTCTCACACGGTCCCGCGGAATGGGTGCGTCCGCCCTCCTGGGCCTCGCCGTCCTGCTCAGCTACGGCGCCATCGCGGCGGTCGCGCTGAACGCCGTCGGCGTCGGCAGCGTGCTGCGCTTCCCCGGTAAGGCCGTCGACGCGGTGATCCAGGTCGACGCGGCGCCCGTCACGACGCAGCAGTACCCCGGCGCGGGCGGCGGCGGCGGTGGATCGCCGACCGGAGCCGGCGCGCAGGCTCCCACGCCGACCGGGTCTGCGGGCGCGGGTGGCGGTGCGCAGGGAAGCCTGGGCGGTTCGCAGCCGCCCCCGACGTCGCCGATCGGCGCCGGCGGCGGCGAGAGCAGCGGCTCGGCAGGGTCACCGCAGCCCGGCGCCGGGTCAGGCAACGGTGGCAACGGGCAGGGCGACCACGGTGGCGGATCTGGCAACGGCTCGGGCCAGGGCGGTGGGGGACCGGCGAGCGGCGGGGGCTCTGGGGAGCACTCCGGCGGCGGAACGTCGCATGACCACCAGCGGCATCACGACAACCGCTGCACATCCCATTCGCGCGGCCACGACCATCGCTGCACGCACCATGCCCGCAGCGGCCGGGAGGAGCACGACCGGGCCGGCGGCCACCACCACGGGAGCCACGGGCACCACGCGTCGCACTCCCACCATGCGACGCACGCCAGCCGCCCACCGCGGGCCTCGCACAGCAGCCACGGGCACCACGGCCACGAGCATGGGCGCGCCCGGCCGCACACGAGCTCGGGCCACGGTCATCACCAGGGCGGCGGCCACGAGCGGCCGCAGCACGACGACTAGATGGTTGGTTCCACGGCGCCGTGCGGTCTGAGCGATCGGT